>ERZ869909.986-NODE-986-length-26099-cov-4.022174_pt1 | contig 26099 bp, 30 predicted proteins | sample MGYA00520892_ERZ869909 | MGnify/ENA primary metagenome ERZ869909 (study PRJEB32215, sample SAMEA104723947) | bioreactor metagenome | biome: bioreactor; feature: anaerobic bioreactor; material: water | place: China | collected 2015-03-12 ... | reverse complement strand
GCGTGACGGCACCAAGGCCGGCGCGCCCAAGCTCTCCGAAGGGCTCTCCGAGGAGCAGCAGCGCATCCTCGAGCAGCGGGGCTACCTCAAGCCCGAGGAGATCCACAAGCTCGCGGCGAAGACACGCGGCAAGCTTTCGGAGGCGGGGCTTGTCGAGGAGGGGGGCAAGGCGTCCTGCCACTCGGACTTCGTGGACACCGAAGATGCCAGAAAGCTGCACGCCGAGGTGAAGACCGGGGAGAAGGTTGTGCAGTTGAACACCGCCCCGGCCCACGGGATCGCGAAGGAGGATCGGCTGATCTAAGATTCGGGCATGCGCCCGGCGCTGACCATCCACGCCCCGCTGACGCTCGGGAATGCGATGCGCTTTCCCGTGCAGTCCGCCGCGTCGAGGCGCGATGTTCTGATCGGCGCGGCGTGGGGGAGAGAAAAGCGTCGCGGGGAAGACCTTGTCGCGCTCCCCCGCGACGCTGGCGTGGGTGGCTGGGCTCATTCGTCGTCGCGGACGCCCCAGTATTCGAGGAGGTCGTCGTGTGTGTATTTCTCGCCGCACTCGGGGCACTTGCCGTCGCGGGGGGAAGTGGAGAGATCGTAGAGGCACGATAGGCAGACGCGCCCGCGGAGCGAGCGTGCCCGCTTGCGTGCCCGGTGTACGAACATCGCCAGAGTGATGAGCATCGGGACGAAGAGGGCAAAGAAGATCCCGAAGATCGAGTAGAAGACACCGTCGTTAAACGGGAACTCCCCTTGGCGTTCGAGAGGCACAGTCATCCTCAGACACCCCCAAGTAATTGCGCCGATCACGGTAAGCAGGAAGATCACTCCGAGCAGCAGCACGATGGTGCGCATCCACGGGCGGGACATGAGTCCGGGGAGAAGTGCGGGATTGGTTCTCGAAGATGGATGGCGAGACATGATCGATTACTTTTTGAGTGATGGCTGTGGCGATGTATGCTTGAACTGTAGCGACATCGGAAAAATCGGCTGTGTTGCTTGAGGGCAGTCTAGCGGCACTGGTATGAACACAATGTCATTTATATCTATCGGCAAGATGTCGGGGTGGAATGGATCGATGCCCATGCACTCCAGGAATTTGTAGTAGCCCTGCGCAACACACGCTCGTAGTGTGCCCAAGGCGCTGCAAATTTCATAGTCCCGAAGGGCCTCTGCGGCCGCAACGGCCTTTTTATTGTCAATGATCGCTTGCCAGTCTTTGATTGCCCGTACGCCAAGAAATCCTACTACAGCACCGCCCCCAACCGCTGTTAATGTCAGACCTACGGTGCCTGCGCCAACAGCTGCGACTGGTGCCTTGCAAACACCCGCCTTGATAATTGCACATGCTCTAGCGCCAGCATATGCAGCGCCGCCACTCGTAATACCTCCACCGATTCCGCCAGCCATATCCGCAGCGGGATTGTTGAGCCGGTGTGCCACTCTCAACTTGGCGTTCTCCTGTGCAATTGTTGCTCCGAATTGATGCTGAGCGGCAGAAACCGATTGGCTGTACGCTTGTTTGCACGGCCCAACATGTTCCGAATACTCTTCTGCACACTGTGCAAGGAGTTCGGATAGGGAAGGAACGGTTATGTTCGGATTCTCGGAATCGACCGGCTGGCCAACGATGTGCTGATTCGATCCGGGAACGCCACTTCCTACTTGACCAAGTTGATAATCTACAAAGACAGCAGACTGACTTTCCGCTTGCTGGAGCACATCGTATACGAAGTGTGCGTACTCAATAGCCGCGGCTTCTGTTTCCCACTCGTATGGGAAATAAACGATTCCTGCAGTGATATCCACGGTCTCGGGCGCAGAGAAATGGATGTCCGTTCTTGCCGCAATTCCTGTGACATACTTGTCGTACCCAGCCGGCGTAGTCAATCTGGCGGCAATCAGAAAACGCTCCACAACCAGTATTCCGTCGATGCCGTGGTCGAGCACGCTTGGATCGAGTTCTGAAAGCTGTTCCGACTGCACATTGAGATCGCCAGGGAGCGGGATGAACTCAAGAAAAGTCAGAGTTCCAAGGAGATCAAAGTCATCTGCCGGGCTGTGCTCATCACCGATCCATGTGCCGCACTCAAATGTTTCGCAGAAAACTTCTTGTTGTACAGCCGGGTCGTGTTCTTTGCTGATCAGCGCCGTGAAAGAAGTGAAGGGCACTGCCGGGCGACTCCACGCCGCGGCGAAGTCGAAGTGCTGGGCGCCGGGCGGCGGCGGGTCATCGGCGAGCGCGGGCGTGTGGGCGATGCACAGTGCGGCGACCCCGACACTCAGTGTGCGGAGCAGCGGCGTACGAAAGAACGATACGGACATGGTGGTGTCCTCCGGTGCGCGGCGGGTGAAACGCTCGTCTCCACCCGGTGCGGATGCGAGCGGTGTGCCGCGTATGTGAGGAATGTGCCGCAAGATTTTGGTGTGCCAAGCACAAAAATTTCATACGCGCGGATGGGTGACTCAAATGTGTGTCAAATGCGGCGATTTTGGGTCAGCGCAGATCGGGGATAGATAAGCCAGACCGGCGATTCCTACACAGATGTGTGTCAAAGTGCGCGAATCTGTGTCACGATCGACAGTGGAATAATGGTTTTCGGTATCTCTTTTGCTGCTCGGATGAGAATGGCGCGCCTCGTGGCGCGGGGCGAGGGAGGGGAGGGGTGATCGGCGGTCACAGGCCATGTCGCTCACGCTCCACGCTCGTTGTCGGCGGTTGCCGTCGTGCAACGCCAGCCCGGTTTGTTTGTATCCCATAAGGGATCAGGAGACAGATCTGGGGGCGATCTTTTTGAGGGTTCTCGTCGTAGGACAAGTGTCCCGAATCCACTCCCCGGGGGAGAAGAAAGGATGCCATGCAGATTCAAGTGAACTACGCGTCTTTGCCCCATTCCGATGCGATCGATGAGCATGTGCATATGGAACTGAAGAACGCAATCGGACGGTTCTCGGATCGTCTCACCCGGGTCGAAGTCCACCTTTCCGATGAGAACAGCCACCACAAGCACGGCGAGCGCGACAAGAAGTGCAAGCTCGAAGCCCGCCCCGCCGGTCGGGATCCGATCGTCGTGGATGACGAGTCGGACGATCTGTATGTGGCGGTGAAGGGTGCCGCGGGCAAGCTGGAGCGGGCCCTGGCCCGGCGTCTGGACCCGCACTCGTAACTCCTGTTCGCGAAACCCCTTGCGCCCCGCAGACGCCCTCTCAGGGGCGATCGGGGGTCCGAGAACGGATTTCTGGTACGGATTTGGCTCGATTGTGCGACCCCGGCTTGACCCCCCTTGTTTCGGGGGCATGGTTGAGGTGCATAGCAGTAGTCAGGTCCGCGGTCCATGCGCAGGGGAAATGCCGGATCCCGGATCCTAAAAGGAGTCGGAAACATGTCACACCGTCTGTTTGTAGGTGTGCGCGCAATTGGTGCGTGCGCGGTACTCGGAGCCCTCGCAGGGAGTGCGCAGGGATCGATCATTCAATGGGGTACGGGTTGGTCGAACAACGCCGGGGCGGAGTACCTCCGCGGCGCGTTGTCGGGCAGCACAGTTGTTGATGGCGTTCAGGCGGATGTCTTGGTGCAGACCTTCGGGACTGCGACGGGCGTCAACTCGTTCCTCGGAACGACGCCCTGGGCGACGGACACATTCAACGGCGATCAGGGCCCCGGCGATCCGGCGCTGGCGATCGGCGACAGCAACTCGAGAAACAACGGGACGACCTTCGACAACTATGTCAAGGTGACGATCTCGTTCTCGCAGTTGATCGACATCACCCGCCTCGCGCTCGGCGATGTCGATATCAACGGCAATTCCTGGCAGGATGTCGTGGTGGTGCTCGGCTCGAACGGCGGCTCGAATGTCGCCGCCTCCTACAGCCCCGAGTCCAACGCGTTTTTCGAGACGCGTGACTACGACTTCCCCGACAGCGGCGTTTCGTATCGTGGCGTGACGGGCATTGCACCGTCGGCCAATGACACGGCGAATGCGCAGTTCGAGGTCTCGTTCGCCGGTCTGGTGGACAAGATCGAGATCCTCTACTGGAACGGTCCGGACACGACCAATTCCAGCGGTCGCGGGATCTACATCCAGAACATCGAGTTCGTCCCCGCACCGGGTGCGGTGGCTCTCGCCGGAGCTGGATTGCTCGTCGGCCTGCGTCGTCGTCGTACCCCCTGATCGTCTCGCACTCCCTGTCCGCGTAGCGAATCACATAAGTCTTGGCTCGACCCACCCGCCGTGTTCCCGATGAGGAACGCGGCGTTTTTCTTTTCTGGAGGGTGGTGTGGCGGGTATCCTTGTGTCCACCGGCGCGGTGCCGGGAAATCCACCGGGGAGGGAGATGCGATGGCTGCAACGCCCGCGGGCAAAGCGAGACGACTCGGATCCGAAGCGGTAACGGAGGGAATCCGCGTGCGCGTCGAGCCGCGGTTCGTGCCGGAGCAGAGCAACATCGGCGAGGGGCAGTGGTTCTTCGCGTACCGCGTCGAGATCGAGAATGTGGGCGAGACCGCCGCGACCCTGCGACGCCGTCACTGGATCATCACCGATGGGGATGGGGAGCAGCGCGAAGTCGATGGCGAGGGCGTGATCGGCGAGCAGCCGCGCCTCGAACCGGGCGGACGCCATGTCTACGAGTCCTTCTGCCCGCTCGCGACGCCATGGGGCACGATGGAGGGCCGCTACACGCTCGAACGCGACGACGCCACAACCTTCGATGCGAAAGTCGAGCGCTTCTACCTCGCCTCCGATGCATGATGCGTGAGGGGGGACTGGTCGAGCGGCGCGCCCTACACTCGTGCATGATGACCAAAGCACAAGCGTTCTCACTGGCGTTGATCGTTGTTGCATGCGCGTGCGTCCGAGCCGTCGGCGGCGAGATCGTGACGCGCGAGGTCGAGTACGAGCACGACGGGACCGTGCTGCTGGGGTACTTCGCAGCGCCCGCAGATGCGTCCGCCGAGCGGCCTGTCCCCGGCGTCATCGTGGTGCACGAGTGGTGGGGCCACGATGACTTCGCACGCGAGCGCGCCGAGCGGATCGCCCGCGAACTCGGCTACGCGGCGTTCGCCATCGACATGTACGGCAAGGGGAAACTCGTGAGCACGCCCGCGGAAGCCAGCGCCCTCGCGACGCCCTTCGCGATGGACCGCTCGCGGATGCGCGCACGCGCCAAGGCCGGCATGGAGGTCTTCGGCGCGATGGATGAGGTGGATGCCGCTCGGCTGGCTTCCATCGGATTCTGCTTCGGCGGGACGGTTTCGCTCGAACTGGCGCGGGCGGGAGAGCCGCTGCGCGCGGTGGTCGCGTTCCACGCGAACTTGGCGACACCATTGCCCGCGCGCGATGGAGCGGTGCGAGCCAAGGTGCTCGTCTGCAACGGCGCGGCGGACCCGCTGGTCCCGATGGAAGACCGCGCCCGTTTCATCCGCGAGATGGAGGCGGCGAAGGCCGATTACCAGTTCATCGAGTACGCGGCGGCACTGCACTCGTTCACGAACCCCGGTGCCGATGCGCACGCCATCCCCGGCGTCGGGTACGACGAGCGCGCCGAGCGCCGATCATGGCGCGACATGAACGCGTGGCTGGAAGAGGCGTTCGGCGCGGAGCGATGATCCGCCGAGGATTCCGGGGGGGCGGGGGATCGCGCATGATTGTGTTGTTCAGATGCGGCAGCGATCGGTCGTGCAGGCATCCCTGCGCCCGGTGAGGCGGAGCCGATGGCGAGCGAAGAAGCGGTACACCCCGTCCGAAATGGTGCGGAGGATGGGGAGTCGCGTCCAGGCGAGTAACCATCCCCATCCAACCGCACGGTACGAGCGGCGAAAAACCTCCACGCCCGTGTGGATGCTGCCGTCGGGAGAGCGCCCGTGGATGGTGCCCATCACCTCTTCGTAAGTCGTGCCGTATGCAGTCGCATCGAAGTCCGGGTCGGTGATGTCGGTGATGCGGAGTCGGCCCCGCCCACGGTCCATCTTGCGGAGCAGCGCGGCCTCCTTGGCACACAGCGGGCATTCACCATCGACGAGAATCTCGTACTCCCACTTCTTAGACCGCTCGGACGAGCAGGGGGCGTCCGAGCGGCTGGTAGCTTCATGGGAACGAGTCGGGATGTGTCGTACTGCATCCACAGGAGGATCTCCGTCGATGAATTCGATGGAGTGCCCCTGTCGGATTCCTCCGGCTATTGTGAGTGACTATGAGCGATGCAGCGGACTTTATCGCCACCCTGATCGACCAAGGCCGACGCGCCTTCGCGGAGTGGGCCGTGGCGGATCAGGTCGCGGCGGACCCGGGCATCCAGGACCAGTTCTCCAGCGTGGGAATCGGGGACCTCCGGGCCGATACCGAGGTGCGGGTGATGCACTTGGCCGAGGCGGTGGCTCTTGAGGAGCCGGCGCTGTTCACGAGCCAGATCGCATGGTCCAAGGTGGTCTTCTCTTCGCGCGAGGTGCCGCTGGATGCCCTGCAGGGAAATCTCGTCGCATTGGGAGAGGTGATGCAGGATCGCCTCCCCGAAACGGGGTATCAGAGCGTTCGCGCCATTCTCGATGCGGGTCTCGAAACGCTCCGGGAGGCCCCCGCCGAGATGGCGTCTCTGCTGGAGGGCGAGGGCGTCGGGGTGCATCTGGCTCGTCGGTACCTGCTGGCAATGCTCGAGGGCGATCGCTCGCGAGCACGGGATCTGCTGGTGGGCGCGGTCAAGGCGGGTGACCTGACCGTCCCCGAGATCTACCGCTCGGTGATCCGTCCGGCGCACGCGGAAGTGGGGCGGATGTGGCAGATGAACGAGGTCGGCATCAGCCAGGAGCACTACGCCACCGCGAACGCCGAGTGGATCATCGCCCAGCTCGAGCCGTTGGCAGAACGGACCGCGCGGAATGGCATGACCGTCGTGGCGACGAGCGTCGGGGGCGATGCACACTCGCTGGGCATCCGGATGGTCGCGGACTGCTTCGAGTTCGCCGGTTGGCGAGCGTTCTTCCTCGGCGCCAATACGCCGGCGCGTGATGTGGTCGAGGCCTCCCTCATTTCGGGGGCATCGCTCGTTGCGCTGTCGGCCAACCTCTGCTCGCACGCCCGAACCGCCCGCGCGGTGGTTCAGGCGATCCGTCAGCACCCCGAGACGAAGGACATCGGTGTGATCGTGGGGGGGATGCCCTTCGCGGTCGCCCCGAAGCTCGCCGAGCGGATCGGTGCGGATGGCACCGCCCCGGATGGCCTGACGGCGGTGGAGTTGGCCAGTCGGATCGTCCCCCGCCCGCCATCACGCGGCGTGTAGCGGGGGCTCCTGTCCGGGCTTCTCCGTCTGGTCCTTGGCGGTCGCTGTTTCGGGCCTGTCTGCGCCGATCTCGAAGTAGCTGTTCTCGATCTGGGCCCCTTGCGCCATGGTGAGACTCCGGGCACGGCAGACGCCACGGATTCTGCCTCCGGGGCCGAGGTGGATCCTGTCGGTCGAGATCTGCGAGGCGTTGAGGACTCCATTGATTTCGAGTCCGCCGCTGGCCTGCACGGACATGGCGGTGAAGCGGGCGCGTTCGGCGATGGTGATCTTGCCGCAGGTCTGGACCTTTCCCCCGGAGTGGGAGCTGCGAACGACCATGTCCTCGATGGCGACGCGCTGATAGCAGTGGGGGCAGGAGACGGTGATGGCCTTGGCTCCCACCTCGAACTCCTTCGAGCAGTGGTAGCAGCGCACGGTGCGCAATGCGGGTTGTCTGGCCATGGTGTTCGCTCCGCGAATGGCCTCAGCCGATCAGCCGGTTCTCTTCTGCGTGTCCGTGGCACCCTGGGCGAGACGCATCCAGTCGGACTGGAGATCGGCCTTGGGCGGGGTGTGCTGGGCTGGGGCGGCGGCCTCGACCTTCACGGACGGGCTGGCGGGACGGACAGGGCGGGTCTCGATGGCCTCCGGCTGGGGTTCGGGGCGGCTGGAGGGCGTCTCGGGGGCGGTGCGTCGCTGCTGGGAGCTGGCACCCGCCTTGGCGACCGCATCGGGGCCGACGGAGCAGTGGCCGACGAAGCTGGCCCCATCCTGCACGATCAGATTCCCGGCGGCGATGTCCGCGCGGACATGGGCGTTGGGGAGCAGCTCGATCCGCTCGCGCCCGATCAGTTCACCCTCCGCGTGCCCATCGACCATGATCCGCTGGGCATCGACGCGGGCGTTGCAGCGCCCGCCCTTGGCGATCTCGATCGTTCCTGGCGTGGAGATCGAACCCTCGCAGGCACCCATGATGCGGGCGGTGCCTTCGAAGTGCATCTCGCCATTGAAACGGGCATCGGAAGCGATGATGGTGATCTGGCTGTCTGGCATGTTTGATCCTCTCTCTGGGCGCGGAATCGCCCTTGTTTCGTGCATCGTCCAGACACCGGCGGAGGCATGACAAACGGGGGTGCGGAGGCGTCGGCCGGCATCCATGCGGGATTGCCAGCGTGGCATCATGATCTCCCCTTGTTTGGTGGAGACCGGAGCGACGGGGGCACATCGCCTGCCGAAGATTGCGACATGAGTGAAGCATTCAGCGATGCGACGGAGTGCCGGACCCTGCGGACGGAGCTGTGGCTACCTCGGTCCGTCGATGAGGTCTTCGGTTTCTTCGCCGATGCGCACAATCTTGAGCGGATCACGCCCCCGTGGCTGGGTTTCCAGATCCTGACGCCGGCACCGATCGACATGTACGAGGGGACGCTGATCGATTACCGCATCAAGTTGCACGGCGTGCCGATGCGGTGGCGGACTCGGATCGACGCATGGGAGCCGCCCTTCCGGTTTGTGGACATGCAGCTCCGTGGGCCGTACACGCACTGGCGTCACGAGCACACCTTCGAGGCGTTGGACGGCGGGACGCTGTGCCGCGACTTCGTCGAGTACAGCCACCTCGGCGGGGGGTTGGTGCACCGCATGTTCGTGCGTCCGGAGCTGGAGAAGATCTTCGGCTACCGGCAGCGGATGATGCGCCGCATCTTCATCGAGGGCGACGCCGAGTGCGGAGCGGTGCCTGCCGAGGCGGTGGTCGGCGCGGGGCTCGGCTGATCCGGAGGTCGATTTCCGGGGCTGCGGGCGAGATGGGGCGCGGCGGATCGGTTGGGGGTATCCTCGTGCCCGGCAATTCCGCCAATGCAGGAGGACCGGGCCGTGAGCAAGTCAGGAATTGTGATTCTGGTGGTGCTCGTCGCAGGTGTGCTGGGATTTTTCGGGTACAAGAATCACCAGCGGAACGAGCAGATCCGCACCGATGCGTACGCCGACGGCAACACGATGCTGCGTAGCGTTTTGCCGGAGGGTGAAGAGCTTGAGTACGCGCGGGGCCTGTACGACCATGTGTTCTCGGACGCGTTCAAGCGAGCATTCAGCGGCGGGCTGTTCTCGCAGGCATCGTACGATGAGGCGGCATTCCTTCGCGAGGCGACCCGGCTTATCTCCATCCGTGCGCGGGCCGATGGGCAGGAGGAGGTCGCCCTCGCGGTCGAGAAGTATGTCGATCGATAGCCGATCGGAAGGCGTGCCTCATCGGTATCCACGCGCTGTGTGCGCGTGACAGCGTGGAGTGCGAAGACTGATGCTGGGCGTGCCTCCGGGCAAAGTCACATTGACGGCGTACCAGGAAGACTGGCCCGGCTCGTTCGTAGCAGAGCGTGAGCGGTTGGTCAGCACGCTCGGGGATCGCGTCGTCGCGATCGAGCACATCGGCTCGACGGCGGTCACAGGAATGGTCGCCAAGCCGCTGATCGACCTGATGATCGGTGTGCGGTCGATCGAGATGCACGAGGCATGCATCGAACCGATGCGGGAGCTGCGGTATGAGTACATGGGGGAATACGGCATCCCGGATCGGCACTTCTTCGTGCTGGGTAACCCGACGACGCACCACGCCCACCTGGTTGAGCACGACGGTGAGTTCTGGCGGCTGAACCTCCTCTTCCGCGATCATCTGCGCTCGAACCGGGACGCCCGAGAGCGGTACGAGGGGGTGAAACGCGAGCTTGTGGCCCGGTTCGCCGACGATCGCAAGCAGTACACTGCGGGCAAGGATGCGATCATCCGGGAGCTTCTCCGAGAGGCGGGGTGGTCCTGATCGCATCCGTCTTCTGAGGATGGAATGCCGATCATGCAAAGCTTGTTCCGGATGATGAAACGAATCGGCGTGGGGCTGGTAGCGATGTTCATGTGTGCATCGCAATGCCCCGCCGACGATGGGTTGTCGCTCGCCGATCGTCTCCGCGAGGCGGTGAACGACCCGATGATCCCCGCGATGAGTGTCCTGCTCTTCCGCGATGGCGCGGTTGTGGAGCAGGTCGAGGCGGGCGTTCGCACGGTCGGATCCGATGCGCCGGTGACGCCGGACGATCGCTGGCACCTCGGATCGTGCACGAAGGCGATGACGGGTCTGCTCGCGGCGGTGTGTGTGGCGCGGGGCGAGATCGCATGGGAGACAACGGTCGGCGAATCGTTCCCTGAGTTGGTCGAGACGATGGAGGCGTCGTATGCGGAGGCGACGCTGCGCGATCTGCTGACGCATCGGGCGGGGGTTCCGGGGGGCGGCGTCCACATGGGCATGGTCTGGATGATGATGCGGGGTCTCGATGCGGAGGAGGACCGTCTCGGCGCTCGCCATCGGAGCGTGCGGATGGCGCTGGGCATCCCGCCGCTCGGAGCGCCGAGGGAGCAGTTCGAGTATTCCAACCTCGGATATGTGATCGCGGGGGCCATGCTCGAACGCGCAACGAAGAAGACATGGGAATCACTGATGCAGGAGCGGATCTTCGGGCCGCTCGGCATGGCGAGCGCCGGTTTCGGTCCGCCGCCCGCGGGCGAGGGTGAGGACTATCCGGCGAACGCGGTGGGGCATCAGGTGATGTCCGGTCGGCTGATCGCGATGAGCAAGGCGGACAATCCGCTGGTGTCCGGACCGGGCACGAATGTGCATGCGACGATTCGGGACTGGGCGAAGTTCGTGTGGGAGATCGTCGCGGGCGCTTCCGGCGGGGAGACGGTGCTCGGGCTGGATCAGCAGCTCTACATCGACCTGCTGACGCCGCCGGAGAACGCGGACGACGATGCGTACGCGCTCGGCTGGGGCGTCTTTGCGGATGACCGGGAGTGGGGCGGCGGCCGGTCGATCCAGCATGCCGGCAGCAACACGATGTGGTACTGCGTGGCGGAGGCGTCGATCGGGCAGCGGTGCATCGTGCTGGTGGCGAGCAACAGCGGGACGGAGCAGGCGCACGACATGATGATCGAGCTGCTGCGGGCAGCACGGAAGGAGCTGATGGCCGGTGATGTATCAGCGGAGCAATGAGCCGTTGGTCTCCTGAGCCCGTGCGGCATCCAACTGACGCATGATCTCCGCCCGCAGCATCATGTGTTCCATGCGGGGGATGCCGGCGCGATTGAGGTTCAGGCGCATCGCGGTGTTCCATCGCATCGGCTCGGCGGGTCGGTAGCCGAGCTGGTCGAGCATGCGCTGCTCCAGATCCGGCATGTGGCCGGCGCCGTAGAGCACCGCGATGCGCGTGGGGGGATTCTCGCGTGAAAGAAACGATTGCAGATCATCAATCACGACTTGGTTCCGGTCGCGAATGATGACGCGGAGTAGCGCCTCGCCGCCGGGCATGCCCGGGAGCGACTCGAGATCATCGACCTGCGAGAGCATCTCCATCATCATGAGTTGTCCTCGCTGCGCGGCACCGGGGATCGCCTCGACGAGAGAGAGCATGGCTCCCGCGAGTCGCATCATCCCGCCCGAGCCGTCGAGCATGCCGAAGAGCATTGAGCCGTCTCCGCCCGCGGCCTCAACGCGCCGGTTGATCTCGTCGATGCTCATGTCGCTGTTGACCCAGTGCTCACCGTCTTCATCCATTTCTTCGAGCTGGAAGGAGAGCCGGAAGGTTCTGGCGAGCCGGGCCTGGAGGCCGGGTTCGGCGCCGAGCTCGGTGGGGTTCAGGGGACGCTGCTGGGCGAAGTCGAGGTCCGCGGCGTGGTTGCGTCCACCCGGGCGACCATCGGAGCCGTGGCTGACGAGCCGGAAGGCGCTGCGGTCGTCATTCGGGATGTAGTTGAGCGGATTGCCCCATGCGTCGATGCGGGCGGTTTCGAGCCATGTCGATGCGCGATGGTTGTTGGCGAGTGATTCTGCGAGCGCATCGAGCGATTCGGGGTAGCTGCCCGTTTCGCGCTTGACTTGTTCGAGCAGGATGGCCACGAGACGGATGCGGTTGCGAGTGCGATCTGCACGCTCGCTCTGTGTGAGTTCGGCATCTCGCGTGCTGCTCGTGCCTTCGGGGTTGACGCCCTCGTAGAGCACAAGGTCGAAGTCGTTGTCGAGCATCCGCTGCAGCGTGCGGTAGTAAGGGCGTGCGCCGATGTGGACCGCACCGACGAGCGTGATCGTCGGTCCTTCACCGGAGACATGCTCGAAGGTGCGCATGCCGACATCCATGTGCAGCGTGCTGTCGTCGTCTTCGACGAGACGGATCCACGCCTGCGGCTCGTGCTGCTCTTCATCGGCGAGCGCGACCGCAGCGCTCGGCAGGATCAGGAGCGTGAGTGCGAGCAGGATGGACGGCCATGATGTCGTGCGATGTCTGTGTGAGATCATGGCAGACCATAGTCTCCATCTGGGTTCGGGTTGCAGAAACCGGAGAGTGGGGGGATGCGAGAGCGGCAAAGAAAAACCGGAACCCATGGGGCTCCGGTTTCGGGGATCCGAACGCGACCTCCGCTGTGCGTGTGCGGTTGCGGAGGCCGCGAGATGTTCGATTGATTCAGACGGCGAAGGAGGATCCGCAGCCGCAGCTCGTGTTGGCGTTGGGGTTCTTGAAGACGAAGCCGCGCCCCATGATCTCATCCTTGAAGTCGATGGTGGTGCCGTTGAGGTAGAGGAGGGACTTGGGGTCGCAGATGATGGTGATGCCGTGCTGTTCGACGGCCTCATCCGTTTCCTTCTGTGTTTCCGTGAGGTCGAGGACATAGGAGAAGCCGGAGCAGCCGCCGCCCTTCACGCCGACGCGGAGCCGGATGGTGCTGGGGTCGAGTTCCTGCTGCTGGATGATCGCCTTGATCTCTCTCGCGGCGGTCTCGGTCAGAATCACCATGGCATCGGACTGCTGCTTGGTGTCGGTGGCGGTGGTCATGCTTCGCTCCTGTCAAATCGTGGCTGAGATCCTAGTCAGCCAACCCGCACGGGTGAATCTCGATCAGAACCATCGGACGACCCGAACTATTCCCTTGCGGCATTGGCGGGAAATGCCTCGCCGAGCAGGGATGATCGGACCGGCTCAGTGGTGGTGGGCTTCCTCACTGACGGGGAGGCCGTTCTTCCGCTGGTAGTCGGCGATGGCGGTCCGGATGGCATCCTCCGCGAGGACGGAGCAGTGGATCTTGACCGGCGGCAGGGAGAGCTCCTCGACGATCTGCGTGTTCTTGATCCCGAGGCCTTCCTCCAGCGTCTTGCCCTTGAGCCATTCGGTGGCGAGGGAGGATGAGGCGATGGCCGAGCCGCAGCCGAAGGTCTTGAACTTGGCATCCTCGATCTTGCCGGTCTTGGGGTCGACCTTGATCTGGAGCTGCATCACATCGCCGCACTCGGGCGCGCCGACGATGCCGACGCCGACATCTTTGCGTTCCTTGACTTCCTTGGTGGTCCCGAAGATCCCGACATTGCGGGGACGCTCGTAGTGGTCGATGACTTTTTCGCTGTATGCCATGGTGAAATTCCTTGTGTTCGGTCCTGCGGTGTGTTCCTGCGTGGTTGATTTTCGGATCAGTGGTTCTGCCATTCGATGGCGTTGATGTCGATACCTTCCTTGTGCATGTCGTAGAGGGGCGAGAGATCGCGGAGGTGATTGACCGCCCAGGTGATCTTCTCGATGGCGAACTCGATCTCGGCCTCGGTGGTCCAGCGTCCCATCGAGAGACGCAGCGACGAGTGGGCGAGGTCGTCGCCGATGCCGAGCGACTTGAGCACATACGACGGTTCGAGCGAGGCGCTCGTGCATGCCGAGCCGGAGGAGCAGCAGATGTCCTTGATGGCCATCATCAGCCCTTCGCCCTCGACGAATCCGAAGGAAATGTTCGAGATGTTGGGCAGGCGACGCTCGCGGTGACCATTGACCTGCACATGCTCAAGGGTGCCCGACAGGCCCTTCTCCAAGCGGTTCCGCAGGGCGAGCAGGCGCTGCTGGTCGGACTCCATCTCCTGCTTGCACAGCTCCGCGGCCTTGCCGAGCCCGACAATCCCGGTGACATTCAGCGTGCCCGAGCGGATGCCGCGCTCCTGACCGCCGCCCTCGATCTGCGCGACCAGACGGACACGCGGCCGACGCCGACGCACATAGATCCCGCCCACGCCCTTCGGGCCGTACATCTTGTGACCGCTGAAGGTCAGCAGGTCGATGTTGTCGCGCTCGACATCCGTGGGCATCTTGCCGACCCACTGCGTCGCATCGGTGTGGAAGATGACGCCCTTCTCACGGCAGACGGCGCCGATCTCCGGAACCTCGTTGATCGTGCCGAGCTCGTTGTTCGCCCACATGATCGTGACGAGGATGGTGTCGTCACGCATGACCTTACGGACCATCTCGGCGGTGATGATGCCGTCGGCTCCGGGTTCGAGATAGGTGACATCGAAGCCCTCCTTCTGGAGGCGCTTGCAGGGATCAAGCGTGGCCTTGTGTTCGTGCATGGCGGTGATGATGTGCCCGCGTCCGGATTGGCCCGGTCCCGCCTTGGCGTACATGGCGGCTGCACCCTTGATGGCGAGGTTGTTGCCCTCGGTCGAGCCGGAGGTGAAGACGATCTCCTTGGGCTGGGCACCGATGAGGGCGGCGATCTGCTCGCGGGCGGTATCGACCGCCGCCTCCGAGGCCCAACCGAACCGGTGGTTCCGAGAACCGGGGTTGCCGTACTCCTCCGTGAAGTAGGGCAGCATGGCCTCGACCACCCTGGGGTCGCAGCGGGTGGTCGCGGCGTTGTCCAGATAGATCGGGGTCTTCACACTCTGCGCCATGTCGTGCTCCAGTCATGAGGCATCGGGAGGGATGCCGGAGTTCTTTTTTAGAATCATTCCAGTTTAGCCCCTCTCGGGCACCCGGAGCCAGCAAAGTTGGGATTTTGGGGGATTCCCGGACACCGGCAGGTGGCTCGGAGGGGAGGTCAGAACCCCGTCCATTCGAGGGCGGGCTGGTCGAGGGGGTTCTGCACGCCGTGCTCGGCGATCAGCGGCAGGCGGGCTCGCTGCTCGAAGCGGCGGGCGGTCGGCAATTCCCGCATGGGCACGCTCGGCTGGCGGGTTGGGTGCCACAGATGCCAGGCGATCATCTCTGAGATGCCGATCCTGACGCCCGCTCCGGTGCGTGCGGCCCGGTACGCGAACTCGTCGTCCTTGAAGCCCCAGCCCTGGTACAGCTCATCGAACCCGTTGAGGCGGAGGTAGAGGTCGAGGTCGCAGGAGAAGTGGCCGCCGAGCAGCTTGGGCTTGTGCGGAGGGCCGATGTACAGACGACGCATCAGCAGGTGACGCCGAGCGCGCCGATCGCGTCGATCGAGTTCCGCCCGGTCCGGATCGGTGAGCGGCGGGGTCTGCTCGCCGGTGAGGATGCGCTGCGCGTTGAGTGTTGCGGTTGTGGCTTCGTCGAGGTTCACGCGGTAGGCGTAGACGAGCGGCGTGTTCGGAGCGGTCGCCTTGTGCTGCGCGACCAGCGTGTCGCTGGCGAGCATGTCCCCGTCGAGGATGAGGACTCGTCCGCGTGCGGCGTCGAGCTCCTCCACCAGAAACCGCACTCCATTGTTCCGCACCTGACATAGCCGCTCGCCGCCCGCGTGCGCCCGGCGCAACCACCACGCGCTGATGCCGAAGTCCCGGCAGCACCGTTTGATGATCGCCCCGATCGCCTCGTCATCCGTGTCGCACGAAACGATGATGTGGTCAGGTCGCTGTGTCTGTCGCGCGAGGGCCGCCAGCACGAGGTCGAGATGGCGCGTGGTGTGCGTCGGGATGACGACATGCAACGGCCCCGTCGTCGCTCCCGGGTCGGGCGATCTGCGGTGCGCGGGATCAGGCATGATCCTTGAGATTCTTCAGTTCATCCCGGAGGATCGCGGCGAGTTCGTAGTTTTCCGCGGCGATCGCATCCTCGAGCCGCTGCGCCAGCTCCGTCCGCTGGCTCGCGGGCAGCTTCTTCATAAGCTCGTTCCGCATGCCCCGCATCACCTGGACCTCGGTCAGCCCTTCGTACTCTTCCTCGCTCCGTCCGGTGGCCAGCACCGTGTCATGGATCGCATCGAGGCCGTGTTCCAGCGCAAACAGCGCTCCGTTCGGTTCGTTGTCCGCGATCGCCTGGCTGGCCAATGCACGCGACTGCATCATGAGCAGGTACGAGCGGAACTGCTCCAGCACCATCTGGTCCTCCTCCGCCTCGGCATAGTCGCGGCAGAGGTCGAGCACACGCAGATTCCGGGTCGTGTCACGGAACACGCCGAGGTAGTCGCCGAGGATCATCAGACTCACATAGCGGTGGTAGTACTGCACCGCCTCCTCGCGGAGCAGGCGGCAGTCCTCTCCGGAGAGCACGAACTGATCCTCCTCATCCGACGGCTCGCAGTCCTCCAGCATCGCCTCGTAGTACTCCAGATAGCTCTCGTGCCCCTCCGGACGCATCCCGTCCGGCCGCCCGGACACCTCCATCTGGATCATCCCGAGATCCAGGCGCATCTGGACCTTCGGCTCCCCATCATCACCCTCGATGACGCGGACGGTGATCTGGCCCGGCTCGTAGGGCCAGTCGCCCAGCAGATTGTTCAGATCCAGTGACACGCGTCGTCGCTCCTCGCTCCGGTCCGATACGCCCTCACGCCCCGTCAGGGTCGGATATCGGCTGAACATCGGTCTCGCTCCCGGAGCAGCCCGCATTATTGGCCCCGCCGATCCACTTCGCACCGGACCCAAACCCCACCAAAGCCCGGGCCGGCTTCCGTCGATACCTGAAGCCGTGGCAGTGAGGGGTCAAAGTGTCGTAAACCTCGCACTTCCATGGGTTTTCGGTTGCGACTTGCCCATCAGAAGCGTACCGTTTTCCACAATCGTCCGAGTCGGGAGGCACCCCGGCCACGGTGATCTGGAGCGGTCAGGAGAGAGGCACAACCCGGTATGGCGAGAGCGGAACTCGATTCCGATCTGCAATTGTACTTGCGGCAGATCAACGAGTACTCCCTTCTGACACCAGAAGAGGAGAAGATACTCGGCTGGAATGTCATCAATGACAACTGCGCCGAGTCCCGCGACCGACTCGTTCGCTGCAACCTCCGCCTCGTCGTCTCTATCGCCAAGCACTACACCAACCGCGGCCTCACCCTCACCGACCTCATCGAGGAGGGCAATATCGGCCTCATCCGTGCCGTCGAGGGCTTCGACCCCGCGCAGGGCACACGCTTCTCCACATACGCATCGTGGTGGATCAAGCAAGCCATCAAGCGAGCCCTCATCAACGCCGGACAGCCCATCCATGTCCCCGCGTACATGGTCGAACTCATCGCCAAGTGCAAGCAGACCATGGCCCGCTACGAGGAAGAGCACCTCCGGCAGCCCACCTCCCAGGAGCTCGCAAAGCTCATGGGCCTGCCGCTCAAGAAGGTCAATGTCATCCGCAACGCCGGCAAGGCGATGCGTTTCTCCTCGGGATCGCCCGTCGATGAGGACGGCGAGCTGATGAGCTTCTCCGAGATCCTCACCGACACACGCAACGGCGCTCCCGAGGACTCCATGCTCCGGCGCGATGAACTCCGCACCGTCTACTCGTTGCTGGATGCCATCGACGAACGCGAGGCACGCGTCCTCCGCCTCCGCTTCGGCCTCGATGGCAAGGAGCCCCTCACCCTCAAGCAGATCGGCCACGAGATCGGCCTCACGCGCGAACGCGTCCGCCAGATCGAGGTCGAGGCCCTCTGCAAGCTCAACCAGCGACTCCTCGACGAACGCCCCAGCCGCTTCTTCAAGAACGGCAGCGGACTCGCTGAGGAGGAAGAAGAAAACGCAGCTCGCTCGCGCCGATCCAGACGCTCGCGTCGTCCCGCATCCCCGAAGGCCTCCACGCCCTCCGATGCCGACGACGACAACGCGGATCCAACCTCGCGACGCTGCGCCATCTGAGCATCGTTCCGCCCGTGTCCCCACTCATTCCGGGCACCCCCTGCGCCCACCGGCGACCCCTCACCCGCGCTATGCTCCGATCATGACCGCCCTTTCCCCGGAATCCTCATCCCAGTCCGTCAAGGCGGGCGGACTCGTCTCCGCCGCCGAGCACGCATCCGTCTGCCGTCTCCGGGGCATACGCAAGATCTACTACAAGCCCGACGGCTCCGTCATGGCCGAGGCGCTCCGCGGCGTCGACATCGACATCCCCGCGGGCCAGTATGTCGCCATCATGGGCCCCTCCGGCTCCGGCAAGTCCACCATCATGAACATCCTCGGCTGCCTCGATCAGCCCACCAGCGGTGCCTATTTCCTCGACGGCCAGGATGTCGCCACCATGTCCGACGAGAAGCTCTCCGTCTACAGGGGCCAGAAGATCGGCTTCATCTTCCAGGCCTTCAACCTCATCTCCTCCCTCCGCATCGAGGAGAATGTCGAGGTCCCTCTCTTCTACCGACAGACCCCACGGGCCGAGCGCAGACGCGCCTCACTCGAAGCCCTCGCCCTCGTCGGTCTGGCCGACCGCGTCGGACACCGCCCCTCCGAACTCTCCGGCGGCCAGCAGCAGCGCGTCGCCATCGCCCGCGCCCTCGTCGGCAGGCCCGTCGTCCTCATGGCCGACGAACCCACCGGCAACCTCGACACCGCCACAGGCGAAGCCATCCTCGGGACATTCGATGAACTCCACGCCGCGGGCATGACCATCATCATGGTCACCCACGACGAGTCCATCGCCGAGCGCTGCCAGCGCGTCATCCGACTCCGCGACGGCCTCGTCGAGTCTGACCGAATGAACTGAACTGCATCCCGGAGCACCGCCGGGACCCCGGGCAAGCCCAAAGCAGCCGTTCATCACCCCTCAAAACGGATGTGTTGAAGACAAGTGGAGCCGAGCCGGTGCTTTGCGATCCATGCCCCAAGCTGGATTCCCGCGAGGAGCCCTTGTAAGTACAATCCCTATCAACCCCGCACCTCCGGGCCAAGGAGACTCGCCATGGACATCCTCGCCCTCTGGCTCCCCATCCTCATTACGACTGTCGTCCTCTTCTTCGCCAGCTTCCTTGCATGGGCCATCCTCCCGCACCACAACCCCGACTGGAGCGAACTCCCCGACGAGCAGCGGTTCGCCGCGGCACTCAAGGAGCAGAACATCGCCCAGGGCCGCATGTACATCTTCCCGTACATGCAGCATAAGGATCTGAAGGAACAGGCGAACATGGACCGCTACAACGCCGGGCCGTGGGGCGTTCTCAACCTCTGGCCGGTCAAGCCGCAGATGGGGCGGAACATGATCGTCACCATAAGCACCTTCCTCGTCATCACCACGCTCATCGCCCACCTCGCCACCCTCGGGCTCGACCCCGGTGCCCCCTTCGCACGCGTCTTCCACTTCGTCGGCATCGCGGCCATCCTCGGCCATTGGACCGGCGCGATCATCAAGGAGATCTGGTTCTCCATCCCTCTCCGCGCCAAGGCCATGGACCTCATCGACGCCATTGCCTACGCGCTCATCACCGCGCTCATCTTCGCCTTGTTCTGGCCCGGCGCCAACGGCTGACTAAACGCGCACGCTGGCACACGACACGCATCAAGCACGATAGATCGATCACCATGACCGTCAAGGAAATCCTCGCAGAACTCGAGTCGCTCGGCGATGAGAAGCGCCGCCAGTACAACGCCAAGACCGGGCCGGACGGCATTCCCGGCGTGCCGCCCGACAGGCAGTACGGCGTCAAGACCGGCGACATCCGCAAACTCGCCAAGAAGATCAAGACGCCCCGCAATCACGAACTCGCGCTGGATCTCTGGAAGACCGGTAACACCGATGCGCAGATGCTCGCGATCCTCATCATGAATCCGAAGGAACTCTCGGCTAAGCAACTCGACACGATGGTGCGCGAGGCCTGCTTCGCGTGGGTGGCCGAGTGGCTGCTCTCCTACATCGTCGCAAAGCATCCCGAAAAGGAGGCGCTGCGCGAAAAGTGGATGAAGGGGAGCGAGAAGGATGCTTCCGGGGGCGATTCCGGGGATGCTTCCGGGGGTTGGGCGGCCCGTGCCGGCTGGCACCTCACTGCATCGAAGATCAACAAGGGCGAGCATGGTCTGGATGTTGACGGGCTGCTCGATCGGATCGAGAAGGAGATGCCCAAGGCCCCGCCAGAGACGCAGTGGACGATGAACAACACGCTCGCCGCGATCGGCATCAAGCACGCCCCCGGAAGCAAACACCACAAGCGCGCCATCGCGATCGGCGAGAAGATCGGGCTGTACAAGGACTATCCGGTGTCGAAGGGTTGCACTTCACCGTATGTCCCGCTGTGGGTGGCGGCGATGGTCAAGCGGCAGGGGTGAATGATTGAGTTGACGGCGTGATGGCACATGGCGTGCCTACCGTCCTCCCGGTCCAGTGGCATGCACTGTTTCACCATGGGCAGGATGCAAACATGCCGAACAAACAATCGTGTGATGCCGATCGTGGTCATTCCTCGCGGCGAATGAGCGTTGGCTGGATAGTATTCTGGTTCGTCATCGGCATGATCACGACCTATGCAATGATCATGGTCGCGGCGCTGAACAAACCGGATGGACTGCGCGGTCAACGGACGGAGATGGCGTGGTTCGATGTTCGCGAGCACGACCAGTCACTCAATCTGATCATTATCGGCATGTTCGGCGTGGTGCTGGGTGTGCTCATGGGGATTCGCCACCGACTGCGTTTGCCGTTGCCGCTGCTCCTGGGCGCTGGGATCGCCATTGCGGCGGCATTGATTGTCGTTCTGACGGCGTAGCGTGGGTGCGGCGGCGTGATTCAGTCGCGACGCCCGCAGACGAGCGTGAGCCAGATCACGCCCGCAAATGCGGCGAGGCCGATCGTCGCATAGCCGATACGCCAGATGATGGCGTTGTTGGCCGGTTCGAACGATGCGAGAAACCCGAAGATGCAGAACAGGGCGAACACCAGGAGAACCCCGGCCAGCAGAAACCGAAGCGCGGTATGCATGACCGTAATCTACCGCACCATTCGCTCGCGAAACAACGATCGTGCATCGTCGCGTGAGAACCCGATCAATACACCGGCCCACACCGAAGCCGGGACTCTCGCAGCACCTCCACACTAGAATGCCGCAACCATGTCATTCACACGCGAACAGGTCATCGAACTCTGGGATCAGCACTGGAAGGGCGGCTGGGGCTACGCGCCGTGGTCGGAGATCCTCGAGGGGCTGACCGCCGAGCAGGCGGCGTGGCGGCCGCAACCCGGGCGGCACTCGATCTGGGAGATCGCACTGCACCTGATCTTCTGGCGCGAGGTCATGGTGCGCCGTGCTCACAACGAGACCGTCAGCGCTGAGGAACAAGATCAGCGCAACCACGAATCACCCACCGATGTCACCGAAGAAGCATGGCGCGCTGTGCGTCGTCGATTTGAAGCATCGCAGCAGCAGGTGCGAGACGCCATCGGCATCGCCGACGAGGTCGAGGGCTTTCTGCACCTGACCTTCCACGACACTTACCATGTCGGACAGATCGCGTACCTCCGCGCGATGCAGGGCCTGCCCCCGATCGTGTGAAGCGATCGCTGCTGCGGGGGCGGGGGAGCGACATGGCACGCGTACCCGGCTCTACCTCGTTTGCTCGGATGTTCCGGCTTCGTTCTCTTTCCGCTCGTACTCGAAGCTGAGGAACTCGACCCACTTGTCTTCATCCGGCACGAATATCTGCGAGCCCATGGTCCATTGATCAGCGCCCTTGCGCTCGATGACCACTCGAAACTCGGCCTTCTGCTCCGGGTCGCCCATGAACGGGCCTTCGGTTTTCAGCGTGAGCGTCGTTCCCTCATCATTGAGCGTGCCCTCGTAAGTCCAGAGCTGCGGCTGCATCGAGTTCACATAGGTCGCGACGAATTTCTCAATGGTGGGGTCGTAGCCGATCGTCAGGATGGAGTTGATGGTGATGCCTTCGACCTCACTGTGGAACTCCGACACGAGCCATTGCCGGCCGAGCATGCGCGTGGTTTCCTTGCCTTCAAAGCGGTAGGGATCCTGCGCGGGGTCCTGCACCGCATGCACGACGGCGGACCACTCGCCGACGAGTTGTTGCAGGAACACGGCCGGAGTCATTTGCTGCCGCTGTGGCTGATTCTGCGGCTCGTCCGCCGCCAGCGCGATGCCGACGATGGCCAGGGCTGCGGCAAGGAATGCTGTGGCGATGTATTTCATGGGGCATCTCCTATTGATGGGATTCGGTGATGGTCCAGGCGATTGTACCTGCGGATAATCGAGCGTGATTTCGCATCGGCAGGCAATGCGGGCCTGTTCCTCTCTTCCCGCCGATCGCATCCTCAACACAAGGAGCGCCAGATGAAGAAGGATTTCACATACCGCCGTCTTGACAGGAACGACGCGGCGGTCCTGCTCGTCGATCATCAGTCCGGTTTGTGCAACATCGTCGGCGACTTCTCGCCGGACGACTTCAAGAACAATGTGCTGGCACTGGCCGAGGCCGCGAAGTACTTCAACCTGCCGACGATCCTCACGACCAGCTTCGAGGATGGCCCGAACGGTCCGCTCGTCCCCGAACTGAAGGAGATGTTCCCCAAGGCACCGTACATTGCGCGCCCGGGCCAGATCAACGCGTGGGACAACGAGAACTTCGTCGAGGCCGTGAAGGCCACGGGGAAGAAGCAACTCATCATCGCCGGCGTCGTCACCGAAGTCTGCGTCGCCTTCCCGGCGCTCTCGGCTCTGGAGGAGGGCTACGAAGTCTTCGTCATCACCGACGCCTCCGGCACCTTCAACCACACGACCCGCGAGAGCGCCTGGCTGCGCATGCAGGCCGCGGGCGCGCAGATGATGACATGGTTCGCGATGGCGTGCGAACTCCACCGCGATTGGCGCAACGACATCGAAGGCCTCGGCACGCTCTTCTCCAATCACCTCCCGAGCTACCGAAACCTCATCACGAGCTACAACGCGCTGCGCCAACCGGCCGCCGCCCGCTGATCCGCGCCATACGGTCCTTGCAATGACTCGTTCCCACCTGTCCTGTGTGGCACGGGTTGCTCGCCAACCCGTGTGCCTTTCTGCCTTCCCCGAGTGCCCAGTGCCTATTGCCAAGTGCCTTTCCCAACGAGCATGGAGCGATTCCGGGGTCCGGGGGGGGGCGACATGGTCCCTCATTGTGTGTGCCACCAGTTCAACCGGATCCGCCTCCGGCGGAGACGGGTGACTGGTGCCGTTGCTTTTCCTGTCTTTACCAGCCCGGAGCGTCCAAGCGACGGGGTCATGCCTTCACCAGCCCCAAGCGTCTCCGGGGGAGCGCTGGGCCCCCGTGACACACACCACCCCACGCATTCCCCGCCTCCCAAAGAGGGGTTGCGGGGGACACCTCCCCTGCACAGATGACCAGATCTGCATCACTTGCAAATCGCATCGAATACTTTCTCCACTACGGGTTTCGCAGTATGCGAACCGTAGTGAAGTCGCTTCCGAACAAGATCATCCGAGATATCCCGCAGTAGAACTGCAACGATGACGCGTGATCCTGCTTGTCCACCAACCCCTACATAGTGTGCGTAGTGACAATCGCTGTTGCCCCGATCCACAGATACAGCGTTCCCGCTCTGACCGAATTCCAAACAGGACCCCGCGGAATCGAATCGTTCGTTCCGAGACGCTTCCACTTCGACTAGGACTTCACGAGCCATCTGCGCGATCCACGACTCGATCGACGGCTTCAATTCGATGTGACCGCGAACTTCTATCACAGGTCTGCGCGTACGAAGAAGGGGGATTGAGCCCGCATCTTCGCCTGTACGCGCGAGAGGGATATACGCACGCGCCAGTTGGAGCAGCGTCACTCCTACCTCAAATCCCATTGCAACCGAAGTATGTGTGTAGTCGCTCCATACATCCGCATCGGCCAGTGCCCCGGCTCCCACTGCGCCATTCATCGGAGGCTGTCCTATGCCGAATCGAAGGAGTCCATCACGCATCGTTTCTGGTGATATGGAGTCGGCAGCTTCAGTAAGCACGACGTTGCTTGACACCTCGAGTGCAGTCGCCCAATCAGCCTCATATCTTGAAACAACATCGTTGATCTGACGGCCATACTCCGTTTTTCGCACACCCGCTCTGCGTTCTCCGAACACTGTGCTCCGTTGGTTCTCCGTGATGATGCACCACACCACAGGCTTGAGTGCCGAGTCTGGCTCGAACGAGCTGACTGTGCAGTATCCTCCTACTCCCGTTCGCACCCCTAGATTCGCCCCCTGAGCGTCGGTGTCCCGCTCGATGTCCACGATGGCGAGAATATTCCCATTCTCAGGGTTGATGACGACGCAATGTCCAGACGCGGCACCAGAGGCCTGAATACCAGATTCCAACTCCCGGACGACAATTCTCGTGATCTCTTCGTCGAAAGTTGATTCGTATCCCAAGATGAATGTAGATACCTCGGACCACATGTTGATCATGTACTCTCGCCAATGCAGGATCGATCCGGTCACTGCCATCCCGATCATCAACGCGCACAGAGCAATCGACCGCTTGGAATGGAGTAGGACAATCAGTCGCCTCCGTCCGCGGCGAAAAAGGCTCGGAGGCCCCGCCTCCACCGGCTCATCCGCTAAATAGCGCTCTAACTCCTCACGCAGCGCCTCCGCCGTCGAATATCTCCGCTCCCGATCCTTCTCCAGACATCGCAGCAGAACCCAGTCCAGATCACGCCGCAGCGCCTCCGCAAGCTCCGCCTCACGCACCCGTCGCCGCTTTGTAATCCGCTCCACCTCCTCCGCAGACCCGGACTCCCGCAGGCTGCTCAGCCGTGTCGAAGCCCGCGGCGGATCCTCCTCGCGAATAATCCGCTGAATCTCGCCGAACGCGGCACGCCGCAGCGTCTGCCGATCAAACGGCGTCACGCCCGTCAGCAGCTCGTACAGCACCACGCCCAGCGAATACACATCGGTACGCGTGTCGATGTCCAACCCGGACATCTCCGCCTGCTCGGGGCTCATGTACTCCGGCGTTCCGATCAACTGCCCACGCTCAGTGAAGATCGTCTGCTCGCTCAGACGCTGATCAATCGCCTTTGCCACTCCGAAGTCGATCACCTTCACCGTCGCCTTCCCGCCCTCGTACTCCACGAGAACATTCGACGGCTTGATGTCCCGATGAATAACCCCCTTCGAGTGCGCGTGCTGCACCGCATCGCACACAGCCCGGAACAACTCCACTCGCTCTCGAATCCCCAGAGTGTGCGTATCGCAGAACTCCGTGATCGGTATACCCCTCACCAGCTCCATCACGAAGTACGGATACCCCTGCTCCGTCGCCCCGCCGTCCAGCACCCGCGCGATGTTCGGATGATCCATCACCGCCAGCGCTTGCCGCTCCGCCCCAAACCGTGCCACCACCGTCTTTGAGTCCATCCCCGGCTTGATGACCTTCAGCGCCACACGGCGGCGCATCGGCCGTTCCTGCTCTGCCTCGTACACGATCCCGAATCCGCCCTCCCCAAGCACGCCGAGCACCTTGTACTTCCCATCCACCACCACACCCCGCAGGTCCGGACCCGACCATGCCGCTTCTTCATAGCCCCCCGCGCTCACTGTCACTTCGTCGCTTCCGGCCATGCCGACAGCATACTCCCATACCTAAATGCGCAAAACTCATTTCTACACCCCGGAACGACTGCGCGAGGGTATCCGTTGTCGACTCACGACATCCTCCCCTCCCCCGTCGTGCCCCCAGTCCCTCCGGAGCTTCCGGGTGAAGCGACGGCTGACTGGCACCTCCCCCTTCCCCCCTCCCCCCCCCCCCCCCCCCCCCCCTACCCCCCCCCCTCCCCCCCCCCCCCCCCTCCCCCTCCCCCCCCCCCCCCCCCCCTCCCCCCCCCCCCCCCTCCCCCCCCCCCCCCCGCC
>ERZ869909.985-NODE-985-length-26102-cov-3.989049_pt1 | contig 26102 bp, 25 predicted proteins | sample MGYA00520892_ERZ869909 | MGnify/ENA primary metagenome ERZ869909 (study PRJEB32215, sample SAMEA104723947) | bioreactor metagenome | biome: bioreactor; feature: anaerobic bioreactor; material: water | place: China | collected 2015-03-12 ... | reverse complement strand
ATGCGTCGCAGAGCGTCAACCCGTGACACCTGACGACGACCGGAAAAAGCGGAGAGGGGGGGATTCGAACCCCCGATACGGTTACCCGTATACAGCATTTCCAGTGCTGCTCCTTCAGCCACTCGGACACCTCTCCAGATTGTCTTCCCATCCCCGGACCGATGGGGCGGGAAGGATACCCGATGCCGCAGCTTTCGGCTGGGGCGCACCCCCGAACTTCCCGGCTCGCCTCGCCGATCCGGCCCCGCCATCATCCCCGGGGTAGACTCGGCTCGATATGGGCATCCGGAACCATCGGCCCGATCTCAACGGCATCCTCGCCGTCGACAAGCCGCTCGGGCTGACATCCGCGACGGTCTGCGCCATCGTCCGCCGGACGACCCGCGGAGCGAAGGTCGGCCACGCCGGCACGCTCGATCCCCTCGCCACGGGCCTGCTCGTACTCTGCCTCGGGCGGGCCACCAAGGCCATCCCGGTCCTGATGGATCACGACAAGGAATACCTTGCCGAGATCGACCTCGCGGGCATCTCCGAGACCGACGATGCCGAGGGAGCCCGCACGCCCGTCTCCATCGACACGCCCCCCACCATCGACCGCATCCGCAGCGCCCTCGATGAGCATTTTCGCGGCGAGATCCTCCAGCGTCCCCCCATCTTCTCCGCCATCAAGGTCGGCGGCGAACGGTCCTACCGGCTCGCTCGCAGCGGCACCGCGACCGAACTCAAGGCCCGACCGATCCGCATCCACGAAATCGAGATCCTCGCGTACGACTGGCCGATGCTCACCCTCCGGATCCGCTGCTCCAAGGGCACCTACATCCGCTCGATCGCCCGCAACCTGGGCGAACGGCTCGGCACCGGGGGAATGCTCGCCGGTCTCCGCCGGACACGCTCGGGGCCGTTCAGCGTCGAGCAGGCATGGACCGTCGACCGCATCCGTGGGGGCATCGAACCGGGCGACCTGATGGATGCCGGGGAGTTTGTTACACATCCATCAAATCGTCCGGAGGAGACTTGATTCGCGTCGAGCTGTGCATTCACCTGGAGTCCTCGCATGCTTCAAGGTCTGGCCGGAATCGAAATACTACTCCTCATACCTGGGGCTACGGTCCTGGGCGCGGTGCTCCTCGTGCTCGGTCTCCGCGGCCGCCTTCTCGACGACCATCCGGTGTGCGCGAAATGCCGGTTTGACCTGCACGGACTTGATCTCGAACGAACAACGGCATCCTGCCCGGAATGCGCAACACGGATATCCGACCGAAGTCCAAGAACTGGAAACCGCAAACGCCAACCGCCTCTCATTCTCTTCGGATCGCTACTGCTCTTTGTCGCCGCAGCGCTCCTCGGAAAGCATGCTTTCATCCTCAGCGGATTGCTGCGCCCCTATCAACTGACACCAACAACTCTGCTGCTGACACAGTTTGCATCCGATGTGCGGCATGGGGATGCCGACGAAGCGGCCTTCGAGGAAGTACTGCTGCGTGCCCAGGGATGGAACACCAACTCCGCATTCTACGCGAGGTATCGTGACCTTCTCATCGAGGTGCCGGAGCACATCATCCGCAGGCGAGTGGAACTCGATACCGTTTCGGGCACACACACACGAATCGCCGATCGCACGAAAGAGATGTACGCGCAGGGGCATATTACTTGGGACGATCTGAAGCAGACGATGCAGCGTGCGAGACATCTCCGCTTTGATGGCCCCGAGACCGTACGCGCCGATGATCCGTTGGCCTTTACGGCCTCGCTCATTTTCTGGAGTCCCGGTTCACACGCGCCAGCCAATGATCCGCCCTCGACGGTTTCGATCTCACGCCTGGCGCTCAATGGCGTGGAGTACGACGCTTCGCACTGGCAACACCGGCAAGCATTTGTGGGGCGTATCGTGGATCACCATGTATACACGCTCCCTGTTCTCTCGGTTGAGGGCGAACTTGGAAGGCATTCGATGAACTGGCTGACGCCCGACAAGCGGGCCCCAAGCCCGCAAGAGATCGGCATCGCGCCGGGCACTTACCAGATGGAGATCACCTTCCGGATCGAAGCATCGCCGTTGTCCTATCTCGCCCTGAGCATCAGCGATCCGAACACGAGCACCCCCCGGGTCCTCGAAGTGACCCACACACGGATACTGACCGTCATCCCATCTTCACAAGACCACATCGCACTGCGGGAACACCCGCCGCTGTGGCAGCAATTCCTGAATCAACCGGAACTACTCCGAGGGCAACTCATCCTTCATCCCGAGCCGCGTGTCACGATCACTCAGCATCGCTTCCAGGTCGCCTCCGAGAACACGATGTGCCCTTACCCGTTTGCATTCGAGTATTGGGTGCGGTGCGATGGACAGGAACATCTGCTCGGCTATGACTATCGGCATTACTTCGTGACGGGGGCATCACTGAGAGGATTTTTGGTCGAGATGGAGATGACCGCATCGATGAGACTGCGAGAGTCTCAACTCGAAAGGCTCGATCGGGATCCGGTGCTCATTTTCCGGACAACCCGCGAGGCAGCAGCCCGCTTCGGGCTGGACGAGATCTGGCTCGCCCCAGAGGACATCGAGATCCCGCTTGAGATCGTTGATCCCTGAACCCTGCGCGGGCGCCACCCTGCCTTGAGAGGAGCCCATGAAGGTAACAACGAAGATGCTTGGGGATGCGGGGGAGCACTACGCTTTGAGCCAGTTCACGCTTGCAGGCTTACCCGCATCAAAGATGCCCGACAACTGGGAGGGATATGACCTCGCGGTTGAGTCAGGCACCGGCCTGGTGCGCGTCAGTGTCAAGACGCGAAAGGAGACTGCGAACTGGAAGAACGGAAGCTGGTTCCTGTTTGACGACCGCAAGGAATGCGACTGGATCGTCTTCATCTTTGTCCAAAAAGATGCAGGTATTCGCGCATGGGTGATCCCATTCCCGTTGGCTCTGAAGAACGCGAACTGTCCCGGCCCATCACGCAAAGACCCATGGAACCGAGACATCTCGTGGAAGAAGCTCAACACAGAACCACTCCATACATACGAAGATAACTGGTGTATGAAATCCCTGTCGGGCGCACAATGAGTGGCGTGCCGGGTCACTCGTCGTTTATCGAGGGGGCTTGATGTGGACACCACCGCCTTGGGTCTTCGGACTGGCCTGGGCTCGCTCTACCTGCTGATGGGCATCGCCGGGTGTCACTGCAATCCCCAAAAACAAACAACCCCGCCTCTGTGAAGAGACGGGGTTGGTATGTATCGAGAATAGCCGAAGTGCTTTCACGCGTATCGCTACGGCGCTGTCCGCGCGTCCCTTTTCAGGACTGGCCCTCCCGGTGTGGGAGGTCGCGGGCGAGAGTGTGCTGACGATCCGGTCTGAGATCTCTCTCAGTCCGATGCGTTTTTTGGTTGGCATCGGACGAACCGGTCTAAGTAATCCCTTAGAAAGGAGGTGATCCAGCCGCAGGTTCTCCTACGGCTACCTTGTTACGACTTAGTCCCAGTCACCGATCTCGCCGTGGGCACCACTGAGGTGTGGCGACTTCGGGCGCTACCAGCTTCCATGACTTGACGGGCGGTGTGTACAAGGCTCAGGAACTTATTCACCGCGGCATGGCTGATCCGCGATTACTAGCGATTCCGGCTTCATGCAGTCGAGTTGCAGACTGCAATCCGAACTGGGGCGTGCTTTTTGCGATTTGCTCTGCCTCGCGGCTTTGCATCGCTCTGTACACGCCATTGTAGCACGTTTGCCACCCTGGGCGTAAGGGCCATGAGGACTTGACGTCATCCCCACCTTCCTCCGGTTTGACACCGGCAGTCTCGCTAGAGTCCCCACCATTACGTGCTGGCAACTAGCGACAAGGGTTGCGCTCGTTAAGGGACTTAACCCGACACTTCACAGCACGAGCTGACGACAGCCATGCAGCACCTGTGCACGTTCCACCCGAGGGCGTCACCGATGTTTCCAACGGCTAATCCGTGCATGTCAAACCCAGGTAAGGTTCTTCGCGTTGCTTCGAATTAAGCAACATGCTCCACCGCTTGTGTGAGCCCCCGTCAATTCCTTTGAGTTTTAGCCTTGCGACCGTACTCCCCAGGCGGCACACTTAATAATTTCTCTCCGACCGACACACCGTCAGAGGTGCATCGATCTAGTGTGCATCGTTTACGGCGTGGACTACCAGGGTATCTAATCCTGTTTGATCCCCACGCTTTCGTGCATGAGCGTCAGGTCGGGCCCAGTTGCCTGTCTTCACCTTCGGCGTTCCGTACGATCTCTACGCATTTCACCGCTCCACCGTACGTTCCGACAACCTCTACCCGCCTCAAGACCAGCAGTTCACACAGCGATTCCACGGTTGAGCCGTGGGATTTCACAACATGCTTGCCGGTCCGCCTGCGCACCCTTTAAGCCCAGTGATTCCGAATAACGCTCGGGCCTCTCGTATTACCGCGGCTGCTGGCACGAGATTAGCCGGCCCTTCCTTTGGACCCGGTCAGTTCTTCCTAGGTCCTGACAGTGGTTTACACGGCGTAACCGCTTCATCCCACACGCGGCATTGCTCCGTCACACTTTCGTGCATTGCGGAAGATTCGTTACTGCAGCCTCCCGTAGGAGTCCGGGCAGTGTCTCAGTCCCGATGCGGCGGGTCATGCTCTCACACCCGCTACCCGTCTTCGGCTTGGTGGGCCTTTACCCCACCAACAACCTGATAGGAGTACCGCTGCTCCCAAGGCGCCGGAGCTTTCCTCCGTAGAGCGTATGGGGTATTACTCGCAGTTTCCCACGACTATCCCCCACCTCGGGGTACATTCGATACCATTACTCGCCCTTCCGCCGGTTTCCCCCACCGAAGTGGGTTCTCCCTCGACTTGCATGTTTTAGCCATGCCGCCAGCGTTCATTCTGAGCCAGGATCAAACTCTTCAATTGAATATTGATGCTGACGCCTCCGGCAAGCCGGTGACGATCGCTTCAAGAGAAGGTTTGCCTGATTAACACTCGTGTAAACACGAGTGCGGTCTCACGATGGCCGAAGCCATCGTGTCTCCGGGTGGCAATCTCCGGAGATATTTTCAGGGGCGACCGAGACGCTCCGAACTGTTCCGTGAAGAACCTTCGGATACGAACACGCCTCGGTCATGCGCCGGAGACTGTGATTCTCCGGCGACGCGATTGTGTGCACGACAGCAAGCCTGCGTGGCCTTTCGGGCTCGTCGCCCTAGCCGCCGCGTCACATTCTCGCAGCAATTCGGCTATTCACTTTCCAATGAGCGTGCGGCCGCAGGATATCCATCCCGCAAGCCGCGGCCACCAAACTTGGTGGAGGGACAAGGTTACCAATCCCCCCGGGCTTGTCAAGAGATGAACAAGCCGGACCGCAAAATATTCTCTGTAAACCCGTCCGACCCACCCACTATTCCACACCGAACGGTCCGAGGAGCGCATTTTCTCGCAGGTCATCCACATCACCTCGCCCCGCGTTCCCCTCCCGGCGGGCATGGTCCGGGGCCACCCCGACCACGCCGCACCAGACCGACTCGATGCCCGGCAACTCGCGCAGGGCCCGCGTGCATGCCCGCAGGGTCGCTCCGGAGGTGGTCACATCATCCACCAAAACGACGACCCGCCGCCCCCGGACACCCCGAACCCCCCAGACCCGTCGCGCAGCCGACCCGCGGAGGCGGATCGCCCCCCGGACATTGGCCTCCCGTTCGCTGAACGCCACCGCCCGCTGGCTCCGCCTGTGCTGCCGCACAAGAAGTTGGTGAACACACACCCCAAGCTCGCTCCCGACCCCTCTGGCGATCGCCAGGGTGTGGTCGATTTTTCGTTCCATGCGACGCCTGAAGGTGGTCGGGACGGGCGTCACCACAACCCCCCTGCTCCCGCCCGCGCGGTCGAGCACACCCGCCTGGCGCAGAGCCTTCCCGAGCTGTTTCCCGATCTGCTCGCCGAGCAGATGACACCGTCTGAACTTGACCGCCTGGATCCAGTCGTCCAACGGCGGGGCGTAGAGCCCAAGGCGGATCACCCGTTCCCATTTGGGGCGGGTGCCTGCACACGAGGCACAGCCGAACTCCGTCCCCTCGCCGAAGCCCACGGAGGCGCCGCACCGGTCGCAGTACTCCTCGGGTCGATCCGGACTCCACCCGGACTCCTGCATGCGCATGGACAGCGGCGATTCAACCAACCCGAGCCAGTCCCGCTCCATCGCGCCGAGGAACTCCCCGCATCGCCTGAGCAGGCCCTGCACCGGCCCGGATGGACTCGATGCGGGGTCGGGAGCATCAGCCGCAGCACGCAGGGCCGCCATGACCTCCGCCTCATCAGGAAGCGGGCGCGGCGGCCAGACGAACTTGGGAGTCTCGGATGACCTCTGCGGCTGTTCCAAGGCCACATTCCCTGCGGAGGTTCAGATGATGGACTTCACGCCACGCTCATCGCTGAGGACGCGTCGCACGATGGTCGCCCGCTCTAGGCGACGCTCCGCCTGGTCGAGTTCTCGACCGAGCATCCGCTGGAGGTGGGCCGGCTGGATCAGCAGGACGAGCCGCCCGATCTGGTCGAGCGATATCCCCGGCAGCAGCTCCAGCATGAGCCCGAGCCGGACCAAGCTGAGCAACTGCATGGCCTCATCGGTTTTGAGGAGGCGGGCGTGGAGCAGCGTCCCGTACGCGCGGTGCACTTGGTCCTCGAGGATGGATTTGCGTTTGTCGAGGAGTGTCTTGCGTGCGAGGCGCTCGTAGTCGATGACCTTGGGGATCACATTGTGCTCGAAATCGTGCAATAAATCGCGTTCGGACTTGCCGAGCGTCGTCTGGTTCGAGATCTGATAGAAGTCGCCGACCGCCTCCGAACCCTCGCCGTAGAACCCCCGGACCGCGAGTGACATGGCTCTGGCGGCGCGTCGGACCTTTTCGAGGTCGCCCGCGAGCTTGAGCCCGGGCAGGTGCAGCATGACGGACATGCGGATCCCGGTCCCGACATTGGTCGGGCAGGCGGTGAGGTACCCGAACCGGGAGGAGTAGGCGAAATCGGCGTTGGCCTCGAGACTGTCATCGACTTCGTTGACATGCCGGAAGGCGTCGTCCAGATCGAGGCCGCGCCGGATGGCCTGGACGCGGAGGTGGTCCTCCTCGTTGATCATGATGGCGAGGCGTTCGTCCGGGCTCGACACCGCCAGCGCCCGAGGCCCCTCGCTCTTCGCGAGCTGCTTAGAGATGAGGTGGCGCTCCATGAGCACCTCGCGCTCCAGCGACGACAACTCGCAGAGGTCGATCCAGAGCATCTCTTTCGCGAGGTTGGAGCCGAGAATCTGGCGCTGTGCGTAGTCCAGCACCTCGCGTCGTTGGGCGGGGTCACACTTGGCCGGGAAGGGAAAGCCCGCAAAGTTCCGGGCGAGTCGCACCCGGGACGAGACGACGACATCGTTCGAGGGTCCTTCGCCTCGTAACCACTCGGTCGCTGATCCCGTGCGAAGATCCGTCACGCATCCTCTCCGGCACGACGATCGTCGAGTTCGATGCGGTCACCGTTCTCGAACTGACGAATCTCATCCCGCAGCAGTGCCGCACGCTCGAACTGCTCCGCGGCGACGGCTTCGGCCAGTTGCTTTCTGAGCGACAGGATCCGTTGCTGTCGGTCGTAAGATGCCCCGGCGCGCCGGGGGATTTTTCCGATGTGATGCGTGCCCCCCTCCTGTGCCCGCTCGATCAGAGAGCCGAGCGTCGTCTCGAACGCCCGGTAGCACTCGGAACAACCCAGCACACCTTCCTTGCGGAACTCCGCGAAGGTCAGCCCGCAGCATTCGCATTCGCTCACACCGGCTTGCGTCCCGGCGACCTTGCTCTGTGCGATGACGAAGGAGGTGATGACCTGACCGGCGGAAGCGTGTCCCTTGCCCCCGATGTTGACCTGATGGACGCACTGCTCGCAGTACGAAATCTCGATCTTCTCGCCGTTCTTGACGATCAGTTCCGTCGCGACGGGCTTGTTCGTGCAGCCAGAACAGTTCATCTTCTTCTGCATACGGGACTCTATGCGTCAGACGCCGACGGGAAGCAAGCCCCGGTTTCCTCACTCGCCACCTTCGCGTGCGGCCCCGGAGAGCCGCACCACCAGTTCCAGCAGGCGCGGCACCTGATCGAGCGGGAGCATGTTCGAGGCATCGCTCGGGGCGTTGGCCGGATCGGGGTGGCACTCCAGGAAGATCAGATCGACCCCCGCCGCCGCCGCCGCCCGTGCGAGGAGCGGGACTCGGGCGCGGTGACCGCCCGTCGTAGCCCCGGTCCCGGGGGTCTGCACCGAGTGGGTGCAATCGAAGCAGAGTGCGGGCCCTGTCTCGCCGCCTCCGCCGACCCCCCCGGCTTGACCCCATGCCAGCAAATCCCCGACACCGATGAAGTCGTTGACCAAGCGGTTGTATCCGAACGAACTGCCCCGCTCGGTCACGATCACGGAATCGCAGCCCGCCGACCGCACCTTCGTCACCGGCCCCTGCATCTCGGCGGGCGAAAGGAACTGGCCCTTCTTGATGTTGACCGTGCACTGATGGCGTGCCGCCGCCTCGCCCGCGGCAAGCAAGAGGTCCGTCTGGCGGCAGAGGAACGCGGGAATCTGCATGACATCGACGACCCCGGCGAGCACCTCGGCCTGCGCGGGCTCGTGGAGGTCCGTCGTCACGGGCACACCGAACTCTTCCCTGATGATCGACAACTGCTCCAGGCCGTGATCCAAACCCGGCCCGCGGGCGCTGCCGAGACTCGAGCGATTCGCCTTGTCGAACGATGCCTTGAAGATGTACGGGATGCCTAATCGCTCGCAGACTTCGCGCACAGTCTGCGCGATCCTTCGGGACAGATCGATCCCCTCCAACACGCATGGCCCGGCAATCAGGACCAGCGGATGGCTGGTTCCGGCATGGATCGGACCCTTTGGGCCACGAATTTCGCAGTGTCTCGGCATGCACAGAGAGTAGCCGCTCGGGTCGGGAGTCCGCTCCGCACCTTGCAGAGATTGCTCGCTCGCCCCCTCTTGTGCTGGCCCGGCCCTTGCGAATCGCCGATAGACGCTGGCAACGGTTTCCGCGCCCCCCGGAAACATCAAGAAACCGGGGAATCGCGGTCCGTCGAGAGTGCTGATGTCCAGACTTCCCAGACAACGCGAGGCCTTTGCCGAACAGGTGCTCAAGCTCCTGCACCGGCTGCGTCCGGATCTGAACGCGATCCTCTCCGGCCCCGCGGAACTTGTGGTGGAGGGACGGCGGCTCGACCTTGAGAATCTGATGCGTCTTGTCCGGACGGACGAGGGACGCGGGGTCGAGATCGTCGAGCAATATCTGGAGCAGCTCTTCGACGATTCCACGATCGCCATCAGCGCGATGCCGTGGGAAGTCGCCCGGGACCGGATCATGCCGCGCATCCAGCCGGTGACGATCTTCGAGCATCTCTCGCGTGAGCAGGTCGCTCATGTGCCGTATGTCAACGAGACGGTGATCGTCTTTGTGATCGACATGCCGAACATGACCGTCAGCGTCACGACCGAGCAGATGATCCGCTGGGGGGCGGACACGGACCTCCTCGATGAGCTTGCCCGCAAGAATCTGAGGGCCTGCACGACGGACCTCGAATTCCGCACCCTGGAATCCGAGGACGGCGGGAAGGCCGTGCTGCTGACCATCCAGGACGGGTACGACGCCTCCCGACTGCTGCTCGAGGATCTGCACATCGCGCTCGCCCCCCACCTCGGCGGGGATTTCCTCGTTGCCACGCCTTCCCGGGACATGCTGCTGGCGGTGACCCGGAACCCGGAGCCCTTCATCAGCCGCGTGCGTGAGAAGGTTCTGGCGGACTTCACGCGGCTGCCCTACCCCATCACCAGCCGGCTTTTTTATGTCTGCCGCGATGGGGTCGCCGGCTCAGACGCCGCGAACCTGGCGGCGTGACCCGCACTCCACTGCCGCAATCTGCCTATCTTGTCCCCCGCGGCACACACGCCGCCACGCCGTCATAGCCACTGGATGCCCCCGGACTTCCCGGATTTCCCCGCTCATGTTGCTCCTGATCGACAACTACGACTCGTTCACCTGGAATCTGGTCCAGCGGCTCGCCGAGATCGACCGCTCGCTGCACATCGAGGTCGTGCGCAACGACAAGATCACGCCCGATGAGGTGCGTGGGCTGGCGCCATCACACATCATCATCTCGCCCGGCCCGTGCACACCGCTTGAGGCGGGCATCTCGAACGAGATCATTAAGGCGTTCGCCGGGGTCGTCCCGATTCTCGGTGTGTGTCTCGGGCATCAGTGCATCGGACACACGCACGGGATGGTCGTTCTCCGTCACGCACGAATCGTGCACGGCAAGACCAGTGAGATCCACCATGACAACCGCGGCGTCTTCGCCGGTCTGCCGAACCCGTTCACCGCGACCCGCTATCACTCGCTTGTGATCCTGCGCGATTCCATCCCCCGGACCGGCGAATGGGAGGTCTCGGCCTGGACCACGGACACACTCGACGATGGAACAACGCAGGAGGTCGTGATGGGCCTTCGCCGGGCAGACACCTCGAAGACCTCGCCCCTCGAGGGTGTCCAGTTTCACCCAGAGTCGTTCCTGACGGAGCATGGACCATCGCTCCTTGCCAACTTCCTCAGGACCGGAGTCGGGCGTGCCGCACACTCCGCATAGACTACGATCACGACCATGGAGACCGTCACAATGACCGACACCGGCGTAGCCCCTTCGAGAAAAGCCAAGGCCGTACTGGAAGAAGCGACCAACGATCGTGTCGTGCTTACCTTCCCGAACACCAACTACCGCCTCCACCTGAAGGTGCTCAAAGTTCCATCGACACCGGTGGGGAAGCGCATCCACGGAACGATTCGTGTCGGCGCCCGACGCATCGACAATGTCCGGACCGGCGGGGCGTACATCGAGCCGGTGTACGGCGAACCACGACGGGTCCAAGGTGAGGTTCTCGCCATCGACACGGCGGACCAGACCATCACCATCAACGCGGGGCCGTGCCCGGTGGTCGTGAAGGTGAATCACCTTCAGAAGGCCGAGCAGTTCAAGCCGGGAGATTTCATCTCGTTCGATGCGCTGAGCGGAGCTTCCTTCCTCCCCGTCTGAGCCGCCGTGTGAGCGCCATGTCGCCCTCGAACATTCTGCTCATACTCTCTGTGCTCGTCTTCACGACGGCATTCTTCACGGTTCTGCTCTACACGCGGAACATGCAATCGCTCGATACGAATGCTTTGGCCCGGTTTGCGGAGGAACGCGGGCTGGAGATCTTGAATAAGGTGGATCGTGCATTTCGCAAGGCGTGGAAGCAGGTTCCGCACCTTGCGCCGATGGGGGCCGAACTTCAGTTCACCCGCATCGCGTACGGCGTGCTGCCTCATGACGACGGGGACATCACCGTCTTTCCGACGAGCGCGGTCATCATCTTCCCGGGCGGCGGTGTGGTTCGCCATCGGACTGTTTTCAGCGTCAGCATCCAGTTCGTCGAATCATTCAGCATCGTGCGGCGTTCCGGCTGGCTGCAGCTTCACTCGCTGCGGATCCCGCCCACACAGGATCCCGACTTTGACAACGCCCGGCTGGTTCTCTCGAAGAGCAAGGATGCTGCGCATGCATGCCTGACCGATGAATTCAAAGCAATCATTCTCGAAACGGATGACTGGTGGTCTCCCTTCCGGAGTTGGAACAACACCACCTACCCAATCTGGATCATCACCGGCGGCCGACTGATCCTCGTCGTCCCGCAACGACCGCACCGCTTCCCGCTCGACGAAGCGTTCGATCGCTTGCTGCACGCGCGAGAGGCCCTGCTTGTGGGCGTCTGAAGACGCAGCTTCGGCATCATCCGACCGGATCGGCGCAATGCCCAAGCTCTGAGTCGGTGGTCGGCATCGATTGATGGCGATCGTGTGCCGGATCATCGCAACGCATCAAACCAATCTCGCCCAACTGCCCCTTCTGGCTCAGGACGGGCACGCCGGGGGCTCGCCACTCGACGATCTCCTTGCCGCTCTGCCCAACCTGCACACCCGCGGACTCGGGGGCAGTTTCTGGACGCGTGACTTCTTCGTTTGAATGCTCACGCCATGCCATTTCACGCCTCCCTTCTTCATCCACCACCTGCTCTTCATTATTTGTACGCACGCGCAGACCCTGTGCGTTCGGAATCTCGTTCGAAGGCGCACAGGTAAAACGCTTTTCCAGTTTTTCGTATGCCCCGTTCGGGTGGTTTTACGAAGCGGCCGCGACCGCTCGGCAGAAGGCCCCGATGAGCGCGGGACTCTTCACGCCGCGTTCGCTCTCGACGCCGCTGGAAACATCCACCGCGTAGGGGTGGATGACCCGGATGGCCTCCGCCACATTTTCCGGCGTCAAACCACCGGCCAGAATCAGTGGGTGATCACAGATCCCGATGTGCTTTGCGAGTGCGGTCCAGTCGAAGGCGGTGCCCGCTCCGCCCGCCGAGCCATCGATCAGCACCCCGTCGATCTCGTCGACCTGATTCCATCTCCGGAACTCGCGTTCGATGGTCTCCGCCTCGAAGCGGATCGCCTTGAGAATCGGCACGCCCGCGGCCTCGCGGATCTCCCGAACCTGCGACTCATCCTCGCCGCCGTGGAGCTGGACCATGTCGTACGGGAAGGTCTCGCCCAGATCGTCGATCTCCTCCGGTGTCGCGTCGACGAACAGCCCGACCTTCGTGACGAACGGCGGGAGATAGCCCGCGATCTCGTAGGCATCGTTCGGATCGATGTTCCGGACGGACGACTCCACGAAGACGAAACCGAGCGCATCGGCGCCGGCCTCCACCGCGGCCAATGCCGATTCCACATTCCGGATGCCGCAGATCTTCACGCGTGTACGCGCCATGCTTCTTCCCTCGCTCTGAACTCGGTCAACTACCCCAACTCATCACGCAGGGCGCCCGCGAGCACCTGATGATCTTCGGAAAGCCCGGACTTTTTCAACTCGGCAAGCAACTTCTTCGCCCGCACCGGATCATTCAGGTACCGGGCATTGATGAGCGCCAGCAGCAGGCGGACCTCATCGACCTCCCGGTCCCTCGGGTACTTCTTGATAAACAGCTCGAAAATGACCGCTGCCGCGGTGTAGTCCCCTCGCTCGTAGGCATGGATGCCGAGAGAGTGCTGCGCATCGCGTCCGAGCACGGCGTCGGCATCCTGATCCAGTGCGGCGCGATACAGACGCAATGCCTCGGACACATCGCCCACACTGAGCGCCCGGATCACCTTCGCCCGACGCTCGGCGCGCTCGGCATCCCGTTTCTGGTCACGCTCGCGCTTGGCCTGCATGACTCGACGCCGATTGGCATCGTCGCCACGGAACGCACCGCCGCCCTTGGAGGCGAGATCCTTGTAGCGGGATCGTCGATGCGCCTGCCGCCCCAAGCTGAACAGGTCGTACGGCTCGCGTGAAATGACACGCGCCCATAGCAAGCCGGTCGAGACGAGCGCGCCGTATGCATATCCGCCCAGATGCGCGCCGTAGGCCACGGGGTTCGCGCCCGCCGCAAGCCCGAACAAGTCGCGCATCACGGCGAACGCGATGAACCACCACGCGGGGATCGAGAAGATGCCGATCAGAATGAAAAACAGCAGCACCCGCACATGCACAAGCGGAAAAAGCACCAGAAATGCGCCGGTGACGCCGGAGATCGAGCCCGAAGCCCCGAGGACCGGCGTCGCCCCCGCCGTCAGCCAGTGCCCGAACCCGGCCACCACGCCGCCGATCAGGTAGAACAGCCCGAAGCCCCAACGCCCGAATCGATCCTCGACCGGCGGGCCGAACACGAACAGGAACAGCATGTTCCCGAGGAGGTGCATCGTGCTGCCGTGCATGAACTGGTAGGTCAGAAACTGCCACCAGCCCGAGGCCAAGCTCCAACGCCCGCCCTCTCCGACCGGGCGGAAGAGAACGCAGGCATCGTGCATTTCCAGGCCCGGGAGCACCCCGCCCTGCACGAGCACCTGGACCATGTAGATGAAGATGCACAGCCCCATCAACCAATAGGTCACCCGTGTCGGGCGTCGGCGCGGACGATCTGTTCCCAGCGGTATCAGCATGCTCGACTACAAACTCGCGGGCTCGAAGACCCGTCCTCCGAAAACACGGTGTTCGATCATGTCGTGGGACCAGTTATAGATCAGACGCCCGATCAGGTGGTCATCCATCCATGTCTCCGGCAACCGGAGCACCAGCAGCTCGCCCGCCATCCCCACGCCCAGACGCCCGCAATCGTGCCAGCCGAGAACATCCGCATTCCTGCGGGTGATCATCTCCCAGGCCTCGACCGGAGACGGCACGCGCAGGTTTTCTCCCGTCAGCATGCGCCGCACTTTGACCGTCTCGATCATGCCCCGGGCGACCCGAGGCATGGCGATGTCCGGCCCTGCGGCGACATCGGTGCCGAGCGCAACGCGCACGCCGTGCGCCTCGGCCCGGTCCAACTGAAAGAGCCCCGCCTCCAGAAAGACATTCGCTCCGGGGCAATGCACGGCGACCGAATCCCGCTCCCGCAGCAGCGCCCACTCCGCATCGGAGAGATGGATGCAATGCGCGAGCAGCGTGCGCGGGCCAAGCAGTCCGGCGCGGTCATAGATCGCGGTGTAGTGCTCGGACTCCGGAAACATCGCGGCGATCGCCTTCAACTCGTCCGGCGATTCCGAGAGATGCGTCTGGACGAACATCCCCGGGTGCTTCTCCCGCGCCCAGCCCACTTCCGCCATCAGCTCCCGTGTGCAGGCCAGCGCGAATCTGGGATTCGCGGACATCCACGCCCGCGGCGATGGGGTGTGTTCCTGCAACTGCGATGCACCCGTCGAGACGATCGGCGACGGGATCGGGCGCATCGCGGCACGCTCCCGGTCCTCCCGCGTCAGGGCATCCGGAGCGCCGCAGTCCATCTGCACGCGCCCGGCGACCATCCGCATCGGCGTCGCCGTCTCGATCCAGTCGAGCACGGACCGAGCCGATGCCGCATCGCTGGTCAGATAACCCGCGAACCCGCAGGTTCCCTGCATCGCCATCCGCCGAATCGCCTTGCGAGCCATCGAACGCGCGGCCCCATCCCCCCACCACGCTTCGGCGGGGAAGATCACCCGGTCGAGCCACTCCAGCAGCGGCAGACCGTCGCATCCAACCGAGTCGATCTGCGGCAGGTGGGTATGCGCATCGAAGAACGCCGGGCAGACAAGCCGATCCCTCCCGCCGAGATCGGGCGGCCCCGCGCTCGCAGGGGGATCGCCCGCTTCCATCTCGACGATCCGCCCATTCTCGACCCGCAACCACCCCCGCTCGGGCGCTTCGCCGGGATCAATCAGCAATCGCCCGAAAATCAGCATCGTTCCATCCTCGCTTCACTTCCGCCCGTGTCGGTTTGCTGGGAGTCGGGGCGCATCCTATAGTCGGATTCGCCGGACGATGGGGCAGAAACCCTGAAACCCGCGACACAGTGTATTCAACACCCCAGCGATCCTTGGAAAGGGCTCACTGCAATGTCCACGACCGCCGCCAGCAAAGGATTGGCAGGCATCGTTGCCGCCGAAACAGAGATGTCCTACATCGACGGGGAGCGAGGCATCCTCGAGTATGTCGGCATCCCCATCGGCGAGCTCTCGGCCAAGTCGAACTTCGAGGAAGTGATCTTTCTCCTCTGGAATCGTAGACTCCCAACCGAGTCCGAACTCAAGCAATTGAAGCTCGACCTGAGCGAGCGCTACGAGCTTCCGGCGGGCATGGCGAACCGGCTGCTCGCCCTCCCGATGAACGCCGGGCCCATGCACATGCTCCGCACCATGATCTCCGCGCTGAGCATGCACGATCCTGATCCCAACAACATCGAACTCGATCAGGCACGCCTCAAGGCGCTCAACATCCTCGCCCACGCCCCCACCCTCATCGCGTACTTCGATCGCTATCGGCGCGGCCGCTACCTCGTCCCGCCCCGGCGCGATCTCTCGTTCTCCGAGAATTTCCTCTACATGCTCAACGGCTCCGTACCGACACCGACGATGGCCCGCGCTTTCGACATCTGCATGATCCTCCACGCCGACCACGGCCTCAACAACTCCACCTTCGCCGCCCGGGTTGTCATCTCCACGCTCTCGGATGTCTACTCCGCACTCACCGCGGCCATCGGCTCACTCCGCGGCCCGCTCCACGGCGGCGCCAACGAGGGTGTGATGCTCATGCTCAACGAGATCCCCTCGCTCAAGGATGTCGAGCCGTACATCATGGACAAGATCGAGCGCAAAGAGAAGATCATGGGCTTCGGCCACCGCGTCTACAAGACCAAGGATCCCCGCGCGACCGACCTCCAGAAACTCGCCCAGCAACTCGCCAAGGACACCGGCAACGAAGATCTCTTCGCCAAGAGCCAGGCCATCGAGAAGATCATGGAGCGCGAACTGGCGACCAAGGGCATCTACCCGAATGTCGATTTCTACTCGGCCACCACATACCACTGTCTGGGACTCGACCTCGATCTCTTCACGCCGATGTTCGCCATGAGCCGTCTTTCGGGCTGGGCAGGACACATCCTCGAGCAGCTCGCCGACAACCGGCTCTATCGCCCCGCCGCCGAGTACATCGGCCCGCACGATGCGCCGTATGTCCCGATGAACCAGCGTTCCTGATCGAATCTCATCATGGCACTGAACCACTACCTCGGATCTCTGGGGTTGGTACGCATCACGCCCGATGCCGGTCCCATGGTCGTCATCTCGTACCCGAAGTGCGGTCGCACATGGCTCAAGGTGATGCTCGGACGCGCTCTGTGCGCCCACTACAACCTGCCCGAACGCCTCTCGCTGAAGTGCTTCGACCCGAAGCGCCTGCCGCTCCGAACACGCGCACGCTTCCCACGCATCCGCTTCACGCACGCGGGTACCGGCTCCGGCTGCTTCTCCGAACTTGATCGCCTGACTCCCCCACCGGACTCCTACCCCGAGCGCATCACCCTCATCGTGCGCGAGCCGAAGGATGTCCTCGTCTCCTTCTACCACCACATCCTCCACCGGACCCGCTTCAAGGATGAGCTCGCCGCCTCGAACGGCGCTGGAGCCGAAGAGGATTCCCGGAACTGGACGCGACGGGAGTTCTACGACTGGGCCGGTATCCAAACCGATGCCGACGGCATCGCCACCCTCTCCTCCTATCTCCGTTCCGAACGCTACGGGGCCGCCCGCCTGCTCAGCTTCTACAAGGTCTGGACGGATGCGCAATCCGCCCTGGGCGATCGGCTCCACATCATCCGCTACGAGGAGATGCACGCCTCGCCCCTCCGGATGCTCTCCGACCTGTTCGGTTTTCTGGGCATGCCGCAGATTCCCGAGCAGCACCTCCGCACCGGCGTCGATTTCGGCGCGTTCGACCACATGCGCGAGATGGAGAGGACCAACGCGCTGAACTCATCGGCGCTCAAAGTCGTCGATCCTTCCACGGAATCCGGCTTCAAGACCCGCGAGGGACGCATCGGCGGCCACATCGACCACATGACCCCGGACGACATCGCGTTCGTCGATACACTGACGCAGTCATTCGGCTGCCCCTTCTACACCCCACGGAATGTCCCAGTGAGCCACGGCTCCGCCTGACCCTCGAAATGGGCCTCTCCAGATCAATCCGCCGCCTTCGACTGCGTCTCCGCCCGCACGGCGTGCGCGTGCTCGAATTGCACGACCAACTCCAAGGCCAGATCGCCATCGAGGAGTCGTACTTCCTCTACACACGCGCTGCCGGCATGAAGACCATCGTCGAAATCGGATCATTCCGGGGCAAGTCCTGCACCATGCTCGCCCTCGGCTCGGCTCCCGATGGCCATGTCACCGCCATCGACCCACATCTCCGCAGCGAGGGTGCCGGACGCACCAACTACAACGCCGAAGATGAAAGCGCCTTCTACGAAACCATGCACCGCATGGACATCGCCGACCGTGTCCTCCACATCGTTCAGACCTCGCACGAGGCCCACCATCACTGGCCCAGGGACAAGCGCATCGACTTCCTCTGGATCGACGGCGACCACTCCTACGAGGGTCTCCTGACCGATCTCAAGGATTGGGCGCCGCTCGTCCGCCCCGGCGGACTCCTCGCCGGACACGACTACAAACACCGGGAGTCCGTTCGCCAGGCGTGGCACGACTACTTCAGCGTGCATCCAGAATGGGAGCCCGCTCGCTTCGTCCGGTCCATCGCGTGGACGACCCGCAAGCAGTAGCCGTCACCCGGCGCGATCCGACTCGTCCTGCGGCTCATCAAGCCACGCATCGGACTCCGCGTATCCAAGGATCTTCAGCAACTCACCAGCGATGCGATGCACATTCCGCCGCTCGGTCGGATTCAAATCACGACGCCACCGCCCCCGCGCCTTCTTGGTGATCGCTCCGGCCGCACCCGGATTGTGCAGCAACCGCCCCGGATCGCTCTTGAGATCGCGCTCCTCACGCGGCTTGAGCAATTCGGGGCTGTAGTCCACCCCGAGAAAATCGGTCACTCGGCGCAGTTCCCGCTCCGGCTCCTCGATGAGACGCTCGTAGCGGACCGATGTCACCCGCGGATGCGATTCATACGCCAGCCCGAGCGTCACCGCACGCACCCATTCGCCCGCCGCGTCGGCGTACGACAGCGTCTTCGGCTGCCGACGCTTGACGACCTTGCCCCGCACAAGTGTGTGCGTACGGAAGGTCGCCCGCGAACACGCAACATCTCGGCCATCGCGGATGATGTGGATGAACCTCGAGTTCGGGAAGGCGTGCAACAGCCACGGCAACACCGAGATGTTCCGCGGCGTCTTATCACCCCACTGCGGCTTCCCCTCGCGCTGGGCATGCTCGCGGAAAAATGTTTCCGCGAACCGAACGACATTCTCCGATCGCTTCGCCAGCTCGCGCACATGCGCTGCATCCAGCTTCCAGATCTCGGCGAGACGATCCGCATTCAGGAAATCGCAGAGAAATGTCGTCTCCGCACCGATCGCGAACTGCGGATGACGATCGATCATCTCACGCAAGACCGTCGTCCCCGATCGACCGCACCCGACAATGAAGACCGCCGGATCGAGGCATGTATCGTTCGTGGCGTACCACGGGTGCGCATGAAACAATGCCTTCTTCGCTCCGCGCCGCGCGGCCGAAAGCATCCGCTTCGGAGTCAGTGTCGGTATCGCACCTTTGGGGCCGTGATCCATGAGCAGTCATCCGTGTGCCGGGGGAACATCCAACAGGATGCGCTAGCATAACTGGTCGCTCGGATTCCGCCCGCACCCCCCACCGGCTACAGTCAGTCGTGATGCCGATCACCGCACCCAACCCGGATGCCCCGCCCTCCCCCGTCACCCTCGACGACATCCGGGCCGCAGCACGCCGACTGGACAGCGTTGCGCACATGACGCCCGTCCTCTCCTCCCGCTCGCTCGATGACACGCTCGGCGCTCACGCCATGCTCAAGTGCGAGAACTTCCAGCGGGTCGGTGCCTTCAAGTTCCGCGGCGGGTACAACGCCATCAGCCGATACATCGAGTCCGTCCCGACCGAAGAGCGGACCGGCATCCTCACATACTCCTCCGGGAACCACGCTCAGGCCATCGCCCTCGCCGGACGACTCCTCGACATCCCGACCGTCATCGTCATGCCCTCCGATGCTCCGATCGTCAAGCTCCAAGCCACCCGAGCTTTTCTCTCCACCCTCCCCGGCTCCGAGATCGTTCTCTACGATCGGAACACCCAGAGCCGCGAGGAGGTCGGGGCACAGATCGCCCGCGAACGCTCGCTCGTGATCATCCCCCCCTACGACCACCCGGATGTCATCGCCGGACAGGGCACCGCCGCGCTCGAACTCATCGAGCACACCCGGCGCACACCCGATCCCCCCATCGATGCCCTCTTCGTCTGCTGCGGCGGCGGCGGACTCCTCTCCGGCTGCGCCATCGCCACCAAAGCCCTCCTCCCGAACTGCCGCGTGATCGGCGTCGAACCGGGACTCGCCGACGATGCCACCCGCTCATTCCGGACACGAACGCTCCACACCGTCCACAACCCCCCCACCATCGCCGATGGCGCACGCACGCCCTCCCTCGGGCGCTGGACCTTCCCCCTCGTGCTGAAGCATGTCGATGACATGATCACCGTCAGTGAATCCGAGATCGCTTCCGCCCTGGCCTTCTGCCTCACTCGGATGAAGATGCTCGTCGAGCCCAGCGGGGCGCTCGCCCTTGCCGGAGCCCGTCGCATGGCCCGTGAGGGACGACTCGACGCCCGGCGCATCGGCATCATCATCTCGGGCGGAAATGTCGATCTCGCCGACCTCCCACGACTCCTCTCCCTCGCGGAAGACGACCATGACTGACACACAGAAGCAATCCACCGAACTGATCGCACATGTCGTCGGGCGTACCGAGGGCTGGGCGCTCGAACCGGCAGGGGTTCGGCGCGACTGGATGGATGCGACCGACGGCTTTGCCTACCGCTGCCTGCCGCTCGTCATCGCGAATCAGGCCGGATGGGTCGTCCGCTCGCCATGCGATGTCACCGCCACTTGGAACGGCGGACAGGCCGGGGCCGACATCCACCTCGAACTCCCGCCCGAGCATCAGTCCTACTCGGACCAGATCCTCTCCCACTTCGGCTGGGGGATCCTCACCTTCTCGATCCCGTGGCTCTTCCGGACACCCCCCGGCATCGGCATGCTCGTCCGCGGCCCGACCAACTCCCCCAAACCGGGTATCGCCGCGCTCGAAGGGTTCGTCGAGACCGACTGGGCCGCCGCCACCTTCACGATGAACTGGAAGATCACCGACGCCGACCGCCCGATCACCTTCCGCAAGGGCGAGCCGGTCTGCCAGCTCACCCCGTTCCCCATCGACCTCCTCGAACAACTCGTCCCCCGCCTCGCGCTCCTTTCGGACGACAGCGACCTCGCGGACCGCTACCGCGCCTGGTCGCAATCACGAAGCATCTTCAACGCCAAACCCGACCGCAAGCCCGAGGAATGGCAGCGCGACTACTTCCGGGGCCAGACCGTTGACGGCGCGAAAGCCCCGGAACACAGAACCAAGGTCCGCCTCGCGCAGTTTAAGCCGCGCACGGACTGACCCATCACTTGAGCCGAATCCGTACCGGCCCCCGTGCGCTGGACGGATCAACCACCCGCCCCTGCTGCATCATCACGACTTTCCCGGAGGCGACCAATCGGCGTGCGGCCCTGCGTGTGCGCTCCATCATCGCTCGCCACGCCTCGGCATCATCGTCCCCCGCGACCGCACGCGCCGCCTCGCTCGGACAGATGGTCCCCCCACCCGCTCGCCCGTGGAGCAGAGACACGATGGCCTCTTCGAGAGCCAGGTCCGTCTCATCCAGGCGAGTCCGTCTGCACTTCTCCGAGCAATAACGCACCGACTCCCAATCCCGCTCCCACTTCTTCCGCCAGACGATCCGCCGCCCGCAGCAGACGCACGCCTTCTCCCGCTCCGCACCGGCCCCCGTCGTCACGATCCGCCCTCATCATCTCGCAGAATCCCGGCACGCTCCAGAAACGCGACGATCTCCTCGTCGTACCAGTTCCAGTCACGCGGAAAGTCGTTGTGATTCCCCTCCGCCGTCCGCAGCGTGACATCCTTCCCGATCTCGGCCAACGCGCGCGAATGCGACACCGGGATGATCGTGTCCCCCTCGGCGTGAAACAGCAGCACGGGCCCCTCGAATCTTCGCAGTGTTCGATCGGTCCGGAAGGGATTCCGCACCAGAAACGACGGCGCGAGATAGCGACGGGCCATCGCCGCGGTGCTTTTGAACGGCGACTCCAGAATCAGCGCCCGCGCCGGATGCACCTCGCTCAACGCGCTCGCCACCGCGCTGCCGAGCGAGATGCCGTGATACACAAGCCGCTCGCCATCGACATCATCCCGCTCCAGCGCCCGCTCAAGAAACGCGAGCGCATCTTCCACGATCCCCCGCTGTGACGGCCTCCCCGTCGACCTCCCGTACCCGCGGTACTCCACCATCAACACATTGATGCCCCGCTGAGCGTACATCCCCATCTGGACCGATCGATGATCGATCAGCTCGCCGTTGCCGTGAAAGAACACGAGCAGCGGCCCCGGCGAATCCGCCGAAACCCCGCTCCCGACCCGGAACCATGCCTCGGTGCGGCCGCCCTCCGGCGTATCGCGCCACCACTGCTCCCAGATGTCCGAGAGAGGTCCGTCCGCCGTCGGAGTCGGCACGAGATGACGCGGAAACATCATCGCATTCTGCATCACGAACAGCAGCACACACCACACCACATATCCGAGCACCAGAAGCCCCAACACAGTGCCCATCAATCGACGCCAACTCCCTACACCCCGATTTTTTCTCACAACTGCCGGAACGCGTACTTCATCCATGGCTCTGCACCCTGACACATCCTATCGCTCTCACACACCCGGGCTCGCACCTTTGCCGCCCGGTATGCCTTTCGTTATCGTTTCCCCTGTTGATGCAACGGCTCATCATGCACCCCGATCATGAATCCCTTTTCCGGGCACTCGGGCTCTCCTCCTGCTCACAAATCTCCGCTCACTTCGCCCCCTTGGTCGCTGCGACCCCCAAACGCCCGCCACGAGGCCAGGCCACCGTCGTCGCGACCACCCTCGCCGACACGCCCGTGTATTACAAGCAGTACGACTTCCGCCCCGCATCATGGCGCTACTTCCACCGCGGCTCCAAGGCACGCATCGAATACCGAAACAACCTCGCCTTCGAGCAGATGGGAATCCCCTCGCCATCTCCGATGGCCTACGCCGAGATCCGCAACCCCATCGGTTGCCTCCGGCGAGCGTTCATCATCACGCGGTCGATCCCCGATGCCGTGCCATTGCCGGAGTACATCAGGAACTTCGCGCCTTCACCCGCGACCGCCGAACATCGTCTCCGGCGAAACGCCATCATCGCGCAACTCGCCCGCGCGCTCAGCACCGCCCACGACCACAACTTCTACCACAACGATCTGCACTGGCGAAACATCCTCATCACCCATGCCGAAGATGCGTCAGATGATGCACCCAAAGTCTGGTGGATCGATTGCCCCCGCGGCCGCCACGACCGCTCCCTCCTCCTCCGCACACACCGCATGGTGAAGGACCTCGCCACGCTCGACCGCACCGCGAGCAACCGATGCACCCGCACCGAGCGCCTCCGCTTCCTCCTCGCCTACCTCGGCACGCGTCAGCGCTCCGCCGCCGAGCGGGACACCCTCCGCACCCTGGCCCGTCGAATCGTCCGCTACCGCCACCGCCGATGGCGCAACGCCCGCTGGGTCAACGCACGCGGCGTCGATTACCCCAACCTCAACACCTGACCGGGGAACAAGCCACCCCGTCCACGCGTTCGCGTACCGTCACGACACATCGCCCCACACGCGAGAGGTCACCATGCCACCCATCATCACCGGCATCCACCATGTCACCGCCTTCGCCCGCGACCCCAGCGCCAACCTCCGCTTCTACACCGACATCCTCGCCCTCCGCCTCGTCAAGCAAACCGTCAATTTCGATGATCCCTCCGTCTACCACCTCTACTACGCCGACCGCACCGGCACCCCCGGCACCCTCATCACCTTTTTCCCCAACCCGCACATGGGCCGCGGCCGCCACTCCTCCGACGAAATCGCCACCACCACCCTCTCCATCCCCCACGCCTCCCTCCCCTTCTGGCGCGACCGCCTCGCCGCTCACGACATCCCCACCACCACCGACGACGATGCCCCGCGCCTCCACTTCCAGGACCACGACACCCTCCAACTCTCCCTCATCGAGTCCGACCCGCCCGCGCACACGCCCCTGAACAACCCCGACATCCCCGCCCAGCACGCCATCACCGGCATCCACAGCACCACCCTCCGCGTTCGCAACCACAACGCCACCGCCGATTTCCTCACCCGTCACCTCGGCTTCACACCCCACCCCGGAATCCCCGACACCCCCGGAATCTCCGGAACCCCCGATCGCACCTGGCTCACCCTCGGCGACGCCCGCGCCTCACAGCACATCGAACTCATCCACGACCCCGCCGCCGATGCCGCCCGCTTCGGCGCAGGCATCGTCCACCATGTCGCGTGGCGCGTCCCCGACGAGGCCACCCAACTCCGCATCCGCGAACAACTCCTGTCCGACGGCATCCCCGTCACACAGGTGCTCGACCGCAACTACTTCAAGTCCATCTACTTCCGCATCCCGCCCGGTCTCGTCTTCGAGATCGCCACCGATGGCCCTGGCTTCACCACCGACGAACCACTCGACGCGCTCGGCACATCATTGAAGCTCCCGCCGCACTTGGAGCCCCACCGCGACAAGCTCGAAGCGCAACTCCCCCCGCTCTCACTCGACTGACTTCCTCACGCCACCCGCTTCATCTGCGCGGCACGCTCCAGCCGCTCCCGCTCCGCATCACCGACCCGCCCCATCAGACCCAATGCCTCATAGGTCTCCAACCGCGACCGAGCATCCAGACCGGCATATACGCCGTCCGCATCCACAATCCGCTTCCCAAGAATCGCCTCGAGCTGTTCGCGCGAATACTCCGGACGCACCGACGCCGTCGATGCCGTCCCGTACTGATTCAGGTTCGAAGCGAAGATCCCCGCGGCACTCACCGGAAGGAAATCCTCGTACCGCTGCCCCTCGCGCCGGACATACCCCATCCGCACCAACTCCTGCATATCCGCAGTCTCGATCGACCCACGCGCTGCCACACCCTTTGCCGTCGGCTCGTACACCGCGTACACCAGCCCGCGTCCCAGCAATCCATCAAGCGTCTTCGGGAACGATGCGAACGCCTCCATCTGCAACCGTTCGAACGCCACATCATCCCGCTTCGCCAATCCCGGATCCGCGGCACGCGCCTCCTCGAACGCCGCCAGACACTGGTCATACAGCGCTCGTCCCGCCGGCGTCGTCGCGTAGAACCGTTGCTCGATCTCACCAAACCGCGCCGTATGTTGCGATGCGATCTCACTCCCATCCGCCTCACAAAACATCACCGGCTCCGTCAACGCCTTGTACGCATCCTGACGCAGCAGCACCGGCGTATCCGCCGAAGGGCCCTCAGTGAAATCCTTGAACCCCGCGTGCGGCAACTCGCTCAGCCGCAACTCCGCACGCTCCAAACGACCCACCAGCCACGACACCGCATCCGCCACACCACGCGCCCCCACATCCGTCTCGCCGAACCCCTCCACCTCATCCCGCCCCAGTTGCTTGAAGTGCAGCATCAGCCAGTCCGTACCGCTCATCTCCAGCATCCGCTCCAGCGCCCGCGTCGCACGACGCTCGAACACCGCGCCATCCGATGCACCCATGCAGAACTTCATCGCCGCGGTGTACAGATCCATGCACAGCGTATTCGGCGTCAGATGATTCAGATGGTGCCGCTCGAAGCACGCGATGTCCGCCGCGATCTTGAACCCACCCTTGCACAACTCCTCGTACAACCCGAAATCCCGCGCCCGCCCCGTCCACTTGAAGATCCGCCCCGTCGCCTCCCCGATCAGCGACTCCGCATCCTCCCACGACAAACCACCGTCGCGTTCATGGCGATCCAGCAGCGCGATCGCTTCATCGGAAAACACCCGGCGCTCCGCCAACACACCCTCGATCCGCGCCCGCGTCCGATCGTCGAAGTAGTCCGTCATCAGCAGCGAGGTGAACACACGATGCTCCGGACGATGCACCGACCGAAACGCCGTCGCGATCACCGGCTGACTCTTCGCCCCGGTCACCGTCATGTCGTAGAAGTTGTGCGGCTCCATCCCAAAACAACCGAAAAACCGGCACATCAGCCGGTACTCATCCGCCCGACCGATCCGGATCGCCCCGTGACGCTCGCTGCTCGCCCGCTCCAGCAACGCATCCGACACCGAAAACCCCGGATGCCGCAACGCCAGCAGATCGCACACCGCCCGGTTGCACTCGAAGTTCACCGCCAGCGACTTGTCGTACAGCGGCACCTCCTCGCCGAACATCCTCGACAACTCCGAGAACAACCGATTCTGCATCTCAATCTTGTCCGCGAATACACCGGCCATCACACAACCTG
>ERZ869909.983-NODE-983-length-26110-cov-4.078900_pt1 | contig 26110 bp, 20 predicted proteins | sample MGYA00520892_ERZ869909 | MGnify/ENA primary metagenome ERZ869909 (study PRJEB32215, sample SAMEA104723947) | bioreactor metagenome | biome: bioreactor; feature: anaerobic bioreactor; material: water | place: China | collected 2015-03-12 ... | reverse complement strand
CTTGGAGGAGAGAACAGGTCTCCGTAACCAAGCCATACACAGTTCATGATGTAGCTGACGCCGGGGTAAGACTCGCCACGAACATCCCGTGCATATCTATCGGCCTCATTTCCCCAGATTCCTGCGGCACCGTCATACACAGGCGAGCTCTCTCGCATGGCAGGGTCTCCGAACTGGCTCAATATGGTCCACCAGCGAGCCGCCCACTCGACCGGAAGATCAACATTCTGCGAGATGCCCGCCGTCATCCAGTCATTCGCAGCAACGGGTGCGGTGCTGTCGGAATTAACCCTACGGAAAATTTCTGCGGAACCGCCGAGGATCCCAGTGGCCATCTCAGAGAGATTGAATCTGTCGCCTGCATTCGGTCCGGGAATGAAGTCTTTCTGATCCGTGGCAAAGGTGTTTATCCCGATCACGAATTGACGCTGGTTGTTTGAACTGACGAGACCCCACCCGGCTTTTCTCGCTGCGCCGAGGGCGGGCAGCAGGACGCCGATCAAGAGGGCGATCACGGCGATGACCACGAGCAGCTCCACCAGGGTGAAGCCGGACCGATGACGATTCTGGATTCGGGAGTTCTTATTCATTTCACCACCATGGCCAATCGGAGCACGCATTTCTCATCCCCTGCTTGCCCTGCGTTCGGTCTGCGGGTGAACACCCACCGCGCTCCACCGACCCTCGCGTTCGGGCAACTGCTTGAGAAATCATTCCACAGCAAACGGACCGAGACTACCCAAGCCGGGCAGATCCGACAATCTCAATCCAGACGAATGCACAAAACCTTCACCATTTGTCCTGTACGGACTTTACAGGGCAAAACCCGAACAAAATTCCAGTGATCACCCGCCATCAGGGGGAGCAGCCGAAGTCGCCCGCGAGGATGATGAAGTCGTCGAGGTTCACCGCTCCGTCACTGTTGAGGTCGCCCTGCTCGCGGGTGGCGCCGGAGGTGGTGCCGAAGTTGCCGGCGAGGATGATGAAGTCGTCGAGGTTCGTGAAGCCGTCGCCATTGATGTCGCCGGGGCAGGTGGGGGCGGGTTCGACGCCGCGCCCCGCGAACCAGAGCACGGCCTCGTACTGCTCGGGGACGCCGAGGTTGTTGTAGGAGATGACCGCGCTGACGATCGCGCCGCCGAAGGCGCGTGGGCTGTCGGCCGGGACGGAGAGTCCTGCGGTGTCGAGACCTTGGAGGATGCTGCCGGCGTGGAAGCCGCCGGAGGCGATCGAGTCGGCATCACCGAGGACGATGCGCTCGATGGTGTAGGGGACGGTGGAGTTCGCGCCGGTGATCTGCTGGCCTTCCTGGAGGAGCAGTTCGAGGTTCCATGTCCCGCCATCGCGGACGCCCTTGAAGAGGGCCGCACGCGGAGCGCCCACCGTTGGCTGGTAGTTGGCGACGAAGTAGACATTGCCGAAGACATCAGCGCCGGGCGCCGAGAAGGTCACGGGTTGTCCGGGGGTGCCGGAGGCGATGGCGCCGATGACGGCGCCGCCGGGGGCGTTGCGGACCTGCTGGCCCTCGCGAGCGACGACGCCCCATGCGATGCTGCTCCCGTCGATCGTGGCGGCGGCGATGAACTCGCCTGCAGCCGGGTCGGTCGCGGTGGCGGCCGCGAGGAGTGCGCCGTTGGCGCCGACGCTCGGGTCGAAGCCGATGGCAACGAGCCCGTTGGGGCCGCGGAACGAGACCTGGCTGAGATATTGCGCGAACGAGGCATCGCCGGAGGCGTTGAGCGTGGGGAAGCCGGGCATCGGCGAGGGGAGGGTTGCGGAGACTGTGTCGATGACCGCGCCGCTGGCGTTGACCGCGAAGAGGTTGACGGAATCGACGGTCCCGCCGCCGGTCAGGGAGCGTCCGAGTGAGCCGACGGTGCCGACACCGCCGAGCGCATCGACGGTGGAGAAGGTGGGGTTGCCGCGCTGGGCATCCAGATCCAGATCGATGTGCGAGTTGACGGGGGCGCTGTTGCCGGCGCGATAGCCGTTGGCAAAGTCGAGCGAGAGCGCGAGCGCCGTGCCTGCGAGCGAAGTCGGGAGGACGGCGGGGGTGTTGAGTGTGGTGGCGATGGCGTTGAGGATGTATGTGGTGGCGCCGGTGTCGAACGAGGTGTTGACGCCGCCGCTGCGGGTCAGGCCATTGAAATTCGTCGAACGGTTCGGGATGCTCACGCGGACGATGTTGTCTCCGGCTAGGACATTCGATGATGTGCTGTTGAAGCCGTCGGCGCGGAGGAGCAGCCGCCCGTCGGCATCGATGGAGCCGAGCGAGATGGTTCCGTTGTCCGCGGAGGTCTGGAAGAGTCGGCTCTGTGCGCCCATGGTGCGTCGGACATAGAGGCGATCCGGTTCGTTGGCGCGGACGCCGAGAATCGCGCCGATGGCGTTGGTCTGAGATGCGTTGAGATCGCTGACGCCGACGCCGAACTGGCGATCGAAGCTATTGACGCTGGTCGAGCCCGGTGTGGTGTTCTGCGGCGAGACGCCTGCGCCGCGTGCGCTCCACACGCTGTAGCTGACCGATCCGCCGAGGGAGACGGAGCGCTTCAGGTCGGGGCTGACGGCGTGCGAGCCGAGGACGAGCGTGTTGAACAGGGGGTCGGCATCGCGTGAGGCCTTGAGGATCGGGCCGATCTGGAACTCGTTGCCCCATGCGGAGACGACGGGCACGAGGTCGACGACATAGCGAAGGGTCTGCGTGCCGTGCGTGGCGATGGCGTCGCCGCCGGTGCCGGGCGTGTTGGCCACGCTGTCCTGAGCGTGCACCGGGACGCTGAGTCCGCACGCCAGAAGAACCGCCAATGCACCCTTTGCCTGAATCGTCGACATGATCTCTGCCCTTCGTGGTGCCGCGTCGGCGTCCGTTGGCGGGCTCGCTAGGAACCCTTGGAGCCGTTGGAGACCTCGGCGGGACCGTGTAGGTAAAACGCTCAACCTGATCTGCACACTCTCTCCGAGGGTGCTTTCACTCTAATCCTGCCCCCACGATCCGCCCCGGTCAATGCCTGAAGGAAATCGGGCGGTCGATTCCGGAAATCCAGCGATTCATCTGATTACTGGACCCACGAGGGTCGCTTGGCCCGGACCTCGGCTTCGATCTGGAGGCGCTGGAGGCGGAGGTAGGAGAGCCACTGCTCATCGGTTTCGAGCATGATCGCCCGTTCCAGCCAGCGGAGGGTGCGTTCGCTGGTCGAGCGGGTGAGGATCTCGGCTCGGATGCCGCCGCGGAGGGCGGGGAGGAAGTTGGGGTTGATGGCGAGCGCATCCTCGAAATAGGGGATGGATTGCTCGGCATAGCCCCTTTTCAGTCTGACGATGCCGCGGTTGTAGAGGGGGCGTGGGTCGGAGGCGGCGAGGTCGGAGGCGAGGGCGAAGGCCTCATCGGCCTCGGACCAGCGGTCCTGCTCCATGAGTGTGAGCCCGAGGTTGTTCCATGCGGCGGCGAAGCCGGGGTAGATGTTGGTGGCCTCGCGGTAGAGGGCTTCGGCGCGGATGGGGTCGCGTGTGCGTCCGGCGCGTTCGGCTCGTTCCATCGCGCGTCGGAGGAGGATGCCGTCGGGCTCGCTGCTGTTGATGGCGGCGCCGGAAGTTGGGGCGGTGCAGCCGGTGTGGAGCAGGAGCGTGCATCCTGCGAGCAGGGCGATTGCGAGGGAGGCGATGAGTCGGCGTTGATTCATACCCGTTCAGGATCCCTTCTTCTGATAGAGCCGGAATCGGACGGATCCGGTCCATCCGCCCTGAGCGGGCGACAGTCTGAGATTGGAGACGAAGATGCCCGAGAGTCTCTCATCGCTCTCGACGCGTGCGATCCAGCGGAAGAGATCGAAGAGGTCGATGTTGCGCACATTGGCCTCAAGATCGACCATGTTGAGTTCCGGCGAGGTGAGGACGGGGCGTTCGGTTTTGCGCCCGAGCGTGATCTTCTGGGTGCCTTCGGGGCCGAGGACTTCGCCGATGAGATCCTGAATGTCCGAGTCCATGAAGACGCGGATCGGATACTCTCGGGCGAGGTTTGGTGTGTCGGTACGGAGTGCCATGGTCTGGGCGATGACGCCTTCCAGTGCGCTGCGCTGTGCGTTCTGCGCAGCGAGGCGATCGCGCTCGCCGGAGAATCGTGAGTAGCCGACGAAGAGGAAGATGAGCGCGCCGATGAGCAGCAGTGCGGGGATGACGAGGAGCATGCGCGGGCGATTGGCCCGATCGAGGGCGTTCGCGGTTGCTGAGAGCTGCATGTAGGTTTCGCCGCGCACGGTCGGTGATGCTCCTTTATTTCCATTGCCCGATGAATTCGGGCTCGAGCGGATTGACGCTGGTTCTGCCGCCGGCATTCCAGTCGATGGCGAAGCCGGGCGCGCGGAAGCGTTGGGTGAGCAGGTTGGTCTCCCGGCGGTCGCTCACGCGGACCTGCACGGTGTTCTGCTGATCCATGCTGAGTATGAGCAGGCGCAGATCGGTCGGCGGCGGGAGAAACTCGATGGGGGATTCGTCGCCATTCTCGGCGGAGGCGACCTGCTCGGTCGCTTCCGCGGTGGTGAACGGATCGAGCAGCGCATTCATGATACGGTGCGCTTCTGCGAGTATGGGGCGCGGCGCGGGCGGCGGAGTGAAGCGCGGGCGCGTGCGTTCATCCTGGAGTTGCGTTCCGGCGAGTTGCACGGGGCTGATGCCCGGCGCGATGGTCGCGTTCGGCCAAACCTGGCGGATGCGGTCGGTCATGGCGCTGCGCTGGTCGATCCAGAGCGCGTTCATGGCTTTGCGCTCGTCGAGCAAGCGGCCAGCGAGACTGATGCAGGCGATGGCTCCGAGCAGGAGTGCTGCGCCGATGACCTGATACTGGCGGCGTGTGGCGCGCGTGGGGCGTGATTCGAGCCGACTGAGGCGTCTTCTTCCGTCACCCGGGGTGGAGATGCTGGGCTGCGCGGCTGCGCGCCGGAGCGTCTCGGCGATGGGATCGTCGGTGGGCTGGGCTCCCCAGGATGCCTGTCCCCACGATTTGGCGAGCGCCTCTCCGATGGCCTCGGCGTTGTGTCCGATCACCTGGATGTGTTCCGGGGCTCGTCCGGATTGGGCGGCCCATGTGAGCCAGTCGAGCGAGACGCGGGAGGCCGCGTGCGTGGCGGGCGAGACCGAATCGGTCTGCTCATCGTGGGCTGCGCCTGTGGTGGCGACGCCGGCGGCGATGAGATCGGCTCCGGAGTGCCATGCCCAGATAAGGCGATGCTGATCGGTGACGAGAACGGTGGCGACGGTTTCGGCGACGGGGTCCTGCCACGCGTGCGCCAGGGCGTGCCAGAGCGTCATGACGCACTCTGGGTGGAGGCCGCGCTGGTCCATCGCATCGAGCCAGAGGCGGATGAGCGGATCGCGGACGCCGATGACCGCGCAGGCGGTCGCGGAGGTCGGCTCCTCGGCTTCGTCATCCGTTGCGGCGGATTTGCCGGGGAGTCCCTTGAACAGGGTGGGGCGGTCGGTGGTGGTGCGGATGAGGGGCTCGGGTGTGTAGGCGGCACCCTCTTCGCCCCAGTCCTCGCACGCGCTGCGGAACGCCGCGCCGAGCACGGGCCCGGCCAGACTGGACGGCTTGAGCCAGATGCACAGAGCATCATCGACATCGAGCACCGCCAGGCGGAGGCGACGCCGGACATTGGCCTGCGAAGCGATCCACTGGGCGGCTTCACCGGCGCGGGAGCGCATGATGCGTGCGTGATCGCTCGCGGTGGCGCCGTCTTCGGGATCGGCCGGCGCGTTCCACGCGATCTCTCCTCGATCCGGCAGCACGAGCCGCATCGAGGAGAGGTCGCTCTTGATGAGTGCGCTGATGGAACTCATCAGGTCGTGCCCCGATTCGGTGTTCTGGGGTTGGTTGCGGGACGCGGCTGCGTCGGGCGCACCGGTGATGGGCGGGTGCCTGCTGCGGGCTGCTGGGGCTCGGCGCGTTCGACGACGCCATCCTCGCCCCGCATCGAGACGCGGATGCGCTCGGGTTCGATGGATTCGACGCGTACCTTGGCGGACCCCCCGATGCCGGGGTCTGCAATCTCATCGCCCACGAAGATGAACTGCTGGATGTTGGCGATGCGCACGAGGGCTGCCGGTCGTGTCTCGGAGCCGACATAGCCCTCGTAGATCCAAGAGGGGCTCCAGCGGATCGGCATGTCGCCGCCGCCGTTGCCCGTATCGGGAGGGACATCCGGCTCGACTGTCGTGGTGGGGCGGCGCGGGAGGAAGCGGTCCATCCTCGCGGCGAGTGCGTCCCACTCCTCGAGGCGTGAGGGTGTCTCGGCGCGGGATCCGTCCGTCGGATCGGGGGTGAGTCCCTCGCCGGGCTGGGGCCTCGGGGAGGGCTGGGCGGTGTCGGCGCGTTCGGCGGGACGGAACATCGAGCTCGGGATGAGCCAGACACCGACCGCGAGCGCGAGGCACCCTGTGCCAACACACATAGCCAGTATGCCCTTTGTGCGATCACGCATACATCAATGCTCCATCCGTGGCTCGCGCGACGCGCACCACGCTACCACGCCGTCCGTTCTCTGTCCTCGGGGAGTTCGATGCGCTGTACCCGGTGCACGGTCGGCAGGTTTCCCTGTAGCTCGGCCATGACTTCGTACCGTTCGGTGGGAAAACCGTCGCGTTGCACCTCGGCCTCGACGGCCCAGAGACTGGTGTTCAGGGTCAATAACTCCAGTATCGGCGCTCTCTGGTCCAAGCTTTCAAGTCCGAACATATTGAGGATGCGGGCGATGTCGGTGTCGCTCTCGGGGGGATCCTCGCGGATGGCGGTGAGGAGGTTGAAGAGCCCCTGATCTCCGAGCGCGATGGCCCGGAGGACTTCGTCGGGCGCGCTGAGGATGCCGACCTTGACCGGTCCGATGGTCCGGAGCAGGTGGTCGGAGTCCGGTGGGAGGTACCCGAGGGCTTCGATGAGCCGGTCGCGCTGGGGGCCGCGACGCGCGGACATGGGGTCGGCGAGGAGGGTTCCCTGGCCGTCGTAGACCCGGAGCGTGACGGTCGCTCCGGTGGCCAGCGAGACGGAGAAGACGGGCATCCCGGTGTTGGCGACGGAGCGGATGTCGCGTTGCGCTTCTGGGGTTCGGAGCCAGCGGAGGGTGACGGTGCGCAGGCCCTGCGTGTCGTGGTGGGCCTGGTAGTTCGCGAGCTGGCGCGAGGCCAGCGCGGTGCGGGCGTTCGAGCGGTAGAGCATCGCCGCGACGAGCAGCGAGACGACGGTGAAGATCATCATCACCACGGCGATGGCGAATCCGCGTCTTGCGTGTGTGTGCCGGTTCATCGCCACTCCTCGTTCAAAGAGACGGTGACGATGCACTCGAACATCCAGTCGATCGGCGGGCCGTCCTGCGTCTCGGCGACGAGTCGCACGGCCATGGGGAACTGCTCGTCGTATCCCGCGCGGATGATGTCCAGCCACTCGCGAGTCTCAATCGACACGGGCAGGACGGACCACTCGTAGGCGAGGATTCGGCGGATCAGGACGAAGGGTTCGGCGGGCGGATCGGTCTGGCGCCATTGCAGCGCCCAGCCGTCGGAGAGCAGGACCGGCTCGATCAATCCCTTGACGGTTTCGAGGGTTCGTCCGGATCGGCGCAGGGCCATGATGCGCAGCCACTCATCATCCGTTGCGGCGGAGGCGAAGAGAGACGCGGTCAGCGATTGCTCATCGGGGAGGGGACGGGTCTCGATGGGCGAGCGCTGGAGCGTGATATCCAGCACCTGCGCCTCGATGGTGGGGGTGATGAGCTCCCAGCGCAGCTCGAAGCGGTCTGGTCCGACGGGCTCCTCCTCCTGCTCCTCCGGCGGCCCTTGCAGCAACGCGGCGATCTCGGGATCGAAGAGCGGATTCCCCTCCTCATCGGTCGGCGTCTCGGTGGTCGAGCGCACGACATCGCGGCGCGAGGTCGGGATCGGCGCGGCGACGAGACTGCCGAACGATCTCTCCAGCACGGTTCTGGCCACGGAGCGATCGACCGTCGCGTCGAACGACTCTCCCGTGAAACGCTCGGAAGCGACGAGTGTGGCGAGCAGCGCGGTGGCGCCGGCAACGATGAGTGTGCCGAGACTGAGCGCGAGCAGGAGTTCGAGCACGGTCAGGGCGCGAGCGCGGCGTCGGGTGGGGGTGGGGGCGGGCAGTGGGATCATCAGTTGCTCCCTCCGCCCTGCGACTGCATGTGCCTGATCATCCATGTCAGGCCGCGTTCGCCCGGCAGCTCGAAGGGGCTGAAGACGCGCTCGAGTTCGGCGAGCGGCTGTTCCTCCAGAACACCATTGACCTCTCGGTAGACGCTGACGAGCAGCAGTTGCATGTTCGTCTGCAATTGCTCATCGAAGGCCATCTCATCGGCGCGTCGGGGAGGTCTGCGGACGCCGTCGTTCGGGTAGACGATGTATCGCTCGGCGAGGAAGACATAGATCTCGCCGCTGTGCTCGACGCGGTTGGGCTGGCGTTCGAGGAACTCGAAGTCATCGATGTACTGCAGCACGACGCGGTGTGCGATCTCCATGGCGTCGAGGCGGAGCTGCTGACGCTCGTTGAGGCGAACCATCATCTGGATCGACCCGAGCACGACCACCGCGAGCCCTGTGAGCAGCACGAGAGCGACGACGACTTCGAGGAAGGTGAGTCCGCGGCGCATCGCGGTTCTCCCGCTGCGGTGCATCAGGGCTGAGGTCTCGGGCGCACGACGATGTCGTCCGGCGTGTCGAACTCGCCGTCCGGTCCTGCGGAGATGAGGACGAACGGCCCGCCGTAGTAGTCCGGGTACGGATCGGGTGCGAAGTACATGATGTCGTTGCCCCACGCATCCTTCGTGTCATTGACGATGGTGAGGATTTCCTGGGGGAAGTTTCCGGTTGCGGGCGGATAGGAGCCGCGCTCCGCACGCAACTGCGTCAGTGCGTTCTGAAGGGTGCCCATCGTGGTCTTTGTCGCGGAGATGCGGGCTCTGTCGGTCTGGCCGACAAGGTTCATCGTGACGATCGCTCCGATGATCCCGATGATCACGAGGACGATCATGACTTCGATGATCGTGAACCCGGCGCGGATGTGTCCGCCCCGGCACGGATCTGTGTTCTTGCGTGTCATATGCACCTCACTCACTGGTCACTGTCTCCCATTCGGCTCCGAGCACCGCCGCATCACGATCATGCAACTCAAAGCAATTCTAGGTCTTCGATTTTCGTATCCGTCCATAGGTCATACCGGCCGACTCCCCGCCCAGTTCAGAATGGCCTCGCCGCGAAGGTGGCCGCCGCGATGGAGATGATGATCGGGGCGAGCAGGCCGAAGGTCACGAGGATCGCCGCGGGCTCCAGCAGGGCGAGGAGGCGGCTGGAGCGTTTCTCGACCTCTTCCGCGGCGTCCTGAGCGAGCGCATCGAACGCCGAATCCAGATCCCCGCCGCGTTCGGCTGCGATCATGAGTCGGCGGGTCGCGAGCGGGAGGGCATCGACCTGCTCGATCAGTTGTCGGAGGATGCCGCCCTCGATGAGCCGCTTGCGGAGGTTTGCGAGTTGCTCGCGGAGTCGCGGATCGGAGATGGTGCCGGTCGCGGTGCCGAGCGCCTCGGCGAGGGTGACGCCGGACTTGGTCATCGCCGCCATGACGGAGAAGAATCGGGTCATCTCGGTTGCGAGGAGCAGGGCGCGGATGGCGGGGAGCTTCCGCCCGATCATCGCGAGCGTCCGCACGACCCACCGCCAGCCAACCAGCAGCGCGACGAGGATCGCGGCGATCAGCAGCAGCACGAGACGCCCGTTTTCGCGCAGCCCGACGCCGAGGTTGAAGACGATCTGCGAGTACCACGGCAGTTCCGCGTTCATGGCCGCGAACTGGGATGCGAGCATCGGGACGACAACGACCAGCAGGATCGAGATGAGCACGACCGCGATGGAGAGCACGATCGAGGGATAGATGAGGACGGTCCCGGCCTTGCCCGCGATGGAGAGTCGCCGGCGTGCGGCCTGCGCGAGACGGTGCGCTGCGCCGGAGAGGTCGCCCGTCCGCTCCGCCGAGCGGTAGACGGCGATGGTGACATCATCGAAGCCGCCGACCTGTTCGCACGCTTGGGCGAAGGAGGATCCGGCGCCGACCAGTTCGCGTAGGCGCTCGATGCGCATGCGGCTGCTGCTCGAGACGACGGTGCTCGCGACTTCGAGCGTTTCGACGAGCGGCACGCCGCGCCCCTGCAGAACATGGATCTGCTCGTTGAGCGCGGCTTCATCCTTGAGGGGGATCTTCGCATCGGCGCCGCCGCCGATCGGGAGTGTCCACGCATGGAGGAGGAGGAGGTCGCGCCGGCGGAGATCGTCTGCGAGCGTTGTCTGGTCCTTGGCGTGACGAATGCCCAGGCGCGCACGCCCGGTCATGGTCATCGCACGGTAGAGAAACTGACGCTGGACAGGTGCGGTGGCCATCAACTCTCCGCCAGAACTCGTTTGAGTTCCGATTCGGTGGTGAAGCCGCGCGCCACCTTGTCCAGTCCGTCATCGACCATCGAGCGCATGCCGTCCTTGACGGCCTGCGAGCGGATCGCCCGCGCATCCGCGGTTGTCAGCACGAGTCGGCGGATCTCATCGCTCATGCGCATGATCTCGTAGATCGCGACGCGTCCGGCGAAGCCGGTGCCGAGGCACTTCTCGCAGCGGATCAGGCCGACCGACGACGGACCCTGCACCTGACCCTTGCCGTTGCATGTGGGGCAGACCCGTCGCACCAGCCGCTGCGCCATGACCGCGAGCAGCGATGACGAGATCAGGTAGGGCTCGACGCCGATGTCCTGCAAGCGAGAGATCGCGCTGGGCGCATCGTTCGTGTGGAGCGTGGCGAGCACGAGGTGGCCGGTGAGCGAGGCCTGCACCGCGAGATGAGCGGTCTCGGCATCGCGGATCTCGCCGACGAGGATGACATCCGGATCCTGACGCAGGAGGGAGCGCAGGCCGGATGCGAAGGTCACGCCGCGCTTGACATTCACCTGCATCTGCGCGACACCTTCGAGGTGATACTCGACGGGATCCTCGACGGTCATGACATTGCGGCTCGTGCGGTCGATCTTCTCCATCGCGGCGTAGAGCGTCGTGGTCTTGCCGGAGCCGGTGGGGCCGGTCACGAGGATGATGCCGTTGGGACGGTCGATCAGATCGACGATCTGCGACTGCATGTCGTGCGTCATGCCGACCGCATTGAGCGTGAGCTGGGTCTGGCTCTGGTCGAGCAGTCGCAGCACGAGCCGCTCGCCGAAGATCGTCGGGATGCACGAGAGGCGGATGTCGATCTTCCGCGTGCCGATTTTGACGGTGGTCTGGCCGTCCTGCGGTGAATGGCGATTGGCGATGTCCAGTTCGGCCATGACTTTCAGGCGGGACGAGATCGCGGCGGCGAGCGACAGCGGGGGGGTGAACGCGTCAACCAGCATGCCGTCGATGCGGAGGCGGATGACCAGACGGCTCTCGAGCGGCTGGATGTGGATGTCGCTGGCACGCCGTCGCAGTGCCTCGAAGAGGATCATGTTCACGAGCCGGATGACGGGCGTCTGGCGGGCGAGTTGCAGGAGATCCGTCGCGCCGCTGAGCGATGACGCGGCGGACTCGATCGCTCGCTCGTCGAGGGGGATGTCGTCGACAATCTCCGTGACGAGATCCTGCTTCTGCTCGTAGCCGCGATTGATGAGCGTTCCGACCGCGCCGCGCGGCGAGAGCACCGGCTCGATGGGCATCCCCAGCGACCGCTCGAGCATCGCGAAGGCCATCGGCGAGAGCGGCTGCGCTGTTGCGATCATCATGCGTCCGTGCTCGCGACGGATGCCCGCGACATGATGACGCCGGGCCGCGGAGGCGGGGACGCGCTCATAGAACAACTCGGCGGATTCTTCTAGGCGCGGCTCGGGGTCGAAGGGCAGCCCCATCCGTTCCGCCAGGATCGCGAGCGCCGCGTGCTCATCGGTGGCCATCGATGCCACGAGCACATCCCACGGCTCATCATCCGCGCCCGGCAGCGTGCCGAAGGAGCGCAGCGAATCCGAGCGAAGCGGCAGCGGCTGGAACAGCCGGGCGATGCGTTCGGCATCGCTCCCGTTCGTCAGCCCCTTTTCGGATGGATCGGGTACGCGGCTCACCTGGGATGCTACTCACCTTCCTCGCCGGACGAACCGGGCGTGTCGCTCGCCATCCACGCGGGGCCGATGCGCCCGGTGATGGGCATGGCGACCGGTTCGAGCGAGGGCACCAGCGGGTCGAGACCGGCTTCCTTGAACGGGCCCTCCGTGACCAGCATGAGGTCGGCGCCGGAGCGGTCGCGCATCACCTGAGGCGTGATGAAGACGAAGATCACTGATTGACGGTTCGTTGCTTCGTACGCCTTGAAGAGGTTTCCGATGAGCGGGATGTCTCCGAGCAGCGGGATCTTCCGCTCGTTCTGGCTCTCGCGGTTGAGACGGAAGCCGCCGATGACGATCGTGGAGTCCGCCGGGAGCGTCACCGAGCTTGAGAACTTGTCACGCTGGACCGGCGGCTGCAATCCGCCGGTTGCCTGACCGACGAAGTCCGAAAGCTCCAACTCGATGTCGAGCGTGATATCTCCGGCTCCGCTGACACGCGGTGTCACGAAGAGCGTGGTGCCCGCTTCGGTCACGCCGCCCTGGCTCGTGATGACGCCGGTGTTCGTCTGGCTCTGTGAGCTGAACGGCTCTTCGCGGAACGACTCGAAGCGTGCTTCGAAGTTGTCGAGAACGAGCGCGGTCGGCTGCGACAGCACCCGGGTCGTGCCCATGGTCGCGAGCGCCTGGATCGCGACGGGAACGAAGTTGCTCCGGATGATGCCGGCCTTCAGCCCGCCGGCATCCCCGGGGCCAGGGATCGTGCGTACATCCGTAATCAGCGGGGAGGCGCCTTCGGCGGTGACGCCGAAGGAGGAGAGCAGCGAGAACTGGCCCGCGTTGATCTGCACATCCGCGGCCCAGTTGAAGGCGTCCGTCGTCGTCACCGAGACGATCTGCGCACGGAGCATGATCTGCGATTGCTTCTGATCGAGCTGCGCGATGATCTCGGCGAACTGCTCCTGCGCCCGCGCCGGGGCTTTGATGATGATCTGGTTGCGATCGGGATCCGCGACGATGACCGTGTTCTCCGCCGTCGCGACCAGGCGCGTTCCCTCTCCACCCTCTGAGATCACATCCGCAATCTCGGACTCATCCGGGAGAGCGCTGGGGCGTGTCTGTGTTCCGAGACCGCGCTGCCCCGGCAGGAAGGGCGAGCGTGCGAACTGTCTCTCCCGCGGATCCTGGAGCAATTCTTCCAGCACCTCCGCGACGCCCTTCTGCGCGGAACTGCCCCCGCTCCCGAAACCGCGCGACCCGCCGATGCCCCCGCTCGCTCCGGTTGTACCGAATTGGCCGGTTCCGAAGCCGCCGGTTCCTGTGGTTCCTGTGCCCCCGGTTCCACCCTGGCGACGGGCCGCTCCGCCGGAACTCGATGCCTGCGCATAAAGAAGCTTGTACACCCGGATCTCGATGTTGTCTCCCGCGGCACTGCGCCGGAACTGATCGACGAGTTCCTCGACGCGCGCGTGCTGCTCTTCCGTACCGGAGTAGATGATCGCTCCGTTGTCGATGTCCACGATGAAGCCACTGCCCGCAGGACGAATCGCCTGTTCCGCGCCCTGTTGCGCAGCGCCTGCTCTTGCGAATCCGCCACCTCCGAACTGATCGAAGGTCGCATCCAGCATCGTGACATCTCCGAGACCGATGCGCCGACCCGCATCCGCGGCAGCGCCTGCAACCGATCCCACGACATACCGGCGCACGCGCAGGCGTGTGTCACGGTCCACCATGTTGATCAGGTCTGCGATGACCGCCGCTTCTTCGACCGTGCCCTTGAAGATCAGTGTGTTGTCCTGCTCGACGATCAGTCGTTCGGCGAGCCCGCGCAGGCCGTCGACCGATTGGCCGCCGCCGCCCGCTTGCCCACCCGCCGCGGCGATGGCCGCAGGACCCGCACCGGGGCGGGCGTCGATGTGTCCGCTCAGCGCCGCGACGCGGTCACGGGCGAAATTCGCAGCCACATACCGCAACGGAAACGGGATCAGCCGCTGCTCATCGATCTTTTCGAGGATCTGACCGAGCAGACGCTCGACGGCATCCAGAGCCGCCGGAGTGCCGCTGATCAGCAGGATGCCCAGTTCATCGACGGGCGTGTAGCGGATGGCGCCGAGCGTCTGACCCGCCTGACTGTCGATCGCCCGCTGCGCCACGCTCGGACGCACCAGCGGCGTCCGCAGCACGCGCGAGGTCAGATCGCCGGGAGGAAGGTTCGCCGCCGCACGGATGCGGTACATCCCCAGATTGTCACGCTGGATCGCAAAGCCGTTGTCGTTCAACAGACCCTGCAGCAGAGGCATGAGCTGATCGCGGTCGATGTTGAGCGGAGCGCGGAAAAGCACGGTCCGCCCCTGAAGCTCGCCCGGCTCGATGATGTTGATCTCGAGCGTCCGCGCGACGAAGTCCGTGAAGGCCGAGAGATCAAGAGGCCCATCGAAACGCAGCGCGATCCGCTCAGCGCCCGGTTCGGCGGGGGCCACGCGTCCGATTGCCTCCGCCGCGGCACGCTCGCGCCGACGCTGCATCTCTTCCTGCTGAGCCCGCCGGAACTCCTCTGCAGCCTGCTCCTGAGGCGTGAGTTGGGGCACATCCTCCTCGCGATCCCGCTCTTCCTGGCGGGGGGCATCGTCCTGCTGCTGCTGGATGACGGGCCAACCCCCGATTCCGGGTATCGGAGGGGTCCCGAGGGCCATCGGGGTGGCGGCCAGACCGGCCATCCCGACCAGCAATGCTCCGGTCATACCCCGTTGAGAGATCTGCTCAATTGCTCTGGTCATGCTTCGCTCCGCGGGCATGGTTGGTTTTTGATCGGTGATTCACGGATTTCGGTGCACCCATTTCCGGACTGCCACGCTCACTCATCGGCTCATTCGGTCTCCAGCGCGCAGGAACAACGGGCTCGGAGCGTAGCATGGCGGCCATGCGCGTCGTCTCCCTGCTTCCATCCGCGACGGAGATCCTCTGCCGCATCGGCGGGGCGGATCTGCTCATCGCGCGATCACACGAATGCGACTTTCCTCAAGACATCCTCGATCGGCCCGTGCTGACTTCGCAGCGGACCTCATTCACCACCAGTGCCGAGGTGGACCGGGCCGTCCGGGACGCACTCGGCGAAGGACAAGGGCTCTACCGACTCGATGGCGAGGGGCTGCGTGCCCATATTCCGGATCTGATCCTCACGCAGGATCTCTGCGAGGTCTGCTCGGTCGATCTGGAGACGGTCCGACGGATTGCCACCTCGATGGACCCCTCTCCGGAGGTGCTCAGTCTCGATCCATGGTCCCTTGAGGATGTTTTCGACGACATGCTCCGCGTCGGAAGGGCAGTGGGGCGGGAGGGCCAGGCGGGCAGGGCGGTCGTCCAACTCCGGGAACGCTTCCACAGTGCCGCCGAGTATGTGAACCCGTTCACCGATCCGGTGCCGGTGCTGTTTCTGGAGTGGCTCGACCCCCTTTTCTGTGGGGGGCACTGGACGCCCGGCCTGACCGAGCGTGCAGGCGGCTCCCATCCGCTCAACCCGACCCGGGCACGCGAGGAGACCGGGGGCGCCGCCACCACCGTCCGCAGAGCCGCGGGCAAATCCCTCCGGATCACCCCCGAGCAGGGCGAGGCCATTGGGCCCGAAGCGGTCATCCTCTGTCCCTGCGGCCTCGATCTAGAGACCACCCGACGCGAGGCCGCGGGACTGCTCGATCAGGCGTGGTTCAGAGATCTCCCCGGGGTTCGGCAGGGCAAGGTCGCCCTCGTCGATGGCAGCCAGATGTTCAACCGCCCCGGACCGCGACTGGTAGACGCCTTCGAGTGGCTCGTCGGCTGGCTCAACGATCGCTCGGAACTCATCCCCTCCGACTTCCCGTGGGAACCCCTCGCATGAGATCACTCGCAACCCTCCACCTCGCATTGCTCTTCGTTTTCACCGGCTGCGCCTCGCAACCCCAGCCCGAGCTTCCCGTTCCGACGCTCGACTTTCTCGCCACAACGATCATCCCCTCCGAGCACGAGTCACTGGGCACCATCGGCGGACTCAGCGGCCTGACATGGACGGGAGAGCACTTCGTCGCGGTTTCGGATCACAACGAGCGGCCCATGCTCTACGAACTCGCGCTGACTCTGTCGTCTGGTGTTGGGGGGGACATTCGCGGGGGCGATCGTGCGTACGACCTCGATGTAACAGTGATGCGCGAGATCCATCTCGACCATCCCGCGGCGGATGCCGAGGGCGTCGTGTACGACCCGAACACCGGCGCGTGGTACATCGGGTACGAACTGCCCGCCACCGTCGCGCGTCTCGGGAGCGATCCGATCACCTTCCCGCTCCCGGATGATGTCCGCGCGGGGGTGCGTCCGAATCGCTCGTTCGAGTCCGTGACCCTCCGTCCGAATCCCCACTTCGGACGCCCGACCGAGCTGTGGGCTGCCACCGAGACCGCGATCACCTCCGATGGCGAGGAAGCCACCGAGGCCGAGGGCACCCTCTGCCGCGTGCTCGTCTGGAATCCGCGCACCGCCCGACTGCTCCGCCAGTACTCCTACCGCACCGATCCGCGCCCCGGCGGAATACCCCTCCGACAGTCCATCAACTCGCTGGTTGAATTCACGACGCTCCCCGACGGTCGATTGCTCGCGCTCGAGCGATCGCTGTCCGCCCCCGCGGGCTACGGAGCGCGCATCTTCCTGATTCCCGGTGATTCGTTCGAGAAGTCCACAGCGCCGTTCCCGGTGCTCAGCAAGCGTTTTCTCTACGACCTCAGCGAAGTCCCCCTCATCAGCATCGGCAACATTGAGGGCATGGTGGTGGGTCCGCCCATCGCCGAACTCACGAACGATCCCCGCGAGCCGGGGCGACTGCTGCTGCTGATCGCCGACGACAATTTTGGGCGCGACATCCAGCGCGGCTCACGCGTCATCGCGCTGCGAATCACCGATCTCCCCGACTGATTCCAATCGCTTCTGAGCCAGTCCGCTCTGTCGCACCATCCTCGCGCGTTGCCGGACACGCACGGTTGAACCGATGACGAGCGCTGCCCCGATCAGCGTCATGTCCTTGATGAGGTACTGACCCTGGATCGTCGGCACGAGGATGTTCCCCTCGAAGCACTCGTCGAATTTCAGGATCAACGCGAGCGCGGTCCCCGGCAGCCGCACGATCAGCAGCGCGATGGCGATGCGATTCAGCGGGCGGAACAGAAAGCACAGACCGATCATCGCCTCCCACAGCCCGAGCACCAGAACCATCGTTTCCGGATCGCCGAAATAGACCGTCTTCGCGATGATCGAGGTCGCCGAGACTTCCCCCATGACCTTCAGCATCCCGAACCAGAAGAAGACAATCGCAAGCCCGATGCCTTCGAGATCGTGCCCCCATTTGTGCATCCAGCAGACCACCTGATGGTCGACATGGTCCACCTGCCGCCCGAGATCACCCAGAATATTTTTGCTGCCGGCAATCTTGCCCATGTCGCTGCACCCGATCGCGAACTCTTCCCGCACGCACGCTACTGCCGTTTGCCCTTCCCCTTCCGATCGCCGCGGAAATCGCTCTTGCGCTTGTCGCGGCTCTTGCTCCGCTGCGCACGCTTGTCCGCCCCCGTCTTCTGATTCTTGCGTTCCTCTTCGATCATGTCGCCGAGCCGCAAGGCGCCCGCCAGTTGCTGCGCCGGAGTCGCCTTCTTCCCGACCTCGCGCGATGCCGCATCCGTGATCGCCAGACTCATCTGACGACGGGCCAGATCAACACCCAGCACGGTCACCTCGACGCGATGCCCGATGTTGAACGACCGCCCCGAGTTCTGCTCGACGAGTCCGCCGCCCTGACGATCCAGTCGCCACAGCGCACGCCCCATCCCGCCCTTGTGCCCGGAGGTCGCCGGCAGATCCTCCGACTTCACAAGCCCCTCGGCCAGATACTTGTCCAGACGCACGAACACGCCCGCGTTCGTCACGCCCGTCACCAGCCCCGGGAAACTCCCGCCCACATGCTCGCTCAGCAACTGCAGCACCAGGAACTGGCGCAGCTCCCGCTCCGCCTGCGTCGCGTTCTCCTCCCGATAGTTGCACTTGCCGCCGATCGCCACCAGCGTCTGCTCGTCCGGGCACGCATCGGTCTCCTTGAGCCGCTTGCCCAACTCGATCATCGCGCGCTCGCCCCGCGGCGGATTCGTCCCGTTGTCCGTCATCTCCAGGAACTTCGCGAGCGCACGGTGCACCGTCAGGTCCGGATATCGCCGGATCGGACTCGTGAAGTGCGAGTACGCCTCGCTCGCCAGCGCGAAGTGCCCAACCAGCGCGGGCGAATACACCGCCTTGGTGAGCGTCCGCAGCACCGCGAAGTGGATCGCGGGCGCTGCCGGAGAGCCCTTGGTCGCCTCGAGCAGCCCCTGAAGCTCCTCACGCGTCGGCGCCTTGGGGATCTTGAACCCTGCCACCTTCACGAATTCCCGCAACTGATCCATCGATCCCGGCACCGGGTCGGGGTGAATACGGCGCAGCACCGGCACCTGCATGTCCTCGAACAGTCGGGCCACCGCCTCGTTCGCCTCGACCATGAACATCTCGATCAGCGTGTGCGTGTACGCATCATCCTCCGGCACAGCATCCACGACACGCCCGGTGTCGTCGTACACAAGCTCGACCTCGGGAAGATCCAGATGGATCATGCCCTGATCCTGGCGGCGCTTCCGGATGATCCGGCTCAGCGTGTTCATCTCGCGCAGCGTCTCGCGGAGCCGGTCCGTGTACTTCGGCTCCGTGCGAGCATGCTTGCGGGCCTCGTTCTCGTCGCCGTCGATGATGGCCTGTGCCTCGAGATAGGTCAGCCGCTTGGCGGACTGGATGATCGTCTGCGAATACCCGCGGGCACGGACATTCCCCTTCTCGTCGTAGTCCATGTACGCCGTCTTGGCGAACCGCGCCACTCCCTCCTGCAGCGAGCAGATGCCGTTGCTCAACACCTCCGGGAGCATCGGGATCACTTTCCGCGGCAGATACACCGAGTTGCACCGCTCCTTCGCCTCCTCATCGAGCGCCGAGCCGACCGTCACGAAGTGCGCCACATCCGCGATGTGCACGCCCAGCCGCCAACCCTTCCCACCATCCGCGAGCGTGATGCGCTCGATGCTCAGGGCATCGTCGTAGTCCTTCGCATCCGGCGGGTCGATCGTGATGATGTAGTCGTTGCGGATGTCCAGCCGCTCCGCAGGATCAAACGGTTCATCGCCCTTCTCCGCGAGCTTCATCCGATCGTTGAAGTCGATCGAGAGCTGCAGCGCCTCATCCACGCACGCGCGCGGGAACTCCTCCACCAACCCGTACGCCTCCATCACCGCCTGCGTCTCGACATTCGGCTCGCCCGTCGCACCGAGCACCTTCGTGATCACGCCCTCCGCCAGCGCATCACCATCGGGATAGTGCACGATCTCCAGAACGACCTTGTCCCCTTCCTTGGCGTTCTTGCTCTCGGCATCCGCGACAACCACCGGGTCCGTCAGCGTCGATCCGTCGGGAAACACCAGCCACTGACCGCCGCGTTTCACCAGCTCTCCCGTGAACGCCGTCTGCTTGCGGTGCAGGATCTCGACGATCTCTCCGACGAACGGACTCTCCCCCGGCTTCGGCCGCTTCTGGCGCACCACCTCCGCCCGCACCGTGTCCCCCGTCACGGCGTCCATCGTTCCGTGCGCTGGCACGAAGAGGTCGCCGTGCGCTGTCGGCTCCGATGGGATGATGAACCCGAAGCCGCGGGGGTTCCGCTTGAAGGTGCCCACCATCTCCTGACCGATGGGCGGCAGCGTCACCAGGTTCTGATCGCCCACGATCACATGACCGTTGCGTGACAGATCCTCCACCGCCGCCTTGAAGTCCTCGCGCTCACCCTCGGGAACGCCGAGATCCTCCGCCAACTGCTCGATCGGCGTCGGTGAATAGGTCTTGTGCCCGAGATGGGCCATCAGTCTGTGCTTGTACCGTAGCGGCATAACGCCCTTTCTCTCCGCCTACTGGCTGCCTGTCTCTATCTATAAGAGCACACCATACCGCGAGGCGCACAGGACCATACGACAGCGCAGCCCTGTGGGCCGTCCGTCGGTCCCGGACCTTTCGGCCCTTTGATGTTCTTGGCGATTCAGACCGCCCCGACCGCCTCCTTGACGCCGGACTCGGCCTGCGTCTCCTCCAGCGGTGTTTCGAGGAAGCATTCCAGCTTCCGAGACCGCACTGGGTGCTGGAGCTTCCGGATCGCCTTGGCCTCCACCTGCCGGACGCGCTCGCGCGTGACCTTGAAGATCCGCCCGACCTCTTCCAGCGTGTAGGTGTAACCGTCGCCGATACCGTACCGCAGCTTGACGATCTCGCGCTCGCGATAGGTCAGTGTCTTGAGCACATCCTCGATGCGGCGCTTGAGCATCTCGTTCGCCGCGACCGCCGAGGGTGCTTCCTGGCGTTCATCCTCGATGAAGTCGCCAAAGTACGAATCCTCGCTCTCGCCCACCGGACGATCCAGCGAGATCGGATGGCGGCTGATCTTCATCACCCGGCGCGTCTCGGCGACGCTCATCCCCGCCGCCTCGGCCAACTCCTCGATCGTCGGCTCGTGTCCCATCTTCTGAAGCAGGTTCTTCTGGATGTTCCGCAGCTTGCTCATCGTCTCGATCATGTGCACCGGAATCCGGATCGTCCGGGCATGATCGGCGATGGCTCGCGTGATCGCCTGACGGATCCACCAGGTCGCATAAGTCGAGAACTTGTAGCCGCGTTTGTACTCGTACTTGTCCACCGCCCGCATGAGCCCAGTGTTCCCCTCCTGAATGATGTCGAGGAACGAAAGCCCGCGGTTGCGATACTTCTTGGCGATCGAGACCACCAGCCGCAGGTTGCCCGCCGAAAGGTCGCGCTTCGCCTGCTCGTACTCCCAGAACACCGCATCGAGCTGATGCACCTTCGAGATCAGTTCATCGTGCTCCATCAGCACGAGCGAGCGGATCCCCGAAAGCTCCTCCTTCATCACCTCGACATCCTCCGGGTCGTACCGCGAAGGATGGCGCTCGGCCCGGCGGAGTTCTTCACGGAGCTGCTCGATCTTCCGCGCGATCGCCTGCATCTTCTTGTGATACGGCGCGATGCGGCTCGTGCGGAGGCAACACTCCTCGACCAGCGTCGAGAGACGACGACGACGGGCCGCGATCTTGGCGCGGAGGTCTTCCGCCTTCGCCTCGTCGCCCGCCTCCAGCGCCTCGTTCATCAGGTTCCAGTCCGTCCGGTTCCGATCGATGACGCGCCGGATCGTCGGAAGGTTGTACGGAATCCGTTTCGTGATCTTCTCTTTCGAGTTCGTCTCCGCCGTCGAGACGCGCATCGTCCGGTCGAAGGGCAGACTCCCGGCGTGTACCTGCTCCAGCGTCTCCACCGCGAGAATCGCGGCGTACTCGCTCTCCAACACGCGCCGACGGAAGATCCAGCGGGTCAGCTCGATCTTCTTCGCGAGCCGGATCTCCTCCTCGCGCGTCAGCAGCGGGATCGTGCCCATCTGCGTCAGATACATCCGCACCGGGTCGTCGATGCGCTTTGCGCTGCTCTCGACCGGTGTCTCCTGCGCCGTCCGATCCATCTCCTCCGGCTCACCCTCGATCGGATCGCCGTCCTCTTCATCCAGGAGATCGGCCGCCTCCATCGTTGCGGCACGCAGACGCGCACTCAGCAGCGTGCGGATGTCCAGCGGCTCGCCGTGCTTCTGGTTGTAGCGCCAGCGCCGCGCCCGAAACTCGCGCAGGTCCACCGCCTCCACGCCCATGCCGTCGAGGCGCACGAGGATGTCGTCGATGCGCTTCGGATCGATGAACTCGTCCGGAAGCGTGTCGTTCAGCTCTTCATACCCGACCCAGGTTCTTTGACGGCTCAACTCAAGCAGTTCGTTCAGAGCCGGATGAATGTCGCAAAGCACTGTCGCCTCCCCTTGGCCCGTACGGCCGTCGGCTTGGTGTCTCGATTCGTACGCCCGCCCCCGGAGCGAGGGTTCCTGAACTCCGAACGCACGAACCACTGAAAATGTCACTCGCCGCCTCGGCCTCCCGCCGCCGCGGCACTCCGCTACGCCTCAAATCCAACGCGCGGTGCGGCCGTTGGGTCTCCGCCCAAAAGACGACGCCGTGCAATCACTTCACTCAAACGATCCGCCGTACCCGACGGTTGTTCCGTCTCGCCACCCCGTCCCGATGCCTGTCTGTATCGATGCACGCTGCCGAGCAAGTGCGCACGCACGCGGGCTCGGTCGCCCTCCGCGGCACGCAGCACGCCCTGCGCGAATGATGTCGCGCAGGCGCACGCATCCGCATCGTCATCCAACCCCGAAAGAACTCGACGCAGACTCATCTCGGAACCCGCTCTCACCAACTCAAGCACACGCCCGGCCACCCGGGCCACAAGGGGCGAACCGTAGGCATGCGGATCCAGAATGTCTCCGATCTCATCGCCTAATTCCGCCGCGAGAGACCCCTCCGCCAGCACGCACGCCAGCACATGCTCCCGGGTGGATCCCGGCTGCATGCCGCCCCCACCCGAACCGCCCGTGCCCCCATCCTCCCGAACACGCCGGGAGACACGCATCCGTGCCTCCCGCACCGTCTCCAGCACCGCCCGCTCATCGACGCCCGAAAGCCGCGTCAGACGACGCACCAGCGCCGAGCGACGCGCCGGCGTCAGCCGATCCCACCCCAACTCCACCATCCGCAGCGCCAATTCCTCCAGCCGACGCACACGACCACCCGAACCCGTACCGGACATCTCCGCTTCCAGACGATCAAACCGGAACGCCAGAACATCCCGCGCCTCACGCACCGCCCCCTCAAACGCCTCCACACCGCCCGGCCGTTTCAGCAGGTCGTCCGGATCCACGCCCCCCGGCAGCACCGCCACCTTCACATCCACCGGTTCGAGGAAGAAGATCTCGAACGCCCGCTCCGCCGCCCGCTGCCCCGCATCATCACCGTCGAAGATCAGCACCACCTCATCACACAGCCGCTTGAGCACCCGCGCATGCCGTTCGGTCAGCGCGGTCCCGAGCGTTGCCACCGCGTTGCAAACCCCCGCCTGATGACACGCCACCACATCCGTGTACCCCTCGACAATGATGGCGCGACGCTGCGTGCGGATCGCCGTCGTCGCCTGCCGCATCCCGTAAAGCGTTTCACTTTTATTGAACAGCACGGTCTCGGGCGAGTTCAGGTACTTCGGTTCATCCTCATCGTTCAGCCGCCGTCCGCCGAACGCGATCACGCGCCCGCTCGCATCGTGGATCGGGAAGATCAACCGATGACGCAGCACATCGATGTATCCGTCACCGTCGCGCTTCGCTTTGACCAGTCCGGCCGACTCAAACACGCCCATCGGCATCCGCTTCCCGGCCGCCGTCTGAGCCAACCCGTCCCACCGATCCGGGGCAGCGCCGATCCCGAAATGCTCCACCATCTCCGCCGAAATACCCCGCCGCTCCACAACCCCCCGCGCCGCGGCCCCGTGCTGGTGATGCTGGAAAATCGCCCGGAAAAACTCCTGCGCAAAGGCGTTCGCCCGAACGATCTCCTCCTTGCCCGCCCGCGTCGCCCGCTCACGCTCCCCGCCGTCGTTCCGCTGCACCCGTGTCTGCGGGGTGAGTTCGATCCTAGCGCGATCCGCCAGATAACGAAGCGCCTCCGGGAACGACAGCCCCAGATGCTTCATGATGAAGGTGATCGCATTGCCCCCGGCCCCGCAGACAAAGCAGTGGAAAATCTGCTTCCCCGGCACCACATACATCGACGGGTTCCGGTCATCGTGGAACGGACACAGCCCCACGAACTCGCGGCCCTTCCCCTTCAGCGCAACATGATCGCCGATCAGCCCGACGATGTCGGTCGCATCCAGCACTCGGTCCCGGTCGTTGTTCTCGAAAGTCTGGGTCACCACATACGCCGCTCTGCATGTCGTCTACTGTCGCAATCCATCGCATCCGCACCAGGAACACAACAAACAACCACACCTCGCTCGACAGCGATCCCTCGCCGACCGAGCGTGCGCTGCCACATGGTCTCTCTCCTGGCAAGACACGCCGCGTAAGTTGTGCCGATCGCGGCCTCCACCGCAATCGAACGACGCCTCGCTCATGCTTCGCGGTCTGCGTGGGCCGTTCGCGGAACATCCCGAAGGATTTGCGAAGTACGGCGTGTACCGCGAGGTCGTCGACTGGCTATAACGCTACCCCCGGACTCGGGAGGGTCAAACAAACACCCGGAAATAACGCCATCTTCCTTTACCAATCCCTCATATTTTCGGAACAACGCCGGTCACCACCAAACCCATCCCGAATCCCCGGAATAAGGTACCGACGCACCCCGAAGACACCCCGATCACGCCCGACCGCCCCCCTCCAAACCGCACACCCAGACCAAGACACATGCACTTCCGAACACGCGTCATCTACACCGGCAAAGTTCAGGGCGTCGGCTTCCGCTACACCGCCCGAACACTCGCAACCGGCCACCCCGTCACGGGTTGGGTGCGCAACGATCCCGACGGCTCGGTCCATCTCGAAGTCCAGGGAATGCCAGACAGCGTCCGCGCCTACCTCGACGAACTCGCGCAGAAGATGCGCCTCTGCATCACCAACGCCGAAGAGCAATCCATCTCCAGCATCCCGGATGAAGAAGGATTCTCCATCAAGCACTGAGCCCACTGACCACCCCCCGTCACCGCCATCCCGACCAAGAACAGTCACCCATCATCGAAAGTGCTCATGCTCATCCTCTTCGACATCGACGGCACACTCCTCACCACCTCCGGCGTCGGCATCCATGCCATGGGTGCGGCGGGTAAACGCCTGTACGGCCCGGACTTCGATGAGCACTGCGTCGAATACGCCGGACGCCTCGACCCCCTCATCATCACCGACCTCCTCATCAAGCACGATCAGGAACCCACGCCCGAGGCCATCGAGCGTTTCCGCCACGCCTACGCCACAGAACTCGAAGCGCTCCTCCACACCCCCGGCATCGCACAGCCCTGCCCGGGAGTTGTCGAACTCATCGACGCCCTCGAGCAGATCGAGACCCTCACACTCGGCCTCCTCACCGGCAACTACCCCGAGACGGGCCGACGCAAGCTCAGCGCCTGCGGCCTCGACCCGGACCGCTTCCCCATCGCCGCCTGGGGCTCCGATTCACCCCACACCCCCGCCGCCCGCGAACACCTCCCCCCCGTCGCGATCGACCGCTTCCACCGAACCGGCACTCGGCGCATCAGCCCCGAGCAGGTGGTGATCATCGGTGACACACCCCACGACATCGCCTGCGCCCGCGCCAACGCCTGCCGCGCCATCGGCGTCGCCACGGGGCGCTTCTCGGTCGAGGATCTCGCAACATCCGGCGCCGACCTTGCACTCCACACGCTCGCCGAAACCGACGCCGTCATCCAATGGATCGTCCAACCACGGGAATCCGCGCGCGTCGATGTCGTTCCCGACACGCACTGCTGATGTGTCATCACGGGCGTGCTGTTGCCCGTCACCCGCACCCTCCCCACCTGCAATCGCGCCGAGTACGAGCGTGGAGCGTCAGCGACACGGCACGCATCGTCCCCACTGTTGCAATCTCTCGTTCACACCCGTTCTGTGTGGCACGGACTTCCGGGGGTTGCTCGCAACCCGTGTTCTGAATGTGCCACCAGTTCCCTCGCCTTCCGAGGCGAGAGACTGGTGCGAATGGGTCGGGGAGTATCGAGAGCATCACTCACCCTCGCACGACTGGTGTCGTGCTCGGTTGAAGTGATGGCACGGGTCATCGGGAAAGCCGAAGATATGTGCCGCCTCTCCCTCCCCACCTGCAATCACACCCAATACGAGCGTGGAGCGTCAGCGACATGGTCTTTCTTGTGCCACCAGTTCGACCGCCTTCTGAGGCGGGCGACTGGTGCGAATGGGTCGGGGAGTATCGAGAGCATCACTCACCCTCGCACGACTGGTGTCGTGCTCGGTTGAAGTG
>ERZ869909.982-NODE-982-length-26128-cov-31.835477_pt1 | contig 26128 bp, 24 predicted proteins | sample MGYA00520892_ERZ869909 | MGnify/ENA primary metagenome ERZ869909 (study PRJEB32215, sample SAMEA104723947) | bioreactor metagenome | biome: bioreactor; feature: anaerobic bioreactor; material: water | place: China | collected 2015-03-12 ... | reverse complement strand
GCCAACCCCTTTATCTTGCAGCGAGTTTTTTTGGAATCTCGTCTTGGCGGGGGTCGGCCGGACGCATAAAAAACATGCCCGGACACTAGCCGAACGAGGGGGGAGAAACAATCTAAACGAGGTCGCAGAGCCCCCTCAAGGTTACGGGTCAGGCAAGCCGTTGATTTGTCTGCCCCGTCGGGTTAGGGCTCGCGGGTTAGGGGTCGCAATTGGACCCATACAACGTATGTTTCACGTGGAACAAATCCGGAACATTCGGGTTTGCGGCAGCCTTGCGGAGAGGGTCATGACGACGTTCGAAGATCGCGAAAAAGGGTTTGAGAAGAAATTTGCTCACGACCAAGACCTCAAGTTTCGCGCCGAGAGCCGGCGCAACAAGGCGCTTGCCGAGTGGGCGGCGGCGCAGCTCGGCATCACGGATGTCGAGGAGTACGTGAAGGCCGTGCGCAAGGCCGATCTCGCCGAGAAGGGCGACGAGGACGTGGTGCGCAAGGTGAAGGCGGACTTCGACGCGAAGGGGATCGCGATCGGCGAGGACGACATCCGCGCGAAGCTCTCGGAGTTTCTCGCGCAGGCGGTGGCCGAGATCGAAGCCAGCAAGTCGTAAGCGCACACGGCTCAATTACTGAACACCGAGCGGCGGATCTCGCGTTTGCGAGAGCCGCCGTTTTCTTTGCCGCCGGCCGGCGTGCGCGTCGATTGCGCCCTCAGTCTTCGAGCGTTCTCAGGAACGCACCGAACCTCAGAACGCCGTCGGGCCAGGGCCCGTGTCCCGAGGCGCTGTTGACGTGGCCGACGTCGCCGGCTTCGACCAGGGTCGAGCCCCAGGCCGTGGCGAGCGCCTTCGCGCGGTCGAGCGAGCAATAGGCGTCGTTCGACGAAGCGATGAGGACCGAGGGAAAGGGGAACGCCTTCTGCGGCAGCGGGGCGAAGCCGCTCGCCGAGCCGTCGAGGCTCAGCCCTTCCGTGTCTGGCCAGGCTGCTGCGTTTTCCACGTCGGCCGGCGCGACCAGGAACGCTCCGGAGAGAAACCCCTTCGGAATCCGTTCGGCGACGTGCGCGACCGCGGCGACGCCCAGGCTGTGGGCGACGAGGACGACCGGACGGTTGCTCGCGACCGTCGCCTCGATGATGCGGCCGACCCACGCCTCGCGCTCGGGCGCGAACCAGTCGTCCTGCTCGATGCGGCGGGCGGTCTTGAGCGTCCGCTCCCAGCGGGTCTGCCAATGGTCGGGTCCCGAGCTCGACCAGCCGGGAACGATGAGGATGTCGACGTCAGATGTGTGCATGGGGCCTCATGTAACCGGAAATCACTCGCGTGCAAGGGGTGGTCCGGCAGGTCGTGCGGCTGGACGGATCGCCTCCGCGATGAGAAGGCCGGCAACTGCGAGCAGACAGGCGCTCCGTGCGTACGGGAGCGCAAGGGCCAGGCCGCAGAAGAGGACGAGCGCGGCGATGACGGGCACGGCCGCCACCACGTCGAGACGCTGGCCCGGCGCAAGAAAGCTCTTGCGCCGCGCGAGGAGGACGACAGCCACGGCGATGGCGAGCAGGGGAAGGTAGATGTCGGCTGCGAACTGGGCGGTGATGTCGAGGCTGCCCGCGGGAAAGAGGAGGCGTTGGAGGATCAGCAGGGCGCCCACCGAGAGGCTCACGACCAAGCCCGCGACGAGCGGCGTCCAGATCAGCTCCGGCGCATCCGAGAGAGGCGGCCTGGCCTTGACGAGGGTGGCGAGCACGGCTGTTGCGGCTGCGAGGACAGCGAACCGCAGGGCGACGTTTCCAAGAAAGTTCTCCGGGCTGAGCGCGCCCATCGCGAGCAGCGGGAGCTGAGCCAGAAGCGGCTGTATGAACGCCTCGGCCTGGATTGCGCCAAAGAGGACCCAGATCCCGGGACCGATCCCGTGCGTCGTAATCCAGGATGCGAGCAAGACGACGATGAGGGTTGCGCCCAGGAACGAGGTGACCGCGCCCGCATAGAATTGCCATCCTGGCGCGACGACCAATCCCGGGATCGTGGCGAGCGACGACGAGACGCCGTAGGCCTGCAGGCCCGCCAGCACAAGCGCCCCGACGATGGCGGCGCGCCACCTCGCGTGCCCGGCAGGCGTCGCGGTCCATCGGCGAAGACGCATGGAAGCGCACATCGCGCTTTCCGCCAAAATCAGCACCGTTAGCAAGGGCGCGATGCCGAGTGCCATGATGGATGTCATCGCGCGAGGAGAGCCGACGGCAAGGAGCTGCTGGGAGTGGCCGAGCGCGGCGAGGTCGAGACCCGGCAGAGGAATCCATTGGCCGATGCGAAACACGGTGAGGGCGCACAGCGTAACGACGATGCGCCGGAAAAGCGTGTCTTTGTCCGTGGCCGTGGAGGGAGGTGCAGAGGTCATTCGGCTTTCTGGATTGTCCGTTGGACCAGGGGCGGCGTCGACAATGGATCCAAACTGCGTGGTGAAGCCAGAGAGAAGTTGAGCGGCAAGGCCGATGTCGCGTCCGGACGATCGTGATCGTCGGACGGGGCTGCGATCAGGTCGCCTAATTCGCGCGCTCGGTCGGCGGCCGCTTCGCGCGGCTGTCGCCCCACGTGTAGAGCCCCACGCCGAGCAGCACGAGCGCAGCGCCCGCGGCGTCGGCAACCGTAAACGGCTCGTGCAGGATCGCGATGGCGAGCCCGATCGTCACCAGCGGCGAGACGGTGGCGATCATGGAGACGGCCTGGGACGAGACGCGCGCGAGGCCGGCGCTGATGAGGAACGTCGGCAGCACGGTCGCGACGATGGCGCAGCCGAACGCGAGCCACAGGAAGCGGGGCGTGGCGGTGAATTCGCCGCTGCCGAAGACGACATGATGGAGCACGCAGAAGACGCCGGCCGACGTCAAGGCGATGCTCGTGAACAGCATCGGGCCGAGGTGCACGATCACGCGCTTGGCCAGGATCTGGTGCCACGCGAAGGAAATGGCCGCGCCGAGGACGAGGGCCGTGCCGAGAGCGGTGTCGCGTCCGCCCACCGGGAGGTCGACCGCGAACACGACGCCGAGCCCGACGTAGGTCACGACGGCGGCCGCGATGCCGAACGCGGTGACGGCCTCCGCATAGAAGAGCGCGCCGATGATCATCACGAACAGCGGATAGGTGAACAGCACCAGCCGTTCGAGGCTCGCGGAGATGTATTGCAGGCCCGCGAAGTCAAAGGCGGACGCCATGTAGTAGCCGACGAACCCCACGAAGGAGGCCCAGGCCACGCTGCCCCCATCCGGTGCCGGCGCTCCTTTTGCCGAGCGTTTCGCATAAGCCCAGATGCCGATGGCGACGAACACGGGCGTCGCGAAGATCATGCGGTAGGCAAGGAAGAGCGAGGCGTCGAGCTGATCCTGATAGGCGAGCTTGATGAAGATCGCCTTGGTCGAGAAAAAGGCTGCGCCGAGGGCGGCACAGCCATAGCCGACGAGGGTGGTCAGCGGGCGGTTCATGCTAGGGTCCGTACTCAATATTCGATGGGACATTGATGAGCCAAGATAAGCCAAGGGCCAGGAAAAGCGGGTCATGCCGGAGGCGTGCTTCCAGCACGTCCCGAAAGCTTGCAAACCATGGCGGTTTGCTGCGCTTTCGCTCCTGCCGGGTCATGTCGGAGACATGCTTCCAGCATGACACGAAAGTCCTCGCGTCAATGCCCATCCAATATTGAGTACGAACCCTAAGGCGACCTGTGAGTGCGCAGGTACGGCTGAGCCCTGGCGGGTCAAGCCCGTTACGCTTCGCCGAAGACCCGCGCGAAGATCGTGTCGACGTGCTTGAGGTGATAGCCGAGATCGAACAGCGCTTCGAGCGCGGCGGCAGGGACTTTCGCGGTCACGTCCCGATCGGCTTTGAGCTCGGCCAGGAAGTCTGCGCCGTGCTCCCACGTCTTCATCGCGTTGCGTTGGACGAGGGCGTACGACTCCTCGCGTGAGGCGCCGGCCTGGGTGAGGGCGAGCAGCACGCGCTGGGAATTGTGCAGGCCGCCGAGCTTGTCGAGGTTCTTCTGCATGTTCTCGGGATAGACGACGAGCTTCTCGATAACGCCTGCGAGCCGGTTCAGTGCGAAGTCGAGGGTGACGGTTGCGTCGGGGCCGATCATGCGCTCGGCGGACGAGTGCGAAATGTCCCGCTCGTGCCAGAGGGCGACGTTCTCCATCGCGGGCAGCGCGTAGGCCCGCACCATGCGGGCGAGACCGGTGATGTTCTCGGTCAGAACGGGGTTTCTTTTGTGCGGCATGGCCGACGAGCCCTTCTGGCCGGCCGAGAAGAACTCTTCCGCCTCGAGCACCTCGGTGCGCTGCAGGTGGCGGATCTCGGTCGCCAGCCGCTCCATGGACGAGGCGACGACGGCCAGCGTCGCGAAGAACATGGCGTGGCGGTCGCGCGGGATGACCTGGGTCGAGACCGGCTCGGGCTCGAGGCCGAGCTGCTGGGCGACATACACCTCGACCGAAGGATCGATGTTGGCGAAGGTGCCGACGGCGCCCGAGATGGCGCAGGTGGCAACCTCGCGGCGGGCGGCGACGAGCCGTTCGCGGGCGCGGGCGAACTCGGCATAGGCATAGGCGAGCTTGACGCCGAATGTGGTCGGCTCGGCGTGGATGCCGTGGCTGCGGCCGATGGTGACGGTGGTCTTGTGCTCGAAGGCGCGCGTCTTGAGGGCGGCGAGCAGGCGGTCGACGTCGGCGATCAGGAGGTCGGCGGCGCGCACGAGCTGCACGTTGAGGCAGGTATCGAGCACGTCCGACGACGTCATGCCCTGGTGCACGAAGCGTGCTTCCGGTCCCACGAGCTCGGCAAGGTGGGTCAGGAAGGCGATGACGTCGTGCTTGGTGACGGCTTCGATCTCGTCGATGCGCTCGGTATCGAAGACGGCCTCGGAGCCCTTTTCCCAGATTACGCGGGCGGCCTCCTTCGGCACGATGCCGATCTCGGCCATGGCGGTCGCGGCGTGCGCCTCGATCTCGAACCAGATCCGGAAACGGGTCTCGGGCGTCCAGATGGAAGCCATTTCGGGGCGCGTATAACGGGGAATCATTGCGGTCTCTTTGAAATGGAAGCGTGGGACGGGCCTAGCAGAGCCCGGCCGCGGCATCAATTGCGGGGCGAGGACGCGCCCGGACGCCTCGACCCCCCTATGGACGGCTTGCGACATTATGTCGTGTCGCTGTCATGTGACGGCGGGAAGGGAGCCAAAAGGGCGGCGCTTCCTCAGTATTCCGTATTCTGCGGGTTTTAGAGTGCACCGCAAAATTTATTCCCTATTTCCAGCACGTAAACTTTGAAAAAGGACAGTGGGTCAGGTCGGTAGAGATTGCTGCGGCGCATTAGCCACAGTCGCCTGATGCAATATTGCGCAACAATTAGTGAGCAAGAAGCGCCCCTATCGAGCCATATTCCGGTGTTTCATCAGGCCTTGCGCCAAGGGAAGACACGAGCTGGAAACACAACTGTTGCGAATTTGTCAGCACAAACTCGTCCCGATCCAGGTAATCTGAACACATGACAGCGATCCCATGCTGGGGTTTGTAAGTTTAGTAACCAAGTATGGATTGTCTGCACGCCGGGATCTTACGCGAATGCCGGACAAACGACGCGGCGAAACCAGAGGTAAGGAGATATGACGGAACAAATGCAGTCGGAAATTGCCGAGCTTAATCACCGCCTTGAGGAGATCGACGATCCTCGCCGGTCTTATGCCTTGGTCCTGGAGCGCATCCGGTCTTATCGCAGCCGCGGCCAGCAGGTGCCCGAGCCCCTCACGCTCATGGAGCGCCGCCTCGCCCGCGAGTGCCTGATCGAGTCCCAGGGCCGCTAATTCCGAACGGCTTCCGAAAGGGACGCCCCGACGCGTTCACGCAACGCGCCGCGCACGTAAGCCTTTGGGCGCATTGCCCATCCGGCCTACCTGTTTTGCCGCTCGCCGCGTATCTGGCTGTTGCTGGCGGCGGACCTTCGACCTGTATTACTTTTCGGTCGTTTCTTTAAAACGGATGGGCCGGCGGGTTATTCCCCCGGCCGTGGCGTGAAACGGAGCGCCGCTCCGTTCAGTTCCCTCCCCCTTCGAAGTTATTTCTCCCGTATCCATGCGGGGCCGGCCGCGGACGCCGGCACGAAGGCTTCTCCCTCCAGATCTCCATTTTCGTCGAAGCGCAGCACGCCGAGCGTCGGCGTCTCGATCGGACGCTCGCGAAGCGCACGGCCGGTGGCCGTGGCGTCTGTCGTGCCGGCACGTCGTGCCGCCGCGAGCCAGGCTTCGAGGGCAGCGCGGGCGTGGGCGGCCGACGCGGGATGCGTGTCCTCCCCATGCGCGAAGGGGTGCGGATCGGACGGCAGCAGCACCCGGATCGGCGTCGCCGAGCGCTGCGCAATCTCGGCGAACCCCGGCGTGGCGAGGCTGTCGGTTCCGAGGAACGGGATCGGGGGTCCGCTTTCGGCGAGGCCGGCCGCGACGATGGCCGCTTCGTCCGGGAAGCCGGCGAAGAGGACAGCTTCGGCTCGGGCGGCGCGGATCTCGGCGATGGTTTCCCGGTATTCGCGGTTGCCGGCGACGATGGCGAGGTCGGCGACCGCGCCGACGCCTGCCGCAGCGAGGGCGGCCTTCGCGCCGGCGGCGATGGCGCGCGCGTAGGCGGTGCGGTCGTGGACGATGGCGATGCGGCCAGCAGGGGCGCGTGCGATCAGCCAGCGTGCGGCGGCGTCGCCCTGCCGGTCGTCGCGTCCGCCGAGCCGCAGAACGAGGGCGCTGCCCGCGTCGGCCTTCGTCACATCCGGATGGCGCGCGCCGACCGCGATCAGGAGGATGCCAGCTTGGCGATAGACGGCGGCGGCACGCGTTGCCGCGCTGGAGCAGGGGTGGCCGACGACGAGCGCAGGCCGTTTCTCGATCAGCGTGACGGCAGCCCGCTCGCCTGCGGCCGCGCTGCAGCCGTCGTCGGCGACGACGAGGGCGAGCCGCTCCCGCGCGAGCCCGCCCGCGGCGTTGATGTCTGCGACGGCCGCTTCGAGCGCGCGTTGCATGGCGAGACCGACGGAGGCCATCGGTCCGGACAGCGGTGCTGCGAGGCCGACGCGGATTTCCGCGGCGACCTCCTGCGCCGAGACGAGAACCGCGAGCGCAGCCGTCGCGCATTGGATTGCGGAGCGGCAGCGGAGCATGCGAGGCCGGAGTGCGAAACGCCTGCGCCGCATGCCCGCTCGCTTCTCGATCTCCATAGGCGGCCGTTCGTCAGTTCTGGACGAAGCCGATGGTGCCGTCCGCCTGCGTCTTCCACGTGTACATCACGTAGTCGATGCGCGTGACGTCGCCTTTTTCGTCGAAGGAGATGTCGCCGATCACGGTCTTGTAGGTCTTGCCGCCGGTGCGCAGCTCGTTGGCGACGGTTGCGGGATCGAGAGAGCCGATCTCGGCGGCGGCCTGGGCAATCACCTGCACGGCGGCATAGGCATAGAGCGTGTAGGATTCGGGGCGGAAGTTACGGGCCGCGAACTTCTCCAGCACCGCCTGTGCCTCCGGGCGCTTCTGCGGATCGGGGCCGAACGTCATCAGCGTGCCTTCCGTGCCCGGGCCGCCGAGGGCCGCGAACTCGTTGGTGGCAATGCCGTCGCCGCCCATCAAGGTGGCGTTGACGCCGGCGGCGCGCATCTGGCGCAGGATGGCGCCGCCTTCGGTATGGACGCCGCCCCAGTAGACCAGGTCCGCGTTCGATTGGCGGATCAGCGAGACGAGCGCCGAGAAGTCCCGCTCGCCCGTGTTGACGCCCTCGTAGAGCACCTCCTGCAGGCCGAGCGCGTTCATCACCTTCTTGGTTTCGTCGGCGAGGCCCTTTCCATAGGTCGTCTTGTCGTGGACGATGGCGACGCGCTTGTCCTTGAAGTGCCCGGCGATGTATTCGCCGGCAACCTTGCCCTGCTGGTCGTCCCGGCCGCAGATGCGGAACACGTTGGTGAGGCCCCGCTCGGTGATGCGGGGGTTGGTCGAGCCCGGCGTGACCATCAGGATGCCGTTCTCGGCGTAGACGTCGGATGCGGGCTCGGTCACGCCCGAGTTGAAGTGGCCGACGACGAAGCTCACGCCCTCGCCTACGAACGTGTTGGCGACGGAGCGTCCTTGCTTGGGGTCGCCTGCGTCGTCGCCGACGATCAGCTCGATCTGCTGGCCGTTGAGACCGCCCGCCGCGTTGATGTCCTGCACGGCCTGCTCGGCGCCGTGCCGAAGCTGGGCGCCGAACACGGCATCGCGGCCGGTGAGGGGACCGGCGAGGCCGAATTTGAGACGCTGCTCGGTTTCACCGCACGATGCCAGCGCCAGAGCGACGCTGAGGACACCTGCAAATTTCACGAGGCGCATGAATAGTTCTCCTTCCGGCATCGGCGCGGCGTGGGCTTTTCCCGCGGGCGCAATCGAGTGTCTGGCGACGTTTTCCCTCGAAACTGAGGCAGAGTCACGCCCCTCGGCGTTCGTCCTTCAGGTTCTGGCCCGCCATGTCAAAGGGCTCGTACGCTCGAACATCCACGGATATTGCTCCGTAATGTGACGAGCCCGGCGGACGCGATGGGCGAGAAGCCCGATCGCGATCAGGATCATGGCGTCGATCGCATAGCTCGCGAGCGACAGCAACTCGGCATCGAACAGGGCGTAGTGCAGGAAGCGGACGGCGGCCGCGATAAGCAGCGTATAGGCCGCGACCGGCCACAGCTCGCCCCAACGTTCCGCAACGGCCTGGCCCGTGCGCCAGGCGGCCCCGCCGCCGGCTGCGAGCGTGAGAAGGACGAACGGCACGACGCTTCCGTTGGGCGGGAGCGCGTAGCCGAGAGCTGAGAGGATGTCGTGGAGCATGGGCGTTGCGTCCTAATGCCGTCCGCCTTCGAGGTAGGCTTGGCGGATTTCAGGCTTGGCGAGAAGCTCGCGGCCGGAGCCGGTCATCGTGATGGCGCCGTTGACCATCACGTAGGCGCGGTGGGCGAGCTTCAGCGCATGGAAGGCGTTCTGCTCCACGAGGAAGATCGTCATGCCCTCGGCGTTGAGCTCGGCGAGCGTCGAGAAGATCTGCTTGACGATGAGCGGCGCGAGGCCGAGCGACGGCTCGTCGAGCATCAGAAGCTTGGGGCGGCTCATGAGTGCGCGTCCGATGGCCAGCATCTGCTGCTCGCCGCCCGACAGCGTGCCGCCGCGTTGGGCGAGCCGCTCCTTGAGGCGCGGGAAGAGCATGCAGACCCTTTCCAGATCTTCGTCGAACGTGTCGGCGCCGTTCAAGGCGGCCCCCATCTGGAGGTTTTCGAGCACGGTCATGCGCGGAAAGATGCGCCGTCCCTCGGGCACCTGCGCGATGTTGAGGCGGGCGATGTGGTGGGTGGAGAGCCGGGTGATCGGCCGGCCGTCGAACGTGATGGTGCCCTCGCGGGCGCGCGGATTGCCGAACACCGACATCATGAGCGTGGATTTGCCCGCGCCGTTGGCGCCGATCAGGGTGACGATCTCGCCGCGGTTGACGTCGAGCGACACGGTCTTCAGCGCCTGGATGTTGCCGTAGAAGGCCGAGACGCCGTCGATGGAGAGAAGGGCGCCGCTCATGGCTGGATCCCCTCGGTGGTGGCGGCGACGGCTTCGGCTTCCTCCTCGTCCTCGACGCCGAGATAGGCGGCGATCACCTTGGGATCGTTCTTCACGCTCTCGGCCGTGTCGTCGGCGATCTTGGTGCCGTACTCGATCACGACGACGTGGTCGGAGATGTCCATCACGACGCTCATGTCGTGCTCGATGAGCAGGATCGAGACGCCGGTTTGCTCGCGAATGCCGCGCAAGAGACGCGTCAGCTCCGCGCTTTCGCGGTTGTTGAGGCCGGCAGCCGGCTCATCGAGGCAGAGGAGCACGGGGTTGGTGCACATGGCGCGCGCGATCTCGAGGCGGCGTTGCGCCCCATACGGGAGCTCGCCGGCCGGCATGTCGGCGCGGTCGGTCAGCTCCACCACATCGAGCCAGGCGCGGGCGAGGTCGAGCGCTTTCTTCTCGGCCGCGCGGTATCCCGCAAGTCCCAGGAGCCCTGCCATGCTGAGTTTGGACGCACGCATCAGCGTCTTGTGCTGGGCGACGATGAGGTTTTCGAGCACGGTCATGCCCGGAAAGAGGCGAATGTTCTGGAACGTGCGCGCGACGCGGGCCGTGGCCGAGATCTCGTGATCGCTCATGCGTTCGAGCAGGAACAGCTCGGGTTTCTCGCCGGACGTATGGCGCCGGTTGGAGGCGGTGAGGGCCGCGACCGCATCGGGCGTGACGGCACCACCGTGGGCGAGCGCGATGCGTCCGCTGGTCGGTTTGTAGAAGCCGGTGATGCAGTTGAAGACGGTCGTCTTGCCGGCGCCGTTGGGGCCGATGAGGGCGGTGATGTCGCCGCGCCCGACGGTGAAGGAGAGGTCGTTCACGGCGACGAGGCCGCCGAAGCGCATGGACAGGTGATCGACGACGAGGAGGGGGTCTGTGTGCCAGCGCATGGTGCCGCTCACTCTGCCGGAACGGTGACGGGGCCGGTGCGCGCAGGCGGCCTGGTGCCGAGCCGGACGCTCGGCTCGCGCGAGGCGATGAGCCCCTTCGGCCGCCAGACCATGATCATGACCATCGCCAGCCCGAACAGCAGCATCCGGTATTGGGTGGGGTCGAAGTCGGGGCCGAAGACGCGCTTCAGAACCGTGAGCTCGCGCAGGAGCTCCGTGCCGCCGATCATCACGGTTGCGGCAATCGCGACGCCCATCATGTTGCCGAGGCCGCCGAGCACCACGATGGCGACGAGCACCGCGCTTTCCATGAAGACGAAGCTCTCGGGACTGATGAAGCCCTGCCGGCCAGCGAAGAACGCGCCGCCGAGCCCGCCGAAGAAGGCGCCGGCCGCCATGGCGGACAGCTTGGTCTTGGCGATCGAGATGCCCAGCGAGCGGCAGGCGATCTCGTCCTCGCGCATCGCTTCCCAGGCACGGCCGACGGGCAGCGTGCGCAGCCGTGTCGTCACCCAGTAGCAGAACACGACGAGCGCGAGGATGAGATAGAACATGAAGAACAAGCGGTAGAGCGGGGAGGGTGGCAGCCCGAGGGCGGTCGCGATGTTGTTCGGGCCCATGGTGAGCGTGTAGCCGGCGATGGACGGGGCGGGAATGCCCGAGACGCCCGCGTAGCCGCCCGTCACCGGCACCCAGTTCACCAGAACGAGGCGGAGGATCTCGGCGAATGCGAGGGTGACGATGGCGATGTAGTCGCCTCGGAGGCGGAGCACGGGAAGGCCGACGATGAGAGCCCAGAACGCGGCCAGGATTCCGGCGAGGGGCAACAGGATCCAGAACGAGAGGCCGAAGGTCTTGGCGAGGAGGCCGGTCGAGTAGGCGCCGACCGCATAGAAGGCGACGAAGCCGAGATCGAGCAGGCCGGCGAAGCCGACGATGACGTTCAGGCCCCAGGCGAGCAGGATGTAGATCAGGATCTGGATGCCGAAATTGTCGATCCATTTGACGGCGCCCGCATTCCCCGTCGCGAGCAGCACGAGAAACGGATAGGCGACGAGGAAGGCGAGGCCTACGCGGGGCAATTCGCGGATGATGGGATGCGGGGGCGCCGTGCTCATGACGGTGGTGAGCGGGGCGCGCTCGACGCCACCGGGGCGCAGGATCGCGACGGCGAAGGCGATGATGAAGGCCGCTCCGGCGAAGAGGGCCGCGAGCCACCAGCGCTGCTGAAGGACGAGCTGGTTGGAGAGGTTCACCCGCGTCAGGAAGACGACGATCGGAAACGACAGGCCGAAGGTGACGAGGGCCGCGAGCAGGGCCTTCTTGATGGCGTCCCCCAGCGGTCCCATCGCGCTCAGACCTTCTCGACGTCAGGGCGTCCGAGCAGGCCGGACGGCAGGAAGATGAGAACGATGGCGAGGATCGAGAAGGCGGCGACGTCTTTGTAATCGATGGAGAAATAGGCTGACCAGAAGGTCTCTATGAGACCGATCAGCAGGCCGCCCAGCACCGCACCCGGGAGGGAGCCGATGCCACCGAGCACCGCGGCCGTGAAAGCCTTGATGCCGGGCACGAAGCCGTCGGAGAAGCTGACGACGCCGTAGTAGGTCATCCAAAGAAGCCCGGCGACGGCCGCAAGCGCCGCCCCCATGATGAAGGTGAGTGAAACCGTGCGGTTGACGTCGACGCCGAGAAGGGCGGCCATCTGCCGGTCCTGCTCGCAGGCGCGCTGCGCCCGGCCGAGCGACGTGCGCTGGACGACGTACCAGAGGATGGCGAGCAGCGCGGCCGTCACGACCATGATCAGGAGCTGTTTCTCCGCGAGCGTGACGGTGCCTGCGCCCATGGGAATGACGAGGACGTTCGAGAGGATGGGCTCGAGCGACTTGTTGTTCGGGCCCTGCATGATCTGCACGAAATTGGAGAGGAAGATCGACATGCCGATCGCGGAGATCAGGGGCGCGAGGCGAAACGATCCTCGTAACGGCCGGTAGGCCATTCGCTCGATGACCCAGCCCCAGAGGCTCGTCAGCGCCATGCCGAGCACGAGCACGATGAGAAGCGCGAAGCCGAGGGCCGCGATGCCCAGGATCTGGGTGAGGATGAGAAACAGGATCAGCGCGATGAAGGCCGAGACCATGAACACGTCGCCGTGGGCGAAGTTCACCATGCCGATGATGCCGTAGACCATCGTGTAGCCGATGGCGATGAGGCCGTAGATGGAGCCAAGCGTGAGCCCGTTCACGAGCTGCTGGAGGAAATAATCCATACGGTGGCCTGCCCCCGGAAATTTGTCGCTGCGAATGAGCCTCTCGCGCGTGGAGCCGTTCGATGACTGCACGCCCCCGCGTGCAGTCCCGTAGCGCCCCGCTGGGGAAACTGCCTCCCCGGACCCCCCTGTTCGTGGTTTCGCGGATCCCTTGCCCCGCGAGTCACCGTAAAACCCGTGGACTCTAGCGTGGACGACACCAAAGGGAACCGATTTTTCGCGCTTTGCCTATGCTGCACGCCTGCCGGGCACACGGACTGTGGATTGGGCAGCGCAGGTCCCTAGATCAGATTATGGCTGCCGTCGCACCAGGGCTCGTCGTCGGTCGCTTTGCAGCCGCACAGGTTGAACGTGCCGGTGGAGGGGGCGACGAACTTCAAGGGCTCGATGCCGGTGTCCTTGTGCTTGCCGTCGCAGAAGGGCTGCTTCTCCGAGCGGCCGCATCGGCAGTACCAGTAGGCCTGTCCCTCGGTGAGATCGACCTGGTACGGCCCCGTTTGTGCGACGATGGGTTCTTCGGCCATGGCGCGCCCCTTTAGTTTTGTTCTGTACAGGCTTTCGGCCTACCGGCTTCAAGCGGCGCGAGCAAGCCCTGCGGACGCGATATCTTCAGGTGCCGGTCAGGAGAGGCGAGGGGGCGAGCAGGTCAGGGCAGGTTCAACTGCCAGGAGACGCCGAAGCGGTCGCTCACCCAGGCGAACCGCGTGCTGAAGCCGTAGTCGTCGGCGGGCATCATCACCGCGCCGCCGTCGGTCAGCGCGGCCGCCAGGCGGTCGAGTTCCTCGCGGGAGCTGCAGGTGACGAAGAGGGAGAAGGCCGGCGTGAACCCGAACGCATGTTTCGTCGGGCTGTCGAAGCAGGCGAGCGTCTGGCCGGCGAGCGAGATGCGCGCGAGCTTGAAGGCGCCTTCAGGTCCCGCTTCGCCCGGTCCCCAAAGCTCGGTCTCGAGAATTTCGGCGCCGGGGAAGAGTTCCGCATAGAATGTCACCGCCGCCTCCGCTTCACCCTGGAACATCAGGAAGGGGGTTACGGTCTCCATGGCCTCACTCCACCTTGAGCGTATAGCGTTCGATGGTGATGCCGCCGTCGTCGTCGTGCCAGGCGACGCGCAGCTCTCCCGGGCCGGGCACTCTCATATGAAACGCCAGGAACGGGTTTGCGGAAATCCCGGGTCCCAGCTCAGCCTTGAACACCTCGTCGCCCTCGAAGTGAGCGGTGACGGTGTGGATGATGTTGCGCGCGACGCGCCGGCCCTCCCCATCTGTGCGGTTGCCGGTTTCCATGACGTGCGTGATGAGGGCGCGGATCTCGATGACCTCGCCGACGGCGGCGCTCTCGGGGAGCCTGACGCGGGGTTTGGAGGGTGTCATCACGCTTTACCCTTCCCCGCAGCCGCCGATGCCGACGTGCACGAGCCGGCGCGCGACGAAGTGGATGTTGGTGGACGTGACGGCGACGGCGACCACCTCCTGCGTCTTGGCGAGCCTCATCCGCCCCTGGACGGCGGCCTGGCCCGAGAGCGGGGTGAAATGAAAAGTTGCGACGCGCGCCTGCGGGTTCTGCGTCGACAAGAGATGGATGCGTGCCACGTAATCGTCCGGCGACATGGGGCTTTCGACGCCGATACGATACGGCACGATGTTGCCGTTCTCGGCTTCTTCGGGCAGCTCTAGGCTCAGGTCTCCGCCTTCGACAAGCGTGGCGTTGCCGACAATGTCGGCGAAGGCCGTCTCGAAACGGGATGTCGGCGTCAGCGGTGCGGGGTCGGCCAGTGCTGCGGCGGCGCGATCGGAGACGACGCCTCCCGCGAGCGCGCTCCGGACGGTGGCGGTGCCCGCAACGGCGCCGGCGAAGGTCGCGATGAGCAGCGTGCGGCGGTCGACGCGTCCTGGCGGTTGTCTCATCCTGGCGGTCTTCTCATCGGAGATGTCACGTTCGGCTTTTTGCCTCCGTCACCGGGTCCGAACCTTGCGGTCATCGCACTTCTCGGCGCGATCCCGGACTGCTAGCATGGGAACAAAAGAAGGTGCAAATCATGTGGCTTCCCTTGCGGACTGAGGGCGTGGGCGCGGCGAGGATCGTAGCGGCGCTGGTTCTCGTCGCCCTCGCGATGGCGTGGCCTGCCGCGGCCGGCGAACGGAGCACGGCCGTCGAGCTTATCATGGTCGACGATCCGGCCTGCCGCTTCTGCCAGAAATGGAACGAAGCGGTGGGGCGTGGATATGCGAAAAGCCCGGAAGGGAAAGTCGCGCCGCTCAAACGCGTGCCGCGCGGGGCGCCCGAGATCGAAGGTCTCGCCACGGTCATCTATACGCCCACGTTCCTCGTCATGGACGGCGGCAAGGAGCTGGGACGCATTTCCGGCTACTCGGGCCCCAGCTATTTCTACGAGGATCTGCGGGATATTCTGACGCGCGCCGGCCATTTGCGCGGCTCTTGATCGAATGCTGTGGAGACGCGAGGCCTATGCGCGATGTGATCCGTCGTGAAATGACCCGCCGCGAGGTTGCGGCTGGGCTGGTCGCCTTGCCCATGCTCGGCGCTGTCGGTGCGCGTGCGGCTTCGGCCGCGCGTGTCGTGATCGTCGGCGGCGGCGCGGGCGGCGCGACCGTCGCGGTGACGTTGAAGCGCGCCGTCCCGCTGCTCGACGTGACGCTGATCGAGCCCGAGCAGGACTATACGAGCTGCTTTCACTCGAACCACTATCTCGGCGGGTTCGTGCCGGTCGAGCGGATCACGCACGGCTACGACGGTCTTGCCGCGCTCGGCGTCACGCTCGTGCGGGATCGCGCGGTGGGGTTCGACTTCACAGGCCGCGAGGTGAGCACCGAGGGCGGCGCCAGCATCGGCTACGACAGGCTGGTCGTGGCGCCCGGCATCGGGTTCAGGAAGGACGAGATCGAAGGCTATGACGACGCGGCCCGCGAGGTGATGCCGCACGCGTGGTCGGGAGGCGTGCAGGTGCGCGCGCTGAGATCGCAGATCGAGGCGATGGAGGACGGCGGGCTCGTCGTCATTGCGCCGCCGCGCAACCCCTATCGCTGCCCGCCGGGGCCTTACGAGCGCGCCTGCCTCATTGCGCATTATCTGAAGACGACGAAGCCGAAGAGCAAAGTGGTCGTGATCGATCCGAAGATGGCCTACTCCAAGCAGGCCGTTTTCGAGGAGGGGATCGCGAAATACTACAAAGGCATGATCGAGGTGCATCTGACGAACGACCTCGACGATATGGCGTTGCAACGCGTGAATGCGCGCACGGGCGAGCTCGTCACCAAGTCGGGCGATGTGTTCAAGGCGGCGGTGGCGAACGTTATCCCCGACCAGACGGCAGGCAAGATCGCGCTCGACGCGGGGCTGACGGACAAGAGCGGCTGGTGTCCGGTGGAGTTTTCCACGTTCCGCTCGACGCTGGCGGAGCACGTCTATGTCGTCGGCGATGCGACCGTTGCAGCCGAGATGCCGAAGTCGGCCTATTCCGCCAGCGATCAGGCGCGCGCGGTGGCCGGGCACATCCTGGCGGATCTCACCGATACGCCGCGTCCGCCCGCAGTCTACCGCAACACGTGCTGGTCGATGCTGGCGCCCGACGACAGCGTGTGGATCGGAGCCGACTACGCGCCGGGCGAGTTCCGCGGGAGGCCCATTCTCGCACCGCGCGACAGCTTCATCTCGGCACCGGGCGAGCCGGCGAGCGTCCGAAAAGCGACCTACGACGGCGGCATCGCCTGGTATCAGACGCTGACGGACGAGATGTTCGCCAAGGTGCAGGGCTCCGCGGGGCGGAACTGACGCCCGCTCGTGCGGTTGTTCGGAGGAGCGCCGGCTGCGGCGTGTTTTCATAAGTAAATACAATGCGGTGTGGCGGCCGCCGTCGAAAGATATCCACTGCCCGCCGGTGTCGCCGGCATTCGAGAGAGAAACGCTTTAACATTCTCCGCGTATCTTGAGGCGGCGTGGTGGATTTCCGACATGGCGCTCGGAGTGGGGCGGGGGGCGAGACGAAACATGGGGCCTCTGCAACACATCGGGAGTTGATGTCGGATACTCATGTCCGACCGCTTGCCGGTTTTCGTGAGGCGCGTTCCGCGCCGAACCCGGTGAGCGGCGAGCGGAGACTTCGATGACGGTGATCCTGCTCCTGATGGTTCTTGTCGCCGTTGCGGTGGCACTCGGCATGCTGCGCGCCGCGCCCTGGCAATGGGCGCTGGCGCTCGGCCTCGTGACGCTTTCCTGGCAATCGGGCCTCTTTCACGGCACGCTCTCCGTGCCTCATGTGAGCTTCCTCGGTTTCTTCGTGTGGCTCGCGATTGCGGCACTGGCTGCCTTGTCGATCCCGAACGTGCGTCGGCGGCTCGTGACGGAGCCCGCGTTCAAGCTCGTCCGCAAGGTTCTGCCCAAGGTCTCCGATACGGAACAGCAGGCGCTTAATGCCGGCACGGTCGGGTTCGACGCCGAGATCTTCTCTGGCACGCCGGACTGGACGAAGCTTCGCGCCGTGCCACCCATCGTGCTGACGCCGGAAGAGCGCGCGTTCCTGGATGGGCCGACGGCCGAGCTCTGCGGCATGATCGACCATTGGAAGATCCGCCACACGGATCGGCGCATGCCGCCCGAAATCTGGGATTTCGTGAAGGCGAACGGCTTTCTCGGGATGCTGATTTCAAAGGAACACGGCGGGCTCGGGTTCTCGCCGCAGGCGCAATCGCTGATCCTCGGCAAGATCGCGTCGCGGTCGCCGGACGTGGTGACCATCGTGATGGTGCCGAACTCGCTCGGACCCGGCGAGTTGATCGAGAAGTACGGAACGGACGCGCAGAAGAGCCACTACCTGCCGCGGCTCGCGCGGGGCGAGGAGGTGCCGTGCTTCGCGCTGACCGGACCGACGTCGGGCTCGGACGCCGCCACCATGCGCGACGTCGGCACCGTGACGATGGGCGAGCACGAAGGCCGCCAAACGGTCGGCATCCGCGTCTCGTGGGACAAGCGCTACATCACGCTCGGACCTGAGGCGACGCTGCTCGGCCTCGCGTTCCGCCTGTTCGACCCGGACAAGATCCTGGGTGAGACGGAGGACATCGGCATCACGGTCGCGCTCATTCCGACGACCCATCCGGGTGTGGAGATCGGGCGGCGGCATCTGCCGTCGGGCGCTGCGTTTCCGAATGGGCCCAACTGGGGCACGGACGTATTCATCCCCATCGACTGGGTGATCGGCGGCCAGGTCATGGTCGGCCAGGGCTGGCGGATGCTGATGGAGTGCCTGGCCGCTGGGCGCGCGATCTCGCTGCCGTCGTCGGCCACGGCGGGCGCCAAGGCGATGCTCAGGTTCAGCACGGCGTACGCGCGCATTCGCCGGCAGTTCGGGCTTTCCATCGCGCGCATGGAGGGCGTCGAGGAGCCGCTCGCGCGCCTCGTGGAGACAGCCTACGTCAACGAGGCCGCACGTGCGGTGACGGCGGCCATGGTCTCGCGCGGCGAGCGGCCGTCCGTCATCTCCGCGCTCATGAAGTATCAAACGACGGAGCGGATGCGCCGCGCCGTCAACGACGCCTTCGACATCCATGGCGGGCGCGCGATCTGCGACGGGCCGTCGAACTATCTGCAGTCGGCCTATCAGATGGTGCCGGTCGGGATCACGGTCGAAGGCGCGAACATCCTGACGCGCACGCTGATCACGTTCGCGCAGGGGGCGCTGCGCTCGCATCCTTATCTCTATCGCGAGGTGCAGGCGATTCAGGAGCCCGACCCCGAGAAAGGGCTTCGCGATTTCGAGGATGCGTTCCTCGGACATATTTCTTTTTCGATCTCGAACGTGACGGGTGCGTTCTTTCACAACCTGACGCTCGGCCTCTTCGCCGAAGTGCCGGAGCGCGCGCAGGGGCTCGAAGCGATCTATCGGCAACTCTCGCGGGCTTCGCGCAACTTCGCTCTGGTGGCGGATATGACGGTGGCGCTGCTCGGCGGCGGGCTCAAGGTGAAGCAGAAGCTCACGGGCCGGCTCGCGGATGCGCTTTCCGAAATCTATCTCGCGTGCTGCGTGGTGAAGCGCTTCGAGGATGACGGCCGGCCCGAAGCGGATCGCGCGATCGTTGCGTTCGCGGTCACGAATGGGCTTCACCGCTACGAGGAGGCGATGCGCGGCGTGGTCGAGAATTTCCCGAACCCGTTCGTACGCGGCTTGTTGCGCGTGCTCGTGTTCCCGTTTGGGCGGCATTACTATCCGGCGCCCGATGCGTTGGGCTCCAGGATCGTGCGCCTTGCGATCGAGCCCGGCGAGGTGCGCGACCGCCTCACCCGCGACATCTACATTTCCGACAATCCGGACGATCCGACCGGGCTTCTGGAAATCGCTCTCAAAAAGGTCGTCGCGGCCGAGGCCGCCGAGAAGAAGGTCGAGCGCGCGATCCGTGCCGGGATCGTGCGGCGCTATCATGGGCGCGATTGGATTGCGGAAGCGGCGGACGCCGGCACCGTGACGGAGAGCGAGGCGCAGCTCTTGCGGGAGGCCGAGGCGCTGACCCAGCGGGTTATCGCGGTCGACCACTTTGCGCCGGAGGATTTGATGCCCAACTATCGGAAGGCTGCGCCTCCGGGGCTGGGCCACAACGTGCGCGCCGCGACGGCCGGCGCAGACCAATCATGACGGGAGACGCGACCGATGGCGCATGAGACCGAAGGAGCGCTGGGCGAGACGGCGACGACGCCGGTGTTCCGGGACTGGCGGTATTCCGTCGATCTCGAGGGGATCGGCTGGGCCGTGTTCGACCGCGAGGGCCAGAGCGCCAATGCACTCGGCACGCGTCCGCTGGAGGAGCTGGCCACCATCGTGGCGCTTGCGGAAGAGGGGGCCCGCGCGCGCACGCTCACCGGTCTCGTCATCATCTCCGGGAAGGAGAAAGGTTTCATCGTCGGCGCCGACATCAACGAGTTCGACGGGTTCACGTCGGAATTCGAGGTGATCGAGCGGCTGCGTCCCGTGCTCGCGCTGTTCGACCGCATCGAGCACCTGCCGGTTCCCGTCGTCGCCGCCATCCATGGCGTCTGCGTGGGTGGCGGGCTCGAGCTCGCGCTCGCCTGCCATTACAGAATTGCGACGCGCGACGAGAAGACCCGTGTCGGGTTTCCCGAGGTCAAGCTCGGCATCTTCCCGGGCTGGCACGGTACCGTGCGCTCGATCCGCCAGGCCGGCCCTGTCGCCGCCATGCAGGCGATGCTGACGGGCAGCATGATCGGCGCGGGCCGTGCACGCGGCATCGGTCTCATCGACCAGCTCGTCGCGACGCCCGACATGCTGCGCTGGGCGGCGCGCAAGGCCATTCTGCAGAAGCGTAAGTCGAAGCCTGCTGGTCTTTCCAAATCGCTGCTCACGCGCTGGCCCGCGCGTGCCCTGCTTGTCAAGAAGATGCGGGACGCGACGGCGAAGAAGGTGCGCGAGGATCATTATCCCTCGCCCTTCCGTCTCATCGACCTGTTCGAGCTGCACGGAGGCGATCCGGACGCGCTCAAGGCCGCGGAGACGCGCTACTTCGCGCCGCTTTTGATTTCGGATACGTCGCGCAATCTCAGGCGCGTGTTCAAGCTCTCGGAGCTTCTGAAGGCCCAGGCGCCGAAGCGGCAGGCCTGGAAGCCGCTGCGGGTGCATGTGATCGGTGCGGGCACGATGGGCGCCGACATCGCGGGCTGGTGCGTCGCGAACGGCATGGAAGCGACCTTGCAGGATCTCTCGGAAGAGGTGATCGCGAAGGGCATCAAGGCGCAGGGGCGGGTGCTGAAGCGCCGCTTCAAGACGAAGGCGGCGTTTGCCGCGGCCAAGGCGCGCCTCATCGCGGACGCGGCCGGTCACGGCATCGTGCATGCGGATGTGATCATCGAGGCGATCGTGGAGCGGCTCGACGTCAAGCAGGAGCTGTTCAAGACGCTGGAAGGACGGATCAAGCCGGATGCGCTGGTCGCGACGAACACCTCGTCGCTCGAGATCGAGGCGATTGCCGAGCCGCTCCAGGATCCGGGCCGTCTGATCGGCATCCACTTCTTCAATCCCGTCGCGCAGATGCCGCTGGTCGAGGTGGTGCGCGGCGCGCAGAGCCGCGAGGACGAGGTGCTGAAGGGCGCGACCTTCGTCACCGCGATCGGGAAATTCCCGCTCATCACCAAGAGCGTGCCGGGCTTCCTCGTCAACCGTGTGCTCGCGCCTTACATGATGGAGGCGATGGCGCGCATCGAGAAGGGCGAGGAGAAGGAACGCATCGACGAAGCCGCACGCGCGTTCGGCATGCCGATGGGTCCGATCGAGCTGGCGGATACGGTCGGGCTCGACGTCTGCGCGCATGTCGGCAAAATCCTCGGGCTCTCGCCCGAAGGATCGCATCTCGACCGGCTGGTCGCGGCGAAGAAGCTCGGCAAGAAAACCGGCGAAGGCTTCTACGTGTGGAAGGACGGGAAGCCGGACAAGGGCTTCAAGGATTACACGCCGCTCGAGCTCGAGCGCTTCGGGCGCATTCTGATCGAGCCCTTGATCCGCGAATCCGAACGGGCGCTTGCCGACGGCGTCGTGGAGAGCGCGGACCTCGTGGATGCGGGCGTGATCTTCGGAACCGGGTTTGCGCCGTTCCGCGGCGGGCCCTTGCATTACAAGGCGAGCCTCGAGGCTCGCGACGAGACGCCGGCCGATGCGGCCGAATGAGAGACGGTAGAGCGCGCCCCAACGACGTGCGGCGCAGAGGGAGTTCATGAGAGATGGGTGATCGACTGAGACGGGTCGGGATCGTGGGCGGCGTGCGCACGCCCTTCTGCCGTTCGAACACGTTCTATTCCGACCTCAGCAACCTGGACCTGATGACGGCCGCGCTCAACGGGCTGGTCGAGAAGTACGGGCTCAAAGGCGAGCATATCGACGAAGTGGTGGGCGGCGCGGTCGTCAGCCATTCGAAGGACTACAACCTCGCGCGCGAGGCGGTGCTCGGAACGAAGCTCGCGCCCTCGACGCCCGGCGTCACGCTGCAGCAGGCGTGCGGGACGAGCCTGCAGGCCGCCGCAATGATCGGCGCCAAGATCGCATCCGGCGAGATCGAGTGCGGCATCGCGGCGGGCTCCGACACCACGTCCGACGCGCCCATCGTCTTTTCCAAGAAATTCTCGAGCCGGCTCGTGCAGCTTCCGCAGCAGAAGACGGCGATGGATCGCGTGCGCGTGTTCCGCGGCTTCAGTCCGAGCGAGCTTGCGCCGCAGCCGCCGAACGTGGCGGAGCCGCGCACGGGCCTCAGCATGGGCCAGCATTGCGAGCTGATGGCGCGCGAATGGAAGATCGGGCGGCAGGAGCAGGACCGTTTCGCGTTCGAGAGCCACCGGAAGGGGGCAGAAGCCTATCGCACGGGCTACATGGACGATCTTCTCGTGCCGACGGCGGGCGTGTTTCGCGACAACAACCTGCGCGAGGACATCAGCCTCGACAAGCTCGCGAGCCTCAAGACCGCGTTCGACAAATCCGAGGCGGGCACGCTGACGGCCGCCAACTCGACGCCGATGACGGACGGCGCGGCCACCGTGCTGCTCGCGAGCGAGGACTGGGCGGCCGCGCGCGGGCTGCCGATCCAGTCGTTCCTGACCACCACGCAGACGTCGGCCAACAATTTCGTGGCGGGCGAAGGGCTCTTGATGGCGCCGACGATCGCGGTTGCAAAGATGCTCAAGCGGGCCGGGCTCACGCTCCAGGACTTCGATTTCTACGAGATCCACGAGGCGTTCGCCGCACAGGTGCTGGCGACACTGAAGGCGTGGGAAGACCCCGCCTACAATCGCACCCATCTCGGACGCGACGTGCCGCTCGGCTCCATCGACCGGGCGAAGCTCAACGTGAAGGGCTCGTCGCTCGCCTTCGGGCATCCGTTCGCGGCGACGGGCGCGCGCGTGCTCGGGAACCTCTCGAAGCTGCTCGCCGAGAACGGCGGCCGCGGTCTGATCTCGATCTGCACGGCGGGCGGCATGGGCGTTGCCGCGATCCTCGAAAGCGGACGGCAGGCCGAAGCGCGCGCGGCGGCCTGATCCCGATCAGACGACGGAAACCGTTCGGCTTCGGCGTTCCTGCGATGGACGGAGCGGTCCCTAGAGCGCGATCATTTTCGATTGAATCGGGATCACGCTCTATCTCTTTGGTGAGACCGATGATTCACGCTTCAGGCTAATAGGGCCTGAAGCGATCATGGTCTAGGATCGCTCCCAATCGTGCTTGGGGACGAAGATGGCTGACAACACGGATATTTCGCGCCGCGGCGCGCTGGCCGGTCTTGCCGGATCGGCGGCCCTGCTTGGCACCGGCACAGGCGTTTCGGCGGCTGCGCCTGATACGTCTGCGGCCGCGCCCCTTTCCGCGGGCGCATCGGCGCATGGTGTCTGTCACATGACGCCGCGGATGGTGGAAGGGCCGTTCTATTTCGACCCGGCGCTCGTCCGGCGCGACATTGCCGAGGGACGGGCGGGCGTTCCGCTCCGCGTCGTGGTTCAAATCACCGACGGCGCCACGTGCCAGCCGATCCCGGGTGCGCGCGTCGATCTCTGGCATTGCGACGCCACCGGGCAGTACTCGGGCTACGACGGGCAGGGCGACGACCGCAGCATCTCCACCAAAGGCGAGACGTTTCTGCGCGGAACGCAGACCACAAACGCCACCGGGGACGTGGAGTTCATGACGATTTATCCCGGATGGTACCGGGGCCGCACCACGCATATCCATTTCAAGGTGCTGCTCGACGAAAAGTCGATGCTGACCGGGCAGATGTATTTCCCCGACGCGCTTTCCGAGTACATCTTCACGAACATCTCCCCCTATACGGAACGCACGGCAAAGCGCGACACACTGAACAGCACGGACTGGATCGCGGCCGCGGACGGCGATCACATCACCTACGTCAGCGTGCGCGAAGAGGCGGACGCCTATGTCGCGACGCTGGTGATCGGCGTGGATCCGGCGGCCGAGCCCGAGCGGGCGGGCCGAGGCCGGCCTCCGGGGCCGCCTCCAGGCGGGCCGGGCGCTCCACCTCCCGGGGGTCGGCCACCGCCGGGACTGGAAGGCGGTCCGACGCGTCCGCGCGGGACGGGCTCCATCGTGCCGGGTCGTGAGATTTAGTCGACGTCTCGAAGCTCGGCCGCGTCTCAGCCGCCGGGCTTCTTCTTCGACTTTTCCGTCTCTTCGGCCTTCAGCTCCTTCTTCGAGAGCTTGCCGATCATCGTTCGCGGAAGCTTGTCGCGGAACTCGATGTCGGCGGGCATCTCGATCTTCGAGAGCTTGCCTTCGAGGTGCTTCATGAGGATGGCCTTGGTCGCCTCCTCGCCCTCCTTGAGCTTCACGAACGCCTTGGGGGCTTCTCCGCGATACTTGTCGGCGATGCCGATGACGATCACCTCCTCGACGGCGGCGTGCTCGTAGAGCGCTTCCTCGACGCGGCGCGGATAGACGTTGTAGCCCGAGCAGATGATGAGGTCCTTGATGCGGTCGACGATGAAGAAGAAGCCGTCCTCGTCCATCACGCCGACGTCGCCGGTGCGCACGAACTCGCCGACGAACTGATCCTGCGTCTCCTGCGGGCGGTTCCAATAGCCTTTCATGACCTGGGGACCCGCGACGCACACCTCGCCGCGCTCGCCCTGCGGGACCTCGCGGGTGGGATCGGTGAGATCGCGGAGCGAGACGATGGTGTCCGGCAGCGGGAGCCCGATCGAGCCGCTTTTCACGGGGCCATCGAGCGGATTGCAGGTGACGACGGGCGAGGCCTCCGAGAGGCCGTAGCCCTCGACGAGCGCGCAGGCCGTGGCCTCTTCGAAGCGCTCCTTGATCTCCAACGGGAGCGCCGCGCCGCCGGAGATGCAGAACTTGAGGCTCGTCAGGTCGTAGGACTTGATGTTGGGGTGGTTCAGAATGGCGTTGAACAGGGTGGGGACGCCCGGCATCAGCGTGGGGCGATGCCGGGTGATGAGATCGAGCGCGTCGGCGAGCGTGAAGCGGGGCATGAGGATCTGCTCTGCCGCGATCCTGACGCCGAGGTTCATAACCACCGTCATCGCAAAGACGTGGAAGAAGGGAAGGACGGCGAGCACTTTCTCCTGTCCGGGGACGAGGCTCGGCGCCCAGGCCACGATCTGCTCGACATTGAGATAAACGTTGGCGTGAGTGAGCATCGCGCCTTTCGGCGTGCCCGTCGTACCGCCCGTGTACTGAAGCACGGCGATGTCGGTTTCCGGATCGATGGGAACGGGCGAGAACGTTTGCGGATCGGTCAGCACCTCGGTTTCGAGGCGGATGATGTCGCGGGCAGGAGAGGCCTTCGGGCGGGCGAGCTCTTTCGATTTGAACAGCTTGAACAGAACGGCCTTGGTCGCCGGGAGGAGGGCCGGGAAGGAGCAGACGACGGCGCCCTTCAGCACCTTGTCGGCGAGGAGGCGCTCGACCTTCTCGAACAGGATCTTGAGGTCGAGCGTCACCATCAGCTCGGTCTCGCTGTCCTTGACTTGGAAGGTCAACTCCTCGAGCGAATAGAGCGGGTTATAATTGACGACCACGCCGCCGGCCTTGAGCACGGCGAAATAGTAGATGATGAAGGTCGGGCTGTTGGGCAGGAAAAGGCCGACCTTGGTGCCCTTGACGACGCCGAGAGCCTGAAGGCCTGCCGCCGCGCGGTCCACGAGGTCCGCGATCTCTCTATATGTCAGGCTGTGGCCGAGAAAATTCGTGCAGGTCCGGTCCGGGTGCTCTGCGGCCGCCGTCTCTATGAGGCTGGACAGGGGCCGAGGTTGCGCCCCCATCGTCCAGCTTACGTCCTTCGGGTAGCGTCTGAGCCAGGCATAGGTGTGAGGGGCGGAGGCGCCTCGGGCCGTCTCAGTGCTCACCATCGACCGTTCTCCCGGTGATTTTCGTCAGGGGCTCGTTCCGGAGGGCGGCCGGGCGATCCCGCGTCCCAGTGCCGCGCTCCAGCCAAGGCCTTTGCCATCCTCCGGGCAAGCATTATCTTTAACTGTCCAAGACGCTGAGCGCCGTTAGCGGACATTGAACACTTTTTTGGCTTCCTCGCCTAGGCCACATGCCGTTAACGGCGGGGACGCGGGTGCGTTCATATGCGGCCTAAGTTTCTGTTTTAGAGTCTGATTCATGGGTTTGGTTTAGATACACCGCACCCGGTGTTTCGAAGGACTCCCTGGGGGCGGCGGTCAAACGTTGTGCCTCATGGAACTTCGCGCCGCCCGTGGATCTGAGAAGAATGGGCTTGTGCCGGCCGGTCACAGGGGGGGGTATCCCCTCGGCTGGACTTCAGCCTGGTTTAAGGATATGTGACGCCCAAGCTTGTGATGATTGCAGCCCT
>ERZ869909.981-NODE-981-length-26218-cov-4.477640_pt1 | contig 26218 bp, 26 predicted proteins | sample MGYA00520892_ERZ869909 | MGnify/ENA primary metagenome ERZ869909 (study PRJEB32215, sample SAMEA104723947) | bioreactor metagenome | biome: bioreactor; feature: anaerobic bioreactor; material: water | place: China | collected 2015-03-12 ... | reverse complement strand
TTGCTTGGTCGCACAAACAACTTAACTTGGATCTCTCGCCGCCACCTCATTCTGTTCCCGCTAATCCGCGATGAACCAAAAAAAACCCCTCTCCAAAGTGGGGGGAGAGGGGGGTTGTGAGCGCTATCTTTCATAGCGCCTTGGGGGGATCATGCACTGCTGCGGTGCGTTGCAGCGGTGACGTCTATGGAATTAATGCTAACCGGGAGCCGGGCACGGCGCTGTTAAATCAGGCTGGCATAATGTAAAGACATGCATACCGGGTGCGGCGAATTGTAAGCATCCGGCCGGGTGCGCGGCCTGCGTCGGGCCGGATGCCTCGGCAGGGTCCATCGGGGCCCTGGCGTGTAAGAGATTTCTTACAGGGGGTGTAGGAAATAGCTGTCTTTTGCTGTGCGAGAGTAGCCCGTTATCGGCGGGAAAAATGCGTAAATATATGATTTATATGGTTTTGTTTGTCGGTGCACATTGCAAGTTACTGTTAAATCTCAATCTGTAACCGCCGCAACGCTTGCGGCCTTGTTATGATGCTCGTGTGTCGCAGGGAATGCAGTGCACATGGATCTGCAACGGAAGGCGGACACGGATGTCGAGGTGAGCGCAAACGGGTAGGGATCACTCGAAAAAAAGGGCGGCAGGATGCCGCCCTTTCCTTTTGTGGCTTTCAGCGAATCAGCTTCTCGAGCTTGTTGGGCACACCGTCCCACTCTTCCGCATCCGGCAGGGCATCCTTCATCTCGGTGATGTTCGGCCACTTTTCTGCCAGATCGGCATTGATCTCCAGAAACTCCTTCTGGTCTTCCGGCAACTCATCTTCCGAGAAGATGGCATTCACCGGGCATTCCGGCTCACACAGTGCGCAGTCGATGCACTCGTCCGGGTGAATGACGAGAAAGTTGGGGCCTTCATAAAAGCAATCCACCGGGCACACTTCCACGCAGTCCGTGTGTTTGCAGTTGATGCAGTTCTCGCCTACTACGAATGTCATAGCCAGTCCTCGTGGTGTGCTTTCTCGGGGCGGCGCTAGTCTAGCCAGTCGGGCCGCGTCTGAACAGGCCCTGTTGCCCCATCAATGATCCCAGTTTACCCCATTCGCGCTGTGGCGGGATTGACATCCCGGTAACGGCGTGGCGGGCCGGGCGTGTCAGAGCAGGCCCCTCAGCCGGTAGAGCAGGTCCAGCGCCTGGCGCGGCGTCAGGCTGTCCGGGTCTGCTTCGCGCAGGGCCGCTTCGGCTGGAGAAGGCCCACTGCTGAACAGATCATTCTGCTGCGGTGACACGGCAACCGGCGCTGGCCCGGCCCCGGGGGCCAGCCGGGCACCGCTTTCCAGTGCTGCCAGCTTGTCCCGCGCGGCATGAATGACGGCCGGCGGCACGCCTGCCAGTTGCGCCACCTGCAACCCGTAACTGCGGCTGGCAGGTCCTTCCTGCACCCGATGCAGGAAAACGATATTGTCGCCGTGCTCGCTGGCGGACAGGTGCGCATTGAACACACCGGGCAGTTCTTCCGCCAGTTGTGTCAGCTCGAAATAGTGCGTGGCAAACAGGGTAAAGGCGCCCAGCGAGGTGGCCAGATGCTGCGCCGCCGCCCAGGCCAGCGCCAGGCCATCGAAGGTGCTGGTGCCGCGACCAATCTCGTCCATCAGCACCAGCGATTCGCGGGTCGCATGGTTGAGGATATTGGCGGTCTCGGCCATTTCCACCATGAAGGTCGAGCGGCCGCCGGCCAGATCATCGGATGAACCGATACGGGTAAAGATGCGATCCAGCGGCCCGATGCGGGCGCTGGCGGCGGGCACCCCGCAGCCGATATGCGCCATCAGGCTGATCAGCGCCGTCTGCCGCATATAGGTGGACTTACCGCCCATGTTCGGGCCGGTGATGATGAGCATGCGCCGCTCGCGATCCAGATGCAGGCTGTTGGGCACAAAGGCCTCGTCCAGCACCCGCTCGACCACCGGATGGCGACCGTCGGTAATCTCGATGACCGGCTCATCCACCAGCTGCGGTGTCACATAACCCTGCACCTCGCCGCGCTCGGCGAAGCTGCACAGCACATCCAGCTCGGCCAGCAGCATGGCGCTGTCCTGCAGGGCGCCGAGCTTGTCGGCCAGGGTTTCCAGCAGTTCCTCATACAGGCCCTTTTCCACCGCCAGGGCACGGCTGTTGGCGGACAGCGCCTTGTCTTCAAAGGTCTTCAGTTCCGGCGTGATAAAGCGCTCGGTGTTCTTCATGGTCTGGCGGCGCACATAATCCACCGGCGCCTGCTCGGCATCGCGGCGCGACAGCTCGATAAAGTAGCCGTGCACCCGGTTGTACTTGACGCGCAGCGTGGCCAGGCCGGTGCGCTCGCGCTCGCGGCGTTCGATATCCACCAGCACATCGCCCGCGTTATTGCTGATGGCACGCAGTTCATCCAGCTCCGGGCTGTAACCCGCCGCGATAACACCGCCATCGCGAATCAGCATGGGGGGATTGTCGATAATGGCCCGGCTGAGCAGGTCCGCTTCCTCGGGGAACAGGGTCAGTGCCTGTTTCAGCGGGCCCAGCACCGGATCCTGGTCATCCAGTTTGGCATGCAGTTGCGGCAGCGCGTGCAGGCTGCGGCACAGACGGGTGAGATCACGGGGCCGGGCGGAACGCAGGGCCACGCGGCCAAGAATGCGCTCCATGTCGCCGACATCTTCCAGCACCTGACGCAGCGACTCGAACAGCCAGCCCTGTTGCAGCCGCGCCACGCGGCTCTGGCGCTCGGCCAGCCGCTCCCGGTCGCGCAGCGGCTGGTTGATCCAGCGGCGCAACAGCCGTGCGCCCATGGCGGTTATGGTGCTGTCCAGCACCCAGGCCAGGGTGTGGGTGTCACGGCCATCCAGAGTCTGCACCAGTTCCAGATTGCGCCGCGTGGCGGCGTCCATCTGGATGCCCGCGCTGGCGGATTCCCGGCGCAGCCCGCGAATATGCGGCAGGGCGGTGCGCTGGGTGTCGCGCGCGTACTGCATCAGGCAGCCGGCGGCGGCGATCTCCAGCGCGGACGGATCGCCGAAACCGGACAGATCGTGGGTGCCGAACTGCTGACAGAGCTGCCGTTTGGCGGCTTCTGCATCGAATTCCCACACGGGCCGTGATTGATAGCCGGGTCGTTCGCGCAGTGCCTGGGGCAGCAGCGCATCTTCGCTGTAGAGCAACTCCACCGGCTGCCAGCGCTCCAGTTGCGCCAGCAGCGCCTCATCGCCCTGCACGGTGGTCACCAGCAGGCGCCCGGCGGCCAGATCCAGACTGGCCACCGCGCAGGCATCATCATGCCGCGCCAAGGCACAGAGCAGGTTGTCGCGGCGCTCGTCCAGCAGCGCTTCGTCGCTCACCGTCCCCGGCGTCACGATACGCACCACGCGCCGCTCCACCGGCCCTTTGCTGGTGGCCGGATCGCCGAACTGCTCGCAGATCACCACCGACTCACCCAGCCGCACCAGCCGCGCCAGATAACCCTCGGCCGCGTGGTAGGGCACCCCGGCCATGGGGATCGGCTTGCCGCTGGACTGACCCCGCGCCGTCAGCGTGATATCCAGCAGCCGCGCCGCCCTCTCGGCATCACCGAAGAACAGCTCATAGAAATCGCCCATGCGATAGAAAATCAGCTGTTTGGGGTGCTCGGCCTTGATGCGAAGGTATTGCTGCATCATCGGCGTGTGTTGCGAAAAATCGTCACTTTTCATATCAAGGCTCTAGGCCATAATTTGGCTATTAATTCCATTAAAAACAATGTGATAGTTTATTTTCCGGTGTTCCGTCATGGTTCGCTGTTGTTCGCCAAATAGCGCCCCAAGCCGCAAATCTGGTATAGGTTCTGGTATAGCTTTTTGGCCTTGGCCCGATATGACGTGCTATTCTGCACCCGACCTATACTCGATTGGCTGTACGCCGCACCAGCTCTGGTTTTCAGTGTTTCGCTTGTAACCTTCGGTGTGTGCCAATTCATGAGTATCTGTAAATCAAGGTGCGGGAGCATAACAAACCCATGACAACGCCTCTATCCGTCAGGGCCATTGAATCCATGCGTCCGGGCGACAGCCCCAAGACCGACGTTGGCGAAACGCAGGGGCTGCGCGTCACCTGTGCCAAGTCCGGCGTGCGTACGTTCATCTACCGCTACCGCAGTCCCGAGACAGGCAAGCTGGTGCAGCTAAAGCTTGGCCACTATCCGGGCCTTAAGCTGGCGGAAGCCATGGTGCAGGTCGTCAGGATGAAAGAGCTGTAGCGCGCGGGCGTGTGCCCCAAGGCGCAGCAGGAACGAGAGCTGGCGGCCCAGCGCGAGGAGGAGGAAAAAGCCCGGCGCGAGCAAGAGGCTGCCGCCTTCCTGGTGGCAGATCTGATCGAGCTGTACCTGACTGAGGTCATCGAGGATCGCATGATCAAGGATGCCCGCACCGGCAAGCCGAAGCGGGTGGCAGGCTCCAGAAAGCCGAAAGGGCAGGCCGAGGTGCGCTGCACCCTGTACAACGACCCGGTGCGGGTGCTCGGTGATATGCCGGCCGGCGAAGTCACCAGAAAGCACGTGGTGGACCTGGTTCGGGAAATCTTGGCCCTTGGTGCCAATCCGATGAGGATCTTCGCGCCTTGCTTGCCTGGTTACCGGGTTCCGGGTTCTCGGTAACGCAAAAAAATGGCATCAGGTTGACGCTGTGGACAGGCTGCAGAACAGGTGAGGTCTGCGAAGCTCAGTGGCGTGATGTCGACCTGGAAAAGGGGGTGTCTGGCACATGCGTGACTCCAAGAACGGGGCCGAGCGCTACGTGCAGCTGTCACGCCAGGCGGTCGAGTTCCTCCGCCAGCTCAAGCTGAACGGCACCACTTACGTGTTCCCGTCTTCCCGATCAGGTCGGCCAATCCAGCAGAAGTCGCTGAGCGAAGCCAAATGGCAGCTGAAGCATCCCGAGCAGGTGCAGAACCGCCGTGTCTATCGACCAGAGCAGCGCTGGCCGACGACGATTGAGGACTGGTCTCCGCATGACTTGCGGCGTACGGTCCGAACCGGGCTGTCTCGGCTGGGTTGTCCCAGCGAGGTGGCCGAGGCGGTGCTAGGCCACTCCCGCAAGGGGATCGAGGAGACCTATGACCTGCACGGGTACGAGGACCAGTGCGAGGTCTGGCTGCAGAAGTGGGCGGACCACCTGGATGGGTCGCTGGGTCAGAAAGGGTAATTCGGAACTACTCTTTGTCGGTCTTGGTGGAGCGCGGTGGAATCAGATCCAGGATGTTCCTTGGCTCCTGCTGTCGACTGTCGTCTGCGGTGTCGGCTTCATCAGATTGCTCCGAGGGCGCAGGCGATGCCAGTTCCGGCGTGTCGCTGTCAGGTGCGTATGGTGAGTGGTGTGTAGGCTCAACGGTGCCTTGGGGTGCCTCGGGTGCGGAAGTCTCCGTTGCGCTGCCTTCTGAGTGTGGTTCGGGCTTGGTGGCCAGCGAGGTGGGCGGATGCGCGCTTATGTTGCTGCTATCCGTCGATTGCTGATCAGTGCCCCGAATCTCGCTGGATGGGACATAGCTTGCGCGCTTCGCTTTGCTGTCCAGCTTCAGCCGCGCTCGGCCAGACTGACCCATTGGGTTTGAGAGACGACAAAGTGATCCAGTACCCGCACGTCGACGAGGCCGAGCGCCTCGGTCAGCCGCCGAGTAATGGAGCGATCTGCCTCAGACGGCTCGGCGCAGCCCGACAGGGTGGTTGTGCGAGAAGATCACGGCTTCTGCGTTGTGCTCCAGCGCCCGCTGCACGACCACTCTGGGATAAACAGCCGCGCCATCGATGGTGCCGGTGAGCATCCGATCGAAGCTGATCACTTGGTGCTTGTTGTTGAGGAAAAGCACACCGAAATGCTCGTTCTTTTCCTTGGCCAGTGACAGCTGCAGGAAACGGGCAGCGTCCTCCGGTTTGGTCAGGTTCTCCTGCCCGGCGAGGCTCTCGAGCAGGATGTCCGCAGCGATCTGCACCAGAGTATCCGGGCTGACATAGCCTCGGACCCGGTACAAGCCCTGGTCGTTCTTGATGTAAGGCGTCTTGGCCATAAGGTTCTCCAGACGGCAAAAAGCCCGCACAAGGCGGGCCCGGGGATGCGTTGATCGATCAGTCATAGCAGGTGCAGATCACTCCGAGTTGGCACTGAAGGTGTGCCCGCATTCCATACACTCGAAAATGTCGAGAATATGCTCATCGACGAAGTCACCAAGAGCGGCGCCGGCAGAGCCGCCGGCTACACCGCCCACCAGACCGCCCAACAGGGCGCCGGCAAGTCCGCCCATGGCGGAGCCGACCGGGCCAGCGAAGGCGCCTACGGTGGCCCCGATGCGGGCGCCGCAGGTGGCAGCGGCAATACCGCTGGCCGCACCGGCGACGGTGCCGACTGAGATACAAACCTTGCGGCCTGTGTGATGGGCGCGATCCGGATAGATCGGCAGCTGGGGCAATGAAGAATCATGGGAAGCTCCTGAATTGGCCATGCGCAGGGCAGGGCTGGGGCGCATGGAAGGAAAGGATGGCCAGCCTCAGGAGGGTGATATGTGTTTGAAATTATTTGGAATGTTAAAATATGTATATAAAAAATACATGTAGCTATCTAGTGCATGTGTATGGTGACGCAGAGTGGTTTTTTCAGACATATCACCTTACCTCCTCTGCGAGCTCTACTGAAATCAACCAGAAGCATTATCAGTAGGTCATCTCACCAGAGAGCGGAAGGAGGTAGGCGCGTATGGACATTTGGTTGGTCAGCCAATAAAATTGAGCTCAGTAAACGACAGGCCGCTAGTCCAACCAGATCAGTAGCAGGAGAACAGAATGAACGCTGTACCTATTCGTCCCCGCAAAGTTGCCTTCGACGTATCCGCAGTGCCCCGTCACTGGAATGGTGGCGACCCGGTCCTGACCCGGTTTTTCGATGCCTTGTCGGTGCATTTTCCCGAGGGAGAGCGCTTTTTCATCCAGTCGGTGCGGCACTTTCAGGATCAGGTGACCGATCCACGGCTGCGCGAGGATATTCGTCACTTTATCCGTCAGGAAGGTCAGCACGGTATCGTCCATGATCGCTTCAATGATGTGATGGCCGGGCAAGGGATCAATGTTGAGCGGGTGACGGCCAATCTGCGCCGTTTTATCCGGACCTCGCAGAAGTATCTTCCGAAAAAATACCAGCTGGCGATGACCGCCGCGTTCGAACATTTCACCGCCACCTTGGGTGAGGCCATGCTGAAGGAAGAAACAGACATGTTCCGCGAAGCAGACCCGGTCATGCGGGCGCTGTTTCTCTGGCATGGTGTCGAGGAGGTTGAGCACAAGGCAGTGGCCTATGACCTTTACCAGACCGCAGCCGGAGGTGGGTACCTGACGCGCGCTTCGGCGCTGGTGGTGGCCATGTTGATGGTGCATGCCGTGGTGGCGCCGGTATTTATCAATATGCTGCGACTGGATGGCGCCTTGCGCAAACCCGGCGTTGTACTGCGCGGGCTGAATCGTCTGTACGGTCGCGGCGGGATCCTCACCGGCATGCTGCCGGAGTTTCTTGCCTGGTTCCGGCCCGGGTTTCATCCGTGGCAAACCGGCATGCCTGAGAAAGTTGCGGCCTGGCTGGAAGAGTATGGCGAGCATGGTGATCCGATGCGCGCCTCTGCTGCAGTGTATGGCGATGCAGCCGCTCGGGAGGCCGCCTGAATGGGGGTGGTTGAGCAATCCGCCGATACTGTGGCGCAGCGTCACAGTCACAGGCCGGGGCGGCATTGTGGCAGCTCAGCGATCCGGGACTTGCTGGAGTTTCATGGCCTGACCATGACCGAGGCCTGCTGCTTCGGGCTTGGCGCCGGGCTTGGCATTACCTACGTTGAGGTGCCGGGGTCAGCGACACCTTTTATTGTCCACGTTCGCTCCATGGGGTTCGAGGAGAAGGTATTCGCGACACTGGATGTGCCGTTTGCCTGGGACGCCTTTGCGGACAAGGAGCAGGCGAGCGATGCCCTGAATGAAGCATTGCTCGGCGGTCACCCGGCGTTGTTGCTGACCGACATTTATCACCTGCCGTACTTCAACAGCAGTACCCACTTTCCCGGGCATGCCATTGTTGCCTGGCAGCTCGATGCGCAGCGCGGTCAGGTGATGGTCAGTGACACCGAAAGGCCTGGCCTGATGCCGGTGCCTGCTGACAAGCTTGCTGACGCCCGCTTCTCCACGTCGGCTCCCTTTGTGCATTACGGCAACATGTATGCCCCGAAGCGCATTGATGCGGAAGTATCCCCATCGTGCATGCGGCGTGCCATTGTCGATAATGCCGCCAGCCTGATGCGAGGTGATCGCCACAGTGGGCTGGCCGCTCTCGATACCTGGATGGCAGAGTTGTCACGCTGGGCGACTGACCCGAACTGGCGCTGGAACTTGCGATTTGCCTATCAGGTCATCGAGAAGCGAGGCACTGGTGGCTCGGGCTTTCGCGCCATGTACACGGAATTTCTCGAAGAGGCGCGGATTCAGTTGCCGCAGGTAAGACGTGGCGGGCTGGTCGAAAAGATGAGTGCTTCGGCGGCCGCATGGTCTGGTTTGGCGGCGGTGCTCAAGGCGGGCTCGGAAGCGGATGCCTTTCCCCATATCGAAATCGAAACGGCAATACGCCAGGTTCGTATCCATGAGCAACGCTATGCGGCCAGTGCGCTCTCTGTGTTCCCTGATTCCTGAGCAGCGTGATGTGGCCGCGTCAATCGGGTGTAGTGAACAGGCGGAGTCGTATGAAAGGTGATACCGGGATGGCGGATCGTTATTTGACAATGGCAAAAACGTTTTTCGGCACATCTCACCCATTGTTCAATGCATTTGGTGTGGAAGTGGAAGAGATCGGCAAGGGGCGGGCGGTCATGAGCATTCGCCCCCAGCCGTTTTTGGCTGGTCGCGGCGGTGGCGTCCATCGCGGCGTCATAGTCACCCTGCTCGATACCAATTGCGGGTTAGCCATATTCTCGAGACTTGGCGATATGAGGCCGATTGCCACCATCGACCTGCGAGTCGACTTCATCGCCGAGGCCGGAGCCGGAAACGCAGTAACCAGTGAAGTTGAATGCTACGCCGTCAAGGGCGACATTGCTTACGTTCGTGGCAGGGCATCGACTGACTCAGGTGATCAGCTTCTGGCGACGGTGTCGGGGTCATTCGCTGTCGGTACGCTCGGACCCGCGTTTGATTCCTCAATGAAAGAAAAGGGTGGCGTGAATGGCTGATTCGGGTGCACAGGCTGCCGGCAACCACAATGAGGCCAAGGTTGTGCTGTTGAATCCAGTACAGGCGCAGTTGCTGGAGAAAACGCCTTTCGTCGGTTTTCTCGGCATTGAACTGATCGATTCTGCCGATGAGATCATCTATCAGCTGACTTTCCGCGATCAGCATATTGGCAATCCGCTATTGCGCACCTTCCACGGCGGCATACTGGCCAGTTTTGGTGAGATCAGTGCTGCTTTGCATGTGACCGGTGTTCTTGGTCTCGATAGTGAGCCTCATTGTGAAAGCATGACATTCGATTACCTGCGTCCTGCGTTTGCCGGCACCATCCGCGCGGTGCCTCGCATCATCAGATCAGGTAAGCGATTCATCGTTGTGTCAGTGGATATCTATCTCGATCAGACCCTGGTGTCGATGGGTCGGTTCATCTATACCCGGTAATTCAGGTAGTGCCAGCAAACTGTATTGATAGGAGAAAGACATGATCTTGTCACAAACGCTACGTCGAGCGGTCCAGCAAAATGCAGAAGGAACGGCGACAATATACAAGGGCAGGCGACAAACCTGGAAAGCGTTCTCCGATCGTATCGCGAGGTTGGCTGCGGGGATTGAAGCATTGCTCTCGGAGAGCCATGCACGCGTTGCCATTCTGTCTTTGAACAGTGATCGCTATCTGGAGTACTTCTATGCGGTGCCATGGGCGGGCGGCATTCTGAATCCGGTTAACATTCGTCTTGCGCCGCCGGAAATTGCCTACACGCTGAATGATTCAGGATCTTCGGTGCTCTTCGTCGATGATGCGTTCAGTGCCATGCTCCCCGTGCTTCGTCCACTGCTGAAAACCGTCGAGCATGTGGTATTCATGGGGGAAGGCACACGGCCGGAGGGCTGTATTGACTATGAGTCGCTGATATCTGAATCCGAACCGATGGCAGACAAGGCCGAGGGAGGACAAGAGCTTGCCGGGCTGTTTTACACAGGAGGAACCACCGGGCGCTCCAAGGGTGTAATGCTTAGCCATGACAATCTGGTTTTCAATGCACTGAATGTGGTTCCTGAAATGGGCTACGGACAGGGCACCATCTATATGCACGCCGGGCCGATGTTCCATCTGGCAGATATGGCCAGCACCTTTGCCGTCACCCTGGCAGGGGGAACCCATGCCATTGTGCCGCGTTTTGATGTCGAGGAAGTGCTTTCCCTGATACAAACCGAACGGGTTACTCATACGCTGCTGGTGCCGACGATGATTAACATGCTGGTCTCGTCGGGAAGAATCAGCGATTTCGATATCAGTAGCCTGCAACGCATGTTGTATGGCGCCTCACCGATGCCGGAGGCGGTACTGACCGAGGCCATGAAGCAGATGCCGAATGCAGCATTCGCGCAGGGCTACGGACAGACGGAAGCATCGCCGATTCTGACCGCTCTGGCGTCGGAGTTCCATGTGCCGGGTGGCGCGAAATTGCGCAGTGCTGGTCGTGCTGCATTGGGTGTCGAGGTGGTGATCATGGACAAGGATGATCGCGAGCTTCCTTGTGGTGAGGTTGGTGAGATCTGTGCTCGCGGAGAGAACGTCATGCTCGGCTACTGGGGAATGGAGCAGGCATCGGAAGAGACCTTGCGTAACGGGTGGCTCCATACCGGCGATCTCGGCTACATGGACGAGGATGGCTTTGTCTTTATCGTCGACCGGGCCAAAGACATGATCATCAGTGGCGGCGAGAATATCTTTTCTGTTGAAGTGGAAGGCGCGATCTACAGTCATCCCGCCGTACAGGAATGTGCAGTGGTTGGTATCCCTCACAAGGAGTGGGGGGAGATGGTGCATGCCATCGTTGTTCTTCGTGATGGTCATAGCCTGGAAGAAGAGGAACTGCTGGCGCATTGCCGGGCGCTCATTGCCAGCTACAAGCTGCCACGCAGCGTTGAATTCCGCCAGCAAGCGCTGCCAGTAAGTGGGGCCGGGAAAATCCTCAAGAATGAATTGCGTGCTCCTTATTGGGAGAAGATGGAGCGTGCCGTCAACTGATAGGCGGATTTTAAACCACTGACCGGATAAAGGTGTATTGCGTGAATCTTGAGTTTACTGATGAGGAAATCGCGTTCCGTGATATGGTGCGTGCATGGATGAAAGAGAATGTGTCTGACGACCTGCGCAGGGTGACGGCGCGCGGCGACATGACCAGCAAGGAGCAGCAGCAGCGTTGGGAAAAATGTCTGGGCGAAAAAGGCTGGCTCGCTCTCACCTGGCCCGAACAGTATGGCGGGCCGGGCTGGACCGCGACACAGCGCTATATCTTTGATCTTGAACGAGCCATGGCGGGCGCGCCACCGACCAGTCCTTTTGGCGTGTCGATGGTCGGCCCGGTGATTTATACGTTTGGTTCGGAGGCGCAAAAGCAACGCTGGCTGCCGGGCATTGTCAAGGGCGATACCTTGTGGTGTCAGGGCTACTCGGAACCCAATGCCGGCTCCGATCTTGCGTCCCTGAAAACCCGTGCCGAGCGCAAGGATGATCATTATCTGGTCAACGGCCAGAAGATATGGACTACGCAGGCCCACTGGGCAGACATGATTTTCTGTCTGGTGCGTACGGACAGTACCGTCAAGCAGCAACAGGGCATTTCGTTTCTGTTGATTGACATGAAAACGCCGGGGATCGAAGTTCGACCCATTTACACCATCGATGGGCATCATCACCTGAATGAGGTGTATTTTTCCGATGTTCAGGTGCCACTGGAGAATCTGGTGGGTACAGAAGGGATGGGCTGGACGATTGCCAAGTTTCTTCTCACCCATGAACGCACCACCATTGCCGGCGTCGCCGACAGCCATCATGCCATGGCCAGGCTGAAGGAGGCTCTGCATGCGGCGCCGCGTTTCGCCGTGCCAGCTCAGGCTCGTCGTCGTATTGCCGAGCTGGAAATCGAGCTGATGGCGCTGGAATACACCAATTTCCGAACCGTTGCCGCAACGGACGAGGGACGCCCGTTTGGCCCGGAGTCATCCGGGCTCAAGATCAAGGGCACCGAGTTGCAGCAGAAGCTGTCTCAGACCATGGTTGAGTTGGGTGGTTTGATGTCTCTCGTATGGGACAGTGAGGAGCCGGTTGGCAGTGATCAGTTCAACAATTCACCGCGTCGTTATAATTTCCTGCGCGCGTCGACCATCTACGGCGGATCGAACGAGATCCAGAAGAATGTTCTGGCAAAAATGTTGCTGGGTCTGTGAGGTAAGGCAATGGATTTCAAGCTCTCCGAAAATACGACAATGATCGCGGATACCGCCAAGCGCTATCTCAAGGATCAGTACAGCTTTGATATTTATAGAAGTGTTCTCGCTCAGACTAATCACCTTGAATCATCGCGCTGGGAGATGATGCAGGAGCTTGGCTGGTTTGGTCTGCCATTTTCTGAAGCGGTCGGCGGCTATGGTGGTGATCTCATCGACGTTGCCATGATTGTCAGTGAAATGGGCGCGTCGCTTTGTCTTGATCCCTACGTCGATATGGTGGTGGCGCCGGGGAAGCTTCTTGAGTCTGTTGATTCGGAGCCGGCAAGACAATTGCTGGCTTCAATCATCGATGGAAAATCGGCAGTGGCCTGCGGATTCTATGATATCCATAGTGGTTATGATGCGCTGAGCCCATCGTTGGTCATTGAAGGTAACAGGCTTTCCGGGCAGAAGAGTTTTGTCCCGAATGGCGGGTTTGCGCAAAGCGTTCTGGTGACGGCGCGCAGAGGGAAGGAGCTGGCGCTGGTGCATGTGCGTTTGTCAGACTGTGAAGTGAATAATCACAGGGCGCTTGATGGCTCCCGAATGTCCAGCATTGTGTTCGATGATGTCATGCTCGATGATGACGCGATCATTGCTTGCGGCGCCGAGGCAGAATCGGCAGCGACTCAGACGCTTGCCTGGTTGCAGGCCCTTGATTGTGCGCGTATGTATGGTGCTGCCCGAGCACTCTATGAAAAAACACTTGATTATGCAAAGACGCGCAAGCAGTTTGCTGTCCACATTGGCAGTTTCCAGGTAATCCAGCACTATCTGGTCGATATGTTTATTGATCTCCAGCAGCTGGAATCAATGTTGCTGATGGTTTCAATCAAGGCTGCCAGCGGCGATGCGGCAGAGCGCGACCGCGCCTGTGCTGCCGCCAAAGCCTACTTCGCTGACAAGGCTGTGCGAATCGCCCAGCAAGCCATCCAGATTCATGGTGGCGTCGGGGTTACCGAGGAGCTGGATGTTGGCCATTATTTTCGTTTGATTACACACTGCTCGCTTTCCCATGGGGCGGGCGACATCCAGGTCGAGCGGTTTGCCGCCTTGAGTGAGGCCGCACATGGATAACCGTTACGACTTCATTGTTGTCGGTGCCGGTTCTGCCGGCTGTGTTCTGGCGAACCGATTGAGTGAATCGGGAAAGTTTTCGGTTTGTGTGGTCGAGGCCGGGCCCCATGATAATAGCGGTTTCGTTAATGTTCCCTTCGGCGTGATCGGCCTGATACGCGAAGGTAAAAGAAACTGGGGTTACTATACTGCCCCCCAGAGTGAGCTCGGCAATCGACGTCTGTACTGGCCGAGAGGCAGGACGCTGGGTGGAAGCAGCTCGATCAATGCCATGGTCTATATCCGTGGCCAGCATCTCGATTATGACGATTGGCAGGATGCCGGAGCAGCCCACTGGGGCTGGCAGCAGGTCAGGCCGGTATTCAATGCTCATGAGAACAATGAGCAATACTTGCCCGACGACTGGCACGGTCGGGGTGGCCCCCTCAATGTCACCCGGGTCACTGACCCGAATCCCCTCAGCGCCATGTTTGTTCGCGCCGGCGTCGAGCTTGGCTATCCTGAGAACGACGACTTCAACGGCGCCTCACAGATGGGCTTCGGGCGTTTCCAGGTGACCCAGAAGGACGGGCGACGCTGGAGTGCGGCGCGCGCATTTCTGGATCCGGCGAAAGCGCGGCCGAACCTGACGATCATGACCGATATGCTGGTGACCCGTGTGCTTGTCGACAACGGCCGAGCGCGCGGCATTGAATGCCTTGATGCCCAGGGGAAAACCGTCACACTGACCTGTCAGCGGGAGGTCGTGCTGTCAGGCGGTGCCATCAACTCACCCCAGTTACTGATGTTGTCCGGTATCGGCGACCGCCAGCACCTTGAGGAAATTGGCATCAGGTGTATCGTCGACTCCCCCCAGGTGGGCAGGAATCTCCAGGATCACCTGGATATGACGGTATCCATTCGTGACAAGAGCCGGCAGTCGATCGGCTTCTCGCCTTTTTTCCTGCCGAGGCTGATCAGGGCATTTTATGACTATGTGCGGCATAAGCGCGGCTTCCTTGCCAGTAACGCGGCCGAAGCAGGTGCGTTTTTGAATGTTGGCGGTGGTGCGCGCCCTGATATTCAGCTGCATTTTATCCCCGCCTTCCTGCGTGATCATGGCCGGGAGCTGACACCGGGTTTCGGTTGTACTGTTCACGTTTGCCAGTTGCGGCCAAGGAGCCGGGGTTACATTTGCCTGCAGGATAATGACCCGCGTAGCGCGCCCTTGATTGACCCGCGCTATTTGTCAGACCAGGACGATATCAGGGTGCTACGTGAGGGGGTAAAACTGGTGCGTCGCCTGTTCCAGACTGATGCTTTTGCGCCCGCCTTTGGTGGCGAAGATCTGCCTCCGGCAACGGTAAAAACGGATGCGCAGCTGGACGAGGATATTCGGCAGCGGTCAGAGACGATATACCATCCAGTGGGCACCTGTCGCATGGGTGAAGACCGTCTGGCGGTGGTTGATAGCCAGCTTCGAGTCAAAGGCATCAGTGGCTTGCGTGTTGCCGATGCATCGGTGATGCCATTGCTGATCAGCGGCAACACCAATGCGCCTTGTATGATGATCGGTGAGCGTGCTGCGGGCTTTATGCTTGAGGAGAGCGCATGAGCCGCCGGGCGGTGTGTTGCCTGCCGCCCGGTGCGCTGCGATTCAGGCGATACGGTAGACCATTGTCCCGTTGGCGATCGGTCTTCCTGAGCTTTCCTCACTGATCGCCACCTCGGTAAAGATCAGCTCGCGGCCACGTTTGACAGCTGTTGCGCTGGCGATGATGTCACAGCCGAGAGCTGCGGAAAGATAGTTCACGGTCATGGAGACTGTCGCCGCTTTCATGCCTCGGGAGGGGTCGTGACCGGACCAGGCGGCCAGCGCGCCGGTCAGATCCAGCAAGCTGCTGATGGTACCGCCATGCAGCGCGTTGCCACCGCCGGCAAGCTCTGCCCGGAAAGGCAGGCGCACCACCGCCTTGTCCCTGGTGACGCTGACAATCTGGATGCCTAGCAACTTCTGGAATGGCACATCAGGAAACGCACTGATCAGTGAGTCTATGAAGTTGCCTGACATGAAGTTTGCTCCTGAAAAGGTGTGGCGCACGCTCTCTGCCATGAAAGCGTGCGCTGGATTGAAGTGATTCGAGTGTAATGGCGAAGCCCGCAGCTGTCATGCAACGCGGTTCTGATAGACATCATGCAGAGCGCCACCCTCTGCAAAAAGTCGTTTCCGCCATGCGGACTCCAGAGCTCGCGTATCATGATTTTCAGGATGAAAGCGCTTGCCGATAAACTCAGGAACCCGTGGCAGAATTCCTGTAACAAAACCGTTCTTCCCGAACAGCATCGAAAGTCCCTTGACATTATCACCGATATTGCCTAGCTGCCTGTCCTTCGCCAGCATCCAGGCCCAGGTAATGCCGAGCATGGGCAGCAGCACTACCAGAGACGCCGCAGCGGCCGCGATACGCTCACCATGACTGTTTCCGATAACTTCATAGACATCGTAGGCCACTGATTTGTGCTCGAGTTCTTCGAGTGCGTGCCACTGCCAGATCTTGATCATTTCCGGATCGGCCAGGCCCTGGAAAGACTCGTCCTCGAGCAACTGCTCTGCCAGCAATGCGGTAAAGTGCTCCATGAATGTCGTGGCAGCGAGGCGTGTGCTTGGTGGTAGCATTTTCAGAACACGGAGCCCGATGCGGACAGTTCGGTCTGGCGTCGCCATGTCAAACCCCTTTTCCGCCAACAGTGCGTTCAGTCGGTCATGTTCCCGGCCATGGATTGCCTCCTGCCCCATAAAACCGGATATCGCCGCGCGTAATTGCTTGTTGGTGATGCGCGATCTGAACGGCCGGACCGAGTCCATGAAGTAGCGTTCCCCGGGCGGGAAAAATCCGGATAGCATGGCAAAGAAAGTCGTCGCCGTGGCATTTCCCGCATAAAAGTATTTCTGCATTGAGTCAGGAAATGAGAAATCAATGTGTCGCGGTGGTATGCCAACAGAGGCGCCGTTGAGGATAGTGTTTGCTTTGCCTGTCATGATGAATCTCCTTGATTTTCTATAACCGTTCAGGAAGTGGCAGGAATACGAGAGCGACGTTGGTTAAGGCGGAAAGCGGTTTCCAGAAGCCGTTGGTAGCCGGTCGGCATCAGTCGCTGGGTAACATCCAGAAAGGCAGCATCAGCACCAATCAGAACCCGCCGCTGGTTTTTACGCACTCCGCTCAGTATGGCCTGTGCCGCCTGTTCCGGTGTGGAGCGGGCAATGCGCTCAAACATGGACGAGATTTCTTCGTGGCTGCCAAGGGAGAGTGCGCCCATATCGCCCATGCGGCTACTGCGAGCGATATTGGTCTTGACGCCACCGGGGTGAACGCAGGTGGCGCTGACGCCGGCGTTCTCGATATCCAGTTCTTCCCTGAGCGCCTCGGTGAACCCGCGAACGGCAAACTTCGCTGCGTTATAGGCAGACTGAGTTGGCACACCAATAATGCCGAACACGCTTGAGATGTTGACAATGTGGCCATCGCCGGACTGCTTCAGATACGGCAGAAACTCCTTGCTGCCGTATACCACGCCCCAGAAATTGATACCCATCAGCCATTCAAGATTCTCATAGCTCATGGCCTCAACCGTTTCGCCGAGACCGACACCGGCATTGTTGATGATCAGGTTTACCTGACCATGCTCATTGACGCATTCCTCGGCATAGCGCTTTACCGCTTCCTGCCGGCTTACATCGACATGGTGGCTGGTGACCTTGACCGGATAGCGGCCAAGCATCTTCGCGGTCTCGGCCAGCTCTCTTTCGCTGACATCTGAAATTGCCAGGTTGCATCTCGCCTTGGCCAGTTCAATGGCTGTAGCGCGGCCGATTCCGGATCCTGCCCCGGTAATGGCGGCGACCTTCTCTTTGAAGGTTTTCATGTGTTGTCTCCTCGTTGGTTGCAGGCTTATCAGGCGCGCAAGAGATTGACAAGGGTGGTGGATTTTCCTTGCCTCATATTCTTGCCGTCGTACTTGAGGTGGCCATCGTCAAGCGATCCGTAACGCAGGGCCGGCAGATCACGAAGATAGTCATCAAGGTTTTGCCAGGGGATCTTCGCGCCCTGTCGCGGCAAGCGGTCATTGGCACGCTGGACATACCCGGAGCGCAGGTTGAGAAAGTTGAGGTTTGTTCCACAGCCTTCCTCGTCTATCGGGGTTACTACCTCCGCACCGATCTGTTTCATGTGATTGAGAAGTCGGCAAACATATTCGCAGGCGATATCCGCCTTCAGTGTCCATGAAGCATTGGTGTAGCCGAAAACCAGTGCCATGTTGGGTACGCCTTCCAGCATAAGCCCCTTGTACATCAAGGTTTCTGAAATACGAATATCCTCGCCGTCGATGGAAAGCGACGCGCCACCCAAAAGCTGCAGGTCGAGACCGGTGGCGGTGATAATGATGTCTGCATCAAGGTGGTCGCCAGACTTGAGCTGGATGCCGTTCTCAGTCACGGTTTCGATATGGTCGGTAACTACCGATGCCTTGTTATTTCGTATTGCTTTGAAAAGGTCGCCCTTGGGCACGGCGCACATGCGCTCTTCCCACGGATTGTAAGCAGGCTGGAAATGGCGCATATCAACATCCGGCCCAAGCTGCTTGCGTGCAGACGCCAGCAGCAGGCGGCGAATGGCTTTCGGTTTGCTCAGAGACAGCTTGTAAACAGTTCTTTGCAGCAGGATGTTGCGGCTTCGAGCTATTCGATAGACGAGCATCTCCGGCAGGAAACGACGCAGATTGGCGGAGATCAGGTCCTTTTCCGGCACAGTGGCAATATAGGTGGGCGAGCGTTGCAGCATGACCACGTGGGCCGCCTTGTCGGTCATCGCCGGGACCAGCGTCACGGCGGTTGCACCACTGCCTATGACCACGACCCGCTTTCCTGTGTAGTCGTAATTTTCGGGCCAGTGTTGCGGGTGGATGACATCACCCCGGAAACGCTCCATGCCTTTGATTTCTGGTGTGTAACCGGCGTCATAGTTGTAGTAACCGGTGCAGTTGAAAATGAATCCTGCGGTAAATTCGTGGGTGTCGCCGGTCTCCTCGTCAACGGCAGTGATCTGCCAGTGCTTCTTGTCGCTATGCCAGGCCTCGGACAGCACCTTGAGACCGAAATGGATTCGTTTCCTGACACCATGTACGCGAGCCGTTTCCTCGATGTACTGGCGGATGGCTGGACCATCGGCAAGCATCTTGATGCCGGTCCACGGGCGGAAGTTGTATCCGAGAGTGAACATATCCGAATCAGAGCGGATCCCCGGGTAGCGAAACAGGTCCCAGGTGCCGCCGATGCGTTTGCGTCGCTCGACAATGGCAAAGCGTATGTTCGGGCACTTCTTTGCCATATGGCAGGCCGCCCCGATACCGGACAGGCCTGCACCGATAATCAGTACGTCAAGGTGGCGGTGTTTCATTGTCTAGCTCCTGTCAGTCCGGAACTGGCGCGCAGCCGGGGCTTGCCGGTGATATCCGGGTGGTTGAGAAAATCCAGTACTGTTTCCGTGAACACGGTATTGCGGTCACCGGCAACCATATGACCGGCCTGATCAAGCACGGCATAACGGGCGTGGGGGATGATCGATAGCAGCTCACGGGCGCCGGCGTCGCTGAGCACGTCACTCTGGTAGCCGCGAATCAGCAAGGTGGGCAGGTCAAGATGCTGTGCGGCAGCATTCAGCCTGCTGATATCGAACATCCCTTCGTCGTTCACCGGCAGGCGCGCATGGTCAAGAAAAGCCGGATCCCAGTGCCAGTAATAGCGCCCGTCAGCGCGCTGACGCAGGTTCTTGCGCAACCCGGAAAGGTCCTCTGGTGGGGGACGATGCGGGTTGTAAGCGGCGATGGCGTCACGCACTTGTTCAAGGGAAGCAAAGCCGTCCTGATGACGGCGCATGAACTCGATGATGCGTCGCACTCCGGCCCGTTCAAGCCGCGGCGCGACATCCACCAGCACCAGTGCCCGGCATGTCAGGGCAGGGTTCTCGCCCAGCGTCAGCATGGCGGTCAGCCCGCCCATGGATGCGCCGATAATGACCGGGTCTGTATCCAGCGAGCGAATCACTTCGGCGAGGTCCGCAGCCAGCAAGTCGGCGCGGTAGTCTCCGTCCGGGCTCCAGTCGCTGTCGCCATGGCCGCGCGCATCGATAGTGAAGGCACAGTAACCGGCTTCAGCCAGCGCTGCGGCGGTATCGGCCCAGGCATGCCGGGTCTGGCCGCCGCCATGGAGCAGTAACGCCGGTGGGCTTTGCGGACTACCGTAGCGGCTGGCGCGCAGCTTTACGCCGCCAGCACCGACAAACAGGATGGCGTCACCATTGCCGTGAGTGGTCTTGGCGCCGGAAGGCGGCATGGCAAGTCTCCGGTAAAACAGATTGAATTGGTCGACCAACCAAATGATAGTCGGATCAATCTGCGGAAGCAAGTCATGAGCCGATGAATGGCGGATCGACACTGTACTCGGGGCGGCCTGCCCGGAAATTGAGGGTGCACCATGGTATCAGGGTAGCGACAAGGGCCGTTTCGCTGGAAACAGCCGAATTGCCTGCGCTGGCTCGCTGAAATAGCTCGAATCCGCTTCAGCGTTTCACGGGTGAGCGGGCGCCACGCCTGTAATCCTCGGGTGGCTGGCCAAACCAGCGCTTGAAGGCACGCCTGAAGTTGGCGCTGTCGTGGTAGTTCAGCAGCGCAGCAATGTCTTCGATCGACAGCGTGCTTTCACGCAGGTAGCTGGCCGCCTGACTGGACAGGATGTCATCACGAATTTGTCGGAAACTGCTGCCTTCCTGTTTCAGTTTCCGGGCCAGGGTGCGCTTGCTCATGAAAAGAGTGGCGGCGGCTTCCTCTTCACTGAGTGTGCCGGGTGGCCGGGATAACATCATTTTCTTGAGGCGGTTCTGGTAGCTTGATGTTTGTGTCTGCAGTTGCGCCAGCATCGCTTCACACTGCTGCAGAGCGAGGCGATAGCTCTCGTGATTGGCAGAAGCATTCGGCTCATGACACAACGCCAACGGTAAACGGAGCGTCAACTGATCATGGCCGAACTCAATCTGGCCGGACAGGTACTGCGGATAAATCGCCTGGTATTCGGGCGCTGGATGGGTAAAGGCTATTGCCGCCTCGTTCAGAGGGCGGCCGACAATGAATTCGCCGAACTCCAGTAGCACCGTGATTATCAGCTCTGCCACGCAACGCAGAAGTTCGTCATCGAGCTGCACCTGGAAAGTCAGCCTGCATTCGAGGTCATCACCTGCTTCCTGCAAGTGCAGCTCGATAACGCTGGCACGGGTGGGCAGAAAGGTGTGTATCGCCTGGAGAGCGCTGAGCAGGTCAGGGCTGCTGGAGGCGGCAAAGCCCATTGCACCGTGGGTTGCCGGCGTCAAGCGCTTGCCCAGCCGCAATCCGAACCCCGGTTGGTCCGACAACGCCAGGGCGTTGCGCAGAATCTGCATCTGCTGCACTGGAGTAATCAGACCATCCTCGCTCAGCAGCTGAGAGGCGCTGAGGCCGGTGCCTTGTAATAATTCCGGCAATTGCCTTGCTGTCAGACCGAGTTCGCGGGCGATCAGCCGTGAATAGTTGGACGGAATATCGCCACCGGATTTGTCTCTTGTGCTGGCAAGTTGCGTCATTGGGATCGGCCCTGATGAAAGGTTCGATTGTCTCTAAATGACCCCTACGCTGTCAAGAAATGACCTCCTCGTTATGGTGATGCCGAATCACCATCGACACAAGATCTAAATTGCAGGAGAAAGGCATTGGCCAAGATCACCTTTATTGAGCACAACAATATCGAGCATGTTGCCGAGTTCGAGGCGGGCACTACGTTGATGCAACTCGCCGTTACCAATGCAGTCCCCGGCATTGACGGGGATTGTGGTGGAGAATGTGCGTGCGGGACCTGCCACATGATCGTTGACCAGCAATGGTTCGACAAGACCGGTGAAATCGCGGATGACGAAGAACAGATGCTGTCCATGACACCGGAGCGGGCTGGTACCTCGCGTCTGGGTTGTCAGGTCAAGATTACCGAAGCAATGGATGGGATGCGCGTCTATCTTCCCGAATTCCAGATGTAAAGATGGAGAATAATATGACGACGTTACAAGGTGAAAACACCTCATTCCAGACAAAAATGTTCAACACCACTTCAAAAGTGGTGCCGATGCACCTGCAGATCAAGGCGCTCAAGGTGTTGATGAAGGCGAAGAGAAAAACCATCGGAACCAAGACTCCGATGATTCACTTTACCGAGTCGCCTTTGCCCGATGTGAACACTCTGGCTATTGAAGATATCGATACCAGCAACCCGTTTCTGTACCGGCAAGGCCAGTGGGGGGCCTATTTCAAGCGTCTGCGTGACGAGGCGCCTGTACACTATCAGAAAAACAGCCCGTTCGGTCCATTCTGGTCGATAACGCGCTATGACGATATTCTGTTTGTTGACAAGAACCACGAGTTGTTTTCTTCCGAGCCGCAAATCATTCTGGGGGATCCCCCGGAGGGTTTATCGGTGGAAATGTTCATCGCCATGGATCCCCCCAAGCACGATGTACAGCGCCGCGCGGTGCAGGGGGTGGTGGCGCCGCAGAACCTCAAGGAAATGGAGGGGCTGATTCGCCGCCGCACGGCAGAGGTGCTTGATAGCTTGCCTTTGAACACGCCGTTCAACTGGGTGCCGACGGTATCGAAAGAACTGACTGGCCGGATGCTGGCGACTCTGCTCGATTTTCCCTACGAGGAACGTCACAAGCTGGTTGACTGGTCGGATCGCTTGTCCGGCGCGTCGTCGGCCACCGGTGGGGAATTTACCAATGAAGATGTCATGTTCGACGATGCCGCAGACATGGCCTGGTCTTTTTCCAGGCTTTGGCGCGACAAGGAAGCGCGCCGTGCAGCTGGTGAAGAGGTCGGTTTCGACCTGATCAGCATGATGCAGAACAACGAGGATACCAAGGACCTGATCAATCGTCCGATGGAGTTTATCGGTAATCTGGCGCTGCTGATCGTCGGCGGCAACGACACCACGCGCAACTCGATGAGTGGTGGCGTGCTTGCCCTGAATCAGTTTCCCGAGGAATTTGCCAAGCTGAAGGCGAATCCGGATCTGATTCCGAATATGGTCTCGGAAATCATCCGTTGGCAAACCCCGCTGGCACATATGCGTCGAGTGGCCACGCAGGATGTCGAGTTGCATGGCCAGACCATCAAGAAAGGCGATCGTGTGCTGATGTGGTATGCCTCGGGCAATCGTGACGAACGAAAATTCGAGAACCCGGATCAGTTAATCATTGATCGTAAGGATGCCAGAAACCATATGTCGTTTGGCTATGGTATCCATCGCTGCATGGGCAACCGCCTTGCCGAACTGCAACTGCGCATTCTGTGGGAGGAGCTGCTCAAGCGTTTTGACAACATCGAGGTGGTTGGCGAACCGGAGCGAGTGCAGTCCAACTTTGTGCGGGGCTATTCCAAGCTGATGGTCAAGTTGACGGCGAAAAAGTAATGAGTCGTCAGGCGGAGGTGGCGTCAGAGCAGTTTGACTATGTGGTAGTTGGCGCCGGCTCAGCCGGATGCGTTGTAGCTAACCGGCTGTCCGAGAGCGGCTGCTATTCTGTGCTGCTGCTTGAGGCCGGGCCGGAGAGCCGTCGTAACCCGTTCGTGAACATGCCGCTGGGCTTTTTGCAGCTGATGTTCAGCCGTCGCTATAACTGGCAGTTCAATACCGAGCCGCAGCGGCATATGTATGGTCGCTCGTTGTTCCAGCCACGGGGCAAGATGCTCGGCGGGTCGAGCGGCATCAACGCTCAGGTTTATATCCGCGGTCACGCCCGGGACTACGATGAATGGGCGCAGCGGGGTTGCCAGGGATGGTCATACCAGGAAGTGCTGCCTTACTTCACGAAGTCGGAGAATTTCGAGCCGCCATTAAACCCGCTTGACGCGCCGTTTCATGGTCGGGGAGGTCCGCTCAATGTTGCCGAGCGTCGTTATACCAATCCCCTTAGTCGGGTGTTTGTTGAGTCCGCAAAGCAGGCGGGATACCGCCACAACAGTGACTTTAACGGCCATGATCAGGAGGGCGTGGGTTTCTACTACGCCTATCAGAAAAATGGTGCACGATGCAGCAATGCACGCGCCTATCTTGAGCCAGCGGCAGGACGCACCAACCTGACGATACGAAGTGGTTCACAGGTCACCCGGGTCCTGCTCGAAGGAACCCGTGCTGTCGGTGTGGAGTATCGGAACGGGGCGGGCCTGGTGCAGGTGCGAGTAGCGCGCGAGGTGGTGCTCTGCGGTGGCGCGTTCAATTCACCGCAGCTGCTGATGTTATCCGGTATCGGTCCGCGTGAGGAACTCGTTCGGCACGGCATTGAGGTGCGTCACGCGCTGCAAGGGGTAGGGCAGAATCTACAGGATCATATCGACGTGTTCGTCCGCGTCAAGGCACGCACCCGTCTGGGCATTTCGATGCATCCAAGCTACTGGCACAAGGGATTATGGGCCGTGCTGCAGTATCTGGCTGGTCGGCGCGGTGTACTGTCCAGCAATGGCGCCGAAGCCGGCGGGTTTATCCGCTCCCGGCCGCAAGAGCCGATTCCCGATCTGCAGCTGCACTTCGGCCCCATGCTCTACGCTGATCACGGACGGGACATGAAGACTGCGATGAGTGGTTATGGCTACATAGTCATGATCTACGGGCTTCGGCCTTTATCACGGGGTCGTGTCCGTCTGCACAGCGCCGATCCCTATGCGGCGCCGCTGATCGATCCCGCCTATTTGTCCGATCCCGCAGATGTTGAGCAACTTGTTCGCGGGGTGCGACTGGTGCGCGAGATTCTCGCGCAGCCAGCTTTTGCGCCGCACCATGATACCGAGGTTTCCCCCGGAGAGGCGCGGTTGTCGGACCAAGACCTCGCCGACTGGGTGCGGCGCAGCGCTGAATCGGCGTATCACCCGGTCGGCACGTGTAAAATGGGTGTCGATTCGCAGGCAGTGGTGGACCCGCGTTTGCGAGTGCATGGTGTGCAGTGTCTGCGGGTCATCGACGCGTCGATCATGCCGACCCTGGTGGGTGGCAATACCAACCAGCCGGCGACCATGATCGGCGAGAAGGGCGCTGCGATGATGCTTGAGGATGCCGCGACATCTGGCGCCTGAGAAAACCTTCCCGAAATTGAGTTTGAGAGAGGCCATGGCGAACAAATCGCAGCAGGTGACAGTTATCGTTGGCGGTGGGCATGCAGCAGGTGCGCTTTTGGCGGCCTTGCTGCAAGGCAGATACCCGCATGAGGTGGTGCTGGTCGGTGAGGAACCGCATCCACCGTACCAGCGACCACCTTTGTCGAAGCATTATCTGGCCGGTGAGGTTGAGCAGGAATCACTGTACCTGAAGCCACGCTCGCTATACGACAATGCGGGCTATCAATTGCGGCTCGGTGTGCGTGTCGATCAGATCGACCGAGACAGCAAGACGGTCAAATTATCCGATCACAGCATGATCCGGTACGACCACCTTGTCCTGGCCACGGGCTCACAGGTTCGCCGCCTGACGTCGCCGGGGGCCGAGTTGAAGGGTATTTATTATTTGCATGACATCGCTGACGCCGATGCCCTGCGCGAGGCGCTCGTGCCGGGCAAGCGTCTGGTCATCGTCGGCGGCGGCTTCGTCGGCCTTGAGGTCGCTGCCAGTGCCGTCAAGAAGGGTGTCAGTGTCACGGTGCTGGAAGCGGCCGAGCGCCTGATGCAGCGGGTGACCGGGCCGGAGATGTCCGCCTTTTTCGAGGCCAGACACCGTGATGCCGGGGTGGAGGTACGACTGGATACCGGGGTGACCGGGTTCGAGACCGGGGATCACGGTCGTGTCGCCGGGGTCAGGTTGGCAAATGGCGACATGGTGCCTGCGGATATCGTGCTTGTCTCGATTGGCGTCATACCGGATACCGCTCTGGCAGAGGCGGCCGGCCTGGCCTGCGATGGCGGTATTCTCGTTGACGAGTTTACTCGCACCGATGACCCTGCGATTCTGGCGATCGGCGACTGCACACGTCATCGCAATCTTTTTTTTGAAGACAGGTTGCGGCTTGAGTCGGTAGCCAATGCTGTGGATCAGGCGCGTACTGCGGCAGCGGTATTGATGGGAGAGGACAAGCCCTACGATAGCGTGCCGTGGTTCTGGTCGAACCAGTATGACATTCGCCTGCAGATGGTCGGTTTGTCGCAGGGCCATGACCAGCGTGTCATGCATGGCCACCCTGCGGATAAGGGATTTGCGGTGTTCTACTTGCGCGACGGCCGCGTCATCGCGGTCGATGCGGTCAACCTGCCGATCGCCTTTACGGTTGGCAAACAGTTGGTGCAGCGACGCCAGGCTGTCAGCAAGGACTTATTGAGCGATCCACATACCGATCTGAAATCTCTGCTCTGAAACCGCCCTTTGGCAGCGAGGCTGGCAAGCCGCGCTCATCGGTATCGCTGTCAACCTTCCCGGCCTGCTGTTCCCCCACTGAAAAGATACTCAAAAAAAAGGTTCATCGCGGATTAGCGGGAACAGAATGAGGTGGCGGCGAGAGATCCAAGTTAAGTTGTTTGTGCGACCAAGCAA
>ERZ869909.980-NODE-980-length-26223-cov-242.648550_pt1 | contig 26223 bp, 21 predicted proteins | sample MGYA00520892_ERZ869909 | MGnify/ENA primary metagenome ERZ869909 (study PRJEB32215, sample SAMEA104723947) | bioreactor metagenome | biome: bioreactor; feature: anaerobic bioreactor; material: water | place: China | collected 2015-03-12 ... | reverse complement strand
GTGGCCTCAATGTGCCGATCACGCCGTGGCTCCATTGTGCCGATCACCAACTGGCTCCAATGTGCCGGTCGGTGACACCTTTCGGCTTGACCGCGGGTTGTGCGACCCAAACGCCGTGCAGCGTCTCGAGCGTGAGGCTCACCACGTCCATCCGCCAGTTGGCGGGGCAGTTCGCCAGCGAGCCGTATTCGTCGATTATCTCCTCGTAGCGGGCGACCTTGTCCGGGCGCAGGCTGTAGGCTTCCATCAACAGAAAGACGAAGTCGGCGTCCATCTGGCCAGCGAGCAGGCGGATGCTGTCTGCGATACGGTCCTTGGCATCGATGGTGTCGGTGGCGATCGCCACGGGCGCGATCGCACCCGTGGTGAAGTTGCCGACGAAGGCGATCGGTGCGAGCGGCTCGCCCTTCTCGAGGAAGGCGCGGGCTTGGGCGATGAGGGGGTTGATGATCTCGAGATAGCGTTGGGGAATCGCGCTCATGCGTGGCTCCTGCTCTGCGTTTCAGCGCTTGCCCGCGAGGGTCATGGCGGTCTCGTACTCACGGTCGAGCCCGGTGCCGGTGTCGGCCTGCGGGTCGAAGCTGCGCACGCCTACGTGCATGTACGAGAGCAGTTCGAGCGCGGAGAAGTCGCCCTTCATGCCTTTGAGCGTATAGCGTACGGACGGGTTGTTTACTTCCAGGCCCTCCCGACCAAGCATCGCGATCTCCATCGTGATGCGGCCGACCTCGGCTGGGTCCATCCGGGCGAAGCGCTCGATCGCCGACTGCATGTACATCACCGCATCCATGCGCAGACCGCCGGCAACGCGGTCGCGCATGGTCTGCTGGCTGAGCCGCGTGAGGGCTTGCTCGGCCATCTCGCCCACAGGGTGGTCAGAGAAGCGCTTGACGATGGCACGGTAGGTGTTCGTGGCCTCGTCGAGATAAGCGCCGCCGAGCGCCTCGAGACACTGCGCGAGCCCGAGCTGTGCGCCGGGGTCGGAGGGCGCAAGGCTCGCGGCCTGGCGGGAATAGGGCAGGGCCTCCTGCGCCTTGCCGCCGCGCATGAGCACCGCCGCGAGATTGCGTTTGGCGAGCGGATCGTCGGGCGTAGCCTGCACGACACGGGTGAGCACACGCGCCGCCTCGTCGTACCGGTCGAGTCGGGCGAGTGCGACGCCCATCGCGATGCCCGCGTGGTTGTGGGTGGGATCTAGTTCGAGCGCACGTTCCAGAACCGCGACGGCCTCCTCGGGACGTCCGAGCTCCGACAGGCACAGCCCGTGGTTATAGGCGACATCGATGTCGGGGATCATCGCGTCCAGGGCCTCGAGCATCGGCAGGGCGTCGGCGAGGAAACCGTTCTGCAGCAGGCCGAGCACATAGTGCTTCGGCTCGATGCCGTCCTTCGGCACCGCGAGGATGCGCACATGCGCGTCATCAACTGTGACCACCGCGCTCCAGCCCCTCTGGGCATAGTCCATTGCGAAGCGGGTGGTGACCGCGGTTTCGAACTCCGGCGACTCTCGGGGTGGCAGTGCAGCGAGGTCGAGCTCAGTCAGCGGGATTTGCCGGATTTCGGGGGCTTGGGGCTGGGTCATCGCAGATGGCATGTTTCAGGGGTTGGGTGCGATTGTCTCACAGGCGATATCCGAAGCTGATCACATGTTAGGAGATGTCATGGCGTTCAAGCTTCGTCACTGTGAGGTACCCACGGATCTCGTCTTGCCTGGCGAGTGGCAGGGCCGCTGCGGCCAGGATATGTCGGAGGAACGAGGATGTTGTGGGGGAGAGGGTGGGCAGAGCCAATTCGGCAAGGTCGTGGGGGCTTTGCCCCCAAACCCCCACTCTAGCTTGCGAGGCGGCAGGAGGTTGGTTGCGGAAACCTCAACCAACCCCAGCCTTTGAGCTTATCGATTTCCTTCGGTGTCAAGGATCGGCCGCCGCGCTTTGCGCGGTCTCCCGAGCCGTTCCTTGACACCCTTGCGTTCTGAACGCATTCCGCTTGGGCGTCCGGCTCGTTGGCCGGCCGTTCAATTCGCATTCGTATCCATAGCGCTTCACTGTTCCCAGGGACACAGCTGGTTACGGTCTCGGAATTCCACGATTCCTCTCCGCCTGCACACGCATTGCCAGCAATTGGGATGAGACATGCGAGCAGGCAGTTCAAGCTACTGCATGCGCTTTCTTCGAACGGCTGCAGGGTTACGCGCTACCAGTCGTTATCGATTACCACATTTTCGTCATCGTCTGTATCTCCCAGCAACCCATTCGGGATGACTTCTTCCGGAAGGAGCTTGCGAACCCTTGCTGCGAGCTCCGACATTGCCGCTTCTGCACCATCAACGCGATCAAGCCCTTCAGCCTTCGCCCACTCTTCAATGCGTTGTGCCGCACGGACACCGATTTCAAACCAGTTGCGCTTGACTAGACACAACCAAGCGTCGCCGTTGTCGAACCAGCTCGCCCACTGCCGATGGAGCTCTTCTTCGGACTTCTGTGCAAGTACGGTATCGACAACAAGCTGTGAAGCGATGTCGATCGATGCAGCATTGAGTGCATGTCCGAGGATGTGCATGGCTTTGAGCGGCAGGGTTGGGTCAAATGCGCCCCCATCTTGTGAACGCAGCACCGTCAATCGCTCAGCAAAGCTTTCCGGCACCTGTTCATTCTCGAAGTCAGAACTTCTTGGATGCTTCGATCGTGCAAGCAAGGCGATCTGGCTGTTCAAACGCTCGAGCAGATCCGCGTCCGCACAGTCTCGAATCTGAAGCAGATTCAGCCAGTTCTTGGAGTCACTCATATTCATCTTCGTCACTTTTCGCTGAGGAATCCGATGCGCGTGCGCTTCTTCGGGATGTCTTGATCATGAACACGAACCCGAACCCGATGCTCACCAGTGAGCAGAGCTGAGGCGATTGACTGGCGCAGAATGCGCTTTGTGTCACGCACACTGCCACGTGTAAGTTGCTCCATCGCCTCGTCATTCAGTTCTTCGTCGAGTCGGCCGCGCAGCTTGAACTCATCGAGCATCCCTGAGTAGAGACGCTGTGCGATAGCGCGTCGCTGCTCGCATGTCAGTGCAGAAGGGTCAATAAGGGTGAATCGCGAGAGTATTGCCGGGTGCACTGTAGAAACATCATTGGCTGTCGCAATCCAGTTTACGTATGACGCGTCAATCGGAAGCCACGGCACAGACTTGTCTGTGAACACGCGAGCTGAAGCTTCTTCGAGCAATTGAAACAACGCGCCGAGCGCGTCGCCGCCATCGCGTCCCGATTTCTCGAGCTCATCCAGGACGAACAATGGGTTGGCAACTGGCGGTTCATCGGTTTTGCCGACAACAATGGCCTCAAACACTTGACCAGGTTTGGTGTTTGACCAATAAGTCTCGGAGCCTCCTAAAGATGCACTTGCTTGCGCACTCGACATGCCGATGATCTCTGACGGCAAGCCGAGAATTTCCGCCACGCGCAGTGCGAAGTCGGTCTTACCGACACCGGGAGCCCCGTGCAGCAGCAGTCTCACTCCACCGATGCCGGTTCCCTGGTGGCGTGCCAGTGCTTCTTCTTGCAACAGGAAATCCGTTGCTGCGCGAAAGTTTGGGTGCGACTGATTGAGGGCCGACAGCCGCTCGGCCAGCGTGGTGCAGGCCAGCGCACCGATCAAACGGAACGGCCCCTTGTCACGCAGAAGCTTGAGGATCTCTTCTTGTCGCCGCCCGACATCACGCTCGGCAGACAAGCTTTTACCCGGCCGGATTGCAGGATCAAAGACGCGAACGACTGGGCTTCGGCCATAACTGAAGTCCTCGCTGCGCTCGGGTTGAGCGAGCGCAGCACGCATGCGCAGGCGCAGTTCCGCGACGCTCTCCCGCAACGCGGTCAACGCGGATTGTTCCGTCCTCGCTGGCTCCAGGTTTTCGGCGGTCGGGTATCTTGCCGTCACGGTTCTCACGCTTGCGCTCCGATCAGTGGGTAGAGGAGGACGTCTCAAACGGTCCGGTTCCAGGGTCGATCACGCGGATCGGCAAGTCAGCCAGTGCCTGCGCAAGGGGGCCGAAGAAGTTGCGCTTCGCCTCGTCATCGCCATTCTCGGCATGCGATCGCCAACCCTCAGGCAGATGGATGAACTCGGATGCGGTATGTTCGCTGATCTCGAGCGTGACCCCGATGAACCCGTTAAAAGCTCGGCCATAGCCAAGACTGTCCGGGATGGCTACTGTCGATGCTGCCCAGAGCTTGGATGACCACCTCGCTGGCTCAAAGCGTGCAGCGGACCACAGCTCCGGCTCACGATCACGCTGAGTTGTTCGCTCAATTGCCCAACGGCTGCCGTCGGTAACCAACCCGTCCAGATCCCGTTCGCTCAGGATCTCGAGACAATGTTCCGCGCGCTCGGCAGCGAGATCTGCCAAGAGAGCAATCGCGGCTGCTGGCGTAAGGCGCTCTGTAACAGCGCCCTCGGTAGCACCCCGCACCCACTTGGCTGCAGTGTCGCGCCGATGAGCTTCGACAAGGGTGGTCAAGTCTTGGGTGATCCGGTACTCCTTGCCCCTTACTTTCCCGACATACTTCGCGAAGCTCAGTGCTTCATCAAAGACTGCTGCGTCAAACCACTCGGTATACCCGTCCGCGTATACCGCCAGTGATCGCCGCGAGTCACTGAACACAGCGTGCAGAACGAACTCAAGGGCACGCGTGTCTGCCTCCAGCAGCACTGAACGGGACAAGTCGATGCCCGGATGACTGCTCGACAGATGAGAGATCCTGCTGCCTGGGGTAGTGCTGTGGCCGATCTTTGCGAGATTCGTCGTTGGGTCAAAAAGGAAGTACACGTAGTTCGTCTTGATACCCGAAGAAGCTACGTTGGCGTGATTCGTCATGATCATTCTCCTGTGTGTTTAGGTTCGGAAACTTAGGCTTAGAAGCCCCTGCGCCACACTTCGGCGCAGGGGGCGCCTAGTTGGCCGGCACCTGTTTCGGTTACGTTTCTGCGCGCTTGCGCACTGCAAGTACAAGCGGCGGTTGAAATCGAGTACCTCACGCGTAGCAGCTCCTCTATAATTAGTTCGAAATCTCAAACAAAAAACTTGTTAAGTGCCCATGTGTTCAATATAACGTACACAGAAGGCGAGTGTCAACTATTGTTCGGTATTCTGTACATGCTGAAGTTTAAGCTGCGGGAACTCTTGACTGAAAAGCAGTTCCGCGAAGGGAAGGCGACTACGATGGTCGAGCTTTCACAGGCGACGGGCATTCACCGGAGTACGCTGTCAGCGCTCGCTAATTTCAAGCGGGACGCGAATCCGACCATCGAAGTCATCGACAAGCTATGTCAGTACTTCGGCTGCCCGGTCGAGCAGTTGGTCGAGCACATTCCCGACGACCATGTGCCGAAGTGACGCCCATGTTTGGCCAGTCGTGCGCCCTCATTTCACAGCAAGGCTCACTCAGTGAGCTACTACGCAGGCTAAGGTATCGTCTGAAAGCGCACTTTCAGATTTGCCGGTGAGACGCCGTCGGCGAAGTTGGTCGCTGGGTGAGGCATCAGCATGTCTTCGGAATGGCTGGAGATTCATGTTTGATGCGACTTGCCGCAAGGGCTGTAGGTGCATTTTGTGATACAAGATGCAATCTGTAAGCACCCAACTTTTCGCATATCGCATGACCCAACTTGCCCGTCTCGTCACTGAACTTCGCATCCTTGTCGGCTACCTCGGCGAGCAGTCGCCTGCCTGGTGGTCCAGCCAGTTCTTCAGCCCCAACGCGGCGGCGTTTCTCGCCCCTGTGTTTGCACGCACACTCTTTCTGGCCCAGTGCCAGGGTGTGACGGCGGCGGCGGCGCGGCTGCACGACGAGCACATTGGCGTCGGTCGTAGCTTGCATCTCTTCAGACTCCCCGAAGGGCTCGAGCAGGCTGTCGCCGCAACCCTTACGGACAATGCCTTCGAAGCCGGCATCCGTCCCCATCTCGCGGGGCGTGAGCAGGCGCTCGCGCGTCTTGCTGCGCTTGGCAAGCTCACGCCAGCAAGCGAAGGGCCGGTTTCGGTGGGTGAGATGGCGGACGTGCTGGACGGCGAAGCCGAACGCCTGTTCGGCATTCAGCTCCAGCACCTCGCCGGTCTCTACGTTGACGCCTTCGGCAAGGGCATCAAGACTTTCCCTTACCTGCGTGAAGCCTGATGGTTCGGCGCTTTTACACCACCCAGCTGCAGGCTGGCCTGGGACTGGTCACCGAAACCCGCCAACTGCTGGAGCTCTTCGAGCCGGGCATGGCCACGTCGGCGCTCACCGAACGGGCGCTCGCATCCGGACGCTTCCCGCTCGTCACTGCGCGGCGTCTGCGCAATCTGGTCACCGAATGCTTCGCGCCGCGCTACCTTCGCCCAGCCGCCACGGCGCTCACCCTCAAGCGGCTGGCGCCGGTCTTGAGCCGTGCAGAGTTCAATCAGCTGCTGCTCATCCACACTGCGCGGGCAAACTTGATCCTTGCGGACTTCATCCGCGGCGTGTACTGGCCCCGTTACACCGCTGGACGCGACGCGCTCAGCCTTGATGACGCACGCGAATTCGTCCTGGCCGGTATGCGCGAAGGGCGCACGCAAAAGCTCTGGTCCGACACCACCGTCAAGCGCGTCGCCTCTTATCTGTTGGGTTGCTGCGCCGACTACGAGCTGCTGGGTGGCAACGCCCGTGGCCCGCGGCCCATCCAGCCGCTGCGCCTGCATGCCCGGGTTGCGGCCTACCTGGCCTACGACCTCCATTTCCAGGGCGTGGGCGACAACGCGCTGCTCACGCATGAAGACTGGCAGCTCTTTGGCCTGGAAGCCACCGACGTGCGAGACCAGTTGAAACGCCTGTCGCTGGATGGCTATCTCATCCTCCAGTCCGCCGCCGACGTCATCCACATCGGCTGGACCTGCAAAACCATGGACGAGCTCACCGATGTCCTCACTCGATAACGATTTCAACGAACTCATCGAGCGCATCCGTCATGGCCGCGAATTCGGCCATGCCAGCTTCGAGCCCATCTTCTACCTGGTGTTTCACCCCGAACAGATCCTGGATGTGAAGCGCCGCCAGTTCGCTTGGGAAAAGCGCCTCGCCAACGACGGTTGGGACGTGCATACCTTCTCGATCGCGGACGAGATCGCCGACATCCTCGCCAAAGCGCCGATGCGCAAGATATGGCTCACGGCTGACCAGAAGGCGCCGCTGGCCTGGGACAAGACCAACGGCTCACTTGGCAACGCCGTGGCCGGCGGCGCGCTGCAGAAACGTCTGGAAGCCAGGCTGGAAACCCTGGAAGGCAAGCCCAAGACCATCCTGCTCGTCACCGATCTGGAAGCGCTGCATCCCTACATGCGCATCGGCGTCATCGAAGGCCAGCTGCAGGGCAAGTTCCACGTGCCCACCGTGTTCTTCTATCCCGGCGTGCGCACCGGCAAGACCCGACTCAAATTCCTGGGTTTCTACCCCGAAGACGGCAACTACCGTTCCGTCCACGTCGGCGGCTGAGACCAACGAGAACAACAGAGGCGAGACCCTCCCATGGAAATCAAACAGCTCTTCGACTCCAGCAAGGACATCTACCGCAGCATCGAAAAGGTGATCGCCTACGGTGTTTCGCAGGAAGAGCGTCTCAAGAAGGAAATCACCGAGTACGTCGTCACCGACAGCATCGACGAGCAGTTCAACAAACTGCTGCTCAAGATGCAGGCCGCGATGGACGCGGGCGGCGAGAACGAAGTCGGTGTGTGGGTCTCGGGCTTCTACGGCTCGGGCAAGAGTTCGTTTACCAAGTATCTGGGCCTGGCTTTCGACGACAGCATCAAGATCGACGGTACGCCCTTCATCCAGCACCTGCAGGACCGCCTCAAGCGCACCACCACCAAGCAGCTCCTCAGCACCGTGGCCAAGCGTTTCCCCGCTGCGGTGCTGATGCTCGATCTGGCCAGCGAACAACTGGCCGGTGCCACCATGGAGGAGGTCTCCACTGTCCTCTATTACAAGGTGCTGCAGTGGGCGGGCTACTCGCGCAACCTCAAGGTGGCTGCGCTGGAACGCCGGCTCAAGCAGGAAGGGCGCTACCAGGAATTCCTCGACCTGTTCACCGAGGCCACCGGCGGTGAGCCCTGGCACAACTACCGCAACGACGAACTGGTGGTCGACAGTCTCATCCCGGCCATCGCCCACAAGCTCTACCCGAACTTGTTCAAGACCGAGAATGCGTTCACCACCGAAGCGAGTGATGTCATCCGCTTCGAGAACGACCGCGTGCAGGAGATGCTCGACATCGCCCGCGAAGCCTCGGGCAAGGAATACCTCGTCTTCATCATCGACGAAGTCGGCCAGTACGTCGGCTCGCGGCCCAATCTCATCCTCAACCTCGACGGCCTCGCCAAAAACCTCAAGGCGCTGGGCAACGGCAAGGTGTGGATCATCGGCACCGCGCAGCAAACCCTCACCGAAGACGACCCGCGTGCCTCGCTCAACTCGCCGCAGCTCTTCAAGCTCAAGGACCGCTTCCCCATCCAGATTGACCTGGAAGCCAACGACATCAAGGAAATCTGCTTCACCCGTCTGCTCGGCAAATCCGCACAAGGGGGCCAATCCCTCGATGCGCTCTTTGAGCAACACGGCCAGGCACTGCGCCATCACACCAAGCTGGAAGACGCCCGCGCCTTCGGTGCCGACTTCGACCGCAAGACCTTCGTCGATCTCTACCCCTTCCTGCCCGCGCACTTCGACATCCTGCTGCACCTGCTCGGCGCACTAGCGCGCTCCACGGGCGGCATCGGCTTGCGCTCGGCGATCAAGGTCATCCAGGACATCCTGATCGACGCCGAAGGCGGCAAGACCCCGGTCGCCAACCAGCCGGTGGGCTGGCTCGCCACCACCGTCACCCTTTATGACGCCCTGGAAAAGGACATCCAGCGCGCCTTCCCCAACCTGCACAAACCGGTCACCACGGTCTGCCGCATCCGCTTTGCCGATTCGCCCCTGCACCAGCAGATCGCCAAGACCGTCGCCATCCTGCAGATCCTCGGCAACCTGCCGATCACCCGGCGCAACGTCGCCAGCCTGATGCACGACAGCGTCAGCGGCCCCAGCCGTTTCGACGCGGTCGATCAGGCCATCGAACAGCTCATCACCGACCCCATCGTGCCCTTTGGCGAGCAGGAAGGCGCGCTGTGCTTCTTCAGCGAAAAGCTCAACGACATCGAGCAGGAGCGCAGCCAGATCGCGCTGCGCGGGGTCGAGCTCAAGCGCATCGCCAACACCGCGCTGGGCGAGGTGTTCTCGCCGCTTCCCACGGTGCAGTTGCACAACTCGCTGGCAGTACAAACCGGCCTCAAGGCCCAGTCGGCCGGCACCCCGCCGGTCAGCCTGGGCGGCGACCGCAACACTATCCAGACCCTGGCCGAACTGGCCGACCCGAAAGACTACGAAGCCATCCGCACCCGGCTGGTGGATGAATCCCGCCACCCCACGGCCAAGTACCAAATCTTCCTGGTCGGCCGCAGTAGCCCGGAGATCGACGAGCTCACCGCCGAAGTCTTTCGTTGCCGCGAAATCGCCAACAAATACCGCAACGAGCCCGATCAAGAGGTCAAGGAATACTGCAACAGCCAGCTCGACAGGGCAGGGCGCCTGGCCGCCGATCTGGAACGCCTCATCCGCCGCAGCCTGCTGCAGGGTTCCTTCATCTTTCGCGGCCAGATCACCGCAGCCGAAAACCTCTCCAGCGACCTCGCCGAGGCCGCCCGCAAGCATCTGGCCACTGTCGCCGAACAAGTCTTCGACCGCTACGCCGAGGCGCCGGTGCGGGTCGGCACCGATCTGGCCGAACGCTTCCTGCGCACCGGCAACCTCACCGGCATCACCTCGCAGCTCGATCCGCTCAGCCTGGTGCATACCCAGGGTGGCAAGCCCAGCATCCGGGTGGATCACAAGGCGCTGGTCAGCGTGCGCGACATGATCGACCGCTTCGAGCCCATCGACGGCAAGAGCCTGTCCGACCGTTTCAGCGACGCGCCCTTCGGCTGGTCGTCTGACACCCTGCGTTATCTGGTCGCCGCACTGCTCGTCGCGGGTGAGCTCAAGCTCAAGTCCGCCGGGCGCGAAATCACCGTTAACGGCCAGCAAGCCATCGAAGCGCTCAAGTCCAACAACACCTTCAAGAACGTCGGCATCGCCCTGCGCCGCGACGACAAGCCGCCCATGGAAATGCTCGCGCTCGCCGCCACGCGGCTCACCGAGCTCTCCGGCGATCTCGTCGTGCCGCTGGAAGACGAGATCAGCAAGGCCGCGATCAAGCTCTTTCCCAGCCTGCAGCAACGTTACGCTCCGCTCGCCGAAAAGCTGCGCGGCCTCGGCCTGCCCGGCGAAGAGCGACTCGACACGCTCACCCGCGACATCACCGAGCTGCTGCTCTCCGACGCGTCCGACGCCCCCCAACGCCTCGGCAAGCAGGATTCCCCCCTGTTCGACAGCCTCAAGTGGGCCGGCGAACTCAAGACCGCGCTCGAACAAGGGCTGGAAACCACCGTGCGCCAGCTGCAGACCCTGCGCACCACCATCGCCGGCCTGCCCAACACCGGCGTGCCCGCCAGCCTCAAGGCCGAGCTCGCCGACCCGCTCGCCAGCCTCGAACAGCGCCTCGGTCAGCCGGACTTCTACCGCGCTGCGGCGGACCTCAACAGCGCGCTCACCGACTTCGGCAGTCGCACCCGCAGTGCGGCGCAAACCCTGCAGGCCACCCAGGCCGACCGCCTCAAGCAGGCCGAGCTCGACTTGCAGCGCGTGCCGGAGTGGATCGAACTCACCCTGCAGGAGCAGCAGGATGTACTCGGCAGTCTGGAAGCACTCGCCCTTACCGCCAGTGCCGATCTTTCTGGCCTCCAGGCGCTCGTCAACCAGGAGGTCGACATCCAGAACCAGGTCCTCACCCTGCGTAACCGCATCGAGCACCTGGGGCGCGAGCGTCTGCAAGCCAAGCTCAAGGCCGAGCAGGATGCCCTCAACGTGCAAGACGGCCCCAAGACCATCAAGCGGCAGATCAAGGCCCGTGCCCGCATCACCTCGCTCAACGAACTCGACGCCATGATCCAGCACCTGCAAAAACTGCGCGGCGAGCTCAAGTACGCCCACAGCTTCGAGCTGGATGTGGAGCTGGACCCATGACCCGGACCGTTTTGCCTGCAGGTAGGGTTACCAGCAAGGGTGGCGCATGACCTCCACGCTTCGCCTGTTCTCCGTCAACCGCTTCGCCATCGCGCCGGCCTCCGCCTGGTATCTCAGCGACCTGGGTGAATTTCGCGGCAAGCAGGAGCTCTACACCCGGCAGTCACCGCAAAGGCTCAAGGCGCTGCGCGAATCGGCCCTCATCGAAAGCGCGGTGTCCTCCAACCGGATCGAGGGCGTGCGTGTCGATCCGCAGCGCGTGCGCGATCTGCTGGTCAAGCCAAAGCCCTTGTTCCGCGACCGCGACGAAGAAGAGGTGCGCGGCTACCGCGACGCGCTCACGCTGATCCACAAGCGCGCTGTCGAACTGCCCATCAGCAACGAAACGATCTGCCACCTGCATGCCCTGACCCGCGGCCAGATCTGGGATGCCGGCCAGTACAAGAGCAAGGACGGCGACATCATTGAGCGCTACCCCGACGGCTCCGAGCGTGTCCGTTTCCGCACCACACCGGCTGCCCACACCCGGTCGGCCATGGACGAACTGCTGCGTAACTGGCAGCAATGCCAGGAAGAACGCTGGGTGCCGCCGCTGCTCGCGCTGGCCGCCTTCAACCTCGATTTTCTGTGCATCCACCCCTTCCGCGACGGCAACGGCCGTGTCTCGCGGCTGCTCTGGTTGCTGCAGAGCTATCAGCTTGGCTACGAAGTCGGGCGCTACATCAGCTTCGAGCGCCTCATCGAAGAGAACAAGGACCGCTACTACGAAACCCTGGAACACAGCTCCCAGGGCTGGCACGAGGGCAAGCACGACCCCTGGCCCTACATCAACTACGTCCTCTCGATCATGAAGAGCGCCTATCGCGATTTCGTCGAACGAGTCGGCGAGCTCAAAGCGCCCCGGGGCGAAAAGCGCGAGCAGGTCGTCCAGGGCATCGCACACCTGCTCGCCCAGCCCGGCGCTACCTTCCGGATTCGAGACCTGGAGCAGATCTGCCCAGGCGTCAGCCGAGACATGGTGCGCCACGTGCTGCGCGAGCAACAGGAGACCGGCGCGGTGAGCTGTACCGGGCGGGGGGCCGGCGCTGTCTGGTCCAAGGGTAGCGCGAATGGAGGCAAGGCATTACCCTCAAATGAAGGTAATGAAGAGGGTAATAACCCATGAATCCAAAGCACAGTTTGTCTTGACCTCAGCACGCTGAAGTCAGCAACAACAAAAACCAATACACACATGGCCTTCGACGACAAAACCCGCAATCGCTTGCAGAAACTGGTTAGTGATAGCCGTAGCTTGCTGTCCGATGAATTCCGCATCCAGGTGCAGCAAACCTACGGCCTCGACCCCAACAGCGGCGAGCTCACGCCGCTCGACCGCCTCGGCCACCTCTCGGACCGCGAACGCCACACTGCGCAACTCTTGCGCGACACCCTGGCCCACTACCTGGCCGGGGAAGAGGACGACAAAACCCACCGCATCGCCGCCATCGACCGCATCATCCGCGAGCAAGCCTTCACCGTGCTCAATCGCCTGGCGGCACTCTTGATGATGGAAGCCCGCGGCCTGCTACTGCCCGCGGTGAGCCAGGGCCAGCAATCCAAAGCCTTCGAGCTCTACAAGATGATCGCCGGCAGCGCCCTGGGCGAGACCGGCGATGCCTACCGCGTCTTCCTCTTCAGCCTGTTCGACGAATTCGCCCAGGACCTGCCCGCGCTCTTCGACCGCTTTGCCCCGCAAGGCCAGCTCTTCCCGCGTGAGCCGGCGCTGATGCAGCTCATCGCCGCACTTAACCACCACGAAGTGGCGCCACTTTGGGCCGAGGACGAGACCATCGGCTGGATCTACCAGTACTTCAACTCCAAGGACGAGCGCAAGAAGATGCGCGAAGCCAGCCAGGCCCCGCGCAACAGCCGCGAGCTGGCGGTGCGCAACCAGTTCTTCACCCCACGCTACGTCGTGGAGTTCCTGGTCGACAACACCTTGGGCCGGCTGTGGTTCAACGCCACCGGCGGGCAAACCGGCCTGCGCGAGCGCTGCCAGTACCTGCTGGTGAAGCCCGACGAGGCCCCGCCCGCCGCCGTCAAGCTTCGCGACCCGCGCACCCTCAAGCTGCTCGACCCGGCCTGCGGCTCCATGCACTTCGGCCTCTACGCCTTCGACCTCTTCCTGGAGATCTACCGCGAAGCCTGGGACTGGGAACAGACCCACGGCCCCGGCTCGCTCGACCTCTCCACCCACAAGGCGGACGACCTTCGCCCGCTGTGCCAGACCTACGCGGATGTCGACGCCTTCCTGCGCGACGTGCCGCGCCTGATCATCGAGCACAACATCCACGGCGTGGACATCGACCCCCGCGCCGCGCAGATCGCCTCGCTCGCCCTATGGCTACGTGCCCAGCGCGCCTGGCATGAGGCCGGCACCAAGGCCAAGGACCGCCCCGCGGTCGGCCAGGGCCATGTGCTCGCAGCCGTCGCCCCGCCGGCGGAAAAGGAATTGCGCCAGCGCTTCATGGCCCAACTCGACCACCTGGATGCCGAACTCTTCGAACAGACCCTGTTCATGCTCAAGGGCCTACCGGAGCTGGGCGTGCTGCTGCAAGTGGAGCGCGAGCTGCCCCAGCTCATCCGCAAGGTGTTCGGCGAGCACGGCAGTCTCTTCAAGGCCACCGACGCCGAACAATGGACGAAAGCCGAAACCCGGCTGCGCGCCGCGCTCACCGACTTCGCCCAGGCCGCCCGCGCCAGCTACCAGGGCCGGCTGTTCGCCCAGGATGCGCTGCAGGGCCTGCGGCTGATCGACCTGACCCGCGAGGTGTTCGATGTGGTGGTGATGAACCCGCCCTTCGGCGCGCTCGCCGCCAACACCAAGGATCGCCTCGCCAAAGCCTACCCGCGCAGCAAGAACGACCTGCTGGCGATCTTCGTCGAACGCGGGCTGGAACTCATGCGCCCAGGCGGGCAGTTGGGGGCGATCACCTCACGCACCTGCTTCTTCCTCTCCAGCTTCCAGAAGTGGCGGGAGGAGATCGTGCTCGGCGTGGCCAAGCCGGCGGTCATGGCCGACCTGGGGCATGGGGTGATGGATGACGCGATGGTCGAAGCGGCGGCCTATGTGCTGGAGAAAGCCTGATGACGATTTTCTTGCGGTTGTTGGCTGAGGATGACAAGGCTGTTGCGTTGGCTGAGAGCTGTGCGCGGGTAAGGCGAGAGGAAGTGGAGACTCGTTGTTTCGAGGTTGCTCTGAACGCTTTCGACCCAATACCGGGAAAACCTTTCGCATATTGGGTTAGCGAAGACATTCGCAGATTATTTTTAGGTGCGCCGCCATTTGAAAACAGAGACAGAACTGTCAGACAGGGCGTTGCAACTGCGGACGATAATCGTTTCGTTAGATGCTGGTGGGAAATTCAAGGCAATTCGATACATTGGCCAACTTTCTCGAAAGGTGGAATGTTTTCACGTTTTTTCGACCCTCTGCCACTAGTTGGAAACTGGAAAAATAATGGCGCTGAACTTTTCTCGTTTAAGGGAAGTGCGGTACGAAATCCGAGTTATTACTTTAGGTCCGGCCTGACTTGGCCTTTGCGCTCCCATACCTTCTGCCCCCAGATCCTGCCGGCTGGTGCGATTTTTAGCACTAGAGGTTCAGCAATATTCTCACCTGATCCCTTGCTGTATTTAGGTCTCTTTTCTGCAAAACCGATAGATCTGCTTTTACGCCTACTCTCGGGTCGCGAGGGGCATCCACAGTACGATATGGGGGATATCTCATTACTTCCGATCCCAGAAATTCGAGGAGATTTGGCCCACCGCCTGCGGCAACTTGCCACAGATGGATGGCGGACCCAGCGGATGCGCTCGTCTGCTGAAGAAACGTCTCGCGCTTTCTTGCTTCCAGCCATCTTGCGTGCGCGTGCTGATGGTTTCGATCTGACTCATTTGCCGGCCGAACTCGCCCGCATCCAGGCCGAGATCGACGACATCGCCTTTGACCTCTACGGCTTCTCCGACGCCGACCGCGCCGCAGCGCTGGGCGGCACCGGCGGCGAAGCCAGCGACGACGATGCCGCCGAGGACGCGGACGCCGAGGGCGACGAGGACGAGGCCGCCGACGACACCCCGAGCGCCGAGGCGCTGCTGTCCTGGGCCATTGGCGTCGCCTTCGGCCGCTTCGACATTCGGCTGGCCACCGGCGAACGCGAAGCCCCGCCCGAACCCGAGCCCTTCGACCCGCTGCCCGCGAAAAGCCCCGGCATGCTGCCCGACGGCGACGCGCCTTTCCACGCCCACGCCGGCATCCTGGTCGACGACCCCGGCCATACCCACGACCTGGTCCGCATCGCCGAGCGGGTGCTGGAGCGGGTGGACATGCCGGTGCCGGCCGAGCTGCGCCGCTGGCTGCAGAAGGACTTCTTCCCCTTCCACCTGCAGCGCTACTCCAAGAGCCGCCGCAAGGCGCCGATCTACTGGCCGCTGTCCACCGCCTCCGGCAGCTACACCCTGTGGCTGTATTACCCCAGCCTCACCAGCCAGACGCTGTACACCGCCATCAACGACTTCGTCGAACCCAAGCTCACCGAGGTCGAAACCGAGGCAGCCACCCTGCGCAGCAAAGGCAGCGCCCGCAGCCGCGACGAGGAAAAGCGCCTCGAAGCCCTGGCTACGCTGCAAGCCGAGCTGCGCGACCTGCGCGACCAGCTTCAGAGCATCGCCCCGCAGTACCAGCCCAAGCACGATGACGGCGTCCAGATCACCGCCGCCCCGCTGTGGCCGCTGTTCCGCCACAAACCGTGGCAAAAGGTGCTCAGGGATACCTGGGCCAAGCTGGAAAAAGGCGACTACGACTGGGCCCACCTGGCCATGACCTACTGGCCCGAACGCGTGCGCGAAAAGTGCCGGCACGACAAGTCGCTGGCGATCGCGCACGGGCTGGAAGAACTCTATGTGGAACCACCCGCTGCGCCGAAGAAGGCGCGGGGGCGGAAGAAGGAGATTGAATGATGGATGGAATGTTCTCCCGTTTGCAGGTGCAGGGTTTTCGCCACCTGCACGACGTCGATCTGCCTATGCGCCCGCTCAATGTGTTGATTGGCGCCAATGGGGTGGGAAAGACCTCGGTGCTGGAGGTCATGACGCTGTTGGCAGCCTCGGCCAACGGGCGTTTGCAGGATTTCATCAGTGAGGCAGGTGGACTTTCGAGTCTCATCACCCACGATTGCAAGACAGGCTTGCACCTGGCCTTGACCATGCCCATCAAGGATGAAGCGCCAATTGAGTACGCGCTGACACTCATTCAGGGCGGGCTGGCGTACTACCTGAATCAGGAACGATTGACTCAGGAAAGGAATGCGCCGAAGGGGAAATCCAGCCATTTCAAGTTCATCGACTCGGACGGTGCCGACATCCGGTATTTCAATCCCGAGACGAAGAAGCTCGTACAGCCGAACTGGGAGCACCAGCGTTACGAGTCCTCCCTTGCCCAGGTGCCGAAGATGTTCCGGCAACCCGAACAGTTCCGCCGGCTGCTGGCGTCATCGACGCTGTATCACGCCCTGGACGTCTCCCCCCGAGCGCCTGCTCGTTTGCCCCAGCCGATGAAACCGGCCGAGCTGCCTGGCGACGATGGGGCGGATCTGGTGTCGTGCCTGTACTACTTGCGCGAGACGCAGCGGGATCGTTTCGAGGCAATCGAGGATGCGCTGCGGGTGGCGTTCCCGAACTTCGAGCGCATGGATTTTCCGCCCGTTGCTGCGGGGTCGATGGCGCTGGCCTGGAAGGAACGCCCCTACACGCAGCCGCTGTATGCGCATCAATTGTCCGAGGGCACGTTGCGTTTTCTGTGGCTGGCGACACTGCTGCAGAGCCCCAGCCTGCCGCAGGTGACAATGATCGATGAGCCGGAGGTGAGCCTGCACCCCGAAATGCTGCGCGTATTCGCCGGGCTGTTGCGCGAGGCGTCGGCACGAACGCAGTTGGTGGTTGCCACGCATTCGGAGCGCCTGGTGCGCTACCTCAACCCGGATGAGCTGGTGGTGTGCGATCTGGATGAGACTGGGGGTGCGGCCTTGGTACGGGCAGACACACTCGACCTCGATGCCTGGCTGGAGGACTACAGCCTCGATCAGCTCTGGGGCCTTGGGCGGCTGGGAGGGCGGGCATGAGCGTGCGGATCGCCATTTTGGTTGAGGGTGCGACAGAGCAGGCTTTCAAGGCGAAGTTGCGCGAGTTTCTGAGCGCACGTCTGCCGGCGGGGCAGATGCCCCGGCTCGATATGGTGCCCTGCGACGGGCGCATTCCGACTGGCGACAAGCTGCACCGTAAGGTGTCTAACCTGCTATCCGGCAGGAGCGCTGCGGATGCAGTCATCGCCCTCACCGACGTGTATACCGGTACCCAGGAGTTTGCCGACGCCCAGGAGGCGAAGCGCAAGATGGCCGCGTGGGTGGGCGATGAACCGCGTTTCCATCCCCATGTCGCCTTGCATGATTTCGAAGCGTGGTTGTTGCCGTACTGGACCGACATCCAGCGACTTGCCGGTAGCAACCGCGCATCACCCGGCGCCCGGCCCGAGACGGTCAATCACGGCAAGCCCCAGCCTATCATCTGAAAGAGGTCTTTCGTTCCGGCAGCAAGGGCAAGGCGTACGTCAAGCCACGCGACGCCGCACGGATCCTGAGGGATAACGACCTTGCCGTTGCCGCGAACGCCTGCCCGGAGCTGAAGGCGTTTCTGAACACCATTCTGAACGCGTGTGGGGCGGAAAGCCTGTGAGTATCGAAACCTTCATCCGCGAAGACATCCTGGTGCCGCGGTTAGCCAAGCGCGGTGTGCTGGTGGTGTACGACCCCGAGCAACGCTACCGGGCACTGTGCCAGGAGATGGGGGGCGAACACTGCGCGGTGGTGGATGCCACCGAAAGCAGCATCGTCAGTCGCGAAGCGGCCAGCCAGGCGTTGGTGGCGCTGGGCAAGGGCGCGCTGCAGGGGCTGGTGGTGTATGTGCCGGCGGCAGCACCGGTGGATGACGAGGGCCGGCAGCGCGATCCGTTCTCGGCGTATGCGGCCTGCGGCGAAGTGTTTCCGGAGGGCGACAGCGATAGCTTCGAGAGCCTGTGCCTGCGTGCCAAGCCGGACCACGCCACTGCGATCCGCAAGATCTTCGAGGCCGACGCCAACCCGAGCTTTGCGGTGATCGACGCGGTGGGCGGTGGCCTGGGATGGCCCAATCTGCGTGCGCTGCTGAAGGTGGAATCCGGTCGCGCCATTTTGCAGGCGCTGCTCGCGCCGCAAGCCTGGCAGGAAGATGCGCTGAAGGGTTCGGATGCCTGGGTGACCGAGGCCCGCGACCTGCTGAAGAGCAGCATCGGCCTGACGCTGAAGACCAAGGGCAAGACCTGGTCGTCAATTGCGGCGGAGCTGTGGCGTTTTGTGCTGTTCAGCGAGTTTGTGTTCGATCTGCCGGAAGCTTTGCCGGCCGCATTGACTGACATGCCGCATGCGCCGCTGAGTGCACGGCCGATTATTGAGGGCCTGTGCGAGGACTTGCGCAACGACCGTCGCACCCGTGGCAGCTACATCGACCGCGCGGAAGAGATCGAGCGCGAGCTGGATCTGGCATCGCACTGCCAGGGGCTGAAGAACCTGGGCCAGCGCGACACCTTTCCGTTCGAGGAACGCACCTTTCTGGCCAACGCCATCGACGCCTATCTGGCGGACGACACCGACACCGTGCGTGCGGTACTGGCGCAGCACGAGCGTTCGGTATGGACCGGCAAGGGCGAGAGCCGTGCGCAGTGGGATCTGGTGCGGGCGGCGTTGGAGTTGTCGCTGGCGTGTGAGGACTATGACCGCCAGTTGCCCAGCCACACCCAGGACCTGGAGCGACTGGTGGGTTTTTACACCGGTGCGCTGCGCGAGGTGGACCGCCTGCAGCGCGAGTTTGAGCAGTCGGTGAGCGACTTCGAGTGGCAGGACGTGCAGGGTTTGATGAGCCCGGTGAAGCAGCAGGCCCGCAAGACCTACGGCAAGCTCGCCGAGCGCGTGCAGATGGTGTTCACCCGTCATCTGCAGGGCACCGGCTGGCCGCTGCCCGCGTATTTGTCGAACGCCGATGTGTTCGACCGCCTGGTGGCGCCCAAGCTGCAGCACAACGGCCACCGCGTGGCCTACTTCATGATCGATGCGCTGCGCTTTGAATTGGGCGTGGCGCTGGAACAGCAGCTCGCCGAGGATGGCGTGGTGAGCCTGCGCCCCGCATTGGCTGCGCTGCCTAGCGTGACCCCGGTGGGCATGGCCAGCCTGCTGCCGGGGGCCGGCCAGTTGCTGCGCCTGGCGAATGCGGATGGCAGTGTGGTGCCGATGCTGGGTGAGCAGGCCATCACCACCGTGGCGCAGCGCATGGAGGTGTTTCGCAAGCGCTATGGCCAGCGCTTTGCCGAAGGCCGGCTGGAAGACTTCGTGCGCAACAAGATCGACTTTGGTGAGGATATCGACCTGCTGGTGCTACGCGCAGTCGAGATCGACAGCCACTTCGAGAACAACCCCGATACCGCGCCCACCGAGATCACCCACGCACTGAAGCGCATCCGGGTGGCGGTGCACAAGCTGATCGAGCGCGGTTTTCATGAGGTGGTGATCGCGACCGACCACGGCTTCTTCATGAACACCCACGCCGGTGCCGGCGATGTGTGCGCGAAGCCGACCGGCAACTGGGTGGCGGTGCATGACCGCTGTGCGCTGGGCGACGGCACTGCGGACGCAAACCACTTTGTGATGAGTGCGGAGAAGCTGGGGATTCGCGGTGACTTTGCCAAGCTGGCCGGGCCGCTGAGCCTGGCAGCCTATCGCAATGGCTTGCTGTACTACCACGGTGGTGCTTCGCTGCAGGAGTGCGTGGTGCCGGTGATCAGCCTGCAGTTGAAGCTTGCGGCGCAGCCAGGTGTGACCCAAGCCACGGTGACGCTGAACTACAAGAACGGCGCAAAGCGCATTACCACGCGGGTTCCGGTGATCGACCTCGCGGTGGAGACAGCCGACCTGTTCTCTGCCGGGAGCGCATTCGAGATTCTGCTGGAAGCGCACAACAGCAAGGGCGATGTGGTGGGTGAAGCGAAGGCGGGTGGGGCGGTGAATCCGGCCACCGGCACGCTGACCCTGCAGGCCGGCGAAAAGGCCCAGGTGACGCTGCGCATGCAGATGGAGTTCGAGGGCAAGTTCAAGGTGAAGGCGCTGAACCCGAAGACGAATGCGATCTACGCGCAGATTGAACTGGAAACCGACTACGCGGTGTGACCGCAGGGAATCTGATTGATGGACGCACTGGACCAGAAACTGACCGGCACCTTCGACGGCAAGGTGGTACGCAAGGACTTGTTGCACCGGATCAAGAAGGGCACCAACGTGCCAACCTTCGTGCTGGAGTTTTTGCTTGCGCGCTACTGCGCGAGTGACGATGCGGCCGAGATCCAGGCGGGCATGGAGGCGGTGCTCGACACACTGAACGAGAACTACGTGCGCCCCAACGAAGCCAATGCGGCGCAGTCACGCGTGGCGACCAAGGGCAAGCACCGCTTCATCGACAAGGTGCACGTCAATTACGTGGAGAAGGACCGTCGCCACTGGGCGGCGCTGGAGAACTTCGATTCACGCCGGGTGGCGATCAGTGAGAAGTTCTACCGCGACAACGACCGTCTGCTGCAGGGCGGTCTGTGGGCCGAGATGACCATCGCCTTCAACGAGGTGGAGGACGACGGCTACACCTTTTACGTGGAAGACCTGCGGCCAATCCAGTTGTCGCGCTTTGACTTCGAGCGCTACAAGGAGGGACGTGCCGAGTTTAGCCGGGATGAGTGGCTGGACGTGATCCTGCGCTCGGTGGGCCTGGAGCCGGCCAAACTCACGCACCGTGTAAAGCTGCACTTCATCGCTCGCCTGGCGCCGCTGATCGAGGCCAACTACAACTTCATCGAGCTGGGGCCGCGCGGTACCGGCAAGTCCTACTTCTTCAGTGAGTTTTCACCGTATTCGACCTTGATCAGCGGCGGCCAAGCGACCAAGGCGACGCTGTTCTACAACAACCAGCGGCGCAAGATTGGCCTGGTGGGCTACTGGGATACGGTGGCCTTTGATGAGGTGGGCGGCATCAAGGTCAAGGACCCGGACACGATCCAGATCATGAAGGACTTTATGGCGAACGGCCGCTTCTCGCGTGGTGTGGAAGTGATCGCAGATGCGTCGATGGCCTTTGTCGGCAACCTCGACTTGTCGGTCGAGCAGATCGTGAATTCCGAGGTGTACGACTTGTTCCAGCCACTGCCCAAGGAGTTCGACCTGGCGGTGCAGGACCGCTTCGCCTGCTATCTGCCGGGCTGGGAGATGCCCAAGAACAGCAGTGAATTCCTGACCAGCCACTATGGCTTCATCACCGACTACCTGGCCGAAGCCTTCCACTACCAGCTCAAGCAGACCAACCGCTACGAGGAAGTGAGCAAGCGGATCCGCCTGGGTGAGGCGGTCGAGGGGCGGGACGAGAAGGGCATCAAGAAGACGGTGTGCGCCTTCCTGAAAATCCTCCACCCCAACGGCCCGCCGGATGATGCCGAGTTCGACGAGTACGTGGCCTACGCGGTGGAGATGCGCCGCCGCGTGAAGGAGCAGATGAACAAGCGCAAGACCGACGACGAATTCGGGCGCATCAACCTGTCCTTCATCAACAGCACGGGCGACAACGTTGTCGTGTACTGCCCCGAGTCACGCGCAGCCACAGCAACGCAGGAGCCGAGTCGACGCAACATTCACATGGCCACTCAAGGAGCGGTTGAGCAGGATGTCACTGCGCCAACGCATCTCGCAGTCACACTCAGCCCCGCGATGGAGTCACTCGCTGCGGCGCAGCCGTCAAATGGGGATGCACCGGCGCCGTCACAACCGGTTGAACAGCATTTCACGATTCATTACGGGGATACCGGTTACAGCTACGAGTCAATCGTGCTGCCCTACCTGGCGGGTGCGAAGCACCTCGAGATCGAGGACCCCTACATCCGTGCGACGCATCAGCTGCACAACTTCGTGCGCTTCTGTGAAACGGTGATCAAGGCGCCGAGTGTGCGCAAGATCACGCTGACGACGAGTTACGACGACAGCACGGATTTGAAAGAGTTGGCGGCACGCCTCGACGAGCTCAAACAAAGCCTGCTTGAACTGGACGTCGCACTCGAAGTGAAAGTGAACGAAAACCTGCATGACCGTGAAATCCGCATCGACAACGGCTGGGTAATCAAGATCGGTCGCGGACTGGATTTCTTCCAGAAGCCCGACAGCTGGTTTGGGATTGGCGCAAACGATCTCAGCCTGCGCCGCTGCCTGGAAACCAAGGTTGACATCTTCAAAAGCTGAAAGTGTGCCCGTGCCGCTCCGATGGTGACGGCACGGGCATTGCGCGTGTGAGCGCGAGGCGACTTACTCGAGCGGAGAAACAGAAACTGCTGCAGCTTGTGCAGTGTTCGGTGAGTCAGCCGCGGGCTGTTCCGGCTTCACATTCTCTTGAGGCACGTTGCTGCTTCGACGTATGCCTAGTGCCTTGCGAAACGCGTTCACTTCAACCTTCAATCGCTCCCTAAGATCATTTTCGATTTTGAGCTCGGGGACAGTGGCTGTCAGCGATGACAGTTCAACAATCAATTTCTGTAGTCGAGCTTCAAGATTCTTCTGTTGTATCTTACGCAACGCCTCAAGCACTAGCTCTTGCTCGTCGAGCGTGAGTTTTCTATATACCTCGTGTGGTATTGCACGCGGATCGTCATCGCCTGGATTCAAATTGAATCGTGGATCGAAATTTTCATCGATCGCAGCAATTCTTGTGTAGACGTTCTTTCGATCGTCGCCGACCAAAATGCTTCCGCCGAAGCGCTCAAAAATAAGCTTCCCGGATTGTCTCTTGATTTGCATTGCGTTCTCACATGAGTTGATCGTGTAAGTCACATTATTCACGCGAAAGAAAAATGTAAAGCATTTTGATGCGTTTAGAAAGTTTAGGAGAATGATAGTATTAATAACTTGCAGGCAAGCTTGCGGATCGCTGCCGAAGCACTGTTAAAGCTTGCGATACGCATATCTATTTTTCCGGAGGTGTTACTTGGATTTGAAGAAAAAATATAGACCGGAAAAATAGGTCGGCGTAACCGTAGCCCTGTCAAAGCTGTACGCCGGCCGGTTTTTGGTTTTTAATTGCCTGCAAGAATTCGCTTTTGGAGTGCAATTATGATTGACCGAGACGAGAGGGCGTCTGAAGATTTCGAGCTTGGCGATGAAGGCATTATAAACAGCGCGAAAGCGTGGATTGCTAAACGCGACAGACATTATCTCGGTGCACGTTCACCGCTCGATGTGCTAAATGAATCATCGTTGCGCACTTACGACGAGTTTAATCGACGTAGGCGCCAGTTAGGAAATGATGTCTTTTACTCCGGATCAGCATCAACACGAGCAGTTTATCGGGCGGCGTGGCGGTACGAAATCGATGCTACTGTAAGAATCTTGCTAGATGAGCTTGAAGCTGCATCATCTGCAATTCGCGCTCAAGTGATACAGCGGCTAGCTGCATGCTTGAGGACATTGAAAGAGATTGAGGACGACGCATGTCACGCACAAGAGATATCGAAGTTGGATGCGAAATCATATGGGCGGCTTAATCGACAGAAAAGAAAATCGAAAAGATCATCTTTAGATGGGCTGCCGCTCGATTTTGATCTGCAAATATTGAACGCAGCGCGAAATGCACGAAAGCCATGCCCCCATCTTAAGGCACTCCAAGTTCTTTTCATTACTGGCGCAAGACTAGCCGAGCTTGTAATTGGTGTTCATGTCAAGCGTTTTGGAGAAATGCTACGACTGACAATTACAGGTGTGAAGCGATCTGAGCTGAATCGTTCTGGGCAGGATTTCCGTGTGTTGGAGTTTCCCGCTGATCATCCACTTGCAGACGGTTTGGCGACAAGTGGGCAAGAGATCGTTAATGTCGAAAACGCTAAGCGACTTACAGATACCGTCAGATGGTATTCAGAGAAGCTATGGCCGAATAGGCGGAAAAAGTTGTCAGCGTACTCATTTCGACACAGATTTGCGTCTGTGCTAAAGGATTCCGAGGAATCCGCCCAGCGAATAGCGCTCGCCCTCGGACATCAGGCAGAGGCATCACAAAGTGCTTATGGAAGCAAAGGAACTGGGAGGAGGTTCCGGTCGATCTCGGCAAAACTTCTCACTGTTACGGGCGCGCAGGCGGTTCGAAAGCGCTTGGTGGGTCACCAGCACAAAGTTAGGAAGCCTTCGGGAAAGCTGTCAGAATGAGCAGAGAAGGGTAATGAGAGGTGATCATGAGTCTGTGAGTGTGATACTGGCGACTAGTGTGTGTCAGATCTTCCAGAATGGGATTCGCCCAACTATGGCTACGTTGCCGAAACTGGGGAGCAGGTCAAAATCGGTCACGCTGAATGGTGAAATGCGCTCGATTGACAATATTTGATGAAGTGAATGCTGAGGAGTTTTGACTTGGGAGCAGTGGTAGGGCGTCTGTGCAGGTGGTCTTGCAGCATGCTGTAGAGGTGATGGTTGAGCGCTGGCTGACCGTTCGATCGAGTCTCGCGTCCCACTGGGATGCCATACATTATCGGTTCTCCAGGCAGGTCAGGCTGCAGTGGACCTTCGAGCCAGCGATGTCATTCAGCATCAAACGTCAGGAAGGATTCTTGCAATGCCTGCCATCGTCTCCGCAGATTTTTCCCGCCTGGACAAAGGCGCTCGGCTGCATGCCGGCAAGGTTTTCCGCCGCAAGGATCTGGCTGGCTCCTTACCCAGTGTGGACCGCGAGCAGGGCCGGTCGCTCAAGGCTGGACTGGTCCGGCGGGTGGCGCAGGGTCTGTATACGTGCCGCGGCACACTCCTTTCGGAGAAGCCCCGCCCAGCGAAGAAGACCTGGTCCGCAGCTTTCTGGACGACGATCACTTCCTGCTCTTCAATCCCGGCGTTTACAACAGCCTTGGCTTGAGCGCGACGCGGCTCTACCGGCGCAACGTGGTGTACAACCACAAGCGCCACGGCATCTTCAAGCTTGCAGGCGTCGAGTTCGACTTTCGCGACAAACCGCGCTTCCCTCCGCGCGATCAGGTCTGCCGCGAGTACCTGCTCGTAGATATGCTCAATAACCTCGAACAGCTCGCCGAGGATCCTGCCAAGCTGCTCGAAGCCGTGCGTCGCAAGCTCGACACCTGCGAGTCCGCGCGGCTTGAAAAGGCGCTGCGCGACTATGGCTCGTCCCGCACCCGTCGCTTGTTTCGCGAGTGGATGCCGAATACGACGAGCGCAAATATCGCGACGCCGGCATCCGCCTGCATTACCCGGTGCGCACCGATTACCTCCCCGGCATCAAGGAAGGCATCCTGCTAGAAGTGGGCTTTGACGACACCGCGCCAAACACCCCCTGTCTGATCAGCTCCTGGGCGCTCGAAGCGGTGCTGGCGAGTTCGGTACAGGTCATCGATAACCGGGCGGTGGCGGTGCCGTGCTACAGCCCCGCGTACACCTTTGTCGAGAAGCTACAGACCGTCTCGACCAAGTTCCGTCTGCAGCAGGTCGCTGCATCCGTTGCGCCCGCCGCCCAGTTCCCCAAGAACTTTCTGCGTCACTACTACGACCTGTATTGCGTGCTCGGCCACCCCGAAGAGCTGGCCTTCATCGGCACGCCAGACTACGAGGCGCGCAAACGGAAACGTTTCCGGGGCGGTGATGAGCTGAACATCGTCCGCAACCCTGCCTTTACCCTTGAGCGATCGCGCTGTGCGCGAGCGCTACCAGCGCAAGTACGAGGAGACCGCCAGGTCCCGTTTGCCGCTATCCTGGAGCGCATCGCCGAACACATCGATCGTCCTTGAGTCATGAGCATCAGGAGTTTGATTCGATTGTGTGTTAATTTTAGCGCATGAATGGAAATTCAAGGCACCAGGTAATCAAGCGACTGCAGGCGGGACTTCCCCGCGGGGCGCCGTTCGACCTTGCCACCCTGAG
>ERZ869909.979-NODE-979-length-26255-cov-6.081901_pt1 | contig 26255 bp, 27 predicted proteins | sample MGYA00520892_ERZ869909 | MGnify/ENA primary metagenome ERZ869909 (study PRJEB32215, sample SAMEA104723947) | bioreactor metagenome | biome: bioreactor; feature: anaerobic bioreactor; material: water | place: China | collected 2015-03-12 ... | reverse complement strand
ACCCGAGGAGAACACCATGGCACGAGCCCAGGGGGCGCGGGCGCAGATGGCGCTTGCGTTCGAGACGACCTATGGCAGCGCACCGGCGAGCGGCTACACGCGGATGCCCTTCGCCAGCACCTCGCTGGGGGCGGAGCAGCCGCTGCTCGGATCGGAGCTGCTCGGCTATGGCCGCGATCCGCTGGCGCCGGTCAAGGATGCGGTGACGGCGGATGGCGATGTGGTGGTGCCGATCGACGCCGAGGCGTTCGGCTTCTGGCTGAAGGCGGGTTTCGGAGCGCCGACCACCACCGGCAGTTCGCCCGGCCCCTGGACCCATACCTTCCAGTCCGGGTCCTGGACATTGCCCAGCATGGCGATCGAGACCGCCATGCCCGAGGTGCCGCGCTACGCGATGTATTCCGGCGTGGTGCTGGACCAGCTCAGCTGGCAGATGCAGCGCTCGGGGTTGCTGACCGCCACCGCGCGGCTGGTGGCGCAGGGCGAGACGGTCGCCACGACCAGTGCTGCGGGGACCCCAGCGGAGCTGGACCTGATCCGCTTCGGCCATTTCAACGGCGCGATCAAACGGAATGGTACCGCGCTCGGCAACGTGATCTCGACCGAGATCACCTATGCCAACAATCTCGACCGGATCGAGACCATCCGCGCCGACGGCATGATCGATGGCGCCGATCCCTCGATCGCCGCGCTGACCGGCCGCACCGAGGTCCGTTTCGCCGACAGCACGCTGGTGAGCCAGGCGATCAGCGGCACGCCCTGCGAGCTGGAGTTTTCCTACATGCTCATCTCGGGCGAAAGCCTGACCGTCACCGTCCATGCTGTCTATCTGCCGCGCCCGCGCATCGAGATCGGCGGACCGCAGGGCATTCAGGCCAGCTTCGACTGGCAGGCCGCGCGCGATGCCACGCTCGGGCGGATGTGCACCGTCACCCTCATCAACGACATCGAGGAATATTGACCATGATCCGTCTCGATCTGTCCGCCACGCCGAAATGGCTCGATCTCGCCCCCGGCCTGCGCCTGCATGTCCTGCCCGTCACCACCGCGATCATGGTCGCGGCGCGCAACGACCCAGCGGTCGAGTCGCTGCCCCAGGGGGCGAGCAAGGAGGTGCAGGCGCTGGTCATGGCGAAAGCCGTCGCCCGCCGCGTGCTCACCGGCTGGGAGGGCGTCGGCGATGCCGATGGCAATCCCGTCCCCGTCAGTCCGGAAGGGATCGATGCGCTTCTGGACATCTGGCCGGTGTTCGAGGCGTTCCAGACCCGCTGCCTCGCGCCGCATCTGATGCTGGACGCGGAAAAAAACGCCTCATCGCCCTTGCCGAGTGGCACTTCGGCGGGGGCGACGCCTACTGCGCGGCCTGCCAAGGCCCGTGCCCGGACTGCCCGGCGCGGCTGAACCGGCCGGAAACGCTGGAAGGTTGGCAGGTCTGGGATCTGGCACAGCGCCTGACCGGGCAGCTTCGCCTCGCCACCGGCATGGGCGGGACCATGGTGCTCGGCTGGGACATGACGGCCGCGCTCGCCATGGCACGGGCGCTCGGGGTCGATCCGCTGATCGCCGCCGAATGCCTGCCCGAGATCGAGGCGGTGATGGTCCGCAAGCTCAACGAACAGATGGCGTCCGGTGACCGGTCGTCATTGGGGCCGGGGCGATGAATCCGGTCCGCAAGCCTCTTCCCGCGCGTCAGGAACAATGAGCCATGGCACAGAAGAAGGTCTCCGTCCGCCTCGTCGCCGAGGGCGGCCGACAGGTGAAGGCCGAGTTCCAGGGCATCGGCGATGCGGGCGAAAGCAACTTCAAGCGGATCGAGCGGCAGGCCGACATTACCGGCGCGGTGGTGCGGCGGGTCATGGGCGTCCTTGGTGCTGCGATCAGCACCCGCCAGCTCGTCGCCTATGCCGACCAGTGGACCGACCTGCGCAGCCGTGTCGATCTTGCCACCGGCAGCCAGGAAGCCGGTGCGGCGGTCATGGACCGGCTCGCCTCGATGGCGCGGCGGACCTATTCGGGCCTCGGGCAGACCACGGAATCCTGGCTCGCCAATGCCACGGCCCTGCGCGAACTGGGGCTGACGACGGCGGAAAGCCTCGATTTCACCGAGGCGCTGAACAATGCCATGGTGGTCTCGGGCGCGCGGGCCGAACGCGCGGCCTCGGTCCAGAACGCGCTGTCGAAGGCCATGGCCCTCGGCACGCTCTCGGGCGACAACCTCAATACCGTGATCCAGAGCGGCGGACGGCTTGCGGAACTGCTGGCCTCCGAACTCGGCACCACCGTTTCGGGCCTGCGCAACCTCGGACAGCAAGGCGCGATCACCGGCGATGTCATCCGCACGGCTCTGATCGGCAATCTCGAACTGTTGCGCGAGGAAGCCGACAGCATGCCGGCGACGATCGGTGATGCCTTCACGCTGATCGGCAACGCCGCACTGCAACTGGTCGGGACCTGGGATCAGATGGCGGGCGCCTCCGCGACGGTGGCGGATGCCCTGATCCTCGTCGCAGACAATCTGGAGAGGCTCGCCGCGATCGGCATCGCCTTCGCCGGCTTCATGGCCGGTCGTTGGGTCGCGGCGTTTGTCGCCGCCCGTGTCGCCACCTTCAGCCTCGCCGGCGCGCTCACCGTGCTGCGCGGGGCGATCATCCGCACCGGGATCGGGGCGTTGATTGTCGGCGCGGGCGAGTTGATCTATTGGTTCGGACAACTGGTGCAGGGCGCGGGTGGCTTTGGCGCGGCGCTCGAACTTATGGGCAATGTCGCCAAGGCTGTCTGGGACGGGATCAAGGCCACCCTCGGCTCCTTCGTCGATGACTTCCGCGCCCTGCGTGCCGATATCGAGGCGATCTGGCTGCGGTTGATGGCCTTCCTGTCGAACAAATGGGCCGATTTCCTCGGCACCATCGGACCGACTTTCAACGCGGTCACCGAGACCATCGGTGCCGACGCGCGGATCGACTGGTTCGGGGCACAGTCTTATGCCTCGATGCTTGACCATGCCGCCAGCAATGCCGGTGCGATGGCCGACCGCTATCGCCAGCGGGCGGCCGACACGCGGGCCGGAGCCTTCGACGGCGTCGGCCCGGCAATGCAGGCGCTGCGCGATGCGCTGAGCGGCGGGGACGCCGACAACCCGCTGGACGAGGCCGCCACATCGGCCGACCGGGTAACGGCGGCTCTGGACGATGCCGGTGCGGCTGCCGGTCGTGCCGGCGCGGCCGGGCGCAGCGCCGGAGAGGAGACCCGGGCCGGGGCGGAGGCTGCCGCGACCGGCTGGGCGGCGGTGAGCGAGACGCTCGCCGACTATGCCACGAAGGCAAGCGAGATCGGCGGCGACATCGGCCAGGCGCTGGTCGGGGCGTTCCGGGGCGCCGAGAACGCCATCGGCGAGTTCGTGAAGACCGGCAAGCTGAAGTTCGGTGATCTGGTTACCTCGCTGATCGCCGATCTGGCGAAGCTCGCCGCAAGGCGCTTCATCCTTGGTCCGCTGGCAGGCGTGCTTTCCGGCGTTCTGGGCAATCTCGGCGGTGGGATCTTCGCCAACATCCTGCACGCGGGCGGTATGGTCGACGCGGCGGGGCCGGGCCGCATGGTGCCAGCACTCGCCTTCGCCAATGCCCCGCGCATGCATTCAGGCGGCTGGGCCGGGCTCAGGCCGGACGAGGTGCCCGCGATCCTGCAGCGCGGCGAGCGCGTGCTCTCGCGGCGCGAGGCGCAGAGCTACGGCGCGGGCGGCGGGGTCAACGTCACCATCATGGCGCGCGACGCCGAGAGCTTTCGGCAGTCCCGCACGCAGGTCGCAGCCGACATCGCCCGCGCGGTCTCGCTCGGGCGGAGGGGAATGTGATGGCGTTCCACGAGGTCCGGTTCCCTGACAACATCAGCCGCGGCGCGCGGGGCGGGCCGGAGCGGCGCACGCAGATCGTCGAGCTCGCCTCGGGTGACGAGGAGCGCAACGCCAGCTGGGCCAACTCGCGCCGCCGCTACGATGTCGCCTATGGTATCCGCCGCGCAGACGATCTGGCGGCGGTGGTCGCCTTCTTCGAGGCGCGCAACGGCCGGCTCCACGGCTTCCGGTTCAAGGACTGGGGCGACCACAAGTCCTGCCTGCCTTCGGGCTCGCCATCGCCGACGGATCAGACAATCGGCACCGGCGACGGCGCGACGACCGCCTTTCATCTGGTCAAGCGCTACGCCTCCGGCGCGCAATCCTGGTCGCGCGCCATCGCCAAGCCGGTGGCGGGCACCGTGCGCGTCGCGCTTGGCGGGATCGAGCAGCCCTCCGGGTGGTCGGTCGACACCGCCACTGGCGTCGTCACCTTCAGCGCCGCGCCGGGCGCTGGCGTCGCGGTCACAGCCGGCTTCGAGTTCGACGTGCCGGTCCGCTTCGACACCGATGCGCTCGACGTCACCCTCGATCTCGAACGCCTTGGCTCGATCACTTCCATCCCGCTGCTGGAACTGCGCCGATGAAGTCCCTTGCTCCCGCCCTGCAGGCCCATCTCGACGAGGGCACGACCACGCTCGCCTGGTGCTGGCGGATTACCCGGTCCGATGGCGTGACCTTCGGCTTCACCGACCACGACCGGACGCTGAGCTTCGACGGCACCGACTTTGAACCCGAGAGCGGGCTGACGGCTTCCGAGGTGCGCTCCGGCTCCGACCTGTCCGTCGACGCGCAGGACGCCGAGGGCGTGCTGACCTCGGACCGGATCACCGAAACCGACATCCTCGACGGCCGCTGGGACAATGCCGAGGTCGAGGTCTGGCGCGTGAACTGGGCCGACACCGGCCAGCGCGTCCTGATGCGGCGCGGCGCCATCGGCCAGATCCGGCGGGGGCGTCTGGCCTTCGTCGCGGAGGTCCGTTCGCTCGCCCATGTGCTCGGCCAGACGGTCGGGCGGACGTTCCAGGCGACCTGCGATGCCGCGCTCGGCGATGGGCGTTGCGGCGTCGATCTGGAGGATCCGGCGTTCAAGGGCTCGGGCGCGGTGATCGATCAGCTGCGGGATCGCGCCTTCACCGCCTCCGGGCTTAGCGGCTTCACCTCCGGCTGGTTCACCTTCGGGACGCTCGAATGGACCAGCGGCGCAAACGCGGGGCGGCGCACCGAGGTGCTGGGCCATGACGTTACGGATGGTATCGCGGTGCTGACGCTCCTCGAGGCGCCGGTGCGCGCGATCGCCGAGGGCGACGCCCTCACCATCCGTGCGGGCTGCGACAAGCGCATGGAAACCTGTGGCGCGAAGTTTGCGAATACCCTCAACTTCCGCGGCTTCCCGCACATCCCCGGTCAGGACGCGGTGCTGCGCTACGCCACGAAGGACGGCGGCCACGAAGGGTCCGTGCTGTGAACGCCGATCCGAAGCGCGTCATCGCCATCGCACGCTCCTGGCTCGGCACGCCCTACCACGACCAGGCCAGCCTTCGGGGCGTCGGCTGCGACTGCCTTGGTCTCGCCCGGGGCGTCTGGCGCGAGGTCGTCGGCCCCGAGCCGTTCCCGATCCCGCCCTACAGCCGCGACTGGGGCGAGACCGGCCCGCGCGAGGTGCTGGCCGAGGGCGCACGACGCATGATGAACGAGGTGTCGCCCGCCGAGGCCGGTCCCGGCGCGCTGGTCCTGTTCCGCATGAAGCCCCGCGCCATCGCCAAGCATGTCGGGATCCTGACCGGGCCCGACAGCTTCCTCCACGCCTATGAGCGGCTCGGCGTGATCGAGGAACCGCTCACTCCATCCTGGCGGCGGCGCATCGCCTTCGCCTTCCTGTTTCCGCAACGCTGAGACCCGACCATGGCAACGCTTGTCCTCGGTGCCGCTGGCGCCGCCATTGGCGGTTCGATCGGCGGGGCGATCCTCGGCGTCAGTGCCGCGACCATCGGCGGCTTCATCGGCTCCAGCATCGGCTCGGTGGTCGACAGCTGGATCATCTCGTCGCTGGCGCCCACCCAGCGCATCGAGGGCGCGCGGCTCGACACCTTGCGCATCACCTCGGCCACCGAAGGCGCGGTGATCCCGCGGCTCTATGGCCGGATGCGCATGGGCGGCAACATCATCTGGGCGACCGATTTCCGCGAGGAAACGAAGACCACCACCCAAGGCGGCGGCAAGGGCGGCGGAGGCGGCAAGGTCAAGACCACGGAGTACCTGTACTACGCGAGCTTCGCCGTGGCCTTGTGCGAGGGGCCAATCACCGGCATCGGCCGCATCTGGGCCGACGGCAAGCCGATGGACCTCTCCGGCGTCACCTGGCGCTGGTATCCGGGCGACGAGGCGCAAACGGCGGACCCGTTCATTGCGGCGAAGATGGGCGCGGCCAACACGCCCGCCTATCGCGGCACCGCCTATGTGGTCTTCGAGGAGCTGGCGCTCTCGACCTATGGCAACCGCCTGCCGCAGCTCTCGTTCGAGGTGTTCCGGCCGCTCGCCGATCCCGACACCGCCGAGGGGCTGACCCGCGCCGTCACCATGATCCCGGCCTCGGGCGAGTTCACCTACGCGACGCAGGCGATCCGCAAGACCGACGGCGGCGCAACGGTGCCCGAGAACCTGAACGCGCTGGCCGACTCCACCGACATGGTGGAGGCGCTGGACAGGCTGCAGGCCATGGCCCCTGCGGTCGAGAGCGTCAGCCTCGTCGTCGCCTGGTTCGGCGACGACCTGCGCGCGGGGTCCTGCAAGGTGCGGCCGGGCGTCGAGGTCTCGGCCAAATCCACCACCCTAGCCAGCTGGTCGGTCAATGGCGTGACCCGCGCCGATGCCTTCCTCGTCAGCCGGGACGATCAGGACCGCCCGGTCTATGGCGGCACGCCGTCCGACTTCGCGGTGGTGCAGGCGATCCAGGAGATGAAGGCGCGCGGGCTGCGCGTCACCTTCTATCCCTTCATCCTGATGGACGTGCCGCCCGGCAACAGCCTGCCGAACCCGTATTCCGACAACGCCGCGGAGACGGGCCAGCCCGTGTTCCCATGGCGGGGGCGGATCACCTGTTCTCCCGCGGCGGGGTTCGCAGGATCGGTGGACAAGACCGCCACGGCGGCTGCGCAGGTCGCGGCGCTGTTCGGCGCAGCCACACCCGCGAGCTTCAGCGTCTCGGGTCAGACGGTTTCGTGGACCGGGGCGGCCGGCGACTGGGGCCTGCGGCGCATGGTGCTGCACTACGCCCATCTCTGCGCGGCGGCGGGCGGGGTCGACGCCTTCCTGATCGGCACCGAGATGCCGGGGCTGACGACGATCCGTTCGGGCGCCAGCACCTATCCCGCCGTTCAGGCTTATCGGGACCTGCTCGCGGATGTCCGCTCAATCCTCGGGTCCGGGACGAAGATCGGATACGCCGCCGACTGGTCGGAATACTTCGGCCACCAGCCGGGCGACGGCTCGGGCGACGTGTTCTTCCACCTCGACCCGCTCTGGGCCGATCCGGAAATCGAATTCGTCGGGATCGACAACTACATGCCGCTGTCTGACTGGCGCGACGGGTTCGAGCATCTCGACGCGGCCGAGGGCTGGCCCGCGATCTACGACCGCGCCTACCTGCAGGGGAACATCGCGGGCGGCGAAGGTTTCGACTGGTTCTATGCCAGTGCGGCGGACCGCTCCGCGCAGGTCCGTACCCCCATCACGGATGGCGGCGCGGCCAAGCCATGGGTCTTCCGCTACAAGGATCTGCGCGCCTGGTGGGCGAACCCGCACTATAATCGCCCGGGTGGGGTGGAGAGCGGCACGCCGACGGCATGGGTGCCGCAGTCCAAGCCGATCTGGTTCACCGAGCTGGGCTGCCCGGCCATCGACCGCGGCACGAACCAGCCGAACGTCTTCTTCGACCCGAAGTCCTCGGAAAGCTTCACACCGCATTTCTCGCGCGGCTGGCGCGATGACGCGATCCAGCGCGCCTATCTCGAGGCGACGTATCTCTGGTGGGGCGAAGCCGCGAACAACCCGGTCTCCTCGGTCTACGGCGGTCGGATGGTGCACGTCCCTGAATGCGCCGCCTGGACCTGGGACGCGCGGCCCTATCCGTTCTTCCCGGCGCTCACCGATGTCTGGACGGACGGCGCGAACTGGCGGCTCGGGCACTGGCTGACCGGGCGGCTGGGAGCGGTGTCGCTGGCGGCGCTCGTGCGGCACCTCTGCCTGCGCGCAGGGCTGCCCGAGGACAGCATCGACGTCACCGGCCTCTGGGGTGCGGTCGAAGGCTACGCCATCACAGCGCTCGAAAGCCCGCGCGCCTCGATCACCACGCTCTCACGCCACTTCGGCTTCGACGCCGTCGAGACCGAGGGCGTGATCCGCTTCGTGATGCGCGGCCGGGCCGCCGTCGCCACGCTTGCGCCCGACGATCTGGTCGCCCCCCGCGAGGGCGACCTGCTGGAGCTGACGCGCGGCCAGGAGACCGAACTGCCGCAGGCGCTGAAGTGGCAGATCGCCCGCGCCGACGAGGATTACGACGCGGCCCTCGTCGAGGCGCGGCGGATCACCGTGGACACGACGCGCGTCGCGTCCGAGTCCTTCCCGATGGCCGTGCCGCCCGAGGAGGCCGAGCGCCGCTGCCGCCGTGCCCTGATGGAGGCGTGGGTTGGGCGGGAGACGGCGGCGTTCCGTCTGCCGCCCTCGCGCCTCGCGCTCGATCCGGCCGACGCGATCCGGCTGGAGCATGACGGGCGGCTGGTCGATCTGCGGCTCGTCTCCATCGCCGACGCGGAGGCGCGCGGCATCGAGGCAGTCCGCCAGGACCGCGCGACCTACGATCTGCCGCCCGGCGATCCCCGCGCGGCGTCACTGACGCGGGCGGTGGTGTTCGGCGCGCCGGATGCGGTGCTGATGGACCTGCCGCAGCTGACCGAGGACCAGCCCGCGCACCGGCCCTTCGCGGCCGCGCATGCGGTTCCCTGGCCGGGCGAGATGGCGGTGTTCCGGAGCCCCTCGACCGATGGCTTCGAGCTGCTGACCACGTTTGGCAGCCGCGCCCGGATCGGGGCTCTGGTCTCGGACTTCTACGCAGGCCCCACGTCGCGCTTCGATCTCGGTAATGCGCTGGTGGTCGATCTGCTGACCGGCACGCTGGAGAGCGTGACAGACCTGACGCTGTTCGGCGGGGCGAACGCGCTGGCGGTGGAAACCGCGTCGGGCGTTTGGGAGATCGTGCAGGCGGGCGCGGCCGAGCTGCTGGCGCCGGGTCGGTATCGGCTGACCCGGCTTCTGCGCGGCCAGCGCGGCACCGAGGGAGCCATGGGCAATCCGACGCCCGCTGGCGCGCGGGTGGTAATGCTGGACGCTTCGCTGGCGTCCCTGACGATCGCAGAGGCAGATCTCGGCATCCCGTGGAACTGGCGCATTGGTCCAGCCAGCCGCCCTGTCAGCGACGAGACCTACGTGGCGCAGGCCTTCACGCCCGAGGGCATCGGACTGCGTCCGTTCTCCGTAGCCCATGTCGAGCAGCCATGGCGCACACCGCGCGCGCCCGGGGATCTGACCATCCGGTGGACGCGCCGGTCCCGCGCGCTGGCGGCCGACAGCTGGGGCGGGCTCGAGGTGCCGCTCGGCGAGGAAACCGAGGGCTACGAGGTCGAGGTCCTCGACGGCGCGACGGTGAAGCGGGTGCTGAGCACAGCCACCACCAGCATGGTCTACAGCGCCGCCCAGCAGACAGCCGATTGGGGCACGCAGCTCGCCCCCGGCGACAGTCTTGCCATCCGCATCTTCCAGCTCTCCGCCCTCGTCGGGCGGGGCGCGCCCAAGGCTGTAACCTTGAGCTTCTGAGGTGGCGCAATGAGTTCTGGCAAGGCGCGCGATCGACGTCGTAGGCTTGGGACATGCGCCCCGAGGACGAAGACAGGATTGCAGCCCAGCTTGCCAGAGTGATGGCCGTGGCCTGCGTGCGCAACACGCAGCTCGAGACACTCCACGCGGGTCAGGTGCCTGCCTCGCGCACCGGCGACGGCAGCGACGTCATCGTAGTGGACGCGGACGGCAACCGCATTCCGTGGTCCGAGGTTTCGCGGATCGACGATGACGAGATGCGCGCGCTGATGCGCGAGATCGTGAATCGGCTCTACACCTTCCATCTGAGGATCGACGACCCGGCCTTCCGGGCCGAGATCGATCGCTGGGCCGCAATGACCACAACTTGGGACGCGCCGAAGCCCGACCCGGTTCTGTCGGCCATTCCGGCGGAGACGCCCGAGCGCGGGTAGCCCGCCACCTACCATCGCCGTGCCTTCATCCGCCGCCTGCCATGCAGGCGGCGTTCTTCGTTCTGGAGACCGCCAATGTCCGACGCCACGACCCATCTCCTGCTGCCCTACATCCTCGCGGCGCAGGCCCAGAAGCATGTCACCCACAACGAGGCGCTGAGGATCCTCGACGGGCTCGTCCAGCTCTCGACCCTCGATCGGGACCTGACCAATCCGCCCGGCAGCCCCTCCGACGGCGACCGCTACATCGTCGCTTCGGGCGCGACCGGCGACTGGGCGGGCTGGGACCTGAACGTCGCGCTCTGGACCGACGGCGCGTGGCTCCGGCTGCCGCCCCGGACGGGCTGGCGGGCGTGGGTCGAGGACGAGGGCCTGCTGCTGGTCTACGATGGCGCGGGCTGGGTCGGGACCACGCCCGCCGCGCTGCAGAACCTCGCGCTTCTGGGCCTGGGCACGACGGCGGACGCCTCGAACCCGTTCTCGGCCAAGCTCAACGCCGCGCTCTGGACGGCGAAGACCGTGGCCGAGGGCGGGACCGGGGATCTGTTCTACACGATGAACAAGGAGACCGTGGGCGACGATCTCGGGCTGACGCTGCAGACCGGCTTCGTCACCAAGGCGCTGGTCGGGCTCTTCGGCTCGGACAGGTTCCGCCTCGCGGTCTCGGCTGACGGCAGCACCTTCTTCGACGGGCTGAGCGTGGACAACGCTAACGGCATCGCCGACCAGCCGCGCCTGCCGCGCTTCAAGGCCTACACGAACTACGACAACTACGTTGCCGTGGACACCTGGACGAAGATCGGCATCAACAACACCGACTACAACGACCAGGGTGCCTTCGACGCCGCCAACAACCATTTCGTGGCGCCTGTGGACGGCACCTACATCTTCGGCGCGACGCTGCTCTACAAGATCAACGCCAGCGCCACGGCCCGCATGCGCGGGCGGCTGGTCCTGAACGGGACGACCGAAATCCGGGGCTCCCTCGGCGAAATCTCCGCGACCCACGTCTCGCTCGCGACCGCGATCTGGTTGCAGACCCTGGTCCCGCTGACTGCGGGCGATACCGTCGAGCTGCAGGGGTATTTCCGGGTCGCGGACGGCTACTTCGCGGCCGACCACACGTCCTTCTGGGGCTGCAAGGTCGGCTGAGCGGCGGAAGGAGGATTCCGATGAACCCACCCCGATCCGAGGGCTACGTGCGCATGCCCGACGCCGAGTTCGAGGCGATCCTGACCCGGGCGGCGGAGGAAGGCGCGAAGCGCGCGCTGGCCGATGTCGGTCTCGACGGCGACGAGGCCGCGCTCGACATCCGCGATCTGCGCTCCCTGGTGGACTGCATCCGGCTGGTGCGCCGCACCGCGATGCAGACCGCCGTCCGCATGATCACCACCGGCGTCATGCTGGCGCTGCTCGCGGGCATCGCCATCAAGCTCAAGATCTTCGGCGGCAGCCCGTAGCCGCTCGCCATCCCCATTCATGAACCCGCACTGACCCGCCTTCGTGGCGGGGTGAGCCGTGGTCTGCCTGACAGGCAGACGGGAAGGTCCAGTGGACCTTCCCGAGCGGCGAACGCACCGAGCCCTGCGAGGGGCCGGAAACTCGTATTCGGAGGACCCCATGACCACGACCTTCCACCGCCATTGGCGCGACGTTCCGGAAAGCGCCTGGCGCTGGCGGAATTTCAGCCCGGCAGAGATTGCCTGCCGGGGCACTGGCAAGCTGCTCATCAACGAACCCGCGCTCGACAAGCTGCAGGCGCTCCGCGACCGGCTGGGCAAACCACTGATCGTACGCTCGGCCTATCGAAGCCCCGAGCACAACCGCGCCGTCGGCGGTGCCACGCGGTCGAAGCACCTCGACGGCGCGGCCTTCGACATCGCCATGGCGAACCACGACCCGGCGGCGTTCGAGGCGGCGGCGCGGGAGGTCGGGTTCCTCGGCTTCGGGTTCTACCCGCGATCGGGGTTCATCCATGTCGACCTCGGCCCCGCGCGGCAGTGGGGCGAGCGGTTTCCGGTACGGGCGACCGCATTTGCAGCTGAGACGCCACCCGCGCGCGAGGTGCTGGCCGACAGCCGCACAATGAAGGGTGGTGGTGCGGCCGGTGTCGCGACGCTGGGCGCAGCCGGAATCGAGGTGGCGCAAAGCGTCATCGCCGAGACCCAGACCGCGATCCTGCCGCTGGTGCCTTATCTCGACACGTTGCGCTGGGTGTTCATCGCCGTCGCGCTCGGGGGCATCACGGTCACGATCTACGCTCGGCTCGACGATTGGCGGAGTGGGCAGCGGTGATGGCCCCGCTCCTGACCGGCTTCGCCGCCAGCCCATGGATGCGGGCGGCCCTGTCGGCCGCCTGGTCTGCCTGTTCCTGCCGTTAAATCTGTCGTTCCGTGCGGCCTGCGGGCATGGAACAGCGCAACGAAATGACGATCGGCCACTCTAGAACATTAGCCCCCTGCCGGCGGCTGCACCCTCCATTTCCGTTGCATCTAGACCGTGGCGGGACGGCGCGCTTCGGTCAGGCAAGCGCGGCGAACAGGCCCAACGCGATCAGGATCAGGGTGACCGAGCTCGCCGCGTGGTCGTTGATCAGCCGCTCCAGCCGTTCCAGCCCATCCCAGATCTCCGGCCAGGTGCGCGCGGTCTCGACCGGCTTGTCCGATCCGCCCACCGATGCGGCGGCCTGGGCTGCGGCGACCGCACGGGCGTTGAACCTCGCAACCGAGCCGAGCAGGTCGCCTTCGGGCAGCGACGGGGCGCGCAGTCCAATTCCCAACGCGGCGATAACGAGAACCGCCGCGAGCCCAAGGGGCCAGGCGCTAACGCCGAGTGCCAAGAAGTCGATCGTCCCATAGGGTGCTTTGCCCGTTACCGCAGCATAAAGTGACCACGGCAGTGCGAGCGCAGTGGCGGCCAGCGCCACCATCGGCACAACCATCAGACCGGGCAGGCGATCTTCCTTTTCAGCCTTAGGCAGAGTAAATAGAAAACGCGCCAGCAGAAGCCCGGAGGTGAGCGCGGAAAGGCCGATTAACGTCGCACCAAAGTCCCCTGCGGAGCCCTTGATTGCCGATTTCGTAAGCGCCCCAGCGGTCAGCGGCAACCCCGCCACAGACAAGGCGACCATCGCCAGTGCCGCAATCACCAAGCCTCGCACCACACCCCGGGCCTTGCCGGCAACGCCGACACCCAGGAACAGTGCGCCCTTGGCCAGCCCGTGATGCAGCGCATAAAGCGCCACCGCCGGCAGAACCGAAGCCGCTGACAGGCCCGCCGCCAGCGCCGCGCCCATCACGCCCATCAGAAGCCCCATCTGACTGACGGTGGAATAGGCCAGCACGGTCTTTGGATTGCCCTGCATCGCCCCGTAAAGCGCCGCCGCGAAGAGCCCGCTGAACCCCGCCAGGGCCAGCAACGTTCCGCTGATCGGCCAAGCACTGCCCCAGGGCAGAAACGTGACCAGCCCGAAGATACCCGCCTTCACAATGGCGCCAGAAAGTACCGCCGAGGCCGGGACCGGCGCTGCCGGATGTGCCACCGGCAGCCAGACATGCAGCGGGACCAGACCCGCCTTGATGCCGAAACCCGCGATCATTAGCCACAGGACCAGCGGGTCGGCTCGTGGGGCGGCGAGGCTGTCGCGGATCTCGTCGATTAGGATCGTGCCGCCTGCCGCATGGGCGCCGATCATAAAACCGGCCAGCAGCGCGGTTTCGCCAATCACGGCAAGGATGATGTAGACGGCGCCGGCCCGCATCGACGCGGGTTTGCGATCGTGGATCACGAGCGGATAGGCGGCCAGAGACACCAGCGCGAAGAACACGTAGAAGCTCGCCAAATCCGCGGCCAGAAATACACCCAGGTTTCCCGCAAGAACAAGCATCCAGAACAGGGCGAAGGTCCGCGCACGCGGATCGCCGCGCATGTAGCGCAGGGCATAGACTCCGGCCCAGAACCACAGCACCGCGGCGCCGCTCAGAAAAAGCACTCCCGGTTCGGTCAGACGGAGCCCGCCGTCGAGAAGGACCCATGTCACGCTCAAAGTTTGGTCTCGCGGCGCCAGGAACACGGCGGCGAGTGCCGGCAGCGGCGCAAGCGGCAGCGCCAACAGCATCCTCGGCCCCAGCTTCGGTAACAGGCACAGAAGGGCGAGAAGGATCGGCCAGAGGATCACGACCGGCAGAAGAAGGCTGGGTGCGACTGTCATTTCAGGTAGCCACTCTCTGCGATCAGCTTGGCCCAGCTCAGAGGGCTGAACGGGAAGGTCGCAAACGCTCCGGCAGCGAGTGTGGCTAGGGCGGTTATCGCGGCGGGGAGAATCAACATCCGGTTCCAGGCGCCGTCCAGTTCCCGCACCGATGCCAGCTTCGCCGATGGCGGAAGCAGCCAAGCGCGGTAGAGCAGCGGCAGGAAGTAGAGCGCGTTCAGTAGAGATGATCCCGCCAGAACGGCGATGACCCAAGGCGCGTCGGATTGCAGCCCGCCCAACCCGAGGTGCCATTTCGAGATGAAGCCTGCCGTCGGCGGAACACCGATCATGCCGAGCGCGCCGATGCTGAATGCAGCCATTGTCACCGGCATCGCCCGCCCGGCACCGTCGAGATCCGTCACCGACTTGATCCCCATCCGGTTGTCCAGCGCGCCCGCGCACATGAAGAGAGTGATCTTCATGATCCCCTGATGCACCAGATGCACCAACGCGCCGATGATCGCGAAGGGACCGATCAGGCTGGCCCCGAGAATGATGTAGCTGACCTGGCTGACCGTCGAATAGGCCAGCCGCTTCTTGATGTCGGTCTGCATCACGGCGCGGAACGAACCGTAGAGGATCGTCGCTCCAGCCAACACGGCAAGCGGTGTGCCTAGGCCAAGCTCCGACACCGTGTCGATACCGTAGACGTCGTAGATCATCCTCACGATCCCGAACGCACCGGCCTTGACCACGGCCACAGCGTGCAGCAGTGCGCTGACCGGCGCAGGAGCGGCCATCGCCTCGGGCAACCACCCGTGGAACGGGATGAGCGCCGCCTTCACGCCGAGCCCGCCGATGCAAAGGATGAATATAAGCGTAAGTTCAAGCCGCGGGATGCCGGACAGATCAGGCGGTGCCGTAAACTCGATCGTGCCGACGAGCGACTTCAGCCAGACGATGCCCGCCAGAAAGGCGGCGCTGCCTGCCAGCGTATAGATCAGGTAGATGCGCCCCGCGCGCAGGGACTTCTCGTCACCCTTATGGACGACCAGCGGCCATGTCGCCAGCGTCAGGAGCTCGTAGAACAGGAAGAACGTGATCGTTGTGCCCGACATGGCCACGCCGGTCGCCGCGAGGACGCAGAGGTTGAAGAACCCGAAAAAGCGCGCCAGGTGAGGGCCGCGTCCGAAATAGGCGATCGAGTAGACCGTAGCGATCAACCACAGGAAGGCCGAGAGGGTGATGAACAGCAGTGCGATGGAATCGAGTCGGAGGATAAAGTCGTGGCCCGGCAGGAACTCGTAGCGCCATTCCGTGATCACGCCTTCGCGCGCTGCCAGCAGGAGGAAGCCCACGACCGCCAGCTTGATCAGGGCGAAGCTGATGTTGATCGCGTCGCGCCATACCGCCATGCGGTCGGGCAGGGCGAAGCTGATGAGTGCCGGAACGAGTGGCAGGAAGACCAACAACAGGGGCAGGAGATGGATCATCGGACATCCACCGCCACAGCCGTCGGCGGCCCGGCCCAAGGTGCCCCGGCGGTGACTTCGACCATCGCCTGTCCGGCGAACCCCAGAGACACGGCGAGAAGCGCCAACGCCAGCGGCGCGGCGGTGCGCAGCGGGGCCCTCGACACGACCACCGGCGTATCGCTGCCGGCGAAGGTCCAGGCCAGCGGGCTGAACAGGTAGACTGCGCCCAGCAACCCGCCGATGAGCAGCACTGCGGCCGCGAACACGGCGCCCTGCTCCACCGCCGCCTCAAGCAGGAGGAATTTCGCGATGAAGCCGACCGAGGGCGGCAGGCCCATCAGCGACACCGCGGCCAGCCCGAAGGCTGCGACGGTCAACGGCATCGCCCGCGCAAGGCCACGCAAGTCCTCGAGGCGCTTGCCGTTCACGGCCTCGAGCATGAGCCCGGCGGCCAGGAACATCGCCGCCTTGGCCAGCAAGTGGGCGACGGCGTGGATCGTCATCCCGGCCCAGGCCCCCCCGGTCCCCGCCGCCGTGGCAACCAGGGGGAACGCCAGCAGGAGATAGCCGATCTGCGCCACGGTCGAATAAGCCACGAGGGCCTTCAGGACGTTCTGCCGGATCGCCTGGACGGAACCGTAGAGGACTGCCAGCGCACCGAGCCAGCCGAGCACCTCCAGCCCCGCAGGAGCTACGATGGTCGGGAAAGCCTCGAACCAAAGGCGCAGCAGGATCACGAATCCCACTTTCACGACGATCGCAGACAGCAGGGCGCTGGCGGGAGCGGGTGCTGCGGCATGGGCCGGCGGCAGCCAGCCGTGCAGCGGAAAGACCGCCGCCTTGATCAGCAGCCCTGCCGTCATCACTGCGAGCGCCGTCTTTGTCGCGAGGTCAGGCCGCGCCGTCGCGGCCAGAAGCGTCAGATCCACCGTCGCATAGTTCGAGAACAGGAGGGCCACGCCCAGCAGATAGGCCAGTGATCCGACCAGAGCGATCACGAAGTAGCGCAAGGCGGCGCGCAGCGAGCCCATCGCCGCCATCGCCACCGCCGCCAGGCTGACCATCTCCAGCGCTATGTAGAGATTAAAGAGATCGGTGCTCAGGAATCCGGCATTCGCTCCACCCCATAACAGGTAGAAGAGCGGCCAGAAGGCGAAGCCGTGGGCAGTCTCCGATCTGTCCGGGCCGGGTGCGAATTCATGAAGCGCATACAGTCCAACAATCGAGGCGCAGGCAGCCGTGGCGCCCACCATCATCTGCGCTAGCCCATCCGCGCGCAACTGAACGCCCAGGGGCAGGTTCCAGTCGCCGACCACATGTGCCGAGCCCTCTGGCAGCAGCAACAGCCAGACCGTGAGGCCCGCCATGACCGGGATTGCCGTAAGCAGTAACCAGCGCACCCAGGTGCCAAGGAGCAAGGCCGCGATCATTAGGGCGAGCGGAACCGCGACAAGCAGGTCGAGCGGGCTCATGTGTGGTCGTCGGTTGTCTTGGCCGCCGCCTTGTCGTCCGGCGCACGCTCATCCTCGGCCACACGCAGAATCAGCGCCGCGCCGAAGGCAGTAAGCGCCACGGCGACGACGATTCCGGTGATCACCAGCGCCTGCGGGAAAGGGTCGGTCGAGGCAGCCCCGCGTCCAAGGCCACCCAAGACAAGAAAGATCCCTGCGCCGACCACGTTGACGGCCAGGATCTGACGCAGCGGATGGCGCAGGATCAGGAAGCCATAGAGCCCGAGCCCCACCAGAGCCACGCCAGTCAAGGGGTAAATATGCAGGAGCATTGTCATGCAGCGGTCAACCTTTGCGACCGGGCGCCACCGGCGGTCCGGCCAGCTGCAGCGCGAGGGTGGCGCCGATCGACAGCGCAAGGCCGTATTCGATGGCGACGATGAAGGCCTTCTCGAAGCCTGGCGGGTAGAACAAGAACCGGCCGAGGGCGATGCCCGCGGCGCCAATGATGAGAAAGACCGCCGGTCCAAGCACGAGAGCCACGCGGAGGTAGAAGTCGTCCGCCCGCGGCCATGAGATCACGCCACCGATCGCGGCGATGATCAGACCGCCCGCCAGCACGGTTCCGGCCTGGAACGCCCCGCCTGGCAGGTCTGACCCCGCCCAGACAAGGTAGACCGCCAGGATCAGCGCCAGGGGCAGGAGCAGCCGACCGAAGGCTGCCGCCACGTCGTGTCCTTCGTACTCCGCGAGTGCCAGCGCCGCGGGGGCGTGCGGCCACGCGACGCGCGGCGCGAGCGACCAGACCGCGATGAGGGCGCCCAGCAGGACAAAGGCCTCCAGTAACGTATCGTAGGCGCGAAAGGCCAGAAGCACGCCAGTCACCGGGTTTTCGATACCAAGCCCGGGCATCAGTGCGGCGATCGACCCACCCAGATCGTCGGCGGGCGGGACACTCATAACTGCGGAACCGACCATCGCCGTAAAGCCAGCGCAGGCCAAGAGCGCACCGGCTCGGAGCCAGCCGGGCAACTCGGCGCTGACAAGATCGTCACCAAGCGCGTTCAGCCGTTGCCGCGTCAGGATCAGCAGAACTCCGGTGACGCCCGCTCCGATGGCGATTTCCGCCATCGCGACATTTACAGCGTCCATCGCGAGCCATGCCAGACCGAGCAAGTTTCCGAGCACGATGAAGAAGACGATCGCCGCCAGCGCGTTGCGCATAAGCAGCGCCGCGGCGGCAGTGCCGACGATCATCAGACAGAGGATCATGTCGAAGGCCAGCGTCATTCGTCGGAGCCCCGCTCGGCCGAAGTCTTCGCACGGCGAGCCATCAGCTGCGCGGTCGCTCCGGCGGCCATGAGCGCGAACAGCCAGACGGCGGCGATCTTGACGGCGGCGGCAACCGAGCCCCAGTGCAACGCGGCGGCAAGCGCCACGAAACCCAGACCGACGTTGTCGGCTTTGGTGAGCGCGTGCAGCCTCGATTCGGCATCTTGGAACCTGAGCAGCCCCAGCGATCCGGCCGCATAGAAGAATACACCGACGTAAAGAAGCGCGGGTACGAGGTAGTCCGTGAGGGTCATGGCTGTGTCTCTCGCGGCTTGCGCCCAGTGCTCCGGCGCTCGCGCACGAAGGCGAGAATTGCCACCGACGCTAGCACCGTCGCCACCAACGCGGCGTCCAGCATCGATGCGTCGTCCCTGGCCGCGCCCAGCGTCAGCGCCACGCCGACCCCGCTGGTCGCGACGAGTTGAGCGGCCATCACGTGATCGATCGCCCGTGGTCCGTGCCAGGCGCGAAAAAGCGCCAGCGCCAGCGCGAGCAGCAGGGCGATGGCGGCGAGCATGAAATGGTCAGTTGTGTCCACGATGCCCTCCGGTGTGGCGCGGGGCGGCGACAGGGGCACCGAACAGGCGAAGCACGCGGCGTTCCTCTGCTTCCAGGCTGCGCGTGTCGAAATCGTCAATGTCAAGCACGTGGACCTCCAGCGCGCCGCCGCGGACCCCTGCAGCCAATGAGCCGGGCAGAACGCTGACGACCCCGCCAAGCACGGCATTCACCTCGACGATATTCGTTGAGAGCGGAATCCGGAACCACCCGGGCCGGACCGGCAGACGTGGGTCGAGCACCCTCCGCGCGACATCCAGCCCCCCCCAGAAGCCGCGGAGCAGGAGGTGGGGCACGTACAGGACTGCCCACCCCAGCCGGATCCCCGGTTGCGTCGCCGGATACAGCACCAGGCTAACCCATGTTGCCAGCAGAACCGCTGGCGCCCCGTGGTAAAGCGCATCCGTCACGCCGCCCGTCAGCGCCAGCCAGAAGAGGGAGAAGGTGACGAGGCGTGCCACTGACGAATGCACTTGCATGATCTGAGTCCAATCTTCACACCCACCGACACCCGATGGTCCAGTCGCGTAGTGCATGGAAATGATCTACCAAGACTGACTAGAAGGAGTTTTTTGGTTTAGCACAACTGGAAAAAAGCATTAGCAGCACGTTTCCAAGAAAAAATCGCGCAACGGGCGACTGCCAGTCGCCAGCGGAAACGCTTGCTGATCGCGACCCGAAAGCGTACATTTTAAAACGGTACTCCAGATTTAGGTCAATAAATCAGTCAGGCACCGTGCGCAGTTTCGTTTTATTCACGGGTTGATGCAGACGATGCCTATTCGTCCCTCCGACTCGCGCGGACTCCGTCCCACGGACCCGCCGATCCGCCCGGCGGGCGGGCGGTGATCGCCACCATGCGCGGCGAGGAACGCGCAATTTCCCCGTTGCTCACCGAGGCGCTGGGCCTCGACTGCATTGTGCTAACGAGCTTTGACACCGACCGGTTCGGGACCTTCACCCGTGAGATCGAGCGGACCGGGACGCAGCTTGACGCCGCGCTCGGCAAGATCGCCGCGGCCTTCGAGCATGGCCCGAATGCGCGCGTGGCGATCGCGAGCGAGGGCAGTTTCGGGCCGCACCCCTGGCTTCCGCTCGGCCGCGAGCTCGTGCTGCTTGTCGTTCGGCAGACCGGGCTTGAGCTCGCGGGCCACGATGCCACCCTCGACGCTCACTTTGCCCATTGTATTGTCGACGGCCCTGCTCCGGCCTTGGCGTTCGCCGAGCGCATGCGGTGATGGCTTGCATGAACGCCGACTGCTCGGCACTCAGATGGGCCACGACCGTTCGCGCGCGGTAAGAATTCTCCTCTCATGGACAGAAATCCGTTGCCAAACGGCATTGCCCAAGGTTCAAGGTGGGGCCGTTGCTGCGGCAGCAGTATGAACCGCCTACCGCGCGACCAGTCGTTTTGCTGGATGCGGCAACAAATGGTGAAATTAACTTGGAAACCTCTCAGGCCTTATTGCTGCTCGAAGCCCTGGGCATCGGCCTACTGATCGGGATCGAGCGCGAGCGCAATGCAGGAGAGCCCGGAGGCCCCGCCCCGGCAGGCGTGCGCACCTTCGCGCTCGCCTCGCTGACCGGCGCGCTGAGTCAGATTGCCGGAGGGTGGCCGATGCTGGCCGTCGCCATCGCCGTCATCGGCGGCCTGCGCATGGTGACGCATCTGTCTCTGCCGGATCGGCAGGCGGGTCTGACCACCAGCCTTGCGCTGCTGATCGTGGTCATGCTGGGTGCATTGTCGATCGAGCACACCTTCCTCGCGGCGGCTTCGGGAGTCCTCGTGGCGGCGCTGTTGGCGGCCCGCACGGTTCTGCGCGAGTTCAGCCGCTCGGTGCTCAACGATTTCGAGGTCCGCGACGGTCTGATCCTCGGTGTCTCGACGCTCTTGATCCTGCCGATCCTGCCGAACGAAGGCCTGGGGCCGGGCGGGGCAATCAACCCGCAGAACCTGTTCGTGATCGTCATCCTGGTGATGGCGATCGGCGCTGTCAGCCACATCTCCACCCGGGTGTTCGGCGCAAGGCTGGGGTTGCCACTGAGCGGTTTCCTGTCCGGGTTCGTCTCGAGCACCGCGACCGTGGTGGCAATGGCGAAGAAAGTGCAGGATCGGCCGGTCGACACCTATCCGGCCGCTGCGGGTGTCACGTTCTCGTCGGTCTCCTCGCTCGTGCAGACAGGGATCGTGCTGCTCTTCCTCAGCCCTTCGATGTTTGCTCTGTCAGCGCCGATCCTGATCGTCCCGACCGCGGTGGCGCTGCTCTACGGGACGGCGCTTGCGCGTTTCGGATCGCGCGACGGGCCAAGAGAGCGTGAGGGTCTCGACCTTCCCAGCCGCATCTTCAGCATCCGGGCGGCCATCAGCTTTGCCCTGACCGTCGCCACGGTCATCGTCGTCTCCGCGTTGCTGAATGATCAATTCGGGAGCGAGGCGGTCCTGTGGTCAGCCGCACTCGCGGGCCTCGTCAGCACCAGTTCCGCCGCTGTTGCGCTGGCCTCGCTGGTTTTGGCCGGGCAGTTGCCGGCATCCGAGGCGGTCGTGCCGCTGGCAGCAGCGATCAGTGTGAATGCCGGTGTGCGGATCGTCCTGGCCCTTCGCGGAGGGGCGACGCCGTTCGGCTGGACTGTCGCCGGCGGCCTGCTGCTGACCGCCGCCGCCGTCTGGGCAGGGTGGTGGTTTGCAGCCGCCATCAGCAGCATGATCACGGAGTGAGCTTCGTGCCGCGGCGTTGACAGGGAAAGTGCTATGTGTGGAGAGCGATATGGCCCAGCAACAGCCCACAAAGACGATCGATCTGGCGCTTCAGGGCGGCGGATCCCACGGGGCGCTGACTTGGGGTGTGCTCGACCGCATCCTCGAAGACGAACGGCTGGAGATCGCAGGCATCAGCGGGACCAGCGCTGGGGCGATGAATGCCGTGGTGCTGGCGCAAGGGTTCCACCAGGGCGGCCGGGACGGAGCGCGCGATGCGCTCGCCGCCTTCTGGCGGGCGGTGAGCGATGCGGCGCGCTTTTCGCCGGTGCAGCGCAACTGGTGGAACAGGCTCACCAGCAACTTCAACCTCGACAGGTCGCCCGGCTATCTGTACTTGGACAATATGACGCGGTTGTTCTCGCCCTATGAGCTCAATCCGCTGAATATCAACCCGTTGCGCGACCTTGTTGCCAGCACGGTCGACTTCGATCGGGTCAATTCCTGCGCGATTCCGAAGATCTTCGTCACCGCCACCAACGTTCGGACCGGCCAGGCGCGCGTCTTTACCCAGCCGCATCTGTCGGTGGAAACGATCATGGCCTCGGCCTGTCTGCCATCGGTGTACCAGGCGGTCGAGATCGACGGCGAGGCCTATTGGGACGGCGGCTACATCGGCAATCCGGCGCTTCACCCCCTCGTCGACCAGACCGACTGTCGCGACATGGTCATCGTCCAGATCAATCCGATGACCCGCCGCGAACTGCCGCGAACGGGGCGGGATATTCTCAACCGAGTGAATGAGATCAGCTTCAATTCCAGCCTCATCAAGGATCTGCGGGCGATCCAGCTGCTGCACCAGCTTATCGATGCGGAGGGAATTGAGACGGAGCGATACCGCGACATGCGGGTTCATTTGATCCATGCCGCTGAAGAATTACAGGATCTGGACTCCTCGAGCAAGCTCAACGCCGAATGGACATTCCTCACCCACCTGCACGAGCGCGGCCGGGCTTGGGCGCACCAGTGGCTAAAGGCGAATTATGACGGGATCGGTGTACGCTCCACCTTCGATCTCGACGCGTTGTTCGCCGACTCGCTTCGTCTGGTTAGGGCGCCCGAGCGGTCGAGCACCAACCGGTCAGCGGAGTAGTCGCCAATGTATGGCATCTTGGTTGTCGTCGCCGCGCTCGGTGGGCTCATTTATCTCGCCTATCGCGGCGTAACCCTGCTGATCCTGGCGCCGGGCCTTGCCATGCTCGCCGTGCTCGCCTCGCTCGAACGGCCCCTGCTTGCCAGCTACACCCAGATTTTCATGGTGGCGGCGGGCGACTTCATCGTCCAGTACTTTCCGGTCTTCCTGCTCGGCGCCATCTTTGGCAAGCTGATGGAGGACTCCGGCAGTGCTGAGGTTCTGGCCAATGCCACGATCCGCAAGCTTGGCAGCGAACGTGCGATCCTTGCCGTGGTGCTGTCCTGCGCGGCGATGACCTATGGCGGGGTATCGCTGTTCGTCGTCGCGTTCGCGGTGTTTCCGATCGCTGCTGCAGTGTTCCGTCGCGCCGACCTCCCCAAGCGCTTGATACCGGGCACCATCGCTCTTGGCGCCTTCACCTTCACCATGACCGCGCTGCCCGGTACGCCGGCGATCCAGAACGCCATCCCGATGCCTTATTTTGGCACTTCGCCGTTTGCCGCGCCGGGGCTCGGCATCCTGACCGCCCTGATCATGTTTGCGCTTGGCCAACTGTGGCTGGAGCGACGGGCGCGGGCCACCTCCGAAGGCTATGGCGATCACCCGGACACAGCACCGCTCGCCGCCACGGCCTTGCGCGACCGCGCCGCGGCCGAAGGCTTCGACATTGCCGAAATCTCCGCCGAAGCGCGTCCGGCCGAGCTGCCGTCCCTGATGCTGGCGGCAATGCCGCTTGCCACAGTAATTGCCGTCAATCTCGCCTTCACCACCCTCGTCATCCCGGCCATGAACACTGACTACCTTGCTGCTTCAGAATATGGCGCGACGACAATCGATTCGGTGCGCGGCATCTGGTCCATCATCGTTGCTCTGGTCATCTCGATCCTAGTGATGATTGCCGTGAACCGGTCGCGCCTGCCTAGGCTGAACACCACCCTCGACGCCGGCGCCCACGCCTCGCTGCTGCCGATTTTCAACACCGCGAGCCTTGTCGGATTCGGGTCCGTCATCGCCTCGCTGTCGGCCTTCGCCCTGATCCGCGATTCGGTGGTCGACATCGGCGGCGACAATCCCCTGATCTCGGTTGCGGTCTCGGTCAGTCTTCTCGCCGGTATGACCGGCTCGGCCTCCGGTGGCATGAGCATTGCGCTCACCACGCTCGGCGCCGTCTATCTGGAGACGGCCCAGGCCGCAGGCATCTCGCCCGACCTGATGCACCGGGTGACTGCGGTGGCCACCGGCGGGCTCGACGCATTGCCCCATAACGGTGCCGTCATCACGCTGCTGGCAATCTGCGGCCTGACGCACCGCGAGGCCTATTTTGACATTGCCGTCGTCGCCGTGGTTGTGCCGATCATCGCGCTGATCGTGCTGATCACCCTGGGAACGTTGCTGGGGAGTTTCTGAGAAGGAATCCCAGTCAAGTCAGCCCGGCCTGCAAAGGTATTCCGCCAGAGGCCGGTGGCGCGCGTGCAAGCATACCTCCGTGCATCGTCATCCGCGTGGAGAGGCAGCTCGCCACAAGAGAAGGTTGGACGTCAGGCCCATCCCCTCCGCCACATTCAGATGCTGAAACCGTCCAAGGGCCCCGACTGGGGCCTTTTTTCTTTTTGTTTCAAAGGGCGTTGGCAAGGTTATCCGCCCTTCGGAGACTGGGCGCTTGACGCGGAATGGGTCTCCGAATGGCCTGCGTCTCTCTTTGAGCGCCCCTCGATGGTCACGGGACGGCGCAAAACATCCCCTCATTTCCAGTGGGTTGCGGCGCTCACGAGGTCGTCCCGTTCGCGAGTTAATCCGGTGACGGAGACCGACACGAAGGCGCAGGGCGGTCAAAAGGACGGCTCCGTGGCGGCCGATTGCATGGTCAGCGCGCCAGAGCGTACGGTCAGTGACACCAGCGAGAACCCTGCCGGAAGTCTCTGATGACAAACAGACTTCGCGCCCATAGCCTGGCGCAATGTCGAACGGGGCGTGGACAGATGAAGAGAACGACCTGATCGTCGCGGATTACTTCGCGATGCTGGCCGATGACATCTCCGCGCGCCGCTACAGCAAGGCCGAGCATCGCCGCGCACTCCTCCCGCTCCTGAACGACCGGTCCGAGGGGTCCGTCGAGTTCAAGCACCAGAACATCAGCGCGGTGCTGAAGGGGCTCGGCGAGGACTGGATCCCCGGCTACAAGCCCGCGTTCAATTTCCAGATGACCTTGGTGGATGCCGTGGCGCGATGGCTGGCGCTGAACCCCGCCTGGCTCGGGCGCCAACCGGGGCTGCAACCCGGTGCTGGCCTGCGCGAGGCGGCGCAGATCTGGATCGGGCCGCCGCCGACGCTATCGAACCAGCCGCCGCCGCAGGAGCTGGACCAGATCCTGCACATCGCCCGCAAGTTCGACGTGGCGGGCCGGGACGAGCGCAACCGGGCCCTCGGGCGCGCCGGCGAAGAGCGCGTGCTGGCGCATGAGCGCGCGGCCTTGCGGACGGCAGGACGGGACGATCTGGCGCGCAAGGTGCGCTGGGTGTCGGAGGAGGATGGCGACGGCGCGGGTTACGACATCGCGAGTTTCGCCCCAGACGGTTTGCCCCGGCTGATCGAGGTCAAGACCACGAACGGATGGGAGCGCACGCCCTTCCACATCACGCGCAACGAACTGGCCGTGGCCGAGGAGCGGCGGTCGGAATGGTGCCTGTTCCGGCTGTGGAATTTCTCACGCGAGCCGAAGGCGTTCGAACTGCACCCGCCACTGGACGCGCATGTCTCGCTGACTGCGACGACGTTTCAGGCGAGCTTTCACTGAGGCTCAGTCGAACACCCGCTCCGGCTGTTCGTGCCATGGCAGGGCCGCGACATCGGTCAGTTTCAACAGGGTCACGGCGGGCACCTCACGCTTGTAGACGAGGCGCTTGAGGACCACCGGCGCCAGATAGGCGAGCCGCAGCTGTCGGCTGACATGGCGTTCGGCAAGCCCCACAGCCTTCGCCAGATCGGTGACCGTATTGAATTCGCCAGCTTCCATGCGCCGCCGCCAGCCCCACGCCCGGCCGATGGCGCGCAGGATATGCGGATCCTGCGTCCGGTCTTCGCTGGGCAGTGAGCTACCCCCCAACACTTGGACAGTTTCCGGGGTGATTTAAGCTACTGCCTGCACCTGCTGATCGGTTTCAAT
>ERZ869909.978-NODE-978-length-26298-cov-6.745166_pt1 | contig 26298 bp, 16 predicted proteins | sample MGYA00520892_ERZ869909 | MGnify/ENA primary metagenome ERZ869909 (study PRJEB32215, sample SAMEA104723947) | bioreactor metagenome | biome: bioreactor; feature: anaerobic bioreactor; material: water | place: China | collected 2015-03-12 ... | reverse complement strand
GGGTCTGGGGACGAGGAGGACGTGCGCCGAGTTGTCGAGGATGTCGGCGACCCAGAGGGTCTTGTCGATGTAGGTGAGCCCAGCCCGGCGCAGGTTCTTGTAGTCGGAGTGACCGATGGGGTAGCGGGGTGGTTGGGTCGCGCCGAGGATCATGGAGATGGAGGGGAGCATGGACGGGAGGGGCCCTGCGGCTGTGGGCCAGCCCTGAACCTAGCTCGGCGGTGGGGATGCAGCAAGGTGGGTGGGCAGGAGCAAGGGCGTGATTCCCTTCATCCGGAAGGGCGTGATTCCCTTCATGGGCAATGGCGAGACGGGCGCTGAAGGACGCGATGCCGAAGCTTCTGGGCGCGCACCAAGGGTGGCGGCAGATAGCCACGCTCCCTATCGCGCCGCTGCGCGGCACCTGTTGCCATGGAGGGGCGCTGCCCCTGTCAGGCACGCTCTGCGTGCCTGAATCTCCCCGCGCGTAAGCGCTTCGCGCTCGGGAGCGGCCTCCTTCGCCGACGCTGGCGTGGGGACCCCGGCCGTGCGGCAAGGATCACCCCTATCGACGGTCGCCGTTTTTCGTGTTCGGAATGGCGCGCCATGGGTTGGTTGTCGACACCCCGAGGATGGAGTGGCGTCCGGGGAGGAAGCCCATGGTGGATGGGCCACGGAAACTGACGTTGCGCTGGGAGACCCTCTGTCTGGGTTTGCTCGAGCGGTCGGCGCGCTTCCCTCGTTCGGACCGCTTCATCTTCGGTGCGCGGCTGGACGACGCCGCACTGGATGTGGCGGTGCTGCTGGTGGATGCTCGCCTCTCCAACCCCTTGCATCCACCCCCGGCTGCCGATACACTCGCTGCCACGCGTTTGCCTGTCCTCGGGCCCAAGGCGCGCCGCGGTCCGGTGACCGCACCGGCTAGCCTGCCCGCACCCCAGCCAGCACCTGCCATGCGCTATGCACCTTCATCGGCCTGGATGGCCAGGATTGGGATCCTCCTCTTCGCGCTCAGCGCCGCGAGCATCTCCACAGCGAGTGGCCAGAACACGGAGCTGCTGCAGACCACCGGTCGGGCCCAGATCGAGCGGCCTGCGCCTTGGCTGGCGGGGTGGACCTTGGACAACGAGACGCTCAACCTCAACGCGATGCCCCTCGCCCCAGACGCACCCACGACAATCTTGGTCTTCTTCGCGACCTGGTGTCAGCCCTGCGAGGTCGGCATGGACATCCTCCGAGACAACCGCGAGGCGCTGCAGGCTGCCGGTGCGCGGGTGCTCTTGATCAGCGTGGACGAGCGGGACGTCGATGTCCGGGCCTGGCTCGAAGCGCGGCGCTACCCTTGGACCACCCTGCACGATCACGGCCACGCCATCGCCAGGACTTATGGCGTCCTGCGCTCCGAAGACGAACGCTCCTCCATGCGCCTCCCGCTGACCGTGGTGCTCGGACGCGACCGGCGCGTCACAGGCATCTTTGGCACGGAGGGACAGGACTTCCTCCCCCTGCTCCTGAGCCTCGCTCAACAAGAGCAGCACGCCACGCAATCCCGCTGAGCGCCTCGGCGCGGCCCGTGTCGTCTCCTCTCTCCTCTCTCATCACGCATCCCCCTCGTCCATCCTCAGCCCATGTGGAGCCTCTCATGAATCGGACACCCCTCGCCCTCGCTCTCGCTCTCCTCTTCCTCGCCTCGCTCAGCGCTTGCGGCAGCAAGCAGGAGGGGCCCGCGCCGGTCTCCGGCGCCTTTGGAGGGGTCATGGACGGCGCCCCGGCATGGGTCCTGCAAGGCTGTGAGGGATACCCGAACGCACGCGGTGCCATCTGCGGCGTCGGCTCCGTCCAGGGCACCCGGAACCTCCAGCTCGCCCGCTCCACCGCCCAGGCGCGAGGCCGCACGGAGGTCGCGCGCATCCTGAACGTCCATGTCCAGGCCATGCTGGAGGACTACCAAGCGACCGTCACAGGCGGTGACCAGCTCGGCATCGCGGCAGACGACGAGCAGCTCGTGACGGACGTCTCGCGCCACGTCACCGACATCTCCCTCGCGGGTGTCCGGCAAGTCGACACCTGGGTCAGCCGCGACGGCAGCACCCTCTTCGTCCTCATGATGCTCGACGCGGAAGCCGTCCACACCGCGATCAGCTCCATGGAGAGCCTGTCGCCGCAGATCCGCGCGCAGGTGGAGGCCGCCAGCCGCCGCGCCTTTGACCGCTTGGATGCCCAGCTCGCCCGATGACCCCACGGCAGACGCTCCTATCCACCTGGGTCGCGCTCGCCTGCGCAGCCTGCGCAGCTTCCTCGGACACGCCACCAGCGGCAGCTGACTTCTCCGCGACCCGCGAGCGCGCGGAGCGCGCACGGGGGGGCGCCCAGACCACGCAGGGGCGACAGGCGCCAGCGCGCGATTCGGCAGAGACCCCACGTGCCGGCGGGGCACCCGCACGCGTGGACACAGGCTCCTTGGCGAGGCGCTACCCCCCTGACACCTACTTGCTGGGCCTGGGCGAGTCCCCAGACGGCGCCCTCGCCGCGGAGTACGCGGCCAGAGCCCAGGTGGCCCGTCAGATCCAGGCCGTGCTCGAGACGAGCATCCAGATCGAGACGCGCGGCACACTAGCGGACGCGCAGACCACCGTGGAGGAGGCCGTCCGCGAGACCAGCCGTTTTGATCGTGGCGAGCTGATGACGCTCGTCCGGGAGCACTCCTCCTGCGAGAGAGGCGTCTGCAGCGCCGTGGTGGTGCTCCACCGCCCCTCGGCGACCGCCACCCTGCTCGACGAGATCGGGCCCGCCCTCGACGAGTACGGGCGGACCATCGAGCGAGCGCTCGCATCGCGCGACCCGTGGAGCTTCACCCCACTGTGGCGCAGCGTGGCCACCCAGAGCGCCGCGCTCCACGCCCGACTCCAGATCATCCAGAGCGTCGCCGGCCGCCCCCCCGACGCCCTGGTCGCCCTGCGACAGCAGGAACGCGCGCTCGCCGATCACCGTACCCTCCTCCTACGCCAACATGTGCTCGCTCTGGGAGACCTGCGTGTCGACGATCCCGCCCTGCGCGACCTCCTCGACGACTCCCTCCGTCGCACACTCGGCGAGGCCGGCGCCTCCCTGGGAAGCGCCACTGCATGCTCCCCAGGCGCGCGCGTCGATGTGAACGCCACCATCCAGTGCCAACAGGCCTTCGTCGGGATTCGGTGCAGCCTAGAGGGCACGCTCAGCAGCCGCGACTGTCAGAGCGGCCGCGAGCTGGGGAGCACGCGCCTCAGCGGCTGCGCCGTCGGCGCGCACCCCTCGGAAGAGGGGCGCGCCCGAAGCGCGCTCGCCCAGAGCATGCGAGAGCCACGCTTCGCGACCTGCCTGCGCGACGCGCTCAGCTCCTGGTGGCCCCTGCACTGAGGGCGCCCCCCCTAAAACACCACCCCAAGGCTGATGCCGAAGCGACCCTGGTAGCCGCGCGCCCGGAGCGTGCCGAGATCCAAGGGGCGGGCGTCGCTGTTCGCGAAGCGGGCGTTGTCCATGGCCCAGCCATGCGTCCACCGGTAGCCGTGCTGCGTGACGAAGCCGACACGGTAGGCGCCGAGATGCAGGGAGATGTCGGCGCCTAGGCTGGTGTAGGTGACCGGGCTCCAGGCGCTGTCACGCAGCCGACCTTCGCTCAGACTGTAGCGCACGCGCGCGTGGTCCAACCCGAGGTCCTGCTCCGCGAAGAGGGTCAGGAAGGGGAGGACCTCGTACAAGGCGCGGCCGCTCAGCCAGAGGGTATTGACGACGAGAGACCCGTCCAGGAAAGCGTCCGGTGTGTACTGGGTGCCGTTGGCATAACCCACACCCACCGCGACGTGATCATGGACCACAAAGTGCAGCGATACGAAGACCTGGTTCCACAACCCGTCGACATCGCCGAACTGACTGGACGCCTCGCTGGTGGGCGCAAAGAGGGTGCCGCCGGTCTGCAGAGACATCGCCTGCACACCTGGCTGACCCGCGGCGCGCGGCGCCACGTCACCCTCGCTGGCCCAGGCCGCCGGCCACCACAGCGACACGAGCAGGGCGCACACAACGCGTTGAATCATGCTCTTGCTCATCGTGCACCTCCCAGCGCCGGAGCCGCGGAAGACTTGTTGTAGAGCCCCTCCAAGAAGACCCCGCGCCACTCGACGAGAGGGCCCGTCTGGGGCGCTGACAGGTTGTAGAAGGTGACATGCCCGTAGTCGGCGTCGTGCTGCACGACCAAGCGGTCCTGACCGGGGAGCGCCAGGATGCGCCGCGCGGCGGCAGGCAGCTCGGTCTGGCCGGTCTCCTCGGTGGACCAGATCACCCACGCCAAGCGCGGCCTCTCGTTGGGTCGGGCTGCGGCCCCTGCGGCGAAGAAGCGCTCCGGGGTGATCAAACGCGGCACCAGCGCCTGCCTCGCCTCTAGCGAGAACTCAGCGCGCGAGGGCAAGCGGAACACTCCCAAGCCGCTCGTGTCCCCCGTCGCGCTGCCGTAGGTGGCGACCAAGAGGCCACCCCCCTCCTGCGCGAGGGACATCGACTGCACAGGGTTGGACGTCTGCCGCAGGAAGAGGGCGTTGGCGCCCTGCGCCTCGGCGCGATCCAGGTCCAGGAAGGCGACCTCCCGCCTACCCGGTGCGTAGAGCACCGCTGTGGGGCGCACGCTGCCCTGACGCACCTCGTCCCAGAGCACGGCGTGCGTCCATGGCACGTCCACGGGGAAGGACATCAGCGTCGAGGTCGGCACGTCGACGACCGACACGCGCCGCTGGCGTTGGCCCGTCACGAGGAGCTTGGCCCGCCCCTCCCACTCGAAGGGATGCACCTGGGCCGGGACGTCGTCCAGCGAGAGCAAGTTGATGGAGGGCTGCCACGCGCGCCCCGTGCCTGGGCCGCCAGGCAGGAGCGAGATCTCGTAGAGCAGAGGCACCTGCGCCGCGCTGACATAGAAGGGAGGGTTGAGCCCATCGCGGCCAGACGCTGGCGCGGTGATGGACTGCACCCGCAGGCTGACCCCATCGCGCGGATCCGCCAGCCGCACGACCCGCTGCCGGTCGTCTTCGTCGATGTCGTCCAGCACCACGAAGGTGACCGTCGTGTCCCCGAAAACCGCCATCAGCGCCAGCGGATCGCGCCCCGGCAGCTCGAGGGCTGGCAGAAAGCGGAAGGCTTGGGGTCGGGGCCCTTGCAGGGTCAGCGGCCGCACCGTGGCGGGCTGTGCCCTGAGATCGACAATAGCCACGCGGTTGCGGCTGAAGAAGATGTCCTCCTCCTGGTGGCTCGCCTCGCGTTCTCCAAAGGAGAGCACAAGGAAGTCGCCCGCGGGATCGAGATCCACGCGATCGTAGGAGGCGCCCACAGGAAGCACCTGCTGAGCGCCCGTACCCGGGTCAAAGAGCACCAGCGCCTGCTCCTCACCCAGCAGCGCGTATCCACGACCGTCCGCCAGCGCACCCAGCGCCCACGCTGGCGAGGACCAGACCAGGCGTCGCGGAGCAAGAGCCGGGCGCTCGCCGTCGAAGAGCAACACCTGGTCGCCAGCCGCGTTCGACAGGCCGACATGAGCGCCGACCGCGAGCAAGACGTCCTGCGCGCGCGGGATGTCCTCCACGCCATCGCACGCCGCCAGCCCCAAGAGGGCGCTCAAGAGCGCGAGCCGAACCCAGCGCGCGCGACGGTCCACCATTGTCCACATGCTCATCGCTGGTCCCTCCTTCACTCAACCCATGCTTGCAGCTCAAAGCCCGTGACCTCGCGGCGCTCCCGCGTCACAACGTCATAGAACGCGAAGCGACCCAGCGGGTGCTCCTGCGAGGCGTATGCCCACCCTGGTCGCGCCAAGAAGCCGATGTCTCGCGGCCGCGAACGCAGCGCCAGATCACGCACGACGTAGGTCACCAGGTCCACGTGCTGGAGCGCGTGCTGACCACGCTCCTCCAGCCGCAGCAGCGCGTGTGTGCCCGCTTCATCCACGGCGACCGCGTTCGGCATCAGGGAGGTGAGCACCAGCTTGGGGCGCAAGGTCTCGCGCTCCACCAGGGAGTACCCCGGCGTCGCCCGCAGAATCTCCGCCTCCGAGGCGCCAGGCGGCAGCGCGCGCGCCGCGTGGCGGTGTACCACGATCAGGTGCTGACCGCTTGGTTCCACCACCACGCTCTGGATCCCCTTGCGCAGGAGCACCACGCGAGCCGTCTGGGCCTGCAGGTCCACCTCGATCAGGTGCCGGTTGGCGTCGGCCTCGCCGCGCCGATCGAAGAGATAGACATGCTCCCCGCTACCCCCCAGCACCAACGTCTCGACGCTCTGCTCCACCGCCAGGTCCAGGGCGGGCACGTCCAGCGCGCTGATGTCCCAGACCTGGACCCGCCGCTCGCCTGGCAGGAGATGCACCCACCGCCCGCCGTCGACCCCACGCAGCGCGCGCGGGGCTTCCTCGAAGGCCATGTCCTCCCACGCTCCCGTCGCCCAGCGCAGCACGCGCAGACGCGGCTCCTCACGGTGCGGCAACACCAGCGCGCGCTCCCGCGGAAAGAGCAGCGCCTGCGTCAGCACGAAATCCTCAGGCTCCTCCGTCAGCGCCAGGTAGGGCACGGGCGGGACAAAGGTGTCGCCCTCCAGCTCCGCCGCCCTCAGGACGCTGACGCCGTCGTCGCTCAGCACGTAGGCTTCGGCGCCATCGTCGGAGAAGCGCACCTCGCGAAGGAAGGCACCCACCGAGATCTGATGGATCCTCAGCTCATCCCCTTGCACCCGCGCCCACTGCACCTCGCTGACCGGGGCGCCGGCCTGGCCGGTAGCGGCCGGCGTCCACAGCACGAACGCGCGGCCATCGGGCGAGGTGCTCACCCGCCGCGCGGGCGCCGCGAGTCGCCGCACCACGACGACGGGGTCCTCCGCCTCCCACCGCACGAGCGCGACGCGCAGGCCATCGCTGGAGAGCGCCACCAAGGAGCCCGCCACATCCAGGGTCACCACATCGGCCGGCTCGAATCCCAGCGGCGTCGAGCTGATACGCACGCCCGCTGCGTCGACGCCAACCCGAATCAGCGTGCCGCGGAGGCGATTCGTCACGACGAGGTCAGCGCCCAGCAGCACGGGGGTGCTCAGCTCGATCTCGCGAAAGCTCGGGTCGCCATCCGGGGGCTCCCCCGGAGCCACGTCTTGGTCCCCTTGCCACGTGTCGTCGCCTGGGACCCATGGGGACCTGTCGCTTCCCTCATCACTGCCCGCACATGCAGCGGCGCCAACCCCGACCGTCGTCAAGAGCGCCCACAGCAGCACCCGTCCCGGTCTCGCGTTCGTTCTCATGATCACTCCACGAAGGCGTTGAGGAGGTAGCCGGACACCGTCTGCGTGCTGCCTGTCGCGGGGTCCACGAAGACCAGCCTGCCGAGGGGATCGGCGATGCTGGCGTAGAGGCGCTCGCCGCCGGGCATCCAGCCGATCACCTCTACGGTCGCAGGGAAGCGCAGGGTCTCCTGGGCCATCGTGTGCAAGTGCACGCGGATCAAGCGCTGGGACGCCGCGCTGGTCTGTTCTAGCCTCAGAAAGGCCCACTCCCCCTCCGCGTCCGCCTCGATCTGCACCGGGCGAGCGCCTGCGTCGATCAGCTTCGTGTAGGCGGTGTCGGGGTCGGCCAGCGAGAAGGTCCACGCCATGTTGGACTGGGGCCCGTGCTGGACCAACCAGGGGGCGAGGGGACCCAAGGACCGAAGCTCACGGACCGCGAAGCGAGAGCGGTAGGTCTGCATCGCGAGGTCGGCTTCGCGGTCGATGCTGACCCACTGCCGCACCTCTCCGCTACCCTGCCAGGCCAGCAGCAGTGAGCGCGAGCGGTCCTCGGCGACCCGATCGACCGGGACGCCGAGCGTGCGCAGATCCACGGCCAAGCGCCGGCGGAAGGAGACGAAGGCGAGCGCTTGCTGCCCAGGGAGGGGGATGACGACCTCATCGGCCCCGCCGAGCGCGAGCATGGGCGGGAGACGCTCACCCAGATCGATCTCTTCGACCGTGGCGCTCTCCACGTCCATGCGCCGGAGCACGGTCGCGTCGGGGAAACGGAGCAAGGCGGCGCTGGCGTCGCGGGTGAGGGCGACCTGCGGCACGCGCTCCGCGCTGACGCCCGCAAAAGGAACGAGGGGGAGCACGCCGTCAGCGCTCTGCTCTTGGGGACGGAACACGTGCAGACCGTCGTCGGTCAGCAGCCACATGACACGACCGTCCGAAGCCAGACCCGCCTGGCGGAGGCCAAAGCCGGTGCTCAGGAGCACGCTCCGCCCGGTGGCGGTCTCCACCAGGCTCACCTCTTGGAAGCTTCCAACGGGGTCCTGCACCTCGGCGATGCCCGCGTTGTAGTAGACCAGGGCCCAGCGTCCGTCCGGAGTCAGCAGAGCGTCGTTAGCGCCCCGCACGACCTCGACCTCCGTGAGGTCCGCGCCCTCCGGCGTCGGTTTCAGCAGGATGATTCGTCCCTCGCCCCGGCCGAGAACGAGGGCGAAGGCCGCACCGGGGGCCACCCGGAGCCGCGCGGGGCGGATGGGCGTGAGGATGGGCAGGACGGCGAGCGTCTCGCTGTCGATGCGTGCCACCACGCCAGCCTCCTCGTTGGGTACGTAGACGTAGCGCTGCGCCGCAGCGATGGACGCTACCCGCCGCTGCGCTTCGTCCTGGTCCGCCTCTTCTGGGGGTGGCTCTCCGGCCCCGCGGTCCGCGTCAGCGCCCGCCGACGCGTCACTCGCATCCCAGGGCGCCCGCCCTTCGTTGTCCATGCCGGGATCCGCGGCGAACATGCCCTCCATGTCACCGCAGGCCGCGAAACCTAGCGCCGAGGCCGCGAGGAAAAGCGCCCAGAGCGCCGCGGCTGCTGCGCTTGGATGACGCCATGGGTGACGAAAGCGGGACGCACGATGCGCGGGTGCAAGGGTCTTTGCTCGGACGTACGCCATGTCACGCCTCTCCTTTCGTGAGCTCCGCCGGGGGCCCTACCAGACAACTCGCTCGGGTTTGCAAGGCCCGTACCAAGAGCCCCATCTGTGGCCGGTGCCCACCGAGACCTACGGCGTGCCGACGCGCCACCGAGTCATCTCCTCGAGGTTCCGTGGGCGTCACCCTCAGATATCTGAGAAGGGGGGTGCAGGCGCGGGACACCGGTGTCAGCGCTGCCAGTCGGTGTGTGCCCACCTGCCTCGCCTGCGTCGCTCCTGCACCAGCCGATCCATGACGCTCTGCATCCGCGCGCGGACCATCCGATCACACGCCTCCACATAGGCCGCATCCTCGGCTGCCTCCGGGCCCTGGCGGCCGAACACGATGGGCTCCATGACCTCGATGAGGATGCGTGTGGGTGGGGGGAAGTAGGGGGGCGGTGGTCCGAGCGTGAACCCCCACGGGATCGAGACTCCCATGGGCCAGGTCTTCAGCCGGAAGAGTTGTGCCAAACCGACAAGCCGGAGCAGCGGAGCGAGGTCGCCGAAGAGGTAGAAGCCCGAGTGCGCGCCAGCGGCGACGATCGGCACCAGGGGGACCCCCTCGCGCAGCGCCAAACGGACGTAGCCCTTGCGCCCCCCGAAGCAGATCTGGTGCCGGAGGCGCGAGGGGCGCATGGCGTCGACATCGCCGCCGGGGTAGACGAGCACCTTGCGGTCGGCGGCGAAGCACGCGTGTGCGCCGCCGTGGTTCGCTGGCACCGCCCCCAGCTTCCGGAGGAGCCACCCCAGCGCCGGCGCGTCGAGCACGACGTCATGACCCAGGGCGAAGGGGATCTCCTCGACACCGTGCTCCTTCACCAGGGCGGCACCGAAGACGAAGGAGTCAGGGCTCAGGAGACCCCCGCTGTGGTTCCCCACACAGAGAGCTGGCCCCTCCGGCCAGCGCTCCAAGCCGAACACCTCAGCGCCGAAGTAACGCATCAGCAGGGGGCCAAGGTGCTCGGCTACCCAGGCGATGAAGGCGTCGTCGCGTCGGGCCTCCCACAAGGCAGCGCCCACCTCCTGCACGTCATGCAGGGAGGGCAAGCGCTCGAGCAGCTCCCGCGTGCTCTGGGTCAGCGTAGGGGGCGGGGGAGGCGTCGCGCCCTCCCTCATGCCCGCTCCAACTCTCGCAAGCAAGGTACGCATCCTACTCCCCTCCGACACCGCGACGAGCACCGACAGGTCGCGCCATCTCCCCTTGCCGAAGCTGCAAGGTCCACTGCAAGCCTTCCAGGTTGAGCTGCCCCATGAACTGACCCGCGTCCCAGCGCTCGCCCTCCCGCAGGACGAAGACGCGGGCGGTCCTCCAGAAGAGGCCCCTGTCGCCGACGCTCTGGTCACCATCCAAGAGCACAAAGAGGCGCTCCGGCCGCTGAGGCCGGTCGCTGCCGGGCGCTACCCCGGCCGCCTCCCCCTCCCCGGCCGCCTCCCCCTCCGCGGCCGCCTCTCCCTCCGCGGGTGCCTCCTCAGCCCAAGCAAAGGAGAAGAACGAGGCAGGGACGACCAGCGCGCCGATGCGTCGGCTCGCGGGCTCCAGCAGCACGGAGGTCCCACGCGGCAGAGGCCAGGAGGAAGCGTCGGAGGCGATCACATCGAAGCGCAACATATGCCGACCCTCGATGGTCATGTCCGGACCGGGCTCCAACGACACGCCCCTGTCCAAGAAGGAGAGCGGCGCGGCGAGCAGCCAAGCCAAGGTGCCCGCTTCCTCCCACGCCTCCTGCCACTCGAAGGCTGGCACACCCACGCTCCACGGACCCTCTCCGTCCCAACCCATGGCGAAACGCAGCTCCTCCTCCTCCCAGGACACGCGCCACTGGGGCCCCGAGTAGGAGAGCATCAGCGAGATCTCACGCGGCTCGCCCACACCGAAGGGCGAGACCACGATCTTCCCTCGCACACCCCGAGCCGCGTACAAGCGCTCGGCGCCGCCTGTCGCCGTGAGCAGCTCGCGGAACACCCACCCGTCGGAGAGCGCTTCCGTCCACGACTCCCACGCCTGCAGACGCTGCGCGACCCACTCCTCCGAGGCTTGCAACGCGGGCTCCTCCACGGGGGCAGCCTCTTCGACCGCCGCTTCCGTGGTCGGCGCCGTCGGACCTTCCTCACCCGGGGTCGCACCACAGCCCCGGCAGCCCCCCGAACAGCCAAAGGCCCCCATCACCAGCGCCAGCAACGCGCCAACCCCTCTCCTCATGGTGTCTCCTGATCGCCCAGCTCGTCTCGCGCTCCATCCCCACCTGATAACGATTCCTTGAGCCGCAAGAGTTCCTCCGACCCGTGAATGATCTGCGAGAGCCTCGGACGCTTCATGTCCAGGAGCTGCGCCGCGCGGGTCACGTTGCCGCGCGCCTCTTCCAACGCACGGCGAATCAGCGCTTGCTCGAGGCGCCTGCGAAGATCCGGCAACCCCAGCCCGACCCGCATCGCCCAGGCCGCGATCTCGTCCGGCCCCCCGCGCTCGAGATCGGGACCCGCGATCGTCGCCGTGTCGGCCCCCTGGGGGCTCGAGGATGCGGCCTCCGTGCGCCCCCCTTCCTGAGGTGGACCTGCTCGCCGCGGCGTGCGCTCATGCTGCTCTGCGCTCCCTTCATGGAACGCCGCCGTATCGGCGTGCTCTCCCCGTCGCGGCGTTGTGCTGCTTGCACCACCCCCCAGCGGAGTGTCCCGGGCGCCACCATAGAGCGCGCGCTCGTCGAGAAATTCGCCGCCAGCGAAAAACTCAGCGAAGGGTTCGAGGTCCGCCTCTCGGACCACGGGCCCATCGGCGAAGAGGAGGAGCGAGCGCAGGAGATTCTCCAACTCCCGGACGTTGCCTGGCCAGGAGTAGCGCATCAGCCGATCCATGGCGCCATCGCTGAAGCGCACCTTCCTCCCCTCCGCGGCGTAGCGGGCGCAGAAGTGCTCCACGAGGTGCGGGATGTCACCGCGGCGGTCGCGCAGCGGTGGCATCTCCAGCACCACCCCCTTCAGGCGGTAATAGAGGTCCAAACGGAAGCTCCCTTCCTTCACCATCTCCTCGAGGTTGCGGTTGGTCGCGCAGATCAAGCGCACATCCACCCGAAGGGACTCACTCCCACCGACCCGCTCGAAGGTCTGCTCCTGCAACACACGCAGCAGCGTGACCTGTGTGTTCGGCGAGATGTCTCCGATCTCATCGAGGAAGAGCGTCCCACCGTCGGCCACCTCAAAGCGCCCCTTGCGGCGGGCCACCGCCCCGGTGAACGCCCCGCGCTCATGGCCGAAGAGCTCGCTCAGCAAGAGGGACTCGACGAAAGCCGCGCAGTTGACCTTGACGAAGGGGGCAGAGGAGCGGCGGCTCTGCCGATGCAAGGCCTCCGCGGCCAGCTCCTTCCCCGTACCGGACTCCCCATAGATCAGCACCGCAGAGTCGCTCGCCGCGACCCGATCGATCATCCGCAGGGTCTGTCGCAAGCGTGGATCGTCACCGATGAAGGCCGGATAGCGCGCCTTCAGCGCCGCCCACTGCTGCGCGTCGACACGCGCTCCCAGCTCGACGGGGGCCCCAGGGCCATCCGGCGCGTGCAGCCACGCTCGGAGCCGGGCGCGCTCTGGATGGGAACGGTAGGCCTCGGCCAACGCCTCGGGAAGCTGGCCGGCGATGTGCTCCACGAGCTCCAGCCCGGCGGTTGCGGCGCGGCGAGCGTCTCGGCGACGTCCCAAGGCATCGAGCACCAACGCAAGCTGCCACCGCGCCTGCCAGATCAGCTCCGCCAGGTTGTCGCGCTCGAAACGCACCAGCGCCTCCTCGATGCAGCGCCGCGACTGCTCCAACGCACCCGAGTCCTTCAGGAAGACACCTTGGTAGAGCAGGCGCTCAGCCGCGACCTCTTGCGCCTCTCCAGGCTCGTCCGGCGGGCACACCTCCTCGATGAGCCGATCGCGCAATGCGCTGTGGCCTCTCCCCTGCGCGGCCCGCGCGAGGGCCAAACGCACCCGGTGCAAGAGCAGCTCCGAGCCCGCTCGCCGCAGCGTATCCTCGGCCTCCTGCAGGTATCCAGCCGCCCTGTCCCACGCTGCACGCTCGAGGGCGACACACCCCAGCACATAGAGGGCACGACCGAGAAAGTACTTCATGTCGCGGCGCTGGGTCACCTCGAGGGAGAGACCCAGGACATCCTGCGCGCGCTCGTGCAAGCCCAGGGTCAGGTAGAGCGCCCCGAGGTTGAGCGCCGTCACAGCGTACTGCAGCTCGTTGCCGCTCTGCTGGAAGGTCGCCAGACCATGCAGATAAGCCTCGAGCGCGTCCGCGTAGCGCAGCGTCTTGTGATGCACCACCGCGAGGTTGAGCAGGCAGAAGGCCCTCGTCACGGGATTGGCGGTGTGCTCACCGAAGCCCAAACACTCGGAGAAGATTCGCTCCGCGTCCTCAAAGCGCCGCTGTTGGAGCGCGATGGTCCCTTGGTTGAAGAGCGCGCGCACCTCCTCCTCCGGCCACCCTTGCTGTCTGGCCACGCGGTGATTCTGCTGGAACAAGGAGAGCGCGTCGACGTACGCCCCTGTGAAGAGCATCACCTTGCCCAGCACATTCGTCAGACGCACCCGCAGACGCACCACGTCGGCAGCCTCAGCAGGGTCGCAGCGATCCAACGCGCTGCGAGCGACGGTTGTCGCCACGTCGTATTCCCCCTTGCCGTAGAGAGCCTCTGCGCGAGAGGCTGCCAGGGCGACCAGCTCCAAGGCGTCCGTCCCCATCGCTTCGACGAGCGGCAGCGCTGCCTCGAAGCTAGCGAGCGCCCGATCGAACTGACCCAGCTCCGCCGCTACTTCGCCCTGCCTTCGGAGCAGGGTGGCTCGCTCCGGGTCGTCCACCAGTGGCAGCAAGCGCTCGATCATGGTCAACGTCTCCTCGTGGCGGTTCATCGCTACGGAGACGCCCACCCGCCGGCGCAAGAGCACGGCGCGCTCTGCCCGATCTTCGGTCTGCTGCAGCAGCGCATCCAGCACCTCACCAGCACGCTCCCACGCATAGGCCCGGACCAGGAGGTCCGCCGCCTCGAGGGCAGCCTGGCGCCCCTCGGCCCCCCCATCGCTGCGCACCCAGTGGTGAGCGACGACCTCGGGGTCGACCACCTCGCCTAGGTGCGCTCGCTCTTCAAAAAGGCGCGCGACGCGACCGTGGAGCCACGCCCGACGGTCTCGCGTCATCCCCTCGTAGAGGGCCTTGCGGTGCTCGACGCTGGGGAGATCCACCAACACCTCTCCCCGGAGGATGTGTCGCTGCAAGAATCCTTGCTCCGTGAGCGACGAGAACGACGGCGGGCTCTTCTCCTGGCCCGCCACACGCAGCAAGAGGTCGGGCCGACTCGGCGCATCCAAGACCGCCAGGGTCTCCAGCACATCGAGTGCGCTCCGATCGAGGGCCGCCATGCGCCGCACGAAGAGGTCCTCGATGCGCTCCGGGAGCGTCGAGAGCAGCGATTCCATGTGGGCGAGCGAGCCGCCGGACGCCCTCATGAAGCGCTCCACCACGACCGGCTCGCGCAGAAAGGCACGAAAGGCGCCCACATCGATCAGCCCGACGTCGATGAAAGCTACGTCCTCCCGGCCTGCCAAGCGGCGGCGCAACGCATCCAGCATGCCGCCCTCCTGGCCACAGGTGACGAGCACCGTGCCCGGAAAGTGTGGCCGACTCCGGCCCGGAGGCGCAAAGCGAGCGATCGGATCCGAGAACACTCCCTCGCAGAGGTGCAAAAAAGCCGAGCGTGTGGCGCTGTCGGCAAGGTGCAGCTCTTGGAAGATCATCTGCGCAGGGAACCTCTCCTGGAGCGCCAGAAAGATCTCCCCAAGGTCCTCGAAGAACCGTAGCTGGCCGCCCGGCTCCGCCTTCGGTGCACCCCGGGCTTGGCTGGTTTCCTCGGCCGCGATGCCCAGCAACCCGCTGACCCGAGACAGCTTCCAACGCAGGGCTTCGTCCAGGAGGGCAAGATCCTCAAGGGTGCGGATGTGCCGGCTGACAGCATCCCGCAAAGCCCTGTACACCCCGGGGGAACGGCAAGACCCCTCCACGAGCGGCGCGCGCTCCTCGAGGAGATAGCGCCGCCACTCGCGGACAAGCCTCTCCAACGCAGCACCGTAGGCCGCGTGCAAGACCACGAGCTGCGACCGTGCCGCGCGCCGCGCCTCTTGGTGCAACGTGACCAAGCGTCGCAGGACCTCCTGCGTCTCCCCGCTGACCGCTGTCATCTTCTGCACGCCCCCAGGAAGCGCACCCCAAAACCGTGCATTCTCTTACGCTGCACCATCGGGGAAGGCAAGTGAGGCTGGAGGCTGGAGGCTGGAGGCTGGAGGCTGGAGGCCTTCCCGCGCGCGCTCCAGCGTCAGGGCCTGCACCAGCCGCACCACCCGCGAAGCGGTGGGGTATGGTGTTGGTTGCGCGGATCAGGGTGCCCGGCACCTCGTCCTTGCAAAGCGTCGGGCATCCCTTATGGTGGGCGTCCGCCGCGCCCCGGAGTTCTTTCGCGCGCGCCGGACTCTCGTCGACTACCCCAGAGTTCCATGGCCCCTACACTGACAAAGCTCGTCATCGTCGAGTCGCCCACGAAGGCACGGACGATCGAGAAGGTCTTAGGTCCTGGCTATCGCGTGCAGGCCTCCATGGGCCACGTGCGAGACCTGCCAGCGTCCGCTGAAGAGATTCCGGAGGAGATCCGGAAGGCGTCGTGGGCGCGGCTGGGGGTGAACGTCGATGACGCGTTTGAGCCCGTCTATGTCATTCCGCCCGAGAAGAAGAAGGTGGTCGCGGAGCTCAAGCGTGCCTTGAAGGACGCGTCCGAGGTGTACCTCGCGACTGACGAAGACCGCGAAGGCGAGAGCATTGGCTGGCATCTGCGCGAAGTGCTGCGGCCCAAGGTGCCTGTGCGACGCATGGTGTTCCATGAGATCACGCCCGCCGCCATCAGGCGAGCCATCGAACACCCGCGGGAGCTGGACGAGCAGCTCGTGTACGCGCAGGAGACCCGTCGCATCCTCGACCGCCTCGTGGGCTATGTTGTCAGTCCGGTGCTTTGGAAGAAGGTGAAGCCCAGGTTGTCTGCCGGACGTGTCCAGTCGGTCGCCGTGCGGTTGCTCGTGATGCGAGAGCGCGAGCGGATGGCCTTCGTGTCGGGTGCCTGGTGGGATATCACGGCCACCCTGGAGGCGAAAGGGGACCGCTTCGACGCAGGGATGATCTCCTTGGACGGCCGACGGCTAGCCAGCGGGGGAGACTTTGACGAGCGGACAGGTAGGCTGAAGGAGGGCTCCGACGTGCTCCTCCTGGGAGAGGCGCAGGCCACTGAGCTGGCGGCGTCCTTCGCAGACCGCACCTTCCGAGTAGACCGGGTCGAGCGCAAGGAGTCGGTCCGTCGTCCCTACCCTCCCTTCACGACATCGACCCTCCAGCAAGAGGCCAACCGGAAGCTGGGCTTTGGTGCCCAGCGCACCATGCAGGTGGCCCAGCGGCTCTACGAGAGCGGCCTGATCACCTACATGCGTACGGACTCGGTGCACCTCTCCGAGGAGGCGATCAGCGCTGCAAGGAACCTCGTCGAGGCGCGCTACGGCAAGCCCTACCTCTCTCCACAGGTCCGCCAGTTCAAGACGACCAGCGCCGGAGCACAGGAAGCGCACGAAGCGATCCGGCCGGCCGGTACGGAGATGCGAAGCGTCGAAGAGCTTGGACTGCGCGGCGAAGAAGCCGCGCTCTATGAGCTGATCTGGAAGCGCACCGTCGCGACACAGATGGCCGACGCGAAGATCGCCTCCACGACCGTCTGGCTGCAGTGCGAGAACAAGGAGGGCCGCACAGGTGCGTTCCGCGCCTCCGGGCGGGAAGTGCTCTTCCCAGGCTTCTTCCGCGCCTATGTCGAAGGCTCAGACGACCCCGAGGGCGCGCTCGAAGACCGGAACCAAACCCTCCCCTCCATGGCGCAGGGACAAGCATGGCGCGGTGAGGACGTCACCCCGAAAGGGCACGAGACCCGCCCCCCAGCCCGCTACACCGAGGCGAGCCTCGTCAAGACCTTGGAGAGCGAGGCCATCGGCCGCCCCTCGACCTACGCCACGATCATCGACACCATCCAGCGCCGCGGCTACGTCTTCGAACGCAGCAAGCAGCTCGTCCCGACCTGGACGGCCATCGCCGTGACGCAGCTCCTGGAGGCCGTCATGGAGCCTATCGTGGACCCCGAGTTCACGAAGCACATGGAGGCAGAGCTGGACGCGATCGCGACCGTGAGCGACTCGCGCGCTTACCTGGAGCGCTTCTACAAGCGCGCGCTGCTCTCCGGTGTCGACCGCTCGTCCGAAGTCGAACCCAAGACCATCTGCTCCGTCGCGTCCAACAAGCTGGAGCCCCGCCTGGTCCGGGTGGGGCGCTACGGACCCTACGTCGAGCTGACCAACGCAGAGGGTGGCCAACTCTTCGTCAACCTCCGCGAGGACGTACCTCCTGCGGACGTGACCGCCGAGCTGCTGGAGACATGGATCCGCGAGGCGGAGGCAGGCGACGTACCCTTGGGCGTGGATCCAGAGACCCGAGAGCCGATCTACGTGCTCACCGGCCGTTTCGGACCCTACGTGCAGCGCGGAAAGGGTGACGAGGGCGAGAAGCCGAAGCGCGTCTCGCTCGCCAAGGGGATGAGCGCTGCCGACTTGACACTCGACCAAGCGCTCTCGCTCCTCTCCCTGCCGCGAACGCTAGGCACACATCCCGAGACGGGCAAAGCGGTCCAGGCCGGCATCGGGCAGTATGGCCCCTACGTTGTCCACGAGCGCGTCTACGCCAGCCTCGGCAAGACCGATGATGTGTTGCGCGTGAACCTAGACCGAGCGCTAGACCTGCTGGCAGCCAAGGCTGCCCGCGGCCGGGGTGCCTCCACGACGCCGCCCTTGCGCGAGCTGGGTGTGCACCCGCAGGACGACGCGCCGGTCGTCATCCTTGATGGCCGTTACGGGCCCTACATCAAGCACGGCAAGACCAATGTGACCTTGCCGGAGGGCGTGACCCCCGAAGGCATCACCCTAGAAGCCGCGCTCGCGTTGATCGACGCCAAGGCGGGCCGCAAAGGCAAGGCCACCAGCAGCAGGACGGCCAAGGCCGCAAAGACCACCGCGGCGAAGTCCAGCGCAAGCGCAAAGACCAAGGCCACGAAGACCACCGCGGCGAAGACGAAGTCCTCCAAGGCCACAGCCGCCAAGGGACAGCGCACCACGGCCACCAAGACGACGAAGAGCGCGGCTGCCCCTAGGACGACGGCGGCGAAGTCCAAAGCCACCAAGGCTTCGACCACCAAGGGCTAGCGCACCACCGGGCGCGAGAGAGCGCCGGAGCGCGTACAGCAACCCTCCGAAGCCGAGGCAAGCGCGTCTTCCGCACACCCTGCCGTGACGTTTTGCCTCGCTAAGCCTTGACGTAAGCGCGGAAATCTACCAGAACTCCGCGCGTCCAAGGAGGGGGCCCTCGGAGAGGATGCAGCCGGCACGGCTGGCGCGCACCTCTGCCCCCCGCCGACCACGACCACGGGAGAGCATGGCGAAGGAAGAAGGAATTGAAGTCACCGGCATCGTCAAGGAGCCGCTGAAGAACGCGATGTTTCGCGTCCAATTGGAGAATGGGCACGAGGTGTTGGCCCATGTGTCAGGCAAGATGCGCAAGCACTTCATCCGCATCCTCCCTGGAGACACCGTCAAGCTGGAGCTGAGCCCCTATGACTTGACGCGCGGCCGGATCACGTACCGCGAGGCCTGAGCGCGAGGCCAGCCTAGCGCGGCCCATCGATCGCGCCACACAGCGCCGCCCTCTGCCACGCTCGGGGCCGGGCGCGCGGCCCTGGGTGGGGCAAGACCGACCAGCGCTGCTCTCTGCCCCGTGCCCCAGAGCAGCCGACGCTGTGTTCTTGCGTAGGCGCAGCTTAGCGCTGCGCGACCCTTGCACCTTTTGTCGCAACGCGTTACGCGGACCCTCTCTGTGTCCTGCCCTTGAGGAGGTCTCCCGATGTCCGCTCGTACCGCTTCCCCTCAGAACCGCATCGCAGTTGTCGCTGGACTGCGCACACCCTTCGCCAAACAATCGACCGCCTACAAGCAAGTGAGCGCGTTGGACCTCGGCCGAATCGCCGTCGCGGAGCTCTTGGCGCGGATGGATCTGGACCCGAATGTTGTCGAGCGCGTGGTGTTTGGCCAGGTCCTCCCGAGCATTGAAGCTCCAAACATCGCCCGGGAGATTGTCCTGGGGACGGGCATGAACCGCCGCACGGACGCCTACTCGGTGTCGCGCGCTTGCGCCACCAGCTTCCAGGCCACGGCCAACATCGCGGAGGCGATCGCGCTGGGTGAGATCACCTGCGGCATCGCCGGGGGGGCGGATTCGTCCTCGGTGGTCCCCATCACCCTGTCGAAGAAGCTCGCCGCGGTGCTGCTGGATGCGTCGAAGGCCAAGACGATGGGACAACGCCTCCAGCTCTTCAGCAAGCTGGGCCTCAAGGACCTGGCTCCTGTGCCCCCGGCGATCAAGGAATACTCCACGGGCCTCACCATGGGCGAGAGCGCCGAGCAGATGGCGAAGGACCACGGCATCACGCGAGAGGCGCAGGACGATCTCGCCCACCGCTCGCACACACTCGCTGCGAAAGCGTGGGCCGAGGGTGTGTTGGACGATGAGGTGATGGAGGTCCTCGTACCCCCGGGCTACAGCCAACGCATTCGGCAAGACAACCCCATCCGCACTTCCTCGGAGCGCGCCAGCTACGACAAGCTGCGACCCGCCTTCGACCGCAAGTACGGGACCATCACGGCAGGCAACGCGTCTCCCTTGACCGACGGCGCTGCCGCGCTGGTGCTGATGCGCGAGGACCGAGCCAAGGCGCTGGGTTACAAGCCGCTGGGATATCTCAAGTCTTGGGCATTCACGGCGATCGACCCTCGGCGCGACATGCTGATGGGGCCAGCCTATGCCTCGCCCTTGGCCCTGGACCGCGCCAAGATGACCCTCGCGGACCTGGACCTCATCGACATGCACGAGGCCTTCGCGGCGCAGGTGCTGGCCAACGTCAAGATGCTCGCCTCAGCGAAGTTCGCGAAGGAAGAGCTGAGCCGATCGAAGGCCGTCGGTGAGATCGACATGTCCAAGTTCAACGTGCTCGGAGGCTCGATCAGCTACGGGCACCCCTTCGCCGCGACCGGCGCGCGCATGATCACGCAGACCCTCCGCGAGCTCCAGCGGCGCGGCGGCGGGACCGCGTTGACCTGCGCCTGTGCTGCGGGCGGACTTGGCGCCGCCATGATTCTGGAGGTAGACGGATGAGCAAGACCCCGACCCAGGCCTTCCGGTGGCACCGCCGCGACGACGACGTCGTCGTGCTGACCTTGGATGTCCCCGGCGAGTCGCAGAACACCCTCAAGGAAGAGTTCGCTGCGGAGCTTGAGGGGCTCTTCGCTGAGCTCCAGGAGGCGGAGGGTGTGCGAGGCATCGTGCTCATCTCGGGCAAGCCAGACACCTTCCTCGCGGGGGCGGACATCGAGATGCTTCGCCGGCAGACGGACGCGCCCTCGATTGAGGCCCTGTCTCGTGCTGGACAAGACGCGATGAACCGCCTGGCGGCCTTGCCGATTCCCGTCGTCTGCGCCATCCATGGCCCCTGCCTCGGCGGTGGTCTTGAGCTCGCGCTGGCTTGCACCAGCCGCATCGCCACGGACGACCCCAAGACCGTGCTCGCCCTGCCAGAGGTCCAGCTCGGGCTCCTGCCCGGAGCAGGCGGCACCCAGCGACTGCCGCGATTGATCGGGATCCCGGCGGCGCTCGACATGATGCTCACAGGCCGGCGCGTCCGCGCGCGAAAGGCCAAGAAGATGGGCATCGTGGACGACGTTGTGCCCAAGTCCATCCTCCTAGAGGCGGCGGTCGCGCGGGCGCTCTCCTTGGCGGGCAAGGCGCGGCGACCCCTCCCGCAGAGGGCAAACGCGCCGCTTCCACAGCGCGTCCAGACCTTCCTCATGGAAGAGAACGCGCTCGGCCGCACCCTGGTGTTTCAGCAAGCGAGAAAGACGCTCCAGAAGAAGACCCGTGGAAACTACCCCGCGCCCGAGCGGATCATTGACGCCGTCGAGCTTGGGATGAGCGAGGGCTTCGAGACCGGGCTCCGCTACGAGGCCCGCTTCTTCGGTGAGCTCGGCGTCTCCCCAGAGGCGCGACAGCTCATGAACATCTTCTTCGCCATGACCGACCTCAAGAAGGACTCGGGCGTGAAGAACAAGCGCGTCAAGCCAGCGCCCATCCAGCGCGTCGGGGTGCTTGGCGCTGGCCTCATGGGGGCTGGAATTGCCTACGTCAGCGTTGACCAGGCGGACTGGGACGTGCGGATGAAGGACCGCGACGGTGAAGGGCTCGCTCGCGGCATGCAGACCATCGGCAAGATCTTCTCCTCCAAGGTCAGGCGCGGGTCTCTCACCGCGCGGGAAGCAGAGCGTCAGGTCGCGCGCATCACGACGACCACCGACATGAGCGGGCTGGCCTCCTGTGACGTCGTGATCGAAGCGGTCTTTGAGGACCTCGCGCTCAAGCACCAGGTCTTGAGGGAGGTCGAGGCCTCGACCGGCCCCGAGACCATCTTCGGCTCCAACACCTCCTCCATCCCGATCCACAAGATCGCCGAGGCGTCGTCGCGACCAGGGAATGTCATCGGGCTCCACTACTTCTCCCCGGTGGAGAAGATGCCCTTGCTCGAGATCGTGGTCACGGACCAGACACGCGACAAAGTGATCGCCACGTGCGTTCAGCTCGGCAAGGACCAGGGCAAGACGGTGATTGTCGTCCGCGACGGCGTCGGCTTCTACACGAGCCGTATCCTGAGCCCCTACATGAACGAGGCGGCGCAGGTGCTCGCCGAAGGCGTCGCGATCGACGCCATCGACGCCGCGCTGATGGATTGGGGCTTCCCGGTTGGCCCGATGACGCTCCTCGACGAGGTCGGCCTGGACGTCGCAGAGAAGGTCGGGCGGATCATGATCGAGGCTTTCGGGGACAGGATGACACCTCCTGCGGTCATGGAGAAGCTGACCCAGGAAGGGCGCAAGGGGCGCAAGAACCAGAAGGGTCTCTACACCTACGGCAAGGGCAAGAAGGCGCCTGACACAAGCGTTTACAGCGCGTTGGGGGTCAGCGGGCAGACCAAGGTGGACCCAAGCCAGCTCGCAGAGCGCTGCGCGCTCCTCATGGTGAACGAGGCGGTGCGCTGCTTGGAGGAGGGGATCCTCCGCTCCCCGCGAGACGGAGACATCGGAGCCATTTTCGGCCTAGGCTTCCCCCCATTCCTGGGCGGCCCCTTCCGTTACGTGGACACCCTCGGGGCCCGCGCTGTCGTGGACAAGCTGCGCCAGCTCGAGGACACCCACGGTCACCGCTTCGCGCCAGCCGAACGCCTGCGCGACATGGCAGAGCGGGGCGGCTCCTTCCACCCCTAGGTGGACGCTCGCAGGCAACACGCGCGACGCCGCGACGCAACCGAATTGCGCATAAGTGTCGCGAAGCTTGCACCTATGCTGTCTCCACTAGCATCTTGCTGCGGACGCACTGGCTTGTGCATACGCACCTCCCGGTTCATTCTTTGCAGCGCGCGGCGTCAGGATGATCGGCGCGCGTGCCGAAGGCGGATCCGGACACGCACGGCGTAAACTGGCGTGGGGGAAACGAAGCAAGTGGTCACGCGTAGCGCTCCCGTTGCTTTGCTGAGGTAGAGAGTGGACAACCAGAAGTTCCATCCCATCGAGCGTCAGTCCTTGTCTGACCGCGTCTTTCAGCAACTGAAAGAGCGCATCTTCTCCGGCGACATGGGCCCCGGGGAGCCCCTCCCCGCGGAGCGAGCGCTCTGCACCATGCTGCAGGTAAACCGCGGCGCGCTCCGCGAAGCGCTCAAGCGCCTAGAGCAGCTTCGCTTGGTGAGCATTCAACACGGGGACGCCACCCGGGTCTTGGACTTCCGGCAGACAGGAGGCCTCGACCTGCTCACCGAGCTGCTGCTCCCGCCCAACGGTCCCCCGAACACCGACGCCCTGCGTGGGCTCGCCGAGATGCGGACCGTACTCGCTGCCGACGCCGCTCGCCGTTGCGCAGAGCGCTCTCCCCAGCAAGCGGACGCGTTGGACACCATCGTTGAGAGGATGATGGGCGCCCAGGAAGACCTCGAAGCGCTGCAGGAGCTCTCGATGCAATACTGGACCGTCGTCATCGGCGGTTCCAACAACGTAGCGTACCAGCTCGCTTTCAACAGCATGCGGACCGCCTATGCCCAAGTGAAGGACATGCTCGTCAACCTGCTGGGTGCAGAGTTCAGCGCGCTGGAGAGCTACAAGGGCATCGCGGACGCGATTCGTCGGGGCGACGGCGAGACCGCGCACGGCACAGCCTTCCGCACCCTCAAGGACGGCGAGAGCGCGCTGCAACGCCTCGCCAACTTGCTCGACCTGCCCGTCGAGCTCTAAGCACAGGCCCCGGGCAACGCGGAAGCTCCGGCAGAACTTCACGCCGCCCTACCTCCTCGCGAATGGGCTTGCGGGCGCTGCGCGTCGATAGGGAAGCCTTCCCTGTGGCGGCTCTCACGGGGCCTTCACGCATCGCAGCAGGCTTCGTAGCTCTTGCGCGCCCAACCAACGAGGTTAGGACTGATGGCAGAGCCATGGCCAGCCCGCATCCCTGCGTCACGCGCGCTCAGGAGGCAGGCGAGCGCCTCGCGTCCGGCGCTCTGCGCCCTGACGGACGCCCCGAGACGCATAGGCTCTGTCGCTCACCCCATCCCTCCCCCACCGACGCAGGAGATGTCATGACCGAGAAGCAGTACACCACGTTCGAGGAGTTCTGGCCCTATTACCTCAGCGAGCACAGCGACCCGACCAACCGCCTGCTCCATGTGGCCGGCACAACAGGCGCTCTGAGCCTGGTCGCGGCGAGCGTGCTGCTGCGACGGCCTGGGCTCCTCGCGTTGGCCCCCCTCGCGGGCTACGGCCCTGCGTGGGTCGGCCACTTCAAGGTGGAGCGCAACCGCCCCGCCACGTTCACCTACCCCCTGTGGTCCCTGCTCGCAGACTTCAAAATGAACGCGCTCTTCTGGCGCGGGAAGCTGGACGACGAGCTGCAGCGCCTCGGCATCACGGGAGGGGGCAGCGCTGGCCTCGATGAGACGCGTGCGGCGTGAGTCGCTTCACTGCAGGGGTCCGGCCATAGGCTGCAGACAGGGGCGATCGCGCTGAACTTAGACCGTCGTCTAGCTGCATAGGCCTACGCCCAGCACCTGGACGCTTAGGGTGCCGAACGCGCGAGACGCAGGCCGTTTTCGTTCACACGGTAAGGCATAACGGCGTTCGTTCTCCAGGCTGAACGCAAGCGCTGAGGTGGCTCACGCCAGTTACCCCCACGCAGCACGCGCGCCGTGCCCGACGATGGCCCAAGGGGATCTGTACCCCCGCTCTGCCAGATCTGGTAGCGATTCCACGTCCATTCCCGGATGTTGCCGGCCATGTCGTGCAGCCCCCACTGGTTCGGATACCCCTGCCCTACCGCGTGCGTTCGCTGACCGCTGTTGCAGCTGTACCACGCGATCTCCCCCAGGGACATGCCCTCGGGAAACCCGTTCCCACCGCTTAACGTCGCACAACCCGTCGCCGTACTCAGATCCCCAGCGTAGGTCGCTGTCGTTGTGCCAGCACGTGCGGCGCGCTCCCACTCTGCCTCTGTCAGGAGTCTGTAGCCGGGACAGCTCTTCCCGACGAAGCTCGCGCCGGTGCAGCTGAAGTTGCCCGTACTGGTACAGTCGCGGCTAGTACCAGGACAACCCGCCCCCACGACAAAAAGCCCACTGCCGGTGCTGCAGCCCGACAGGGTGTAGCATGGGGTCAACCCCTCCACGATGCTCAACACGTTGGCGTACACCACCGCGTCCCACCAACTCACACGCTCCACTGGACACGTCGAATCACTGCACTCCCCGGTGCCTGACGGGCCGAAGTAGGAAGGCGATAGACCAAAGAGAGGCGTTGGACCCGTCCAGCCCGTCATGGTTCTCGATGCGTCCGGCCGTGCGTTCCAGGTCTGCATCGCCGCGAACCACTGTCCCTGAGTCACTGGCGTCTGCTGGACGAAGTAGTCGCGGGTCAACGTCACGAGCACTTGATCCTCCCGCACGTCCACATGCCCAACCTCTTCGGGAGGCGAACCCACCATAAAGGTGCCGCCAGGTACCCAACGGAATGGAAAGCTCACCCCACCGATGGTTGGGTTAGGAGAGCACCGTCGGTCCTGCGTGGCCGTCGGGCACCACATGCCGCTCAAACACTCTGCGTCAGCCGTGCACTCACCCCCCAGGGGCGTGGTACCGCTCGCCCGCCAGCCAGCTACCGCTGACGAGACAACCTCCTCCGCACCCTGCGCGAAGACCCAGACGCGATACCAACGTGTCTCTCCCAACGGGATGTCCGTATCCGTGGCCAATCGCGCAGCACCGTTCCTCAACCAATCAAAGGGCCCTTCGTCGCTCGTCGACCACTCCCACGCGTAGCTGGGAAGCCCAACGCCTCGGTGTCCCTCTACTTCGCTTGCCGCGGCGCCCGCGCCCATCGCGTTCACGGCCCGCACCCTGTATCGGCGCGGCATCCCTGGTGTTGTGCTGGACGCCGCCACGGACACGTCGACTCGGTCGCTGAGCGCCGTCGTCGCTCCCGGGAGCCCAACCGTCACGCTCCCAGCCGGAGCGCTGTCGTCCACCCACGCAACCACGTCGCCAACCTGCACCCATGCCTGCTCGTCAACCTGCACCTCGTAGCCCTGAACAGGCAGCCCACCACGATAGCCCGATGCCCCAGATGACAGCGCACTCTGCCGCGCCCCTGACACGGTCCGAACCTGATAGAAGGCCGCCGGACCTGCGGCTACGTCTGCGTCGGTCCACGTGAGGCGAACGTCGTCCGACCGATCCGTGGTCGCATGGAGGGCCTGGACCTCACCGGGAACACCGCCCGGTGCGGCGTCTGCGTCATCGTACGAAGTGCCCAAGAGCGGCGCGGAAGTCACGCGGACACCGTCACGGTAGACATGGTAGCCTGTTGCCCCAGACACAGTGCTCCACGTCACACGAACGTGGATGGCGCTCGTTCCCTCCGACGCAACGACGGAGGCAGGCGCTGCGAGGGGCGGTAAGCAGAGCGTCTCCACCTCTTCCAGTCCCTCCAGACAGCTGCCGCAAACCGCGTCTTCCACACCAGACCCAGCAACGCACTCGCGGCCCACGGCAGCACAGTCGAGGTCAACGCAACCCAGCACAGGACGGCAAGCCCCGCCTTCCTCCACGTGACCCGACAAGCACCCACC
>ERZ869909.977-NODE-977-length-26334-cov-4.487413_pt1 | contig 26334 bp, 24 predicted proteins | sample MGYA00520892_ERZ869909 | MGnify/ENA primary metagenome ERZ869909 (study PRJEB32215, sample SAMEA104723947) | bioreactor metagenome | biome: bioreactor; feature: anaerobic bioreactor; material: water | place: China | collected 2015-03-12 ... | reverse complement strand
GCCACCATCGGGGCCACCCCTAGGCACGTATTTCTCGCGGCGAAAGCTGAGGCAGCCACTGCCACCCCTGCCTGCCTCCACGATGATCGAGGCTTCGTCGACGAACTGCATTGCTACTCTCCCGACGGTATCCACCGTCATGATACAAGAAGGCCCCGCCTTGGCGGGGCCCTCCTACTACCGGTTCGCGCACTCTCAGGCAGAGACGATGCTGACGAACTTGCGGTTTTTCGGACCCTTGGTCTCGAACTTGACCACACCGTCGCTCAGAGCGAACAGGGTATGGTCGCGGCCGAGGCCGACACCGGTGCCGGCGTGGAACTTGGTGCCACGCTGACGGACGATGATGTTACCGGCGGTCACGACCTGGCCACCGAACAGCTTGACGCCAAGGCGTTTGGATTCTGAATCGCGGCCGTTACGGGTAGAGCCGGCTGCCTTCTTATGAGCCATTGCAAAGTCCTCGCTCGTTCAGGGGGTTACCGCTTACGCGGAGATCCCGGTGATCTTGACTTCAGTGAACCACTGACGGTGGCCCTGACGCTTCATGCTGTGCTTCCGGCGACGGAACTTGATGATGCGGATCTTTTCGCCACGACCGTGGGAAACGATCTCGGCAGCCACCTTGGCACCGTCAACCAGCGGTGCACCAACGGTGACGTCATCACCGTCGGCTACCAGCAGGACCTGGTCGAACTCGACGGTTTCGCCGGTGGGCACTTCCAGCTTCTCGAGCTTGAGAGTCTGACCTTCCTGAACGCGGTACTGCTTGCCACCGCTCTTGATTACTGCGTACATGTGCGTGTCTCTCCAGAACTCATCGGGGTTGGCTCTTCGTCGGCCTGCTTCGAGTGGCGCCCCTTTCGGCAGCCATCTGACAGGGAGCGTGATGAGTGGGCCGCGTATTATAACGACACCCACCCGGCCGTTCAAGCCACATCTTGGCCAGCTGCCGCACGCCATCATTTGTAGGCATGACGCCGCTTGACGCCCCCTGGGGGGCCCCATAGCATGACCCGCAACCCAAGGCCACGGGCAAAGCCTCCGACTTGCCGGCCCCACTGCTTGATGACAACGAATCCATGCCAGCTAACGTCACTTCGAATTCATCTGCCAGCACTCCTTCGGACTCACCGCTCCACGCTGCGGTTGCCGAGGATTTTGCCGCGGTCAACCGCACCATCATCTCCCAGCTAGCCTCACGGGTTCCGCTGGTGGAGACTATCGGGCAGTACATCATCGCCAGCGGCGGCAAGCGCCTGCGCCCGCTGCTGGTGCTGCTGGCCGCCCGCTCGCTGGGCTATCAGGGCGACAAGCACATCTACCTGGCCACGCTGATCGAGTTCATGCACACCTCGACGCTGCTGCACGACGACGTGGTAGACGACTCCCACATGCGTCGCGGTCGCGCCACCGCCAACGACGCCTGGGGCAATGCACCTTCAGTACTGGTTGGCGACTACCTCTACTCCCGCTCCTTCCAGATGATGGTAGAGATCGGTTCGCTGCGAATCATGGGCGTGCTATCGGGGGCCACCTGCGTGATTGCCGAGGGCGAGGTGCAGCAGCTCACCAACGTGGGCAATCCCGATATCGACGAGGCCACCTACTTCGAGACCATCCTGGGCAAGACGGCCATGCTGTTCGAGGCGGCATCGCACAGCGGCGCGATCCTCGCCGAGGCTACCCCGGACCAGGAGGCAGCGCTGCAGTACTACGGCCGCTACCTGGGGCTCGCCTTCCAGCTCATCGACGACCTGCTCGACTATCAGGGCGATGCCACCGCCATGGGCAAGAACGTGGGCGACGACCTGGCCGAAGGCAAGCCGACCCTGCCACTGATACAGGCCATGGCCGTCGGCACCCCCGAGCAGGCCGAGACAATTCGCCAGGCCATTCGGCAGGGTGGCCTCGACCACCTGGACGATGTGTTGGCCATCGTGCACGACACCGGTGCGCTGGCCTACACCCGTGCTCGCGCCGAGGAGATGGCCGCCAAGGCTCTGGAACAGTTGAATCTCCTGCCACCCAGCCGCTACCGGGACAGCATGACCGAACTGGCCCGCCTGGCGGTGGACCGGGACGCCTGAAACGCGCCCCCAAGAGGCTTGCAAGCCCAAGGCAATTGCGTATAATGCCGATCTCGTCAGGCTCCCAATAGCTTGGCAGCACAGTGAAAACTGGCAGGAATCGGAGTATAGCTCAGCTTGGTAGAGCGCTGCCTTCGGGAGGCAGAGGTCGTAGGTTCGAATCCTGCTACTCCGACCACAGAACATGGAAGAAGCCGCCACTTACGGATCATACCGAGTGGCGGTTTTTTGTTGTCTCAATATCCCCCAGACCACGACCATATGCGGATGAACCCACGCCAAAAAGACGCTATGCTCTGCCACCGCGGGATCGCCTCTGCTCCTTGATAGGCTTTTTTTCAAAGGCTATCGACAAGAATCTTGCGCTAGAACAAGTCCAATAATACGGAGGGGTGCTGTGAAGACAGACGGCCTCGGTACACCGCTCGACAACACACCCGCTAATTCAGCCAGTCTCGGCTCCGACTTGGCCAACACCGATCTGGAGACGCTGCGAGCGAAGTTCTATCAGCTCTATATCGCCGTGGAGCAGAGCCCCGCTGCAACCGCCATCACCGATACCGACGGCAGAATCGAGTACGTCAATCAGCGCTTTCTCGATGTCACCGGCTATACCCGCGAGGAGCTGGTTGGCAAGACCCCTGCCATGATCCAGTCGGGCATAACGCCGGAAGAGATCTACCGCGACATGTGGCAGACCCTGCGCAGCGGCGGGGTCTGGCGTGGCGAACTGCAGAACCGCAAGAAGAACGGCCAGCTCTACTGGGAGGCCGAGACCATCACTCCGGTGCGCAACGACAGCGGCGAGGTAGTCAACTTCGTGGCTGTGAAGGAGGACATCACCAAGCGCAAGCGCCAGGAGGAGGAACTCATGCTGCTCGCCAGCGTGTTCCAAACCGGCCAGGCCACACTGATCACCGACGCCGACATGCGAATCGAGCGGGTCAACCAGGCCTTTACCGATATCACCGGTTATTCGGAGGAGGAGGTGGTCGGCCAGACCCCGCAGCTCTTCAAGTCCGGGCGCCACGACAAGACTTTCTATGCCGGGCTCTGGAGCGCGGTACTGGAAACCGGCCATTGGCAGGGCGAGATATGGAATCGCAACAAGTACGGCGAGATCTATCCGCTATGGCAGTCGATCACCGCCGTGCATGACGACGCGGGAAATGTCCGGCACTTCATCGCCGTGTTCCACAACATCGCCGAACGCAAGCGGATGGAGAGCAAGCTCGAACATCAGGCCACCCGCGACCACCTGACCGGCGCCCATAACCGCCGCGCCTTCGACACCGCCATGCGCAAGGCGATTCGTCAAACCGAGCGCAGCGATAACACCTTCTCGCTGCTGCTATTCGATATCGATCACTTCAAGTCGGTCAACGACCAGCATGGCCACGAAACAGGGGACATCATCCTCAAGCGCCTGGCCGCGTTGGTCAGCCAGACCCTGCGCAGCACCGACCTGATGGCTCGCTGGGGTGGAGAGGAGTTTGCCATCCTGCTGCAGGGCTCATCCGCTCAGGGGGGAACTGTCTTCGCCGAGCGACTGCGCCAGCAAGTGGCGGAGACCCGACTTCACGGCCTGGCCGTGACCATCAGCCTGGGCATTACAGAGTACCGCAGGGGCGATAGTCCGGAAGCATTACTGGCACGTGCCGACAGCGCGCTGTATCGCGCCAAGCGCTCGGGCCGCAACCGGGTGGGCATTGCCGACGCGAGCGCCTGAGGACGACAAGGCAGATCATCCAGTGCTCGCCCAGCCGAAGCCCAGCACCGGCATGGCCAGGGCAAAGAGCACCGCGGTGATGATGAGCACAGCTGCCAGGCTGACCAAGGCCCCTGCGCGCACCATATCCATCACGCTCAACCTGCCGCTGCCGAAGACCACGGCATTGGGCGGCGTGGCCACGGGTAGCATGAAGGCGCAGCTCGCCGCCATGGCGACCGGCACCGCGAGCAGCAGCGGGCTCGCCCCCAGGCTGACGGTCAGCGCCGCCGTGAGCGGCAGGATGGCGGCGGCGGTGGCGGTATTGCTGGTGACATGACTCATCAGCATCACCACCACCACGACCATGCTCACCAGGGACCATTGCGGCCAGCCACCGAAGGCGGCAAGGCCCTCGGCCACGGTCGCAGCCAGCCCGCTGGTTTCGATGGCGGTGCCGAGACTGAGCCCGCCCCCCACCAGGATCAACACGCCCCAGGGCAGGTGGCGGGCACTGTCCCAGTCAAGCAGGAACTGTCGCACCTTCCAGCGGGCGGGTATCACGAAGAGCAGGAGTGCGCCGATCACGGCGATCCCGGCGTCGGTGAGTTCCAGCCCGGGCAGCAGGTTCTGCAACAGGGGTCGCGATACCCAGGCCAGTGCCACCAGAGCAAAGATGGTGGCAACGCGCCGCTCGGGCCGAGTCATGCGGCCCAGGTCCTCGGCCTGCTCCTGCAGCATCTGCTCGACGCCCGGCACGACATCTCGTGGCAGCGGGTATACCAGACGGGTCAAGGCCCACCAGGCCAGCACCAACAGCAGAAGCGCGGGCGGTACCGCCAGCAACATCCACTGGGCGAAGCCGATCTCGATACCGTAGTTATCGGCCATGAAGCCGGCCAGTAGCGCGTTGGGCGGGGTGCCGATCAGAGTGCCCATGCCGCCGATATTGGCGGCCAAGGCGATGCCCAGCAGCAGGGTCAGTGCCATGTTGCGACTGGCACCGACGCCGCCCTGGCGCTCCAGCAGGCCCAGCACCGACAGGCCGATCGGTACCATCAGCGCTGCCGTGGCAGTATTGCTCACCCACATGCTCAAGCCGGCCGTGGCCATCATGAAGCCCGCCACCAACTGATGCGGTCGGTGCCCGGACACCTTCAATACCACCAGGGCGATGCGCCGGTGCAGGCCCCAGCGCTGAATTCCCTCGGCCAGCAGAAAGCCACCCAGGAACAGGAAAATCAGGGGGTTGGCATAAGGGGCAGCTACCTCGGCAATGGGTGATGTCCCCATCAACGGCAATACCGCCACGGGCAGCAGCGCCGTCACCGCAATGGGAACCGGCTCGGTCACCCACCAAAGCGCCATCCAGAGGGTGAGCGCCATCACCTGCCAGGCCGCCGGCGACATTCCTGTCGGCGGCGCCATCCCGATCAACACCAGCGCCAGCAGCGGGCCCGAAAGCAGTGACAGTCCCAGACCCAGGCGCTTCAGCGCCTCGCGCCGGGCCACACTGACGGTTTCCTCATCGAGTGGTGCAGTCATCCCCCACCTCCTTGGCGGCATCTCGGCACCGACCCTGCGGCCAGCGCAGCCTGTTTTGTGTCAGGGCCTAAAGCCAGGCATCCAATGGCAGCAGCCGGCTGATGCCGGCTCCCAGGTGACGCCAGAAGCCGCCGGGTTCGCGCATCAGCCGTACCGACTCGCCCCCAATTTCGGCCTGCCAGTAGCGCTGTCCGGCTTGCGTGCGACCGACCCGGTAGCTGAGAGCTGGGCTCTTGCCCAGGTCGGCGAGCCCCTGAAGCTCGGCGGCCAGGCTCTCGCTATGGGCCAGCACGCCCACTTCGGTATTCCACCACACCGAGCGTGGATCGGCGTTGGCCGAGCCCACGAATACCCGATCGTCGTCGATACCTAGGGCCTTGATATGCAGGGCCGATGCCGAGCCCCCCACGCTGATCTCCCCCTCGCTGCCGGGCTCCCGCTCGGCGCGCAGCTCATGGAGCTGGACGCCGCTCTGCAGCAGGCCGTCACGACGAGCCTGATAGGCGCCATGGACAAAGGGCACATCGGTGGCTTCCAGGGAGTTAGTGAACACCGCCACCTCGACACCGGCATCGGCCAGCGAGCGCAGGTAGTGCGTGCCGGCCCTACCCGGCACGAAGTAGGCGGAGATCACCACCAGTCGTTCGCTCGGCTCCCCCACCTCGGCGAGCAGCTCCCCGGCCATGGTGCGCGCAAGCGCGGGGCGGCCGGGCCAGGCGGGCTTGCCCGGAGGGTCCCATAGCGCCACCCCCTCACCCCAGTGCAGCCTGCCCACCAGCGGCCCCTGTTCGGCATCGGCATAGCGTTCGCGCAGCCCGGTGAAGTAGGCGTCGTCGCCATTGTCGCCAACCCACTCCCCCAGAGATGACTGAAGCTCGCGCCAGGCCCCCTCCTCCGCACGGTGATAGCGACCGATGGGCTGTGCCAGCCCATGATTCCAGTAGAGGGAATAGCTTCTCGCAAGCGGCTCGACCACCGGGCCGATGGCCATCATGTCCAGATCGGAGAAGTTGCGCGGCTCGCTGGCACTGTAGTACTCGTCGCCCAGGTTGCGTCCGCCGACCAGGGCCACCGCACCGTCGGCAAGCCACAGCTTGTTGTGCATGCGCCGATGCTGGCGCCCTGCCTGGGGAATCGAGGCCAGCACCCGGGTCGTCAGGTAGCCTCTCCCCATGGCGAGCGGGTTATAGACCCGCACCTGGACATTGGGATGGCTATCCAGGGCAGCCAAGCGCCGCCCCTGACCAACGGCGCCGATATCGTCAAGAAGCAGACGTACTTTCACCCCCCGCTCGGCGGCGTCCAGCAGACGGGCGAGCAGGACACGAGTGGTCAGGCCGTCACCCATCAGGTAGGTCTGGATATCCAACCGCTGATCGGCCTGCTCGCTGAGCAGGACCCTCAGGCTGAAGGCATCCTGTCCGCTGGAGACCAGGGCGAAGCCGCTCTGGCCGTCACGGGGAGCGGCAGTCTGAGCGGCCCACTGGCCTAGCCAGGTCGTCTCGATGTCATCCGGCGTCATTGCCGCGCCGTGCTCACGGGGAACGGCGCTGGCGGCACAGCCTGCCAGCAGCCACGGCAGGGCGACCAGCAGGGTAGCCGCCAATCTTCTGATCCAGGCAGCTGCCCGGTTTTCAGGTATCGTCATCGTCATCCGCCAGGCGGCGGTCCATGGCCTTGCGCGCCTTGTTGCGGCGGTAGAGGCGCGCCAGGGCCAGAGATAGGGCACAGAGCACCATGACGACCAGGGTCACGCCTTGCCAGGGTCGGGCCGCATCGCCCATCAGGGTTTCCAGGGTGAGTATCAAAATGAAGCCCAGCGCCTGGCTGGCGATGGCCAGGACTCTCAGGGTATCGAAAGACGTCTTTGCCATGTGGGCTCCCGCCAGGTGACAGACCATTGCTCGCACAGTAGGCTTTGCTCAGCCCGCGCTGTGATGTAAACAAGTGTGCGATTCTACCCGGTCCTGCCACCAACGCCGACCCCGTTCTCGGAGCTGAACCCAATGGATGCCTTTGCCCTGGGCCCCGTGCTGATTTCCGTACCCCGACTCTATGCCATCGGCTGTGCCCTGCTGCTGCTGCTGGCCGCCTGGCTGCTGCTGGGGCTCTCCACCGGCGCCAGGGTTCGCTGGTTCAACGGCCTGGTGCTGGCCTGGCTGGTAGGCGCCCGACTGGGGCACGTGGCGATGAACCTGGACGCCTATGCCGCCGCCCCGCTGGATGTGCTGAAGCTCTGGCAAGCCGGCTTCCACGGTATCTGGGGGCTACTGGCGGCACTGATCTGGACCGCCTGGTCTTTGCGCGAGCACCTGCTGTCGATGATCGGCGCCATGGCCCTTACCATCGGCACCTCGGCGCTGTGGCTGGTACTGATCACCCTGGTACCGCTGGGCGGCGACATGGCGATACGCGACCTACCCGATGTGACTCTGGAGAATCTCGACGGCGAACCGGTCAACCTGCAGTCCCTGCGTGGCGAGCGGGTCGTGGTCAACCTGTGGGCCACCTGGTGCCCGCCCTGTCTGCGCGAGATGCCGCTTCTGGCCGAGGCCGACATCCGGGAGGACGTCACTGTGGTGGTGGTCAATCAAGGTGAGGATCTGCTGCAGGTGGTACGCTATCTCGACGAGCAGGGGCTGGCCTTTCGCTACCCACTGCTCGACCCCAGCCAGGAAATGATGAGAATCATGGAGTCACCCGGCCTGCCCACCACGGTGCTGTTCAACCCCGAAGGACGAGCCGTGGAGCGCCATGTGGGCGAGCTTTCCCGTGCCCAACTCGACAACTGGCTCAGCCGACACTGACGAGGATCGCCCCCTACCATTTCCTGTCGCACATCACCACTCTTAAGCCGTGGCGGGCTTTGCGTTAGAATCGCCCGCCCTGTTGCTGCCGATGGCTACGTCGGTGGCGCGCGCACCGTTTTCAGCATTCCCGAGGCATCATGAGCGACTTTTCACCCGGCCAACGCTGGATCAGTGACGGCGAGGCCGAACTGGGTCTGGGCACCATCCTCAGTTGCGATCAGCGCAGTGTCACCGTACTTTTCGGCGCCAGCCAGGAAACCCGCACCTACAGCAGTCACCAGGCCCCCCTCACCCGAGTGGCCTTCGGCAGCGGCGACCGCATCCAGTCCACTGACGGATGGCAGCTACAGGTCGAGGACAGCAAGGAGGTCGACGGGCTGATCGTTTACATCGGGGAGGATGCCCAGGGTCAGCTGCGAGAGCTGCCCGAAGCCAAGCTGGCCGATACCATGCAGTTCGATCAGGCTCGTGACCGCTTGCTGACCGGACAGGTGGACCGCAACGATTGGTTCGACCTGCGCTTTCGTACGCTTCACCACTTCAACCGTATCGAGCAAAATCCCGCACTGGGCATGTCCGGCCCCCGCATCGACCTGATCCCGCATCAGCTCTATATCGCCGATGAGGTCTCCCGCCGCCACGCGCCACGGGTGCTGCTCGCCGATGAAGTCGGCCTGGGCAAGACCATCGAGGCAGGGCTTATCCTGCACCGGCTACTGCTTACCGGCCGTGCCGAGCGGGCCCTGATCCTGGTGCCCCCGAGCCTGACGCATCAGTGGCTGGTGGAGCTGCTGCGCCGCTTCGCCCTGGACGTGACCCTGCTCGACGAGCAGCAGAGCCTGGCCCAGGCCGAGACCAATCCCTTCGAGTCGGGGCAACTGGTCCTCGCCAGCCAGGATTGGCTGTTCGCCAACCCACACCGCCAGGCCCAGGCTGAATCCTGCAGTTGGGACCTGCTGATTGTCGACGAAGCGCACCACCTGGACTGGAGCGACGAGATGGTCGGCCCCGGCTACGCCTGCGTCGAGCGCCTTGCCATGACCGTTCCCGGCGTGCTGCTGTTGACCGCGACGCCAGAGCAGATGGGGCTCACAAGCCATTTCGCCCGCCTGCGCCTGCTCGACCCGGACCGCTACCACAGCCTCGAGCGCTTCCGTGACGAGGAGCAACACTATGTGGAGGTGGCCCAGGCCATCGACGCCCTGGAGCGACTGCCGACAGCCGGCGACAGCGACAGCGACAGCAACGACCGCAAAAAAGTCGCGGCGGTGATCGAGGAGCCCGACAGCCTGGCCCTGCTGGCCACCCTGGCCAACCCCGAGAGCGACGCACCCCAGCAGGAGAGCGCCCGCAGTCAGCTGCGCGATCAGCTGCTGGACCGCCACGGCACCGGCCGGGTGATGTTCCGCAACAGCCGTCGCCACGTCGGCGGCTTCCCCGAGCGTCGCCTGCACCTGGCCAACCTCACCCCGCCTTCGCCCTACCGGCGCGCATTCCGCAAGCTCGAACGCGACGAGGACTACCTGGACGAACTGCTGATCGAGACCGGACTCGATCATCCGGATGTACTGATCTACCCGGACGCCATGTATCGCGCCCTGGCCGAGGACCCACTCAACGCCGAGCCCTGGTGGCAGTTCGACAACCGGGTGACCTGGCTGATGGAGCGGCTTAGCGATGACGGCGAACACGGCTTCGCCGGTGACAAGGTACTGGTGATCGCCCACGGCCGTGAAACGGCCCAGGAGCTTGCCGAGGCGCTGCGCGTGCTGGGCGGCATTCATGCCCCCGTCTTCCACGAGGGACTGAGCCTGGTGGAGCGGGACCGCGCCGCGGCGGACTTTGCCGACGAGGAGGAAGGCAGCCAGTTGCTGGTCTGCTCGGAGATCGGCTCCGAGGGGCGTAACTTCCAGTTCTGTCGCCACCTGGTCATGTTCGACCTGCCCCAACACCCCGACCAGCTCGAGCAGCGGATCGGCCGCCTGGATCGAATCGGCCAGCGCCACGCCATCGAGATTCACGTGCCGGTGTTCGAGGGTAGTCCCGCCGAACGCCTGCTGCGCTGGTACCGGGACGGCATGGATGCCTTCCAGGCGCCCCACGGCGTGGGCAATGAGCTCTTCGATGCCTTCGGCGACGCCCTCTCCGAAGCTCTGCTCGACGACGAGGCGCTGGAAGAGGTCATCTCCGAAACCCGCACCCTCTTCCTCAGTCGCCTGGCCGAACGCGATGCCGGCCGCAACCGGCTGTTGGAACTCAATGCCTGCCGTCCGGCTCGCGCCGAGGCGGTAGCCAGCGCTATCCGCGAGCTGGACGACGACGCGGCGCTGCCCCGCTATCTGGATCAAGCGATGGATGTCTTCGGGGTCGACAGCCAGGAGCTGGGCAACGGCCTGCTACTCCTGCAGCCGGGCCAACACATGCTTGACGGCCTGCCGGGTCTGGCCAAGGGCGAGGAGGGTTTTACTGCGACGCTCTCCCGGTCACGGGCGCTGGCCCGGGACGACGTTCAGCGACTTTCGTGGGAGCACCCGCTGCTGCGTGAGATGATGGGCCGTATCATCGACGGCACCATGGGCAATACCGCACTGTCACTGCTCAAGCATCCGGCGATTCCCGCCGGGCGACTGATGGCAGAGCTGGTCTTCCGTACCCACTGTCCCGCCCCGAGGCGGTTGCATGTCAACCGCTTCCTGCCGCCCACCGCCGTGCGGGTGCTGCTCGACGAATCCGGCGCCGTACTCACCGATAAGGTCTCCTTCACCGGGCTCTCGAAGAACCTGCAGAAGGTCAAGAAGGCGATGGCCAGAGACCTGATCCGCAGCCGTCACGATCAACTGCGAGGTCTGCTCGCCCAGGGCGAGGCGGAAGCCGAACGGGAGCTACCGAGCATCATCGAAGCGGCCCAGACCCGCATGCGCAGCGAACTGGATACCGAACTCGCCCGCCTGGAAGCCCTGGCACGGCTCAACCCGGCAGTGCGCGAAGAGGAGCTCGACGCCATGCGCCGCGAACGTAGCGCACTGGACAAGGCCATCGATGGCGCCCGGTTACGGCTCGACGCCGTGCGGGTTATCGTAACGGTAGACCAGGATAGCCGCTGAGCCCCGTTGGGCGGGCTCATCGCCGTGCCAGGATCTCCGCCAACGCCTCCTCCAGGGTCGGATAGCGAAACTCGAAGCCGGCGTCGAGCAGGCGCCGGGGGCGCATGTCAGCACCGGTCAGCAGCAGTCGGGCCATCTCGCCAAAGGCGGTTTCCAGGGCGATAGCAGGCGCCGGCAGCGCTGCGGGTCGATGGAGCTGGCCGGCCAGCGTGCGGGTGAATTCGGCATTGGTGACCGGTTTGGGGGCACTGCCGTTGAAGGGCCCCTCCAGTTCGCCGTGCTCCAGCAGAAACTGGATGATGCGTACCAGGTCCTCGCGATGGATCCAGGGCATGAACTGCTTGCCGTCGCCGAAGCGCCCGCCCAGCCCCAGCTTGAAGGGCGGCAGCATCTTCTTCAGGCTGCCACCCCCGAGATCCAGCACCAGGCCGGTGCGCAGCAAGGCGACCCGCGTGCCGAAATCCGCCGCCTCCCGGGCAGTATCCTCCCAGCGCTTGCAGAGTCGGTGGGCGAATTCATCGTGTGGCGGCGTCTCTTCGGTGACCTCGCGATCACCCTGATCGCCGTAGTATCCCATAGCCGAGCCCGACACCATCACTCGCGGCGCCTGCCCCCCCGACTGCTTGAGCTGCTCACAGAGGATCACCAGATCGCGGGTGATATTGACTCGCGAGTCGATCAGCCGCTTCTTCTGGTCATCACTCCAGCGACGCGCCGCTATCGGCTCGCCAGCCAGGTTGACGATGGCGTCCGGTGGCGTGTCGACGAAATCCAGCACGGAGCGACGGATATCGGTGCCCGCCGGCAGTTGCCCCTTAACGGCCCCAGGGTCCCGCGAGACTACCTGCAGGCGATGCCCCGCCTCCTTCAGGCGCTGGCAGAGGCGCTGTCCCACGAAGCCGCTGCCACCCGTCATCAGCACACGCATAGCACTCTCCTCCCCTGGATTCATGGTAGTGCATAGATAGTTATACAGCCGTTGTACGCTTCTGCTAGTCTAACGTAAAAACCGATCCACCGTGTGAGGCCTTCATGTCACCACCGACACGCCCCACAGCCGCCATCGTCGGCGCAGGCATCGCCGGCCTGGCCTGTGCGCGAGTCCTTCAGGACGCCGGCTGGCAAGTCACCCTGTTCGATAAGGCACGCGGTCCCGGCGGACGCATGACCAGCCGAAGCCTCGCCGCCGCCACGGTGGATATCGGCGCGCAGTTCTTCAGCGTCAGGGACGAGGCCTTTCGTCGTGAAATCGAAGCCTGGCTGAAAGCGGATCTGGTGGCTCCCTGGCCATGGAAACTGTGGCGCGTCACGAACGACCGCTGGCACTACCGTCATGATGGCAAAGAACGCTACGCAGGCAAGCCGCGCATGAGCGCGGTAACGCGTCACCTATCCCGGGGGGCTGGCCCTGGAGGCGAACTGTCGGATCGTATCGCTGGCGCGGGACAGCGGTCGCTGGTTGCTCCAGGATCAGCTCAGGCAGTACCACGGGCCATTCCACCATGTCGTGATCACAGCACCTTCGCCCCAGGCCCTGGCTCTGGTGGCACCTCATGATAGTCGGCTGGCCGAGGCGTGCGAGGGCGTCATACAGCGCCCCTGCTGGGCTGCCTGGGCCTGCTTCGACCAGCCCCTGGCCAGGTCACCTGGCGTCGCCCACGACTGGCAGGCCGTGATGTTTTCCGATGGCCCGCTGCGCTTCGTCGCGCGCAACGACCATAAGCCCGGGCGTGAGCAGCAGGGTGAAAGCCTGACCCTGCTCGCCCGGCTGGAGTGGAGCGAGACACACCTGGAAATGCATGAAACCAGCGTTGCCGACAAACTGCTGACCGTCTTTCGCGAGGCCTTGCCGGACGCGACCGTGCTGCCTGCCATCACGGCGATCGGAGCACACCGCTGGCGCTACGCTCAACCCGATGTCTTCGCCGGCGGCGAGGCCGTCAATCGGGACTACCGGCTCTCGGACACCGGACTTGCGCTATGTGGCGATGGCTGGCGCGGGCCACGGGTGGAGGACGCCTGGCTCTCCGGCCACCACCTGGGGCATGCGCTGGCAACCCAGGACTGACACAGCGCCTTGCAGCCACCACCCCAGTGATCGCAGTGCCAATGGTTGTACATCGCGCGATTGGTGTACAATATTCTCCACCAAGGAGAGTCGCGCCCGGATGCCTGGCACCCTGCGGCGGCCTGGAACGGCAATGACAACAGCGAGAGGCAGATGCGAGCATGACCGACAAGGCAACCCACCCGGCCGACACACCGCTCTATCCGATTCGCGAAGTGTCGCGCATAACCGGTGTCAATTCGGTCACCCTGCGCGCCTGGGAGAGGCGTTATGGGCTGATCTGTCCCCAGCGCACCCCCAAGGGCCATCGCCTCTATGCCCGTGAGGACATCGAGCGCGTCGAGCAGATTCTGCAGTGGTTGAGCCGCGGCGTACCGGTCAGCCAGGTCAAGGATCTACTCGACCAGCCCGAAGCCGCCCCCATCCCGGAGCCCGCCTCCGGTGACTGGCCCAGCCAGCGGCGCCAACTGGTTGCCGCCGTGGAAGCGTTGGACATGGTGCAGCTGGAGCGGTTGTTCAACCAGAGTCTGGCGCTCTATCCGGTACCCACCGGCCTGGACGAGCTGTGGCAGCCAGCCATCCGCGAGCTGGAAGAGCGTTGGGACGATCAGCTCGGTGCCAGGCTGCAACGCGTCAATCTGGAAACCTTCCTGCGTACGCGAATCGGCACCCGGCTCTATCATGCCAACCAGGTCGTCAAGGGACCGGTCGTGCTGATGACTGCCCTTCCCGATGACCCCGGCCCCCTATGGTTACTAATGGCAGCTCTGGCCGGCAGCGATGCCGGCTATCGTATCCAGCTGCTCGACGGCTCTCTGCCCTTCGGCGAACTGCCGCTGGCGGTGGAGCGGTTGAAGGCTTCGGCCCTGATGCTCGTCAGCGGCCGCGCCGAACGTCCCGACCTGATTCGCCGCCAATTGCCCCGACTTGCCGAACAGCTCACGGTTCCCCTCGGACTTTGTGGGCCGGTGGCGCGCATACGCAGCAGCGACCTGGCCGACAGCCATGTTGAACTGCTCGGGGATGACCTCCCCCTGGCGCTGGCAAGGCTGAGCTCACTGCTGACGAAAGACGCCTGACCTTCGATACCCCACCGAGGAGCCACCATGTCCTGCGTGCTGATGTGGTTTCGCAACGACTTGCGAATCCATGACAATACGGCACTGGCTGCTGCCGCGCGCCAGGGCCAAGTGGTCGCGGTCTTCCTGCGCAGCCTCCCGCAGTGGCAAGGCTACGGCCATGGCCCCAACAAGCTCGAATTCTGGGGTAGAGGCGTGTCTGCCCTGCGCGACGACCTGGCCGGCCTGAATATCCCACTGCTGCACCGGGATATCGAAGCCTACGATCATGCCCCGGCAACCCTGCTCGCCATCGCCCGAGAGACTGGAGCGAAAGCGCTGCACTTCAATCGTGAGTATCCGCTGGATGAACAGCGCCGCGATCAGGCCGTGGCGACCACCTTCGCCCGAGCCGGGCTCACCGCCGTGGCTCACCACGACGCCACGACCTTCGCCCCCGGCGAGTTGCTGACGGGAAACGGAGACTATTTCCGCGTCTTCACCCCTTTCGCCAAGGCTTGGCACCGAGAGCTAAGCGCCGAGCGCCTGGCACCTCGCGATACCCCTAGCCCCCAGTCCCTCCCGGCCATCGCCCCCGACCCGCTACCGCCCACTTCTCATGACGGGGAGCGGCCCGTGTCCACCGATGACTGGCCTGCCGGCGCCGAGCCGGCTGCCGACCGCCTTGAGCGCTTCCTGCGCTTTCGTGGGCGCCACTATGCTCGGCAGCGTGACGTGCCAGCCTTTCACGGCACCAGTGAACTCTCGCCCTATCTGGCACTGGGGATGATTTCCCATCGCCAGTGCCTGCAGGCGGTGCTCGGCGAAAACCACGGCCAATTGGCCGAAGGCGATGTCGGCCTAGTGACCTGGGTGAATGAACTGGTCTGGCGCGAGTTCTACCAGCACGTGGCAGCAGGCTTCCCGAGGGTGTGCCAGCATCGCGCCTTTCAACAGCATACAGAAGCCTTGGCGTGGCGCAGCGACGAAGTCGGCTTTCGCGCCTGGTGCGAGGGCCGGACCGGCTATCCCATCGTCGACGCCGGCATGCGCCAGCTGGTGCAGACTGGCTGGATGCACAATCGTCTGCGCATGATCACCGCCATGTTTCTCAGCAAGCACCTCTTGATCGACTGGCGACACGGTGAGGCCTTCTTCCTGCACCACCTGGTCGATGGCGAATTCTGCGCTAACAACGGCGGCTGGCAGTGGGCGGCCTCAACCGGTACTGACGCCGCACCCTATTTTCGCGTATTCAACCCCACCACCCAGTCGAGTCGCTTTGATCCGGAGGGAGCCTTCATTGCCAAATTCGTGCCGGAGCTGGCCGGCCTGCCCCCCAAGGACAGGTTGGCTCCGTCCGCAGAGCAGCGTCGCCAGACCCGTTACCCGCCCCCGATCGTCGATCACAAGGCCGCCAGGCTGCGTGCACTGGACGCCTTCAAGGCACTGAAGCCCGACTGACCCCACTCACGAGAGAGCCGCCCATGAGCCAGCAACCTGCCCTGGAGGTCTTCTGCGCCTTCTTTAATAAACTAGACACAACCTATACAAATAAACTGTACGAGGTATATACTGAAAACGTGGTCTTCACCGATCCTCTGCACCATGTCAAGGGACGAGATGCGCTGGAAAGGTACTTCCATGGTCTCTACAAGAATGTGACAGCGTGCAGCTTCGAATTCCACGACCGCATACATCAGGGCCACGAAGCCTGCGTAACATGGACGATGCGGCTAGTGCATCCGCGGCTGGCTCGCAGCCGCCCCATCTCGGTGGAGGGATGCTCCAGACTGTCGTTTGCGGCTGAAGACCCCCGGCGGGTGTGTCGACATCGGGACTTCTTCGATGCCGGCGCCATGATCTACGAACATTTGCCGATTCTGGGCCCAACGGTTCGCTTGATGAAGCGCCGCCTGGGCGAGTAACCGGCACCGCAGCGGTGCACTCTAGGAGGCGATATGGTGGCATTGACTGGAAGGAGGACTGTCTGGCTGACCGGAGCGACCTCGGGAATCGGGCACGCCCTCGCCACTCGCCTGCTGGATGAAGGGCACAATGTGGCACTGAGTGCCCGTAGCCACGATGCTCTGGCCAGACTGGCCGGCAACCGCAGAAATGCTCTGCTGCTGCCGCTGGACGTGAGCGATCGCGAAGCGGTTCGCGCTGCGGGGATCCATCTCGACAGTCTGTTCGGCCGACTGGACCTGGCGATCTTCAATGCCGGCACCTGCGAGTACGTGGACGTCCGTCGGTTCGATCTCGACCTTGTCCAGCGGGTCTTCTCGCCCAACTTCTTCGGCGTACTTCACTGCCTGGATGCCGCCCTGCCGCTGCTGCGCAAGGCTCGTTCCGAAGGCAGCCGCCCGCTGATCGCAGCGACGTCCAGCGCCTCGGCCTATGTGCCGCTACCCCGAGCCGCCGCCTACGGCGCCTCCAAAGCCGCCCTGAGTCATTTCCTGGAGTCGCTGCGTCTGGACCTGCACAGCGAAGGCATCGATATCAGCCTGATCCACCCCGGCTTCGTCGATACACCCCTGTCGGCCCGCAACGACTTTCCCATGCCCATGCGGATCTCCGCCAGCGCGGCTGCCGAAGCGATCCTCAAAGGACTCGAACACCGCCGCCTGGACATTCATTTTCCTCGGCGCTTCACCCTGGGAGCCCGACTGATGGGCATCTTGCCCCCCACCCTGCGTCATCGCCTGGGCCTTCACCTGGTGCGTCCAACCCCCAGTGAGCCGTGCTCATGACCGTCGCCTTCGCCCCCGACAGCCCTCTGCCGAAAGGGGATCAGCGCATCGCCGTGGTGGGCAGCGGCATCAGCGGCATGTCCGCCGCCTGGTACCTCAGCCAGCGCCATACGGTAACGCTGTTCGAAGCCTCAAGCCGGCTGGGGGGACATACCGCAACCGTCGACGTGGAACTGGATGGCCAGCACCACGCCATCGACACAGGGTTCATCGTCTTCAACGATCGCACCTATCCCCACTTCCAGCGCCTGCTCACCGAACTCGGCGTTGCCAGCCAGCCCACCGAAATGAGTTTCTCGGTGCACGAGACACTGCTGGACTTCGAGTACAACGGACATACCCTGGGCTCCCTGTTCGCCCAGCCTGGCAACCTGCTGAGCCCCCGTTTCTATCGGCTGCTGGCCGATATCCTGCGCTTCAACCGCCGCGCGCTTCGCGAAATGGATAGCGGCAGCCTTGGCAGCGACATCAGCTTAGGTGACTACCTGGACCGAGCCGGCTACGGTCGTGATTTCCAGCATCGCTACCTGCTGCCCATGGGCGCTGCCATCTGGTCGGCGAGCATACGGGACTTGCGCACCTTCCCTGCCCTCTTCTTCCTGCGCTTCTTTCATCACCACGGCCTGCTTTCGATCAGCGACCGCCCCCAGTGGTACACCCTGACAGGAGGCTCTCGTGCCTATATCCCGGCACTGACCGCTCCCTATGCCGAACGTATCCGGCTGGCTACCCCGGTTCTCGGCATTCACCGTGGCCCGGAGGGCGTGTTCATCGATTCTCGGGCGGGCCGGGAACACTTCGATCACGTCGTGCTGGCCTGTCATGCGGACCAGGCCCAGGCACTGCTCATCGATGCCACCCCCGACGAACGCGACGTACTCGCCGCACTACCCTATCGCGACAACGACGTGGTACTGCATACCGACACCCGACTACTGCCGCGGCGCCGCCGCACCTGGGCAAGCTGGAACTACCGTCTCGATGGGCGAGGCGAAGATGCCCGGGCCGCCGTGACCTACAACATGAACATATTGCAGCGGCTAGATACCGCGCACACCTTTTGCGTCACGCTCAACGACAGTGCCGCCATCGATCCGACGAAGGTACTCGGCCGATTCCGCTACGCCCACCCCCAGTTCTCGCTGACCGGACAGACAGCCCAGGCACGCCACGCCGAGATCTCGGGCGCGGACCGGCGCACCCATTTCTGTGGTGCCTACTGGCGCAACGGCTTTCACGAGGACGGCGTATGGAGCGCACTGCGCGTGGCACGCGCCCTTGGCTGCGATGAGCAACGACCCCATGCCACTACAAGCCCGATTGCCCTGGAGTTACCGTCATGACCGCCGCCCCCCGGTCGCGGATCTATCACGGCACCCTGCGGCACCGGCGCTTCCTGCCGCGGGACCATGCCTTCGTCTATCGGCTATGGATGGCCTGGCTTGATCTGGACGAGCTGCCCACGCTGTTCGATGGCGTACCCGGCTTCAGCGCCCGGCGCCCGGCCCTGGCACGCTTTCGTCGCAGCGACTACCTGGCCCCCCACGACCGGCCCCTCGAGCAAGCCGTACGAGAGGAGGTCGAACGCCAACTGGGTGTCGCCCCGGAGGGCCGCATCTGCCTGCTGACTCAGCTGCGCACCCTGGGGTCGGGGTTCAATCCCCTGTCGCTCTATTATCTGCACGATGGCGACGGGGGATTGTGCGCCCTACTCGCCGAGGTCACCAATACACCCTGGGGCGAACGCAGCCGTTACGTCTGTCGCGTGGATCCTGCCCGGCGCCTCCACTCGGCCAGCTTCGACAAGACGATGCATGTATCGCCCTTCAACCCCATGGACATGACCTACCGGTGGCGCTTCAACTCACCGGGGGACCGGCTGGTGATGCATATGGAGAACTGGCGGGAGCAGGAACGACACTTCGACGCCACCCTGCTCCTCGACGCCAGGCCGGCCACCCGCCGGGTGCTGCTGGAGACCCTGGCACGCCAGCCCTGGATGAATCTCAAGAGCAGAGCCGCCATTCACCTGGAGGCACTGCGCCTTTGGCGCAAGGGCGTTCCAATCCATGACCATCCCGATTACTCTGCCCGCGAGGAGACTTCGCCGTGACGTCCTTCCGATCCGCTTCCTGCCGCCCGGTGTCGGCGAACGGCGGGTACCTGACACGCTGGTTCCGGCCTCGGGTTATGGCTCAGTTGGACCGTCTCGAGGGCGGCCGAATCACCCTGATCGAAGGCAGCCAGTGCCATCATCTCGGCCAGGATGGTCCACTGCGAGTGACACTGGTGGTGCGTCATGCGCGGGCCTGGCAGCGCCTGGCCCTGGGGGGCAGCGTGGGAGCTGCCGAAGCCTACATCGACGGCGACTGGGATGCAGACGACCTGGTGGCACTGATCCGCCTGTTCGCAGCCAACCTGGAGCGAGTCAATAGTGACATGGAAAACGGTACCGCCCGGATAGGCCGATGGTTGCTGGAAGCCCTAAGTGTCTTGCGGCGCAACACCCTTCGCGGCGCCAGGCGCCACATTGCCGCCCACTACGATATCGGCAACGACCTGTTCGCCACCTTCCTGGACCGCGAACACCGAATGTATTCCAGCGCCGTATTTCCCCGCCCCGACGCCACCCTTGAAGAGGCCTCGACCCACAAGCTCGATCTGATGCTGGCCAAGCTCGACGTACGACCGGAGCATCATCTGCTGGAGATCGGTACCGGCTGGGGCGGGCTGGCCATCCATGCGGCGAAGACCCGCGGCTGCCTCGTCACTACCACAACCATTTCCGCCGAGCAGTACGCCTATACGGCACTGCGTATTCGGGAAGAGGGGCTGGAGGGGAGGATCAAGCTGCTGCAACAGGACTATCGGGAGCTGGAGGGCCGCTTCGACCGGCTGATTTCGGTGGAGATGATCGAGGCTGTGGGGCATCAGTATCTGCCGACCTACCTAAAGACCCTGGATCGGCTGCTGACCGACGATGGCCTGGCCCTGCTCCAGGCCATCACCATTCGCGATCAGCGCTTCGAGGCCGCCAAGCGCGAGATGGACTTCATCAAGCGCCACGTCTTTCCCGGTGGCTTCTTGCCTTCGCACCGGGCCATCCTCGACAGTATGACCCGCCACACCTCGCTCAACGTGCTGTCACTGGACGAGATAGGCCCCCATTACGCTCGAACGCTGCGTGAATGGCGCCATCGCTTCGAGGCGAATCTGGAGACGGTGAGAAAGCTGGGCTATGAGGAACGCTTCATTCGTCTATGGCGCTACTATCTGTGCTACTGCGAGGGGGGGTTTCTCGAGCGGACGATCGGCACCTGCCACCTGCTGCTGGCACGGCCCGGTGCCCGCCCGCCGCAGTTGGAAGGCCCATTGTAACGGCACGCTGCAATCAGGCGGCGGGGGTCGTCGTTCCCAATTGGACTGTCGACGACTGACCGTCAAGGCTGCTCTGCCACTGCTCCTCCAGTGCCCCGACCGCCATCGGGCGGGCGAAGTAGAACCCCTGAACCAGACGGCAGCCGGCATCCCGCAGGAAGTCGAGCTGTCCCTGGGTTTCCACACCCTCGGCAATGACATCCAGCGACAGTCCACGCGCCATGGCCAGTACCGCGCTGACGATGGCGGCATCAGCAGGGTCGTCGGGCAGCGAGCGGATGAAAGCACGGTCCAGCTTGATCTTGTCCAGCGGTAGTCGCTTGAGATAGCTCAACGACGAATAGCCGGTACCGAAATCGTCGATGGCAATGCGGTGGCCACGCTCCCGAAGTGCCTCGAGACGCGGCACGATATCACCGGCGCGTTCGTCGAGCAGTACCGATTCGGTCAGCTCGAGACCTAGCTGGTCGGCAGCAATGCCGTGACGGGCCAGGCCGGACGATAGCGCCGATTCCAGTTCGCCCTGAAACATCTGAATGGCCGAGATATTGATCCATACCGGCAGCTTTGGCATACCCATCTCGCGCCAGCGTGCCATCTGCCCCAGCGCCTCGTCGATGACCCAGTTGCCCAGCATTCCCATCAGCCCGTGCCGTTCGGCCAGGGGGATGAAGTCACCCGGCGAGACGATGCCATGCTCCGGGTGCCGCCAGCGCAGCAGAGCCTCCAGCCCCACCACGAGGCCGTCGCGGGTACGGTGCTGACTCTGGTAATGGAGTTCCAGTTGGCCACCGTTGGCCAGGGCGTCACGCAGGCTGTAGACCAGCGCCATCTGGGGCGTATCCTGAACGTCCAGTGCCGGTCGAAAACGCTGGCTGACGTTGCGGCCGTGACGCTTTGCCGAGTAGAGCGCCGACTCTAGCCTCTGGAAGAGCACCCCGGAGTCGCTGCCATCCTCGGGAGCCCGGCAGCTACCGATCGACAGCCCCAGTCTCAGTGAACGGTGGTCGATCTCGAAGGGCTCACCCAGGTGTTCCCGCAAGCCCAAGACCCACTTGTCATGATCATCGTAGGTGGTGGTACGAATCACCAGAAATTCGTCGCCGCCCAGTCGGCCCACCACACCGCCAGCCACATGCCTCGCCAGCCGCTGCCCGAACCGCGCCAGCAAACGGTCGCCTTGATCGACGCCCAAGCTATCGTTGACCGACTTGAAACCGTCGATATCGATGAGTGCCATGTCGAGGCTCTCGCCCGCACGCAGGTGGCGCAGGCGAGAGGTCAGCAGGTCGTGTAATCTTCGACGGTTGGGCAGCCCGGTCAGCGGGTCCTCGAAACCGATACGCCGCAGGTCTTGTTCGCGGGCCTTGTGCACGGAGATATCAGTAAAGGTGCCGACGTAGTGGCTGATCCGCCCACTCCTGTCCACCACGGCCTTGACACGCAGCCACTCGGGGTACTCCTCGCCCTGCTTGCGCCGATTCCATATTTCGCCTTCCCAGCGGCCTTTACTTTCCAGCGTCTGCCAATAGCGCTTGAAGAAATTGGAATCATGCCGGGAAGCCACCAGGCTGGCGGCATTGACGCCCCTCACCTCCTCCTCGGTGAAGCCTGTTATCCGGGTGAAGGCCGGGTTGACTGCCAGGATGCGGTTCTCGGCATCGGTGATCTGCACGCCCTCCTCTGAGAGCATCAGGGCCTGCTGCATCAGGTCAGCATTCTGCCGCTCGCGTCGCAGCTGTCGCCAGGCGTGGGTCATGCCGGCAGCCACAATGGCCACCGCCACCAGGCGCAGGCCCGGTCCAGGCAGCCAGATACATGCCAGCAGCGCAGCCAGTGCGGCCCAGGTCAACGGGCGATTGATCGCGTAGGATGACCACATGTCTTATCCCGGTCTGCGAATGAAAGGGAAGGAAAGCGCGCCCGTGCTGCACATCGATCTATCGGTTAGAGTATCGACACTTTGCGCCAACACTTTAATCGCTACCGCACCTCGCGTCATGCCTGACGTGCAATCACCGGCCTCGGCCAGTAGACTAGTCGAGGCCGCCCAGGGCGGGACGGCCCAAGAGCCAATGCCGCGTCCGCTATAATCGCGGGAAGGCCCACAACAACTGCGACTCGGAACGACTCAGTGACCAAGCAACACTCTTTCGTACGCGAAGAACTGCTGGCGTGCAGCCGCGGTGAGCTTTTCGGCCCCGGAAATGCCCAATTGCCGGCTCCCAATATGCTGATGCTCGATCGCATCACGCACATCCACGAAGCGGGAGGCCAGTTCAACAAGGGCGAACTGACCGCAGAGCTCGACATTCATCCCGATCTCTGGTTTTTCGATTGTCACTTTCCCGGCGACCCGGTCATGCCCGGCTGCCTGGGGCTGGATGCCATGTGGCAGCTGGTCGGCTTCTATCTGGGCTGGCTCGGCCACCCCGGCAGGGGGCGCGCCCTGGGCTGTGGCGAGGTGAAGTTCACCGGCCAGATTCTGCCCGATGCCAAGAAGGTCACCTACCAGATCAACATCAAGCGCATCATCACCCGGCGCCTGATTCTGGGCATGGCCGATGGTACAGTGTCTGTTGACGGCCGCGAGATCTACCAGGCTAACGACCTGCGTGTCGGCCTGTTCACCTCTACCGCGAATTTCTGATCAGGAGGCTTCCATGCGACGAGTGGTAGTCACCGGCCTGGGCATCGTATCGTGCCTGGGCAACGACCGGCAGGCGGTCGTCGAGGCGCTAAGGAACGGGCGCTCGGGCATTCGCTTCAAGGAAGAATATGCCGAGCGCGGCTTTCGCAGCCAGGTGGCTGGGGCCGTGGATATCGATCTCGATAGTCTCATTGACCGCAAGCTACGCCGCTTCATGGGCGACGCAGCGGCCTATGCCTATGTGAGCATGGCCCAGGCCGTCGAGGATTCGGGACTCACGCCGGAGCAGGTCTCCCATGAGCGCACCGGCCTGATTGCCGGCTCCGGGGGTGCTTCCAGCGCCAACCAGGTCGAAGCCGCCGATGTCATGCGCGAGAAGGGCCTGCGCCGGGTCGGTCCCTACCGGGTCACCCGCACCATGGGCAGTACCGTATCCGCCTGCCTGGCCACGCCCTTCCAGATCAAGGGGGTCAACTATTCGATCTCCTCGGCCTGCGCCACGTCGGCACACTGCATCGGCAACGCAATGGAGCAGATCCAGCTGGGTAAGCAGGATATCGTCTTTGCCGGCGGCGGCGAGGAGGAACACTGGACCCTCTCCTGTCTGTTCGATGCCATGGGCGCCCTGTCGACGCACTACAACGACACGCCCGAGAAGGCCTCGCGACCCTACGACCAGGCGCGTGACGGCTTCGTCATCGCCGGTGGCGGTGGCATGCTGGTTCTCGAGGAGCTGGAACACGCCCGGGCCCGCGGCGCGAAGATCTACGCTGAGCTGGTCGGCTATGGTGCCACCTCAGACGGTCATGACATGGTGGCTCCGTCAGGTGAGGGCGCCACACGCTGCATGCGCCAGGCACTCGCCACGGTGGAGGGTGATATCGACTATATCAACACACACGGCACCTCGACGCCGGTGGGCGATGTCGCCGAACTCAAGGCCATCCGTGCAGTGTTCGGCGACAGCACCCCGGCCATGAGCTCCACCAAGTCACTGACAGGTCATTCACTTGGCGCCACCGGCGTACAGGAAACGATCTATTCGCTGCTGATGATGGAGAACGACTTCATCGCTGCCTCGGCCAACGTCGAGGAGCTCGACGAACAGGCCGCCGGCTTCGATATCGTCACCAGCCGTCGCGACAACGTCACCATCGAACGGGTGCTCTCCAACAGCTTTGGCTTCGGCGGCACCAATGCCTGCCTGGTACTCCAGCGCTACCGCGACTGAACCAGTGTTGCACCCTGAAAAAGGCGTCCGCTTGGCGGACGCCTTTTTTCGTGACCCGATTTTCCTGCTCGATCTTACTGCCCTGGCTTTCCTGGCCCCGACGGCTCATGACGCGGAGCGCACACTCCGCTGACGGGCAGGCGCTGGCGCCTCGGGCCTCGGCACTTCGGAAATCTCCACCAACCGCGCCTCGATCCAGGCCTCGACCTCCACCAGCACCTCTTCAGGCGTGCGGCCCTCGGTGGCAATGGGCTCCCCTACCACCACGCTCAGCAGCCCCGGATTCTTGACCCAATGCCGGCCCGGCCAACGCTCGCCGGCGTTGTGCGCCACCGGTAGCACCGGCACCCCGGCGCGGCAGGCGATCACCGTACCGCTCTTGTTGTAGCGCCTGCGCTCGCCGGGCGCCACCCTGGTACCCTCGGGGAAGATCAGCACCGACAGGCCCTCGTTCAGGCGCTGCACGCCCTGGCTCAGGACCTGCCGCATGGCCCGTGCCGGCTTCGAGCGGTCCAGTGCAATGGGATGCAGCAGGCGCAAGCCCCAACCGAACAGCGGAATCCGCAGCAGCTCCTGCTTCAGCACCGTGCACACCGGCGGCTTGAGTATCTGCAGATAAATGGTCTCCCATTCACACTGATGGTTGGCCAGGATAACGCAAGGCCCCTCGGGCAGATGCTCCCTGCCGCTGACCCGGTAGCTCACCCCGCAGGTCCAGCGGAACCAGGCAGTAATGAAGTGGTTATAGAGGTTGAGCAACCGGTAGCGGGTCGGCAGTCGCATAAGCGGCGCCACGGGCAGAAAGAGCCCCCCGCAGACCAGAATGGCGAGGAAATATCCCAGGTAGAACAGCAGGCTGCGAATCACATTCATGGATGAGCGTCACCCTCCTCGAGCGGCCGCCGCGACTGACACCACTCATCCAGCAGCCGCCCCACCTCCAGTCGCCAAGGCCTCTGGTGCACACCGAAAGCCTCCAGCACGCGCCGACAATTGAGTACACGCCGCAGCGGCTGATCGTGATGGTGCTTGAGTGCCTTCACCTCTCCCAGCACCACCTGTTCACCTAGCCCCTCAAGTCGAGTTGACAGTTGGGTCCGCACCATGGTGGTAAAAGTATAGGCGCTGACAGGCTCCGTGCCCGCCAGGTGGTAGGCGCCCCAGGCAGTGGAGCCGCAGCCAAGCTGGTGCAACATGCCGATCAGTGCCATGGCTACGGCATCGGCCGAGGTGGGGCAAAAGATGACGTCCTGGGCGGCACGCACATCCTCTCCACCCATCAGGCTGTCGATAACACCGCTCAGCCAGGCATGCCCCCCCTCCAGGGCGAACAGCGGGCCCAGTCGCACAATCAGGTGCCGGGGGTGGCTGCTGCGAATCCGATCCCCGATGGCGATCAGGCGCCGCAGGCTCTCATCACGTGGCGCCGGGATCACGTGTTCATCGATCGGGGTATCGAAGCCATCCTGGTAAAGCTGGTCGGAGACACACCAGACCAGCGGCGTATCGGTCTCACGGCAGGCCGCCAGGGCGATATCCACCCCTTCGCCATGGCTCACCACTGCGGCAGGCTCGATCTCCATCGGCGCCGACAGCGGAGGAATGATCACCGCATCCGGCCGGAGCTCACGCAGGTAGGCGACATCGATGGCGGTACCGGGCTCAATGACCAGCTCGGTATCGCTTCTACGGTGCGCCACCCGGGCCAGCGCCAGATTCAGGCAGTGGCCAGCATCCAGTATCAGCAGCTTCACTCAACGCCTCCACCAGTCATGATCTGGGCACTCAGAACGGGATCTCGTCGTCGAAATCGTCGAAGCTACCCGGATCGGGGGCACCATAGTTGCCCTGCTGCTGACCGCCCTGCTGCTGACCACCCTGCTGCTGACCGCCCTGCTGCGGTGCCGCCGCCGGGGCGGGCCGCGGCTGGGGCTGCCCA
>ERZ869909.976-NODE-976-length-26355-cov-4.452698_pt1 | contig 26355 bp, 24 predicted proteins | sample MGYA00520892_ERZ869909 | MGnify/ENA primary metagenome ERZ869909 (study PRJEB32215, sample SAMEA104723947) | bioreactor metagenome | biome: bioreactor; feature: anaerobic bioreactor; material: water | place: China | collected 2015-03-12 ... | reverse complement strand
CGGGGTGGAGGGATTCGAACCCCCGACATCCTGCTCCCAAAGCAGGCGCGCTACCAGACTGCGCTACACCCCGCCGGTCTTCGCACGGCCCCGATGCCGCCACAAGGCTTCATCGAGCGCTGCGTATTCTACGCGAGAATCCCCCGGCGTCAATAGCGGCCTGTCAGGCCAGCCCTTTTTTACGCTTTGCCTGACGGCCCCGGCATGCGAAAATCGGCCCCCTTCCTGCACCGGCCAGCCTCCTCGCGGAGTTACGCTGCCGCCGGCCAGCCCACCATCAAAGCACGAGGAAGAAACGATGTCCGCCCAACTCATCGATGGCAAGGCCATTGCCGCCCAGGTTCGCCAGCAGGTTGCTCGCCAGGTCGAGACACGCCATGCAGACGGCAAGCGGACCCCCGGCCTCGCCGTCGTACTGGTGGGCAACGACCCGGCCTCCCGGGTCTACGTCAACAACAAGCACCGCGACTGCGAGCGGGCCGGCATTCTCTCCTTCCTGCATATCCTGCCCGCCGAGACATCCCAGCTGGCGCTGGAAAGAGTGGTGGACGACCTGAATGCCGACTCCCGTGTCGATGGCATTCTCGTGCAGCTGCCGCTGCCTGATCATCTCGATGCCCGCCCCATACTCGAGCGCATTCTGCCCCACAAGGATGTCGACGGCTTCCACCCCTATAACCTCGGACGCCTTGCCCAACGACTGCCGATGCTGCGCCCCTGCACACCCAAGGGGGTCATGACGCTGCTTCAGGCCAGTGGGCTCAAGGTGCGCGGCCTCGATGCCACCGTCGTCGGCGCATCCAACATCGTCGGCCGTCCGATGGCCCTGGAGCTGATGCTGGCCGGCTGCACCACCACGGTTTGCCACCGCTTCACCCGCAACCTCGAAGAGCATGTCAGACGCGCCGAACTGCTGGTTGTGGCAGTAGGAAATCCCGGCCTGGTCAAGGGCGAGTGGGTACGCGACGGCGCCATCGTCATCGACGTGGGCATCAACCGCGAGGAGGACGGGCGTCTGGTCGGCGACGTCGATTTCACCAGTGCGGCTGAGCATGCTGCCTGGATCACGCCCGTACCCGGCGGCGTGGGCCCCATGACCATTGCCTCGCTGCTGGAGAACACACTGTTAGCCGCAGAGATGCATGACTCCATGGAGCTTGAGGCGCTGCCTGCCCAAGACCAGGGCCCTGCTGACAGAACCTCCCACCTCGGGTAGAATACGCGACTTCCCTTTTCTAGCCCCGAGGCCGCTCATGAGCGACAAGATGAACGTCGAAAGCTTCAACCTGGATCACACCAAGGTGAAGGCTCCCTACGTGCGCCTGGCCGACATCAAGACGGGACTGAACGGCGACACCATCCACAAGTACGACATGCGAATCTGCCAGCCCAACCAGGAGCACATGGAGATGCCTTCGCTGCACTCCCTTGAGCACCTGATGGCGGAACTGTCCCGCAACCACTCCGATCGCATCGTCGACATTAGCCCCATGGGCTGCCAGACCGGTTTCTATGTGGCATTGATCAACCACGACGACTATGACGATGTGCTGAGTCTGCTGCAGAAGACCCTGGAAGACGTGCTCGAAGCCGACGAGGTTCCCGCCTGCAACGAGATGCAGTGCGGCTGGGCCGCGAGCCACAGCCTCGAAGGCGCCAAGCAGGTCGCACGCGACTTCCTTGCCAAGCGCAACGAATGGCCTCAGGTCTTCGCGACCGAGACCTGATGCCGACTCGACGACTTCGGCCAAACCTCCTCTGACTCAGTGACACCGGAGACACCCCAAAAGATGAAACGCATCGGCATCATCGGCGCCATGGCTCAGGAGGTCGACTATCTCGCCTCTCTGCTGGAGGGTCGCCGCACCCGCACTCATGTGGGCTGCACCTTCCACCATGGCATGCTGCATGGCGTCGATGTGGTGATTCTGCAGTCCGGCATCGGAAAGGTGAATGCCGCCATCGGCACCACCTTGCTGCTGGATGTCTACAAGCCGGAAGCGATCATCAACACCGGCTCTGCGGGCGGCTTCGGCGAAGGCCTGGGGATCGGCGATGTAGTGGTGTCCAGCGAGGTGCGGCATCACGACGTCGATGCCGTGGTATTCGGCTATGAACATGGCCAGGTGCCCATGATGCCGGCAGCCTACCTGCCCGACGAACGCCTGGTGAAGATTGCCCGGGAGTGCGTCGAGGCGCTGGGTGAGGTGCGAGTTGTGGAGGGTCTCATCGCCACCGGCGATGTCTTCATGGCATGCCCCGAACTGGTCCTGAAGACGCGCACACGCTTCCCGACGATGCTGGCGGCCGAGATGGAGGCCGCAGCCATCGCTCAGACCTGTCACCTCTACGGCTGCCCTTTCGTGGTCATCCGCTCGCTGTCGGATATCGCCGGTGGCGGCGACAACCACCTCTCCTTCGAGGAGTTCCTGGAAAAGGCGGCGGCTCACTCCGCACGCATGGTCGAAGCCATGGTGGCACGCCTGGCCGATCTGGCGCCGCAGGGAGACCGACAGAGTAAAGAGAAGAACAAGGAAGAGGGCGAATCCGAGACGGCCACAGCGGACTGAAGTTACACGTATTCGATGAGCGGCCGCCCCATCAGGCGGCCGTTTGCGTTGCGTCAGTCGCGCAGCTTCCAGCCCAGGGTTTCACCCGCCTTGAGGGGAACGATTCGCTGTCCTGCGACATAGGGCAGCGAAGGGGGCACCTCCCACGTTTCACGCGCCAGGGTAACCGTATCGATATTGCGCGGCAGGCCATAGAAATCGGGGCCGTGGTGACTGGCGAACCCTTCCAGCCTATCCAGGGCGCCCGCCTGCTCGAACGCCGTGGCGTATAGCTCGATGGCGGCCGGTGCCGTGTAGGCGCCCGCACAGCCGCAGGCAGACTCCTTGTCGCCCTGGGCATGGGGAGCGCTATCGGTCCCCAGGAAGAACTTGCCGCTGCCTGACGTGGCCGCCGCCAGCAGCGCTTCGCGATGCCGTTCGCGCTTGAGGATTGGCAGGCAGTAGTAGTGCGGGCGAATTCCACCCGCCAGCATGTGGTTGCGGTTGAACAACAGGTGGTGGGCGGTGATGGTTGCGGCCACGTTGGCCGGCGCCTGGGCAACGAAGGTGGCAGCATCGGCGGTAGTAATGTGCTCGAAGACCACCTTGAGGGTCGGGTGCCGCTCAAGCAACGGCTTCATGACTCGCTCGATGAAGACCGCCTCGCGATCGAAGATATCGATCTCGCTATCGGTGACCTCGCCATGCACCAGCAGTGGCATGCCCAGTCGCGCCATGGCCTCGATGGCCTCGTCGCAATGCGCCAGATCCGTCACACCGGAAGCCGAGTTGGTCGTCGCTCCGGCTGGATAGAGCTTGACGGCATGAATCATGCCACTGGCATGGGCGCGCTCGATCTCCTCCGTCGGCGTAGCGTCAGTGAGATAGAGGGTCATCAGTGGCTCGAAACCCGAGCCCTGGGGCCGAGCTGCCAGGATGCGCTCACGGTAGGCCTGGGCCTGGGCCGTGGTAGTCACCGGCGGCGTCAGGTTGGGCATGATGATGGCACGGCCCATCTGCCGCGCAGTTGCGGGTACCACGGCCTGCAGCGCCTCACCATCGCGCAGGTGAAGGTGCCAGTCGTCGGGGCGGGTCAGGGTAATTGCGTTCACGGCATGTCCTGTTGTCAGCTGTCGTCGGCTGCGATCGGCAGGGAATGGCGAGCGACAGTATACCGTAAGCCGCCGCTGTCTTGGCGCTTGTGCAGCAAAGCGCTCTAAACCGCAGCAAGCTGAGCCGTATTGACGTATCATCGACGCCGTTTTCATCGCGAGAGACGTTGCCATGCCCAGGGTTCGCCACTACGCCGATATCGTCGCCATTCTGGCCGGCCTGATGTGGATTGTGGTCTTCTGGTCGATCAGCATTTCCGCTCGCCTCGACAGCATCGAACCCACCTTGGCCGCCCTGCTGGCCTTAGGTGCCATGATACTGGTCAGCTTCGTCCACCGCCCCTTTCGCGTCCATCTCAGCCGCTATCACGTACGCAAACGCCGGACCGAAATGTGGATGCATATCCTGGCGCTGCCCATGGTCCTTACCCTGCTTCTCGGCGGCCTGATCGAATCGCTGATCGCCCCGCTCAGCGGGCAGCAGAAGATGTTGCTGTTCAACGTTCTCGCCACGGCGGGCTGGGTTGTCTATGTCATGACCCTGGTGATCAAGTTCATCCACCACCTGCTGAGGCGCCGCCGCCATCGTTCGAGCGGCGCCTGAGCGAATCGATTCCTTCAGCTGCCGAAGCGGTCGGCTCGAAAAGGCGACATTTCCACCGCCGGCTCCTCACCCTCCATCATTTCGGCTAACACCCGACCAGTGGCCGGCCCCAGTGTAAACCCCTGATGTCCATGGCCGAAGGCAAACCACAGGCCGTCATGGCGCGGCGCCGGACCGATGACCGGCTTCATATCCGACAGGCAGGGACGTGCGCCCTTCCAGGGCTCAGGGTCCAGGCGCTCACCCAGTGCAGGATAAATCCTTCGGCCTTCTCGCTCGGCGGCGTCGAGCTGACCATAGTGGGGCGGCGCATCAAGAGGCTTGAGCTCGGCACCGGTCGTCAGGCGGATGCCGGCGCGCATCGGCGCCAGAATATAGCCGACTTCGACATCGGCCAGCCAATACTGCAGCCGCCGGGTCTCATCGGCGGCGTAGTGCATGTGATAGCCCCGCTTGACGAAAGTCGGCATGCGGTAGCCCAGGCGCTTCATCCAGTCGCCGGCCCAGGGGCCCAACGCCACGACCACCTCCTGCGCCTCATGCACGCCCCCATCGGTTTTCACCCGCCAGCCCTGGCCATTCCGGCTGACATCCTGGATATCGGACTGTACGAAGCGGCCGCCCTCACGCTCGAAGCTACGGGCATAGGCCCCCACCAGGCCGCCCGGATCTTCGACAGCCCAGGAATTCGTCCAGTGGATCGCACCGATGGCCCGGTCGGAGAGCTGCGGCTCACGCTGCTTCAGGCCCTGCCTATCGAGCGCTTCATGGGTCACCCCGAAGCGCTCGGCGGCTTCACGTGCCTCCTGTCGGCGCGAGTCCAGTCCAGCCTGGCTGCGATAGACCTCGAGCCACCCCTCCTTCCTGACCATGGCCCCGGCATCCGCGGCCTCGATCATCGGCTCGTGCTCCTGGGTCGACAGCATGATCAGAGAGGCATATTCGGGAATGATGCGCGCATGACTTCGCGGCATCGAGTGGCGCCAATAGCCGAACAGTGGTCCGGCGGCTTCCAGCATGCCACGGAGGTTGTAGCGAATATCCACCCGGCGATTGGGTAGAACGGACAACAGCTTGCCCAGTCCCTGGGGAAAGGGGTAGGGTCGGACGGCCTCACGTTGAATCAAACCACCGTTGCCGAATGAAGTCTCTTGCCCCGGCGGGCGGCGGTCGACCAGCAGCACCGAGCGGCCGCGACGGGCCAGATGCCAGGCAATGGAAACTCCGACCATGCCGGCCCCCAGTACGATGGTTTCGCGAGACATGCCTCTCCTCCAGATGGCGCAAGGGTGCCCCCGAGTCCGACGGAAGGCGAGCGCCCATTCTATCAGCGCCGCCTGCCCGGCGCCGACGGTTTCCCGCGCGAACTGAGCCGGGTCAAGCAATTGATCGAAGGACGGCCCCATAAACCCGACGCAGGAAGAAAACGCACTGACTTTACTATCCAGGAGTGGGTCAGGAGCGGCTCAGGTGCGACCCGCGGCGCTCTGGACCTGGAGCTTGGTGCGAATGAAGTCGGAGTGGCTGACATGCAACAGATCGGCCAGTCCACGGATACGGTGCTCTTCCAGGGCGTTGTGTCCCTCTTCCGCATCCGCGTAGGCCAGCAGCCACATCATCCTGACCAGCTCACAGCGCTGGGCATAGGAGTAGTGCTGCTTGACGAGGCGGACGAACTGATAGTGGTCCACTGACGTCTCGACTTCCTCCCTGGCCATTTCCATCAACTCTTCGACAGCGGCGTCCTGAAGTTGGAAATGGTTCTTCAGCAGCTGTCGCAGCGCATCGAGCTGCGCCTGGTCGGTGTGATAATCGGCGCGCATCACCTCGCACAGCAGCGCGGCGGCGGCCAGTTCGAGGGTCGGCACCGGGTCGGAGCTGGTCTCCGGCTCGGCAAGGGTTTCCTGAAAGAACCGCGCGATGCTGGCAAGCATATCGAACTCCCGACTGTATTCGGATATCAGACAGGCGTTTGAGGGTCGGCGTTCCCCCACCTCAGTAGCCCATCACCCCCGGCAGCCAGGTGACGAGACCCGGCAAGGCAATCAGGATCAGGATGGTCGCAAGGATCGGGATCAGGAACGGTAGTACCGAGATCACTATCTGCGAGTAGCGCAACCGCGTGATCCCCACCATCAGGAACAGCACCGTGCCGAAAGGCGGGGTAATGACCCCCACCGACAGGGTAATGACCATGACGATGCCGAAGTGGATCGGATCCAGCCCGGCGGCCAAGGCCGCTGGCACGACGATCGGCGTGAAGATGAGAATGCTCTCGATCACCGACATGAAGCAGCCCACCAGCAGGAAGAACAGCGCGAAAGCGAGCAGCAGCATGATCGTTGGCATGTCGACACCCGCCACCTGCCCGGCCAGCGCCTGGGGGATACCGATGCGCACCAGGATCCAGCCGTAGAAGCTCGATACCGCGATGATCAGCAGAATGGCGGCACTGAACATCAGGGTACGAATGAAGGACGCATAGAGGTCGCGAAGCTTGAGATCACGATAGACCAGCGTGCCCAGAATGATCGCATAGAGCGAGGCCACTGCCCCCGCCTCGGTGGGCGTGAAGAAACCGGTCCAGATGCCGCCGACAATGATGGCCGGCATCATCAGCGGCAATATGGCCCGCTTGCCGGTGCGCAACACTTCCTTGCCGTCGAACGGTGTCGCCGGCGGCATGGCGACCCGCTTGCCGGCACCCAGCACCAGCGTCATCCCCATCAGCAGCAGCGCCATGAGGATACCGGGCACCAGCCCCGCCATGAACAGAGCCCCGATGCTGACATTGGCCAGCCAGCCGTAGACCACCAGCGCAATGCTCGGCGGCAGGATCGGACCGATCACGCTGGATGCCGCCGTGATGCCAGCCGAATAGCCGAGGTCGTATCCTCGCTCCTTCATGGCCTTGATCTCGATGCTGCCGAGGCCAGCCGCATCCGCTACCGCCGTGCCAGACATGGTGGCAAAGATCGAGCTGGCCACCACGTTGGCATGACCCAGGCCACCCTTGGTAAAACCGACCAGCGCGGTGGCGAAGTCGAAGATGCGGGTGGTGGTCGAGCCGGTGTTCATGATGTTGGCCGCCAGGATGAACAGCGGAATCGCCAGCAGGGTGAAATTGTTCAGCGTCTGCACCATGCGCAGCGAAAGCAGCTCAACCGGCAGCCCGCTGGCCCCGGTAACACCCAGCGCGATGAAGGAGGTGATACCGATCGCCACCACCACCGGCAGGCCGATGGCCATCAGCAGCAACAGGCCACCGACAAAAATCATGAGTTCCTGCATCAGTCCGCCTCCTGGGATGAGCCCGCGACAGAGTTCCATTCCACCGGGCCACGCAGGGCCTGCCAGGTCGCCAACAGCGTCATGCCGGCAAAACCGATGAAGATGCCGTAGTAGAGATAGGTGAAGCTGATGCCCAGGGAGACGGTACGGTTATGGGCGCTGGCCACCGACATGGTCAGCGAGCCGTAGGCCGCCAGGCCGAAAAATCCCGCCGAGAGCAGGGCCACGAGCCGGTACTGAATATGCCGGGCCAGGGCCCCCAACCGATGGCTGAACAGGTCGACCAGCAGGTGCTCGCCTCGCACCCAGGCGGAGAGTGAACCGAAGCCCACCGCGTAGATTGCCAGAAAGGTCGCGACCTCCTCCGTCCAGGGCATGCTGAGCCCAATGATGTCACGCACCACGATGGCGGCAACGATCAACACCAGCACCCCGGCCAATAGCAACACGCCCAGGGCGTCGCAGGTTCGCGTGATAACCTTGAGCAGGTGAAAGGCCAGCCGGTCAATACCGCTGGCGGGGGGTGGGGATGTCATCAAGGTTGAGTCCTCCAGGCAGGAAACGCCAGCGGCGTCCCGTAGGGCGCCGCTGGCAATATCGGTCAGTGACGAGATTCCCTAGTCGTCGCTGGCATCACCCAGGGCATCGTCCATCACCCCATCGGCCATCTCGGAGAGGATGCGCTCGATGGCAGGCAGGCCAGCCTCACGGAAAGGCTCGACATCGGGCTCGATGATGGTCATGCCGTTGGCTTCAAGCTGCTCGAGATAGTACTCGTCGAGCTCACGCTCCACTTCGGTGCCGTGCTGGCGGGCAACATGAATGGCCTCGGTGATCAGTTCCTGATCCTCGGCATCCAGGCCCTCCCACCAACGCTTGCTGGCCACCCAGTTCCACGGGAACATCACATGGCTGGTCATGATGATATGGTCCTGCACTTCCCACAGGCGGCGCGTATAGGGCGAAGAGAGCGAGTTCTCGTGGCCATCGACCTGGCCGGTCTGCATGGCGAGATAGATCTCGGGAGCCGGCACGTTGACCACCTGGGCACCGATCTCCTCCCACACCTCGAGCCATACCGGCAACGACGGCAGACGCATCCGGAACCCGGAGAGGTCCTCCGGGCTATGGATCGCCTTGTTGGCCGTCATCTGCCGCGGGCCGCGGTGCTGGGTGCCGAAATACTTGATGCCGCCCTTCTCCTCGGCGATCTCGACCAACCGCTGGCCGGAAGGGCTCTCCATGTAGGCGTCGACCTCGTCCCAGGTCGTGAAGACGAAGGGCACGGTGATGGCGTCATACTCGGGAGCATACTGCTGACGCCAGTTGCCGCCGGTGATGGAAATCTGGGTCTGCCCCAGGTTGAGCAGCTCGAGAACGGCATCTTCGCCGCCCAGGGAGCCGGCCAGGAAGGGGCGAACATTGAAGCGCCCCGGGGCCTGCTCTTCCAGGTATTCGGCGAAACGTTCGACGGCAGCGCTTTCGGAGCCGCCCTCGCTCATGGTGTTGTTGACCTGAATCTCGATGGTGCTGGCGGCGGCAAAGGAGGCGGCACTGAGCATTCCCAGAGCGGCCAATGAGCCAAGCAGTGACTTTCGCATCGTGCTCTCCTGACAATTATCGTTATTGAAGGCTTATCGTTGTGGTTTGATCTTGAAACAAGCGCGGGGCTGGCTCAAATCGGCTTTGATGAAGGCAGGCTTCGTCAATCACGATGGCTACTCTGTGCCGCACCATGCCGCGGCTAGCCTCGCCAGACCTCTTGCACACGACCAAAGGCTAATACCAGGAGGCTCTCCATGGGTTGCCAATGGCTTGGGAAGTCTCGCTATTGTCCAATCCGCTGAATGGAGCATTCATCATGCACGAAGCCACTTCCATTGCCTTCATCACCGGAGCGACCTCGGGGATCGGCCAGGCCTGCGCCCACCGCTTCGCCGCTGCCGGGTGGGGTTTGGTGCTTACCGGTCGCCGTGAATCACGCCTGGAAGCGCTGCGCCAGGCACTCGGCGATACGGTGCCGGTACATATCGCTCCCCTGGATGTCACCGATCATCGAGCAATAGAGAAGGTGGTGAACGACCTTCCGCCCCCTTTCGACAACATCCGCCTGTTGCTCAACAACGCTGGGGTGGCCCTGGGCAAAGGCCCGGCTCAGGATGCCTGCCTGGAAGACTGGCACGCCATGATCGACACCAATATCAAAGGGCTGGTCAGTGTGACTCGTCTGCTACTGCCCCGGCTGATCGCCCATGGCGAAGGCGGCACCGTGATCAACATCGGCTCCATTGCCGGTCATACACCCTATCCGGGCGGCCACGTCTACGGCGCCTCGAAAGCCTTCGTCGAACAGTTCAGCTACAACCTGCGCTGCGACCTCAGCGGTACCGGAGTGCGCGTCACCGACCTGTCGCCGGGCATGACCGAGAGTGAATTCACCCTGGTTCGCATGAAGGGCGATCAGGACAAGGCCTCCAGTTATTATAGCGGAACCCGTTCGCTCCAACCGACCGACGTGGCCGAGCAGGCCCTACATATCGCCGAACTCCCCGCCCACGTCAACATCACGCGCCTCGAGGTAGCCCCGCTGTGCCAGCAGTGGTCGCCCTTTACCATCGTGCGCGACAGCTGAGCTGGCTCAGGCGTGCGCCGTGAGATGGTCCACCAGATGGCGTGCGATCACCGGCAGAGCATCGTAGTGGCGGACGCCGATCACCAGTTCACGTCTGGCCCACTCATCGCTCAGGGGTATGCTGCTCAGCTGCAGATCTCCCAGGTCGCGATAGATGGTCCGCTCCGGCAGCACGCCGACCCCCATGCCATGATGGATCATGCGGCAGATGGCATCGAAGCTGCGCACCTGAATGCGCATGCGTAGCGTCTTGCCCGCACGGACTGCCTGCTCATGCAGCAGGGACTGCAGGGAGGTGTCCTGTTGAAGGCCGATGAAATCGTGCTCCGTGGCCTCGTGGAGATAGATCGACGACCGCTCGGCCAAGGGATGATCACGCGGAGTCATCAAGACCAGTCGGTCACTGCGATAGGGAAGCAGTTGAAGCGCATCGCAGGCTACGTGTCCGGCGAAGATGCCCACGTCGGTCAGACCATCGCGCACGGCGGCTATCACCTCCGAGCTGATACGCTCCTGGAGGTCGATCTTGATCTCGGGATAGAGTCGGGAAAAGGCGCTGAGATCCTGGGGCAGAAAGGCGATGATGGCTGAGGTGTTGGAATGGATGCGTACATGCCCCCTGACACCTTCGCCATATTCGCTCAACTCCGCCCGCAGGCGCTCGATGTCCTCGAGAATGCGGCGCGCGTGATGCAGGAAGGCATGCCCAGCCGGCGTCAGCTCCACCCCCCGTGGCCTGCGATAGAGCAGCGAGGTGCCGACCAGCGACTCGAGGTCGCTGATACGCTTGCTCACCGCGGCCAGTGCCATGTGCTCCCGCTCTGCTGCTGCGGTCAGCCGCCCTTCATCGGCAATCGACACGAAGAGCTTGAGCGTTACAAAATCAAAGCGTCGCACGGCTTGACGGCCTCCGGACTGGTCACAGGGCAATCAGGCAATCTTACGTCATGTCTTCGTCATGGACGAACCCTGTCTTCCCCTTTCCTGAATTGTTGCCACCGTTTGCGTACCGCATCCTGACTGGCATCCGCGCAAGGAGTGCTTACCATGACGAACCCGAAAGACCGGCACTTGCCACTTGAAGGCCTGAAGGTTCTGGAACTCGGTCAGCTGATAGCCGGCCCCTTTGCCACCAAGCTGCTCGGCGAGTTCGGCGCCGACATAATCAAGTTCGAGCCGCCGGGAACCGGCGATCCTCTTCGCAAATGGCGAATGATCGAGGAAGGTACCTCGCTCTGGTGGCACGTCCAGACGCGTAACAAGCGTTCACTTTCACTGAACCTGCGCAGCGAGGAAGGCCAAGCCCTGGTACGCCGTCTCGCCACTGAGGCCGACGTTCTTGTGGAAAATTTTCGCCCCGGCACCCTGGAGGGCTGGGGGCTAGGCTGGGAGGCGCTATCGGCTCTCAATCCGGCACTGATCATGGTCCGCGTTTCCGGCTACGGGCAGACCGGTCCCTACCGGGACAAGCCCGGCTTCGGGGTGATCGGCGAAGCCATGGGCGGCCTGCGCTACCTCACCGGCCACCCGGGCGAACCCTCGGTGCGGGTGGGCGTCAGTATCGGCGACTCGCTCTCAGCCCTCTACGCGGTCATCGGCACTCTGCTGGCGCTGCAGGAGCGCGCCCGCAGCGGGCTGGGCCAGGTCATCGACGTCGCCCTCTACGAGTCGGTCTTCGCCATGATGGAGAGCCTGCTGCCGGAATATGACGCCAGCAACGAGATTCGCGAGCCCAGCGGCAGCGCCCTCCCCGGCATCACTCCGTCCAATGCCTATCGCTGCCGAGACGGCGACTTTGTACTCATCGCCGGCAACGGCGACAGCATCTTCAAGCGCCTGATGGATGTGATCGGCCGGGACGACCTGGCCCAGGAGCCGGCGCTCGCCCATAACGACGGACGCAGCCAGCAGGCCGAGCGCATCGACAGTGCGATCGAAGCCTGGACCCAGGCTCGCTCCCGTGACGAGATCATCGAAAAACTCGAAGCCGCCCGAGTCCCCGTCGGCTACCCCTATACGGCAGCCGATATCGCCAACGACCCCCACTACCTGGCCCGGGAGATGATCCAGACCTTCGTCCGGCCCAATGGCAAGCCGCTCAAGGTGCCCGGCGTACTCCCCAAGCTGAGCGCCACGCCCGGACGCCTCGGAAATGGCGGCCCCGCGCTGGGGCAGCACACCGACGAAGTACTGGACGAACTGGGTATCGACGAAGAGACTCGAGCCAAGCTGCGCCAGGCCGGTATCATCTGAGCAATCCCCAGGAGAGCCCCATGACACGCTTACAGATTAACGAGGTGGCGCCTCGAGACGGGTTGCAGATCGAAGCCGCCTTCGTACCCACCGAAGAGAAGATCCGCCTGATCGATGCCCTGTCGGTCACGGGACTCGCACGCATTGAAGCGACATCGTTCACCTCACCGAAGGCCATCCCTCAGTTGAAGGACGCGGAGGAGGTCGTGCGTGGCATCCAGCGCCGGGAATCGGTGGGCATCACCGTGCTGGTTCCCAACCTGCGCGGCTGCGAGCGAGCGCTTTCCTGCCAGGTGGATGAAATCAACCTTGTGATGTCGGCAAGCGACTCCCACGGCCTGGCCAACCTGCGCATGACGCCGGCTCAGTCACTGGAGCGATTCGCCGGCATTATCGAGTTCACCGCCGGTAGCGGCGTATTCGTCAACGCCTCGCTCTCCACTGCCTTCGGCTGCCCCTTCGAGGGTGAGATGCCACCGGCACGGGTACGGGAGCTGGTCGGGAAACTGATCGCTATCGGTGTCGATGGCATCACCCTGTGCGATACCACCGGCATGGCCAATCCCGCACAGGTAGGAAAGCTGTGCGAAGACGTGCTGGCACGCTGGCCAGGCACGCCCTTCACCCTGCACTTTCACAATACCCGCGGCATGGGGCTGGCCAATGCCCTCAGCGCCTGGCAGGCGGGCATCACACGTTTCGATGCCTCGCTTGGCGGACTGGGCGGCTGCCCGTATGCACCCGGTGCCACCGGCAACGTCTGCACCGAGGACCTGGTTCACATGTTCGAACAGATGGGCGTCGATACCGGCGTCGACCTGGATGCCCTGTTGGCCGTGTCGGCCACCCTACCTGCGCTGGTCGGCCATGAGACGTCCGGGCAGGTGGTCAAGGCGGGTAAGGCGGATCGCCGCTATCCCATGCCGAGCCGCTAGGGTACGGTCTCGCCAATGCCCTGAACAACATAGTCCCGGGCCACGCCGATATGGTAATCAATGGCCGCGCGACAGCGGTCGGGCTCCTGGCTGGCCAGGGCGTCGAGCAGCAGCCAGTGGGACGTCGAGATGCTGTCCGGGTCGGCATGGGTCTTGCCGATCAGCGCGATGCAGAGTCGCAGCTCGTGGGTAATGTCATCGAAGGCCTTGAGCAGGCGTCGATTGCCGGAAAAACCGATCACCATGCGGTGGAAGGCTAGATCCTCCTCGATCTTGCGGCTATCGCTGTCCCCGATCGCCACCTCGCACATCACCTCGACCTGGCGTCGAAGCGCCCTCTCCTTATCCGCATCGAAATCCCGCACCAGGCGCGCCATGGCGTGTCGTTCCAGGCACAGTCGCAAATCGAAGATATCATTGAGCTCGGAGGCATCCAGGGCGCGGACAAAAAAACCGCGTCGGGGCTGGGATACGAGGAGGCCACGGCTTTCCAGCAGACGCGCCGCCTCGCGAACCGGTGCGCGACTGACGCCCAGGTCCCGCGCCAGCTGCACCTCCGACAGACGCTCACCGGGCGCAAATGTCTGACCGATGATCGCCTGGGTCAGGTAGTCCGCGACTTGCTCCACCAGATTACGCTGCTGAATGACCGTGGAATCACCAATGGCGTTGGTTGACGACATGCTGACTAGGCTCTTGAAGGAGGGTTGAGCCTAGAGTATGACCCAAGTCCACCATCTGTCGACCGTCGATTGACGACTGTCGACAGCTTGGGTAAGCGCTGCTATGGTCAATAGGAATGCTCAACGATGTCATATATCTCTCGACATCGACAAAACAAGACAGCAACGACAAAACAAGAAGGAACGCGACAATGATGATGAAGACACCGTTGGCCACCGCCATCGCCGCCTTGGCCATGACTTCCACGTTCGCCATCGCCGAGGAGCCCCGGTCCGGGGGCACCATCAACACCATCATCCAACCCGAACCGCCGGGCCTGGTGCTCGGCATGATCCAGAACGCGCCGACCCGGGTCGTGGCCGGCAATATCTACGAGGGCCTGCTGCGCTACAGCACCGATCTCGAGCCCCAGCCTCAGCTGGCCGAATCCTGGGACGTCAGCGATGACGGTCTGACCTGGACGTTCCATCTGCGCGAAGGCGTGCTGTGGCACGACGGCGAGCCGTTTACCTCCGCCGACGTGGTGTTCTCGACCGATGTCTTCCACCGTGAGCTGAACCCCAGCGCCCGCGCCGTTCTTCAGCACATCGAGAGCATCGAGGCGACCGACGATCACACGGTGGTCTTCACCCTCTCCGACCCCTTCGGCCCCTTCCTGCTCTCCTTCGAGGCCGGCACCTTCACCATGGTGCCCAAGCATCTCTATGAGGGCACCGATTTCCGCGACAACGAACATAACAATCACCCTATCGGCACCGGTGCGTTCAAGTTCAAGAACTGGGATCGAGGCACCGTCATCGAACTGGTCCGCAACGACGACTACTACGAGGACGACCTGCCCTACCTGGACGGCATCAACTGGCACATCATCCCCGATGGTGCCTCCCGCGCCGTGGCCTACGAAAATGGTACCGTCGATGTCCTGCCCAACGGCACGGTGGAGAACTTCGACATCCCGCGGCTGGCTGAGATGGACAACACCTGCATCACCGACGAGGGCCACGAGTACTTCAGCCCCTTCGCCATGCTGTGGATGAACAATCGCGAGGGACCCACCGCCGACAAGCGCTTTCGCCAGGCGGTGATGTATGCCATGGATCGCGAATTCGCCCGCGATGTGCTGTGGAACGAACTCGGTAACGTTCCGCTTTCCGCCTTCGGTTCCAATGCGCGTTTTCAGAACGACGAGCTCGAGCCCTACGATCACAACCCGGAACGGGCCCGGGAACTGCTCGACGAAATGGGCTATGACGGTGAGGAAGTGCGCCTGCTGCCCCTGCCCTACGGCGAAACCTGGACCCGCTGGGCCGAGGCGGTGCAGCAGAACCTGCGCGAAGTCGGCGTCAACGTGCGAACCCAGTCCACCGATGTGGGCGGCTGGAACCAGCGCCTCTCCGAGTGGGACTACGACATGGCCTTCACCTTCCTCTACCAGTATGGGGACCCGGCGCTGGGTATCACCCGCTCCTACCTCTCGGACAACATCGAGAAGGGCTCCCCCTGGAACAATGTCGGTGGCTACGAGAACGAGCGGATCGACGAGCTGTTCAATGAAGCCGCCACCGCCTTCCCCGATGAAGAGCGTGAAGCGCTTTACCATGAAGCCCAGGAAATCCTCCACGAGGACGTCCCGGTGGGCTGGCTGATGGAGCTCGGTTTCCCGACCATCTACCGCTGTGACGTAAAGAACCTGGTCACTTCCGGCGTCGGGGTCAACGACGGCTTCAGGGACGCCTGGCTCGACCGCTAGTCCGTTAGCGCACCAAGCGGGGACGGCCTGGCCGCCCCCGCAGTTCCCGGTAAGCGCTTATCGAAAGCACTGATCGAAAGCACTGATCGATGGGCGGTGTCCGAGCGCGTCATGGATCAGGGCTTTCATCCGATTGTTGAGGCTCCCGCATGCTCTATGCACGCTTGATCCTGATGCGGCTGTTCAAGGCCGTCGTCGTCCTGTTCATGATCGTCATCTTCAATTTCTTCCTGATCCAGATGGCGCCCGGCGACCCAGCCGCGATTCTGGCCGGCGAGGCCGGTGCCACCGATCAGGAGTTCCTGCGTCAACTGCGGGAGCGCTTCGGCCTCGACCAGCCGCTCTATGTACAGCTATGGCGCTATGTCTCCGGCATCGCCATGCTCGATTTCGGCTACTCCTACCGCCAGCAGATGCCGGTTCTCGATCTGATCCTGGCCCGTCTTCCCGCCACCCTGTTGCTCACCGGCACGGCCTTCGTGCTGTCGCTGGCACTCGGCATCCTGGCCGGCTCCATGGCGGCGGCCCGGGTCAAGAAACCTTCCGGCTCCATCATCATGGCGCTGGCGCTGATCTTCTACGCCACACCGCTGTTCTGGGTCGCACTGATGGCAGTGGTGCTGTTCTCGGTCTATCTCGACTGGCTGCCCGCCTACGGCATGTACACCGTGGGGGCCGGACTCGATGGTTTCGCCCTGATACTCGACGTCGCCAAGCACCTGGTGCTTCCCGCCACCACCCTGGCGCTGTTCTTCATGGCCATCTATACCCGCATGACCCGCGCGTCCATGCTCGAGGCCAGTCAGCAGGACTACGTCAAGACCGCTCGTGCCAAGGGCCTCAGCCCCAGGGTCATCCAGCGACGGCATATCCTGCGCAACGCCCTGCTTCCCATCATCACCCTGGCCGGCCTGCAGGCGGGTCAGATGGTGGGTGGCGCCATCCTCACCGAAACCGTGTTCGCCTGGCCCGGCATCGGTCGCCTGATGTACGAGGCATTGATGCAGCGCGACTATAACCTGCTGCTGGGCATCTTCTTCTTCTCGGCCGCCCTGGTCATCGTCTTCAACATCATCACTGACCTGGTCTACCGCCTGGCGGACCCGCGTATCAAGGAGGGCTCATGAGCTTCTTCGCCCGTTTCGCCCAGAACCGGGGTGCCCTGATCGGCCTGATCATCCTGTTGACGATCATCCTGATGGCCCTGCTCGCCCCCTTCCTCTATCCCGATTCCCCCTGGCGCATGGTCCAGCGCCCCTTCCTGGCGCCCATGGAGGTGGATGGCTTCCTGCTGGGCACCGATACCATGGGCCGCGACGTCGCCGCCGGCATCATGCACGGCGCCTGGGTATCGCTGCTGATCGGCCTGGTGTCGACCACCGTGGCGCTGGCGATCGGCGTGCCGCTGGGCGCCATCGCCGGCTACTACGGCGGCCTGATCGACGATGGCCTGATGCGCTTTACCGAATTCTTCCAGACCATCCCCAACTTCGCCCTGGCCATCGTGCTGGTGGCGATCATGCAGCCCAGCGTGACCTCCATCGTGCTGGCCATCGCCATCGTCAGCTGGCCACCGGTGGCCCGCCTGGTAAGGGCCGAATTCATGTCGCTGCGTCACCGCGAATATGTGGAAGCGGCGCGCCTCGTCGGCCAGACCAACCGCACCATCATCCTGCGCCAGATCCTGCCCAACACCCTGTCGCCGATCATCGTGCTCGCCTCCCTGATGGTGGCCACCGCCATCCTGCTCGAGTCCGCGCTCTCCTTCCTGGGGCTCGGCGACCCCAACGTGATGTCCTGGGGCTACATGATCGGCGCCGCCCGGACAGTGATTCGTCAGGCCTGGTGGCTGAGCTTCTTCCCCGGTCTCGCCATTCTCCTGACGGTGCTGGCACTCAACCTGGTGGGTGAGGGTCTCGATGACGCTCTGAACCCGAAACTTTCCCGCGAACGCTCGTAAGCGCCGTATCAATCATAAGGGAAACGCTGAAGAAATTGCCGAGCGAGATGAAGGGCAAGGCGCACGGAGCACAGGAACCGGAGCATATGGGGTATATGTGAGGATTCCGCGCACCGCGCAACGCAGCGATTCGCTCGCGCAGGCATTTGTGCAGTGTTTCATAAGGAGAGTCCCATGGGTGACCCAATACTCAGCATTCGCGGCCTGACCATCGCCCTGCCCAAGGGCGCCGACCGCCCCTACGCCGTGGAGGACGTCAGCTACGACGTGGAGCGCGGCGAGATCATGTGCGTGGTGGGCGAGTCCGGCTCGGGCAAGTCCATGGCAGCCAATGCCCTGATGGGCCTGCTGCCCAAGGGTGTGCGCCCCACCGCTGGCGAAGTGATCTTCGATGGCCAGGACCTGCTGACGCTCACCGAAAAGCAGCACCGCAAGCTGCGCGGCCTGCACATCGGCATGATCTTCCAGGAGCCCATGACGGCCCTGAACCCCTTGATGCGGGTCGGTGCCCAGATCGCCGAGGTCTTCGAAGCCCACGGCAAGTACAATGGCAAGGAACGTCAGGCCCATGCACTGGCACTGCTGGAGGAAGTGGGCATACCTCAGCCCGACAAGGCCATTCGCGCCTACCCCTTCCAGCTCTCCGGCGGCCAGCGCCAGCGGGTGATGATCGCCATGGCACTGGCGCTGGAACCGAAGATGTTGATCGCCGACGAACCCACAACGGCCCTCGACGTGACCACCCAGGCGCAGATCCTGGAGCTGATCCGGGACCTGCAGAAGCGGCGCGGCATGTCGGTGATGTTCATCACCCACGACTTCGGGGTGGTGGCCGAGGTCGCCAACCGGGTCTGCGTCATGCGCTATGGCCAGATCGTCGAGCTAGGCCCGGCCAGGGAGGTGCTGGAAAACCCGCAGCACGAATACACAAAAGCCTTGATCGAGGCGATTCCCAGCAACATCATTCCCGAAGCCCGCGGCGGCGATAGACCCGCCCCACTGCTGGAAGTGCAGGGGCTCAACAAGGTATTTCGTTCGAAAGGGGGGCTGTTCAAGGCGGCACGGGAAGTTCGCGCCCTGGACGATGTCTCCTTCACTTTAGCCCCGGGTGAAACCGTGGGCATCGTCGGCGAGTCAGGCTCCGGAAAGTCGACCCTGGGCCGCTGCGTGGTACGCCTCGAGCGCCCCGACAGCGGCACGCTCTCGCTGGCCGGCACCGACTTCACCACGCTGACCGGTGAGGAGCTCCGTCGCCAGCGCTGGCGCGTGCAGATGATCTTCCAGGACCCCTATGCCTCGCTTAACCCGCGCACCCGCGTCGGCTACGCCATCGCCCAGGGCCCCATGGCCAACGGCGTGCCCCGGGAGCAGGCCATGAAACAGGCCGGGGAGCTTCTGGACCTGGTGGGACTCGGTGCCGTGGCAGTCGATCGCTTCCCTCATGAATTCTCCGGCGGGCAGCGCCAGCGCATCGGCATCGCTCGAGCGCTGGCCCTGAATCCCGAGCTGATCGTCGCCGACGAGGCGGTATCGGCGCTGGATGTCTCGATACAGGCCCAGATCCTGGAACTCCTGGAAGATCTCAAGCAGAAGCTGTCGCTATCGCTGCTGTTCATTACCCACGACCTGCGGGTGGCAGCCCAGATCTGCGATCGGATCATCGTTATGCAACATGGCCGCATCGTCGAGCAGGGCACGGCCCAGGACGTCTTTCTCTCGCCCAGGGAGGCCTATACCCGCGAACTGCTGGCGGCCATTCCGGGCCGCGACCAGGAGCTCGCAAGCGCGTGAACGAACAAGGACACCGAATGGACGCCCTACTCAAGGAGATCGTGGCCGTGGTCGGCCCAGGCAATGTGTTGACCGGGCTCGACGTCGCCCAGCGACGGGTGGACTGGATGACAGGCGCACCCTGTCAGGCGGGAGCCATCGTGCGCCCCGCCGATACCCGTGAACTCTCTGCCGTGATGCGCCTTTGCCATGCTGCCAACCAGCCGGTGGTGACCCATGGCGGCCTGACCGGACTGGTGCATGGGGGAGAAGCCTCCCCGGACGAAATCGCCATCTCGCTGGAGCGGATGACCGCCATCGAGGCCGTCGACCCGGTGGGAAATACCATGACCGTTGAGGCCGGCGTGCCACTCCAGCGGGTGCAGGAACTGGCCGACGACCATGAACTCCAGTTCCCCCTGGACCTGGGTGCGCGTGGCTCCTGCACCATCGGCGGCAATATCGCCACCAACGCCGGCGGCGTGCGGGTCATACGCTACGGCATGATGCGTCAGCAGGTGCTGGGACTGGAAGCCGTGCTGGCCGACGGCACCGTGGTCAGCTCCATGAACCACATGCTCAAGAACAACGCCGGCTACGACCTCAAGCAGCTCTTCATCGGCAGCGAAGGCACCCTGGGTATCGTGACCCGGGCCGTTCTCAGGCTTCAGCCGAAGATGAGCAGCGAACAGACCGCGCTGGTGGCCTGCCCCTCGTTCGAGGCACTCACCGGCCTGTTGCAGCACATGGGCCACAGCCTGGGGGGCAGTCTCGGCACCTTCGAGGTCATGTGGCGCAACCACTACGCCCTGCTCACCGTGGAGAGCGGACGGCACTCGCCGCCCCTGTCCAGCGACTCGCCTTTCTACGTGATCATCGAATCCCTGGGGGTCGACGACGAGACCAATGCAGCCCGCTTCGGCCAGTCACTTGAGAGCGCCTTCGCGGCCGGCTTGATCGTCGATGCCGTGCTGGCCCAGTCCGACAGCCAACGTCGCGGTATCTGGGCCATCCGTGAGGACATCGAGGGGCTGATCCTCAGCCTGGCGCCGCTGTTCACCTTCGATATCAGCCTGCCCATCCCCGAGATGGAGGCCTATACGGAAAGACTGGAAGCCGCCCTTCGTCAAGACTGGCCACAGGGTCGCATGGTGGTGTTCGGCCACCTGGGGGACGGCAATCTGCACGTTTCGGTGAGCGTGGGAAGCGACGCGCCTGGTGCGCGCCGAGCCGTGGAGCGGCTGGTCTACACCCCTTTGGCCGAACTGGGCGGCTCGATTTCCGCCGAGCATGGCGTCGGGCTGGAGAAGCGTGACTACCTGGCACTCTCGCGCACTCCCGAGGAGATCGCCTTGATGCGCACCCTGAAACAGGCCCTGGATCCTCGCAACCTGCTCAACCGCCACAAGGTACTGGCCCCGGAGGCCTAGCCGCCATGACGGCTCCTGCTTCCCCCGCCCTGCTGCAACGCACTGGTATCTCGACGGCGCTGTTGATTGGCGCCATCGGTCTGTTCTGGGGAGGCAACTGGCCCGCCGTTCGCTTCAGCCTGATGGACATCCCCCCGTTCAGCCTCAGGGCCATCGGCTTTACCGTCGGTGCCATGATGCTGCTAGGCTGGGCCTGGGTCCGAAAATTGCCGTTGGCCATCAGTGCCGAGGAGTGGCCCTGGCTGGTGTTTGCCGGTCTCTTCACCATCCTCGGCTTCAATGTCGGTACCGCCTTCGGCCAGCTGCATATGCCCACCTCCCAGGCGGCCATCATCGCCTTCACCATGCCCTGCTGGGCGCTGCTGATGGCCATCGGCATCCTCGGCGAGCGTATCAGCCGAAGGCAGTGGCTGGGCCTCGCCCTGGGTCAGGCGGGCCTGCTGATACTGCTGGGCCCGGCCGCCTGGCAGGCCGGCTCGGAGGGACTGGTTGGCCCTCTGTTCGTGCTTTGCGCCGCCCTGTCGTGGGCGCTGGGCACCGTGCTGATCAAGCGCCGCGGCGGCTGGCAGGGCCATCCCGTGGTCATCACCGGCTGGCAGTTCGCCGTCTGCGCCGTGCCGATGCTGCTGCTGGCGGCAGGGCTGGAATCGCCGCCTTCACCGCTCGAGTGGCGGTCCACCACCTGGCTGGGACTGGGCTATCATCTTGTCTTTGCCATCTGCCTGGCCCAGATGCTGTGGTTTCGCAACGTCAATCGCCTGACCATCGGCCAGTCCACCATCAGTACCCTGATCATACCGGTGGTCGGGGTCTCCAGCGCGGTGGTACTGCTGGGAGAACCCTTTACCCTCCAGATCCTGATGGCACTGGCCCTGACCCTGTCTGCCGTGGCGATCGTCATGACCCAGCGAAAGCCAATGACATGACGCCAGACCCCATCCTTCATTCCTCATCCAACGGGAGACCCGCATGCCCCGCTTCCCCGACCACCTGACCGGTTCCGGCCCCAGCAACCCCTTTCCCGGCATCAAGGTGCTGGAGCGACGCATCGGCCGCGAGATACCCCATCGGCTGGGCTCCAACGAAGGCCTGGACATGGCCCACCGCGCCCTCCGCGAGCGATTCGGCGATGCCATGGTCGAGCATGTCTACTGCTACGGGGACTCGGAGGCGCTTGGGGTGCGCCAGCGCCTTTGCGCCCTTCACGGCTACCCGCTGGAGGCCACCCTGGTGGACGCCGGCGCCGATAGCCTGATCGCGCTCTCCCTGCGTACCACCGCCACACCGGACTGCACGGTGGTCAGCGCCAGCGGCACCTACCCCACCTTCGGCTACTTTGCCCGGGGGCAGGGCTGTCGCCTGATCGAGATCCCCTATGCGGAGGGGCCCGGCAGGCTAGCCCCCGACCTCGATGCTCTTCTCCACGCTGCATGGAAAGAGCAGGCGCGGCTCGTCTATCTCGCCAACCCCGACAATCCCAGCGGCCACCTGCACAGCGACGAGGCCATCCGTCGGCTGCGCGCCGAACTGCCCGATGATTGCTGGCTGCTGCTCGACGAGGCCTACCACGACTTTCGCGATGACGCCGACTCCCCCTTCAGCCGCGAGGTGCTGCCGGGCGTGGTTCGCCTGCGCACCCTCTCCAAGGCCCATGGACTGGCCGGCCTGCGGATCGGCTATGCCATCGCCGAGCCCGAGACCCTCGAGATGATGATGAAGGTGCGCATCCACTATGCGGTTTCGACCCTGACCCTGGCAGCGGCCGAGACGGTACTGGATCACAACGAGGAGGTGCGTCAGCACGTCAGCGACGTCAAGGCCCGCCGCGAGCGGCTCGCCGATCATTTCAAGCAGCAGGGCGCCGACGTGCTGCCCAGCGCCACCAACTTCATCGCCCTGCGCCTGCCGAGCGCCGAGATGGGCGAACGACTCAACCGCGAGCTGCTCGAAGCGGGCCGTCTCATCGCCCGCCCCGCGCACCCGGACCTGGGCCATATCCTGCGCATCACCGCCGTGGAAGATGCCCTGCAGCCCGGGCGCTTCGAGATTCTCGAGAAGGCGCTGGCGGAACTGAAGCCCTAGCGCTGGATACGCAGTCCGTGGCGATGCAGCTTGCGCACGACGCTGGGTTGGCTGATGCCCAGTCGCTCGGCCATGGCGTAGGTACTCGTCAGCTGCTGGCACAGCGCTGCCAGCACCTGGCGTTCGGTACGAGCCAGATACGCCTTGAGCGACTCATCCACCGCCATCGCCAAGGGAGCAGCGGCCTCGGGTGAGGTGCGATGGGCTGCCATGTTCCCCGACGGCTCTCCCAGGGAGGGGGCTTCGATCACATCTCCGGCACTGGAGAGCCAGGCCCGTTCGAGCCAGTTCTCCAGTTCACGGACATTGCCGGGCCAGTCGCTGCCCATCAGCTCCGACCAGACGCTGCCGTGCAGCAGCTTCTGGCGGCCATAGCGCTGGTTGAGACGATCAAGGCAGGACTCGACCAGCGCCGGTATATCCTCGCGGCGCTCCCGCAGCGGCGGCAGGGTCACCGGGATCACGTTGAGTCGATAGTAGAGGTCCAGCCGGAAGGCCCCCTCCTCGACCCGGCTCGCCAGGTCCTGATTGGTGGCAACGACCAGTCGAAAATCGACTCGCCGCGGCCGGGTATCCCCCAGCCGTGTGACGGTACCATCCTGGATCACCTTCAGCAGCTTGGTCTGCATCAGCAACGGCAGCTCGCCGAGTTCGTCGAGAAACAGCGTCCCACCCTCGGCCTGTTCCAGCAGCCCGGCCTTTCCCTGCCGGGCCGCGCCGCTGAATGCCCCTGGCTGATAACCGAACATCTCCGACTCGAACAGGTTATCGGGGATGGCGCCGCAGTTGACCTCGATGAAGGGCCCGTCACCGCGGCGGCTCCAGCGATGCAGCTGGCGGGCAAAAGCGGTCTTGCCGACACCGGACTCTCCCAGCATCAGCACGGTGGCATCGGATGGCGCCACGCGCTTGAGCAGCAGCGCCAGTTCACGCATGACGCCACTGCGCACCTGCAGCGCCTCGAGCATCTCCTCCAGCTCGCCATCTTGCCCCGTCGGCCCCGGCTGGCTGCGCTTGAGATGCTCACTGAAGCGCTTCTGCAACAGGGCGTATTCATCCTGCAGCAGCTGCAGGTCGGTGAGATCCCGGGAGCGACTGACAATGCGCTCCAGCCGGCCATTCACGAAGACGGGGTGGGCCTCGGCAATGACCCGCCTTCCGGTTCCGGTCACCTGCATCAGCTGGGCCGGCTTGCCGGTGCGCATCACCTCCATGCTGATCGAGGGCTTCAGTACGCCGCTTGCCTCCAGCGCCTGCACCGTACTGGCGGTCAGCGCTTCCCGGGACATTCCGTAGACCGCAGCGGCACCCGGGCTGACATCGAGCACCCGGCCGGTGCCGTCCACGATGAAGAAATGGTCGTTGGCCGTCTCGACGATGGTCTGCACGATGCAGCGGTCGATATCGCTCATGTCGCTTCCCTGGCTGGCTTGCTGAATGAGGCAATGCATCATTGCATCATCAATACAATATTGCATCACATCCCAACGCATTCGATGCATTCATGAATCGCTGATGGGCAAAAGAATGCGGCCTGCCGGGGACGTGAAAGCTGGCACGCAAAGTGCATATCCATCATACAGGCGAATACAGCACTCACCCTCTCAGCCAGCGACAACCGGAGCTCCTAATGCCCGACTACAATCAGCCTCTCGGTGGTAACGACATGCCCCGCTTCGGCGGCCCCGCTACCATGATGCGTCTTCCCGCTCAGCCGACGGCTGAGGGTCTTGATGCCGCCTTCATCGGCATACCACTGGACATAGGTACCTCGAACCGGCCGGGTACCCGCCTGGGCCCCCGTCAGATCCGCGACGAATCGCGCATGCTGCGCCCCTACAACATGGCCACCCGAGCGGCGCCTTTCGACAGCCTGCAGGTCGCCGATATCGGCGATGTACCGATCAACACCTTTCACCTGCCCAAGAGCGTCGAGATCATTACCGACTTCTATGACCAGGTGCTCGCCCACGACTGCATCCCGCTCACCCTGGGCGGAGAGCACACCATCACCCTGCCGATACTGCGCGCCATCGCCAAGAAGCACGGCCCCGTGGGATTGATTCATATCGATGCCCACGCGGATATCAACGACCACATGTTCGGTGAACCCATCGCCCATGGCACGCCTTTTCGACGCGCCCAGGAGGAGGGTGTGCTGGCGGAAAACCGCGTCGTTCAGATCGGCCTGCGCGGCACCGGCTACTCCGCCGATGACTTCGACTGGTGTCGCCAGCAGGGCTTTCGTGTCGTGACCGCCGAGGAGTGCTGGTACCGCTCGCTGGCGCCGCTGATGGCCGAGGTGCGTGAGCAGATGGGTGACGGCCCCGTCTATATCAGTTTCGATATTGATGGACTCGACCCCTCCGTTGCCCCCGGCACAGGTACCGTGGAGATGGGGGGCCTGACCTCGGCTCAGGGGCTGGAGCTGGTACGCGGCGCCGCGGGGCTTAATATCGTCGGTGGTGACCTGGTCGAGGTCTCACCGCCCTACGACCCCAGCGGCAACACCGCCTTGATGGGCGCCACCCTGCTCTACGAGATGCTCTGCGTGCTGCCCGGCGTCACCCGCCGCGACTGAGGGCCCAAGGCAAGTTCAGCGCTCCGGATTCAACGACAACAAACCTGAGGGAAAACATCATGTCTTCCACTGAATCGACTGCCGAAGAGACGACCGCCCCGAAACCGATAGCCCCCCCGCCGCTGGATCGCCGCAACCTGCTGCGATTCCTGATTCCCTCCTTGATCGGGGTCAGCCTGTTCCTGATCCCCTTCCAGGTCGGCGATACCATCAATATCGGCATGGGCCTGATGGCCGATGGCCTCAAGGCTCTGCTCGAGGGCGCCCTGCCGGCCATCGCCGTGGTCGTGCTGACGATCTCGGTCCTCGCCACCCTCTACGTCAAGCTGGCTCGCCCCTCCTGGGCGGAAAAAGGGGTGCTTCGCGACATGTTCCATGTCGGGCCGGTATGGTTCGGCATGCGTATCCTCGGCGCCGCCTTCGCGCTGATGACCTTTTTCCAGTTCGGCCCCGAGTTCATCACCGCCCCCTTCACCGGTGGGGTGATGCTCAACGACCTGGCGCCGGTGCTGCTGACCTTCTTTTTCTTTGCGGCATTGCTGCTGCCCTTCCTGGTCGAGTTCGGCTTCATGGAATTCATCGGCAGCCTGGTGCGCAAGCCCTTCCGGATCATCTTCAACTTGCCCGGCCGCAGCGCCATCGATGCCACGGCGTCCTGGATGGGCTCCGGCACGGTGGGGGTCCTGATCACCACACAGCAGTACGAGAAGGGCTTTTACAAC
>ERZ869909.975-NODE-975-length-26368-cov-4.086151_pt1 | contig 26368 bp, 21 predicted proteins | sample MGYA00520892_ERZ869909 | MGnify/ENA primary metagenome ERZ869909 (study PRJEB32215, sample SAMEA104723947) | bioreactor metagenome | biome: bioreactor; feature: anaerobic bioreactor; material: water | place: China | collected 2015-03-12 ... | reverse complement strand
GACACACGCCAGATCCACCCAGCGCGGGCACCTTACCCACCCCCCTTTGGTGCTGCAACCAGCGATCGGTTCCGCGACTTCGGCAAAATCTTCTGACTCGGGAGTATCGTGACAGCATGCCCCCCCCGGAGCGCCGGTCTCCACCTCTGGTTCATGACGGTCTTTTCGGAAGCCCCCCCCAAGCTGAGGGGGGCGTCGGGTATGCACGCGTGGTGCCCGAGCGATCCGTCGATCACGCGCGGGGGCTGACCTATCGAATCCCCACAGCACTCGCGGAATTGCTGCCCGGGGAGCGGGTGCGCGTCCCCCTCGGGCGAGGAAACCACCTCGCGGATGCCATCGTCGTCGAGATCAACACCACGACAGACCTCGACCCCGCCCGGATCAAGCCGATCGCCGAGCGGACAGGGCACCGCCTCCCCCCGACGCTGATCTCGCTGGCTCGTTGGATGGCGGCGTACGACTGCTGCCCCATCGGTATGGTCGTCTCAACCATGCTCCCCGCAGCGGTCAAGAGGCGGACCGGCCGGCGCGTCGGCAAGGCCCTCCAGCGCACGGGGGCGACCCCGCCGGACAAGCTCCCGCCCGCGACGCGCCGGGCGTGGGAGCAGATCACCCAGATGGGGGAGGAGAAATTTCCCATCGAGATCAGGGAAATGGCCCAAGCCATCGGGCTGAAATCGGTCGCGCCATTGCGCCGATTGATTGCGCTCGGGCTGCTGAGCGAGGTCGTCGTCGAGAGCGTCCGCACTCGTGGCGATGCTGAGACGGACCTCACAACACAGGTCGAGTCGGTCGAGCCGCCGGTGCTGACTGGCGAGCAGGCACACGCCGTGGCGAGTGTCGTGGGTTCGCTGGGGCGCTTCGAGCCGTTCCTTCTTTACGGTGTGACCGGCTCGGGGAAGACGGAGGTTTATCTGCGGGTGCTGGAGGCGGTTCTTGCCAGAGGCCAGTCCGGGATCGTGCTGGTTCCGGAGATTTCGCTGACTCCGCAGACCGCCCGCCGGTTCACGGGGCGGTTCGGGCGTGAGCAGGTCGCAGTGCTGCACTCGGGGCTGACCGCGAGCCAGCGCCACGCGGAGTGGGAGCGGGTGGCCTCGGGTCGTGCGCGGTTGGTCGTCGGGGCACGGTCGGCGGTCTTTGCGCCCTTTGACCCCGAGCGTGCGCCGCTGGGGATCATCGTTGTCGATGAAGAGCATGACGGGTCGTACAAGCAGGATTCCCTGCCGCGGTATCACGCACGGAGCGTGGCGCTCCGGCGTGCGCAGTTGGAGTCCTGCCCGGTGGTGCTCGGCTCGGCGACCCCCTCGCTGGAGTCGTGGCACAACGCGACCACACCGGACGGGTCCGGGGGGACTCGGTTCCGGCTGCTGGAGCTGTCCGAGCGGGTCGGTGGGGGGCGGCTGCCCCGCGTCGAGATTGTGGACATGCTGGAGGAACGGCGGGATCGGAGGGGGGATGGGCATTTGCAGCATGCTCTGGGGCCGCGCCTGGAGCATGGATTGCGTGAGACGCTCTTTTCCGGGGGGCAGGCGATTCTGCTGCTGAACCGGCGCGGCTTTGCGAACTATCTGCATTGCCCCGCATCGGGATGGACGCTCAAGTGCGATCACTGTGATGCGACGATGGTGGTGCATCGTCATCAGGTGCACGCCGCCGGTCGGATTGGTGGCGGTTCCGGTTTCGTGCGGTGCCATCACTGTCTCGCCGAGCGTGTGCTCCCGAAGGCGTGTCCGACATCGGGGGAAGCGCTCGTGCTGCTGGGCTTCGGGACGCAGCGCCTGGAGGAGGAGCTCGAGGCGAAGTTTCCGGAACTCATCGAGGGCGAGACGATGCTTCGGCTCGATGCGGACACCATGCGCAAGGGGTCAGATTATTTCCGTGCTTTGGATCGGTTTGCGCGGGGCGAAGTGCGGCTTCTTCTCGGCACCCAGATGATCGCCAAGGGGCTTGACTTTCCGAATGTGCAACTGATCGGCGTTGTGAACGGCGATACGGCGATGCATCTGCCGGACTTCCGGGCATCGGAGCGGACATTCCAGTTGGTCTCGCAGGTGGCGGGGAGGGCCGGGCGCTCAGAGGCGTCGTCGAGGGCGAGAGTGATCGTCCAGACCTGGAATCCGCAGGATCCGGCGTTGCTGTGCGCGGCGAGCCATGACTACCGGGCGTTCGCGGCGCAGGAGCTGGAGTCGCGTCAGCGTTCGGGTTTGCCGCCGTTGAAACGGATGGCGCGGGTCGTGGTGCGGGATCGCGATCCGGCGAAGGCGGAGCGCTTCGCGCGGGAGATCTTTCATGGCGCGCGTGCGCATGCGGAGAATTCGGTCCGTGTGTGCAAGCCATCACCGTGTCCGATCAGCCGGATTGGCGATCATTACCGCTGGTCAGTCGATCTGATCGGAGACACGCCCGGCGCGATCCAGCGTGTGATGACCGCGCTGCGCAACGACGGATTGGTCAAGTCGGATGCGACGACCGCGGTGGATGTGGATCCGATCTCTCTTCTTTAGCCCAAGTCGTCCGACCATGTGAGGCGAGGCTTGCGGTCGGATCCAACGACATCGATCCTCCGCACCGGGGTGTCGCTCGGCGCCTTCTTGAGCGATGAAGCGTCGGCCTCGATCTCGTCCGCGATGCGGAGCATGACATCGACGAAGCGGTCGAGCACAAGCTTGGGCTCGGTTTCGGTCGGCTCGATCATGAGGCAGTTGCGCAGCGGCCAGTGCATGGTGGGCGCGTGGATGCCATAATCGAGCAGGCGCTTGGCGATGTCGTCGAGCGTGACACCGAGATCGATGAGGTTCTGGGGGACGGTGACGAATTCGTGCGCTGCGAACTGGCCGCGCTGGGGATTGAAGAAGGGCATGTGGTAGCGGTGACGGAGGCGCGAGGCGAGGTAATTCGCGTTGAGCACGGCGGTCTCGGCGATGTTCTTCAGCCCGTCGGGGCCGCAGGCGCGGATGTATGTCCAGCAGCGCACCATGATCCCGAACTGGCAGACGAACGAACGGACCTTGCCGATCGACTTCGGTCTGTCGTAGTCGAGCCGGAATCGTCCATCGGCGTCCTGCTCGACCTGCGGCACGGGCAGGTACGGGGCCAGGAAGTCGCGGACGACGATCGGTCCTCCTCCCGGTCCGCCGCAGCCGTGCGGGGTCGAGAAGGTCTTGTGCACATTGTAGTGCATCATGTCCGCGCCGAACTCTCCGGGGCGGGCTTTCCCGAGGATGGCGTTCATGTTCGCGCCGTCGAGGTACACGAGTCCGCCGGTGTCGTGGATGATCTTCGAGATGCGGACGATGTGCTTGTCGAAGAGGCCGGCGGTGTTGGGATTGGTGATCATGAGCCCGGCGATGTTTTCCGGGCCGTGCTGCTCGATGAGGCGGACGAGATCGTCGATGTCGGTGTAGCCGTCGACCGTCTTGACCGCGACGGCCCCGGCTCCGCACATGGCGCAGGATGCGGGGTTGGTGCCGTGGGCGTTGTCGGGTGCGAAGACGACGGTTCGGTGCGCCTGTCCGTTGTCACGGAAGTAGGCGCGCATGACTTTGAGTGCGGTGTACTCGCCGTGGGCGCCGGCGGCGGGCTGCAGGCATGCCTCGTCGAGTCCGGAGATTTCCTCGAGCATCCGGCGGGTCTGGTGCAGGAGTTCCAGCGCGCCCTGGATGTCTTCGTCTTCCTGGGAGGGGTGCAGTGATGCGAAGCCGGGGAGGGCTGCCGTCTGCTCGTTGATGCGTGGGTTGTACTTCATCGTGCACGAGCCGAGCGGGTAGAACTCGCCGTCGATGGAGAAGTTTCTCTGGCTGAGGTGGGTGTAGTGTCGGATGACCTGGAGCTGCGCGAGTTCCGGCCAGCGCGGCAGGTCGCCGAGGAGTTCATCGGGGAGGCGCGATTCGGGCACATCGAGTGCGGGGAAGGTGATGGCCTCGGCGCCGGGCGATGATTTCTCGAAGATCGTCGGCTCGGGAGCGCGGTCCGAGCGCGTCGACGGGGCTTCGTTCGCGGTGACTTCAATAGCGCCGGTGGTCTGGAGTCGATCGTTGCTTGTCGTCATGGTGGTCATGTTCTGGTGCATTCCTGTATGGAGCGAATCGATTACGCGCCGGCGGCTTCTGAGAGTGCGTGGACGAGTGCATCCATGTCGGATCGGCTGCGCTTTTCCGTCACCGCGATGAGGAGTTCGTTTTCGGATCCGATCGACCCGAGGCGGGCGCTGGAGAGCGGCACCCCGGCGAGCAGCCCGCGCGACTTGCAGTGCTTGAGGATGGATCCGGTCGGTGCGGGGCAACTGACGACGAACTCGTTGAAGAACTCACCCCGATACTTGAGCGAATACCCCGGCAATGCGCTGATGGCGTTCGCGAGGTAATGGGCCTTGTGCCAGCACTGCGAAGCCGCCTCCCGGAGAGCGTGCGGCCCCATCGCGCTCATGTACATGGTCGCGCGGAGGGCGAGCAATCCCTGATTGGTGCAGACATTGCTGGTCGCCTTCGCACCGCGGATGTGCTGCTCGCGCGTCTGGAGGGAGAGGCAGAAAGCGCGCCGGCCTTCCGCATCGGTCGTCTGGCCGACGAGTCTTCCCGGCATCTTTCGGAGGAACGAAGACTTCGCGCTGAAGAGTCCGAGATACGGCCCGCCGAAATTGAGCGGGATGCCGAGCGGTTGCCCCTCGCCGGTGGCGATGTCTGCGCCGCACGCGCCCGGGGAGCGCAGGAGTCCGCACGCGATCGGGTTGAATACCGCGATGGCGACGGCCTGCTCTCCGGCCTTCTGCTTCAACGCCTTGAAGCACGCCTGCCAATCCTCGATCAGGCCGTAGACATTCGGAGAGGGCAGCACCAGGCATGCGGTGTTGTCGTCGGCGTGGCGCTGCACTTCGGCGGGGTCGATGGTGCCGCTCGAATTCGGCTGGATCTCAATGATCTCGATGGGCAGGTCGGTCAGGACGGTCTTGAGCACCTGCCGATAGTCGGGATGGAGTGTTCCGGCGACGAGCACGCGCGATTTGTCCGTGGTGTTGATCGCCATCAGGACGCCCTCGCTCGTCGACGAGGCACCTTCGTACAGGGAGGCGTTTGCGATGTCGAGGCCGGTGAGGCGGGCGATCTGAGTCTGGAACTCGAAGAACGCCTGCAGCGAGCCCTGGCTGGCCTCGCCCTGGTAGGGGGTGTAGGCGGTGAGGAATTCGCCGCGGCTGATCATCTGATCGATGAACGCCGGGATGAAGTGGTCGTATGCGCCCGCGCCGGCGAAGCATGTCAGTGTGTCGGTGCCGCGGTTCCGCAGCGAGAGGCGTGAGGCCTCGCGCTGGAGTTCGAGCTCACTCATCGCGGGCGGGAGATTCAGCGCGCCTTCGAAGCGGATCTCGGGATCGATGACATCGAAGAGTCGATCAATGGAGTCCACGCCGATGGCGTCGAGCATTTCCTGGCGCTGGTCCGGTGAGATCGAGGTGTAGTCCATGCGGCATCCTTTGAGCGGTGGCGGGGCGAATCTCCGAACGGGATTCTAGAACGGAGAGTGGTTTCCGAACACATGCCGGCGATGAATCCGTATGTCCGTCGATTCGGAAAGCAGTTCGGTCATTCTCGGAACTTTGCTCGGCTCGTTCGCGGTTTTCCCTACGGGATGAATTCGGGCGCCGGATGGACAGGGTTCAGCCCACGATGTGTCGGGGGCGGGTGGGCGTGCCGAGCCAACCTTTGCCCCGGTCTTGGGCCGTCCCGGGGGAGCCACTCGGGCACTTCCGGGCGTATCCTGAACATTCGTCCAATCCCAGGAAGAGGAGAAACCCGTGGATAAGTCCGCCCCTGTCCGACATGGCCTCGTGATCGCCGCTTTGGTCTTTGCTTCCGCGGCGTGCCTGCCGCTCCCCGCGCTGGCGGAGGATGCCGCTCGCGAGATTCCGATGCCGCAGGTCATCGACCGGGTCTGGCAGGGGGTTCCTCCGCTTGAGGATGGCGGGACTGACTACGCCATCCGCGATGCGATCGTCGCGGCGGGCCCGGATGCGACGCGGCTGCTCAAGCACATCGTGTCCCTCTCGGATCCGTTCACGGAGGGGCGGTTGCCGGGATCGAGGGGGATCGACATCGCCGCGGAGTACATCGAGTTCTACTTCAGGCGGGAAGGGCTGGAGCCACTGTTCGATTCGGGGTCGATGCCGGAGCTCGGGGGGGCCGAGGCGGGTGCAGCGCTTTCCTATCTTCAGAATTTCGAGGTGCGGGGGAATGTCCGGACCGAGCATGCCGAGTTTCGTGCTGAGCGTCGTGTGGCGGAGGTCGGGGAGCACTTCCAGCCGCTGGGCTTCTCGGCCAACGCGACAGCTACAGGGGAGATGGTCTTCGTGGGCTACGCCATCGAGAACGGGCCGGATGGGTATTCATCATTCGGGGATGAGGATGATCTGAGCGGCAAGATCGCGGTCATGTTCCGTTTCGAGCCCATGGATGAAGAGGGCGTCAGCTTGTGGGGCACCGGACGGGGCTGGTCGGGGGCGGCGGGGTTCCAGGGGAAACTGCGTAGCGTCGCCAATCGAGGGGCGGCGGGCGTGATCATCGTGAATCCGCCGGGCGTCTCGGATCCGCGGGGTCGTGTGCTCGCATCGCCGGGCGGGACCGGGGGCGGCTTTGGTCTGGAGATTCCGGCGGTCATGGTGACGCCGGATTTCGCGGCGGAGTTCCTGCCCGCGGAGGCGGTCGGCGGACGGAGTCTGATGGAGCTTCGGCGTGCGGCGGACCTGGGTGAGATCGGGACGGTCGCGCTCGGGGTCGATGCGGCGTTGGATGTTCGCTTGCAGCGTCAGATGACCCCAACGGACAATGTCGCGGGCGTGCTGCGTGGGCGTGGTGCGCTCGCGGACGAGTATGTCGTAGTCGGCGCGCACTACGACCATCTCGGTCCGGGCGAGTTCGGTTCGCGTGCTCCGGCTCAGCGAGGCACGGTGCATCCGGGTGCGGATGACAACGCCTCCGGAACCGCCGGCGTTCTGCTCGCTGCGAAGCATCTTGCAGAGGTGTACCGGCGTGCTCCGAGCGATGCCGATCTGCGATCGATCATCTTTATCGCGTTCTCGGCGGAAGAAATGGGCTTGCTCGGCGCTCGTCACTTCGTCGATGAGCCGCCGGTTCCGGTCGAGTCGATCGTCGCCATGCTGAACATGGACATGATCGGGCGTCTGAACCCCGGGGCGGCGCTCACCGTGAACGGCACCGGGACCGCCCCGCAGTGGGACTCGATTCTGGATGAGGCAAGCGAGCGCCACGGGATCGGTCTGCGAAAGAACCCGGCGGGCTCGGGCTCCTCGGACCATGCCCAGTTCTATCGGGTGGAGGTTCCCGCACTGCACTTCTTCACGGGCTTGACCGCGGAGTACCACACGCCCGCCGATACCTTCGACACCCTCAATTATGAGGGGGCCGCACGGATCACGCGGATGGTTGCGGATGTTGCCTACGCGCTGGCGACGACGAGCGAACGACCGGAATTTCGCCAGACACAGCGCCAGGCGCGTCCGCGTGTCCGGCTCGGTGTCCAGCTTGCCGATGGTGGGGATGAGCCGGGCGTGCTGCTGGGAGAGATCACGCCGGGTTCGCCTGCGGCGGAGGCGGGGTTCCTGGCAGGGGACCGGATTGTCCGGATCGGCGACGCCCAGACGCTGGATGCCGCGGCTCTGCTGGGGGCCTTGGCGGGGGTGAATCCCGGCGACACGGTGTCGATCTTCTTCGTGCGTGATGGCGAGGAGCGGGTCGTTGAGGTGACCTTCCCGGCACGCTGATCATCCTGCGGACCGCCTCTTGGAAGGGGTGCTATTCTCTCGCCATGCTTCGTTCCGCATTCAGTACGGTTGCCTGCCCGGAGTGGACGCTCGAGCGTGTGGTCGAATCCGCCGCGCGGTATGGCTACGCGGGGGTCGAGCTCCGCTCGTTCGGCGCCGGGGGCACGCAACTGGCCTGCGATCCCGCCCTCACCCAGAACACGAAAGTTCGCAGTCTGTTCAGTGAGGCGGGCGTGGCGATCGCCGGTGTGGCGTCCGGGTGCCGATTCGATGCGCCGATCTTTCCCCCGGTAATCGGGCATGTGCTCGAGCAGTCGATGGCCTCGGTGCATGAGGGGCGACATCTGGTCGATGTCGCGATGGCATCGGGAGCCGAGTACCTGCGGGTCTACGCTTTCGGTCAGCCCGAGCGGGAGCGGCGGGCGAGGACGATCCGCAGAATCTCCGAGCGACTCGCTCAGGTGGTCGATCACGCGCACAAGCGTGGTGTTCGCCTTGTGCTCGAGAACGGTGGGGCGTTCTCGCGGGCGGAAGACATCGCGGACATCATTGCCCGGATCAACTCGCCGCTGCTCGGTGCGTGCTATGACCTGAGCGCTGCGATGGCTGCGGGGGACGATCCGGTCGCCGGTGTTCGCCTGCTCGGGCGGCGTCTGTGGGCGGCCCGAATCAAGGATCGCGATGCGGGTGGAACTCCGTGCATGCTCGGCGAGGGAGAGTTGCCTTGCCGTGACTTCGTCCATGCACTGACGACGAGTCTGGGGTCGCGCGATGCCTGGCTGGTATTTTCCTGGGATCGCATGTGGCGGACGGAGATTGCGCCGGCTTCCGAAGTTCTTGGCGAAGCCGTGCAGCGGATGGACGATTGGATTGTCGCCGGGCGGACAGGCGCCGTTGCGGCGGCATAGCTTGGAGGGGCTCGAACATGCCCCATCCTGATCCAGCATCTCCTTCACCCGCGGCGGATCGCGCCCGAGTCTCGGAAGCGATCGTCCAGCGTGCGAAAGATCTCGGCTTCGCCCTCGCCGGGGTGGTCGCGACCTCTCCCAGCAGCTTCCGAGAGCAGTTTCGGGAGTGGTTGCAGGCGGGGTGTCACGGGGAGATGGGCTATCTCGAACGCAATGTCGAAGATCGACTGGATCCCGGCGTGTTTCAGGAGAACGCCCGATCAATCCTGATCGTCGCCGATCAGTACGCGGATCGTGCGGATGATGCAAACCCGGTGAGCGAGTCTGCCGAGGGTGGCGCTGCGCGGGGGCGGATCGCTCGATACGCGCGTGGGGAAGACTATCACCGCGTCATGAAAAAACGGCTGCATCAGCTCAGCGATGCGTTGCGACGGGAGTATCCCGGCGAAGTGTTCCGGGCGTTTGTCGATACGGTGCCGGTGCTCGAGCGGGAGCACGCGGCAAGGGCCGGGATGGGGTGGATCGGAAAACACACCCTGCTGATTCATCCGCGGCGCGGATCGTGGCTGCTTCTCGGCGGCATCGTGACGACGCTCGAATTGGCTCCGCCCCGCACCCAGCGTGTCGAACCGGATCGTTGCGGGAGCTGTACACGCTGCATCGATGCGTGCCCGACGGATGCGATCACGCCGTATCGGGTGGATGCTTCAAGGTGCATCTCGTATCTGACGATCGAGCATCGCTCGCCGATTCGGCGCGAGTTCTTCGAGGCGATGGGTGACTGGATCTTCGGGTGTGACATCTGTCAGGAGGTGTGCCCGCACAACTCGGTTCGCTCCGGGAAGGTGCCCACGGGTCGTGCGCACCCGGCGTACGCGGAGCGGACGGATTCCTTCGATCTGCTCGAAGTACTCGGCTGGACCGAGGAGGAGCGTCGGATGGCGTTTGCGAAGTCTGCGCTGAAGCGGGCGAAGCTCGCCATGATGAAGCGGAACGCGGTCATCGCGGCGGGGAATGCTCTGAGTTCGCGAGACGATCCAGCTTTGCGCGCAAAGATCACGCACCTGGCTTGTGATCGGGAGGAGTCCGGCCAGGTGCGTGATGCTGCGCGTACGGTGCTGGATCTTCTCGCTCAGTGCGATGGATCAGCCGATGAGGCGTCTCCGACGAGACAGAGCGAGTCCCGCGATCCCGGCGAGAGCGATTGAGCCCGGCGCGGGGATGTTGTGGAAGACCGATGCGTTGCTCGAATGCTGGGGGAACGGATTCGTTCCTCCGGCGGAATACTCGGCAAAGGGATACGGAGTTCCGGTGTCCTGCCCACCGGGGTTTCCGCCGAAGGCGTTCAGAATGTTCGGCGCCTTTGCGAAGTAATCGCTGATCTTGAGGCCCGTTGAGCGAGCCATGAGCAGATCGACATCCGGGCTCGGCGGGATCAGCACGGAAGGCACAAAGCTGGTGTACATCCCGATGTGGATGCGCCGCGTCACGGTCTCGCCCGGCGCGATGTCGCCGAAGTCCCACGCGGGGACAGACCATGACTGAGCGCTGTTCTTCGTGATGCTCGCGAGGTAGTCCGGCTGACTCGCGTAGAAGATCGGCTCGGATCCTCCGCCCTGCCAGTTGCCCTGGGTACCGTCGTCCACCCACTCCAGCGTAAGAGCGGTGTCGAACATCTTTCCGGAGTACGGCTGTGCGTCCACGCGGAACTCGTTTGCGAAGTTCGAGCCCTCGGTCCACATGCCGGTGACGCTGTCCGTATCGTTAGTGATCGAGACCTTGAGCCAGAATCCGTTGACTCGATTCTGGTTGTTGAGCGTCCAGCCGTCCCAAGTTCCGCGAAGGGCGTTCGATCCGGACGCCCCGCCGCCGTGACCGAGCGGATTGTCGTAGAACTCGTGAGATCGGGGTGCCTCACCGGACCTTCCGCCCGTTCCAGTGGATTTGAACCACTGGCCCTGTAGGGCGAAGAGATCCGCCGATGGGCCTGTCTGCGGCGAACCGCCCGAGGCCACAGGGCTCTTCGTAACCGGGAGACTCACTCCCGCCGATGCGATGCTTGCCAACAGCAGACCCGCACCCGCCGTCCAGGCAGTGCGCGCAACCATAGCGCCTTGATTTCTCAACATATCTGACTCCTCTATCGCCTCTCTCACTCCCTGTGCATCAAGCAGCCGAGAGGCGTCAAGGTAACCCTAAACCGATTCGCCCTTGGGTCCAGCCGGCAACCTGTTTTGGGGGGAGATCCGGGGATTTCCCCAGAACGGGTGGTTCTGGGTAGCCCGAAGCGGGTTGGATCACGGTTGGCGGGCGGACCGAAACAGCGGAGAATGGCGACGGTACCTCTGAACATGCGCGTCTCAGGTGGCGTGCTAGGAGCATTCTCCCTTCCATTCTCCTTACTGATTCAGTCGAAAGCAGGGTCATGCAGGGAACCCAGGTTCACACACAGGAAGACATCGCGGGGCTGACTCGGCTCGTCGAGGAGCACGCCGGAGCGATCGAGCGGCTCATCTCGGAGGTGGAGCGGGTCGTGATCGGCCAGCGCCCCATGATCGAGGGGTTGCTGATCGGCCTCTTGACCAACGGCCATGTCCTGCTGGAGGGTGTTCCCGGACTGGCCAAGACGCTCACGATTTCCACGCTGGCGGGGGCCGTGGATGCCCAGTTCAGCCGCATCCAGTTCACTCCGGACCTGCTCCCCGCCGACCTCGTCGGGACACTGATCTACAACCCGCGGGAGGGCACCTTCTCGCCCAGGAAGGGGCCGATCTTCGCGAACATGGTGCTCGCGGACGAGATCAACCGGGCCCCGGCGAAGGTTCAGTCCGCGCTGCTCGAGGCGATGCAGGAGCGGCAGGTGACCATCGGCGATGCGACCTACCCGCTGCCCTCGCCGTTCCTGGTGCTCGCGACCCAGAATCCCATCGAGCAGGAGGGCACCTACCCCTTGCCCGAGGCGCAGGTCGATCGGTTCATGCTCAAGCTGCGTGTGCGGTATCCGAGCAAGGCCGACGAACGGCGGATGTTGGATGTCGTGGCGATGGTGGACGGTTCGCGAGGCGTGGGCCGCGTGATCGATCTGGAGGAGGTTCGTGCCGCGCGGGAGATCGTCGAGCGGGTGTATGTGGATCACAAGATCAAGGACTATGTTGTGAATGTCATCGACGCCACGCGGCATCCCGGTGCATACGGCTTGAATCTCGATGGTCTTCTTGAGTACGGCGCCTCGCCGAGAGCAACCATCGCGCTGATCCTCGCATCGAAGGCGCATGCGTTTCTGCGCGGGCGAGCTTTCGTGACCCCGCAGGACATCAAGTCGGTCGGGATGGATGTGCTTCGGCACCGCGTGATTCCATCGTACGAAGCGGAAGCGGAGGGTCTGGACTCGGATGCTCTGGTGCGTCGTGTCTTCGACGGCGTGCCCGTGCCGTGAATCGCTCTCGGAGATCATGAATCGATTGCGCAGTCGTCCATATGCTCACCCAGGATCTACTCAAGCAGGTTCGACAGATCCAGATCAAGACCGGCAAGACCGTCACGGAGGTTTTCGCGGGTCAGTTCTCCTCGGCGTTCCGCGGGCGCGGAATGGAGTTCTCGGAGGTCCGGGAGTATCAGCCGGGCGATGAGATCCGTACGATCGACTGGAATGTCACGGCCCGGACCGGACATCCGTTCATCAAACGGTTCACAGAGGAACGCGAACTCACGGTGATGCTTGTCGTTGATCTGTCACGGTCCGGAGAGTTCGGATCGCAAGGGAGAATCAAGAACGAAGCGGCGGCGGAGTTGTGTGCATTGCTGGCGTTCGCGGCGGCCAGATCGAACGACAAGACGGGGCTGCTCATTTTCACCGATGATGTGGAGCTGTTTGTGCCCGCGCGGAAGGGGGCGCGGCATGTGCTGCGGATCGTGCGGGAAGTGCTCGCGTTTCGCCCGCGAGCCGGGGGAACGGATGCGCCTGGCGCGCTGCGGCATCTCCGGTCGGCGCTGCGGCGTCGAGCGGTGGTCTTTCTGGTCTCGGACTTCCTGTTCGAGGGGGTCGGCGCGGAGCGGGGGGTGCAATCGGACTTCGAAACGGCGCTCCGTTCGCTCGCGACCCGCCACGATGTGATCGCAGCGCGGATCGTCGATCCGAGAGAGGCGGAACTGCCGCGGTCCGGGCTCATCGAGATCTACGATGCCGAGACGGGAGCGCATCGGGTTCTGGATACATCGAGCCGACGCGTGCGGGAGATTTTCCGCTTCAACGCGGCAGCGCGCGCACGAGCGATCAGAGAGCAGATGCGCCGCCTGCGGATCGACTACATCGATATTGATTCGGACGCCTCGTATGTTCCGGCGCTCGTTCGCCTTTTCCACGATCGGGAGCGGCGCCGATGATTTCCGGGACGAGCTTTCCATGGCGTGGTTTTGCGGCGGTGATCCTGATTGCGTTTGCTGTGCAATCGGAATTGCTTGTGCGGGCGGATGAAAACATCGGCGCTGTGCCGGAGCATCACGAACGAGTTGTTCAGGGCGACGGGTTCTCGGTTCGAGTCCGGCTTGATCAGGAGGTCATCCGCACTTCGGATCGGCTACGGATCGGTCTGGAGATCGAGTCCGAATCGCCCATGATTCGGGGATACGACATCGAGGCGGAAGAAACGCCCCTGTGGATGGTGCGCCGGAGATCAACTCCGCATCAAGCCGCTCCGGCGGGTTTGACTTGCGCCGAGTTCGTGATCGAGCCGTACCTCGCGGGGGAGTGGTCGACGCCGAGATTCGTCGTGACGCCTGAATGGCACGACGGCAGGCAGGGGCGGGCGCTGGCCATCGAGCCCGTCAAGGTCCGTGTGCTTTCGGTGCTTGATGATGAGGAAGAGGGTTTCCTCGCCGAGGTGCTCGGGGTGGTCGACCCGCCCGAGTCCGGCGTGGCTTCGGAGCGAAACTTCCTGATCGCGACCATTGCGTTGGGAGGCGTGCTGCTCGGTGGAGCCTTGATCACATTGGCGCTGCGGCGTCGATCCGGCGGCCCGGCGCCTGAGTCTTGCGATGCGGCGGCGTTGCGCCGGCTCGATGAACTCGGCAGGTCGGGGCTGATCCACGAGGACACGATGGATCGGTTCTATCTCGAACTCACAGCGATTCTTCGCGAGTACATCGAGCAGCGATACGGGGTGAACGCCCCGGATCGCACCACACAGGAGTTTCTGAGGGATGCCGCGCTGGCCGCGGTGTTGACCGACGAGGAGCATGAAGAACTCGGCACGCTGCTGGAACACGCGGATGCGGTCAAGTTCGCGCGAGCGGGCGTCGGGCATGATGAAGCCATGCACTCACTGATGATGGCGAGAGAGTTCATCACACGGAGCGGTCAGACCGGAAAGACGACCGGCATTCCCGAAGCGGAGGTGTCCCGATGATCGACGGGTCCCCCGTTTCGGTTGGTGACTGGGTGGAGGCGCTCGCATTTGATCGTCTGGCCGATCCGCTGTTTCTGTTGGCGCTGCCGATCCTGCTGGTTGTTTTGTTCTGGTCATGGCGATGGAAGCCGCCCGCTGTCCTCTACTCCTCGTTCCTGCCGCTCGAAGAGGTTCCCCGCACCGCGCGTCAGAGAATGCTTTGGATTCCGCGGATCCTGCGGGTGCTTGCCTTGACGGCGGCGGTGATGGCGCTCGCGCGCCCGCAATCCGGCCATGCGGAGACCGTGGTCGAGGGCGAGGGTGTTGCGATGATGCTCGTCGTGGATCGGTCGCGGTCCATGGAAGCGCCGATGGCGTACAAGGGACGCATCATGACACGGCTGGATGTCGTCAAGGACATCATCCGGGCATTCGTGCTGGGCGATGGGGAAGAGTTCGAGGGGCGAACGACCGATTTGATCGGTTTGGTTTCCTTCGCGGGATACGCGCAGACGCACGCACCGCTGATACGATCGCCGCAGACCATCGTCGATCTCGCGGCAAAGATCGATTTCATACCGACGCGTCTGAACCGCGAGTTGGACGGCACGGCGATCGGAGAGGGAATTGCCCTGGCGGCGAGCCGACTCATCGAGGCGGAGGGCGGGCTGGATGCGGAGACCGCCGGTGCTGATGATGAACGGTCATCACGGAGCAATGTCATCATCCTCCTGACGGACGGCGAGGAGAATCGCGGGGAGATCCGTGCTCCTGCGGCCTCGGAACTCTGTCGCGAACTCGGCATCCGGCTCTACACGATCGCCATTGCATCGCCCGATGAGATCGCGCGGACGCGGATGCTGCCGGCGCAGCGGAATCCCTTTGTGACGCTCGATACGATCGCGAAGAAGACCGGTGGTCGCTTCTTCCTCGCCGCGGATGGCGATGCTCTGAACGATGTATACCGCGAGATCGACCGCCTCGAGAAAACAACGATCGAATCGCGGGAGTACACGCGGTGGGATGAGCGGTTCCTGCCCTACGCCGTGCTCGCACTCATACTCCTCATCGGGGAAATCCTGCTTGCATCCACGCTCTGTCGGAGGTCGCCATGACAGCGACATTGCTCAATCTCGGATCCCTGTGGCGGTTCGCAGCGTCCGGGTGGCTGTATGCGCTGTGGTTCGTTCCGATGCTGCTGCTCGTGTTCGTGATTGCGGCGGCGCTCTCCAGGCGGGATCTGCATCGCTTTGTCGAGCCGGATCTCGGACAAAGGATGGGTGCGAGGGGGGGCGGCCTGGCCGGGGTGATCCGGGCAACGCTCCTTCTTGGGGCCGCCGTGCTGTTGATTCTCGGCGTTGTACGCCCGCAGAGTGATCCGCAGGTCCAGCCGATCGAGCATTCCGGGCGTGATGTCTGCGTGGTGCTGGATGTGTCGCGCTCGATGCTCGCCGACGATGTGGCGCCGAATCGGCTTGAGCGGGCGAAGATGTGGATCGGCGATGCGCTGGGTGTTGCCGGTGCGGACCAACTCGCTCTCGTGGCGTTCGCGGGTTCCTCCACGGTTCTGTGCCCCCCGACCCGAGATCACGATTACTTCCGGTTGACGCTCCGAGAGGCGGGGCCGCATTCCGTCGTTCGCGGCGGGACGATGATCGGTGACGCCCTGCGGCATGTCGCGCATGAAGTCTTTCATATCGGTTCCGGCGGCTCCGATGCGGATGATGGAGTGGAGCCGCGCTTTCGTGATGTGATCCTCATCACCGACGGCGAGGATCACGGTTCGTTCCCGGTGGAAGCGGCCGCCGTGCTCGGACAGGCCGGGATACGGTTGATCATTCTGGGAATCGGCACCGAGTCCGGGAGCCCGATCCGAATCCCTGTGGACGGGGGCGGATGGGAATATGTCAAGGATCGTTCCGGTGAACGCGTCATCACGCGCCTCGACTCACAAACGCTCGCGGAGATGGCCGTGGCGACCCCGGGCGGGAAGTATTTCCCGGTTGCGGATGGAACCATACGGTTCGATGCGATCTACCGCGAACTGATCCGCGAGAGCGAGCAGAACGCCCCCGAGCTTGTTGAGCGGTTGGCGTACACCGAGCGGTTTCAGATCTTCCTGCTGGCCGCGCTTGTCGTATTGCTGTTCGAGCCGCTGGTGATGATGCGAAGGGGGATCCGGTAGTGCCCTGGAAGCGGTCCATCGTGGTGTTCATGGGCTGTGTCCTGAGTGCGAACCTCGCATACGCGGAGTCCGTTCGTGATCTTGTGCTTCGGGGCAACGAGTACTTCGCACGCGGCGAATACGAGCGTGCGCTGCGGCAGTACGAGGCCGCAACGGCAGCGGATGCGAATTCTTTCGAGGCCGTCTACAACACGGCCGTCACCCTCATGCGACTCGACCGACACGCGGAAGCCGAACGGATCTTCCGCACGATCGATGCTTCGCCCCGGGGAGGGCATCTCGCATCGGCAGCGCGACGCGGGCTTGGGCTGTCCACTCTGGGACGGGCACGGGGACGCTTGCAGGCCCTCATGGAACAGGAGTCGGCTGGCGCATTCTCGCCGTCATCGATCGAGGGTCTTGAGGAGATCGCCGGCGAGTACGAGGATGCCGCGGCGTGGTTTCGCGGAGCGCTCGATTTCGACCCCGGTGATGCGAGTGCTGCACGAGGCCTGGAAATATCCAGAGGCGAGTTGTTTGCACTGCAACGGATCATCGACCAACTCAGGGACATGCAGTCCGCTCAACAGGAGCAGGAGTCGCAAGGAGCGCAGGATCAGGGCGAGCCAGATGACTCAGAGGACGGAGATGGCCAGCAGGAGCAGGAGGATGGAGACCGTTCCGACTCGGGCGGTCTGGGTGAGCCCCCGGAACCATCGGATGGACAACCGCAAAACGGGACGGATGAAGCATCACAGCAGGAACTGCCCCCGGAACTGCCCCCGGAAGTACCCCCGGAAGTACCCCCGGAAGTACCCCCGGAAGTACCCCAGGAAGTAGCCCCGGACGGTCGGCCGGACAGCGCCCCCATCGGAGAAGACTCCTCGGAAGCGGAATCTGTGGACGCGGAACCGTCGGACGATGGCGATGAAGGTGATGCCGAGATGAGTGAGGCCGAACCACAACCCGTGGACGATGCATCCCGCGCGCTGGATTCAAACATCCAGCGGTTGCAGGACTTTCTGGACCGTGAAGAAAAGATGCGCGAGTATGCACGCTGGCTCATGCGGCAGATCGAAGAGGCACGCAGACCCGTTGAGAAGGATTGGTGATCAGGTGTCGCGCTCAGGATCTTTCCATATTCACGCGCTGAGGGGTCTCCTGCTTGCGGGCATGCTTGTCGTGCTGTCCGGAGACTTGTTCAGCGCCCGGCTCTTTGCTCAGCAGCCCGAGTCGGACCGGCAGCGGATCTCGATGTCCGTCACGAGCAGCAGGATCTCCATCGGTGAGCCGTTCACGCTGGAGGTGATTGTGGAGGGGGCGAACGATTCGGATCGTCCCGAGTTGACGCTGCCGCCGGAGTTCAGGGTGACCGTCCTCCAGCCGTCAACGCAGTCTTCGACCTACGAATCATGGACCAATGGTCAGCGTCGGTCGGAGACGCGTCGATGGACGGCGTATCGGTACGAACTGATCGCCCGGACAACCGGAACTTTCACCATCCCCGGCGCGAAGCTCCGCATCGGCGAGCGGGAGGTCTTCGCCGATCCCGTCACGGTGCGCGTTCTCGAACCATCGCCGGATCCTCTGCTGACGGTCACCGTGGAGGCGGATCACTCTGTCGCGTATGCGGGTCAGCCGGTTCTGGTCACTCTGACCATGTTTTTCACGCAGGGGAATGTGACGGACCTGCGCATCACTGCACCGGATGATCTCGATCGGGTGACCAGTGTTGCCGCAGACGAGATCAGGCAGAGCGGGAGCACCCTTCAATTTCTCGGCGAAGCCACGCCGTACGAGGCGTTCGAGGGGACGGTCGATGGGAGACGCGGCATCGTTGTGCGCGCAGAGCGTTACATCGTGCCGTCCCGTTCGGGGGAACTGGAGATCGGGCCGATCTCGGTTTTCGCACGCGTGGGCGGCTCGGTCTTTTCCAGAGGGCAGTCTGTGATTGCGATGAGCGGGCCGTTGTCGCTCGATGTGATCCCGCTGCCGCGGAGCGGTCGACCGGACAATTTCACCGGCCTCGTCGGCGATCTGGACATCGCCGCGGAGGTGTCCCCGACCACGGCGAATGTCGGCGATCCGATGACTCTCCGCGTGATCATCAAGACCTCTCTTCCTCAGCGAATCCGCGTTGAGGATCTTCAGCTCGCCCAGGTGCTCGGAGATGATTTCAGGTTGGCGGGAGACTCGCCTCGTATCTCGTACGCCCGCGATGCCGCGATCATCGAGACCAGCTTCCGTCCGTTGCACGCGTCGATCACGGAATTTCCATCTATCTCGCTTGCGCACTTCGATCCTCAGTCGGGTGAATATCAAGATGCTCGCAGCCGGGCGGTTCCATTGAGCATCCGCGAGGTCAGGGAAATCGGTCTCGCGGATGCCGTCAGCGCCGGACGGGCTACACCGCGCGAGGGAGCGGATCGATACACAGGAAGCGGCGCCCTCGCACCAAGCATCCCGACCCTCGGAGCAGTCCGAGCAGAACCCCCGAACCTGCTCGCGGTGTTTGCGACGCCCTTGTTGCTTGTGTTTCTCGTCGTGCCGCCCGCGGCATACCTTGCCATCGCCGGTTGGACATTGAAGAAGAATGCTTCCGCATCGCCTGCCGGGCGTCGGCGACGGATCTTCGCGAACTCCCGCAGGCGCATCATGCGGTCCAGTGATGTTGCCGAGATCGGTGAAGCATTGGCAACGGCGATCACCGCCGCAACCGGCTCGGACACCGCCGGTCTGACACCCTCCGAGGCCGAGTCGGCCCTGCTTGGTGCCGAGACCGATGCCGAGGTTGCAGAGAGAGCGCGAGCGATCTTGGCGTGTTGCGATACAGCCCGGTACGCAGGCGCAGACCTCGCATCAGAGGCGGAGAACCTCAGGAAGGATTCCTTGGCAGTTCTCGAATCCTGCGCCGGCCTCCTGCGGCGTGCGGATCAAACAGTGAACGCATCCGGGGTACCGAAGCCATGAATCACGCATTCATTCTCAGAATCGTATCCGTGGTTTTCCTGTTCGTGCTATCGCCCGCACTGACAGCATCCGATCCGCAGGAAGCGTCTCTTGAAGCGAGGTTCGCTGCCGTGTCGGCGACTTATGAGCGATCGATCGATCTGCTCGAGGACGATCCGGCAGAGGGAGTCCGCTTACTCGACACATCGATCGCCGAATTCCGCGACATCGCGGCATCTCTGCAAGGCACCAGTGCCGCGCTGGAGTTCAATCTCGGGAATGCGTATTTCCACCGCGGCGATCTCGGGCTAGCCATTCTGCACTACCGAAGAGCAGAATGCTTCGATCGCTTGCTGCCGGGGCTCAGGGCGAATCTCGCGCTGGCCCGATCGCGCATTCAGCCGATCGACGAATATGCCGGTGATGCCGAGGGGCTCTCGGGTCGCGTCGGTGTCTTTTTCTCCGCAGCAAGGTCGTTCACTGCAGGCGCCTGGCTGGTTGCAGTGTTGTGGAGCGCGGGTTGGATTCTGGCCCTGCTCCGCGCGACGAGAATTGCAACCATGCCACGATGGTTGATTCTTTTGCCCATCGCCTTTTCGGTGCTTCTCGCAGGAGTTCTGTTCTATGCATCGTCCGAGCCCTCCCTGCAGATCGGCGTGGTTGTGGACGAAGCTGTCATCGCGCGCACAGGCCCCGGAGAGCGTTCATACCCTCCCGTCTTCGCAAGCCCGATTCCTACCGGCACTGAGTTGACGATCGAGGAAGTGCGTGCCGGGTGGCTGTATGTTCGATTCCCGAACGGACGCACCGCGTGGGTTCCGGCTGAAGGCATCGGAATACTCTGACTCTCGCCTACACCGCGGGATCCTCCAAATCCGGCTCCTCGGTTGTGGCGGACTTCGCTTCCTGCTCGTCGAGCATCCGGATGCGCTCCTTGCGTTGCTCCATCTTCTGCCGAGCGGCTAGACGCAGATCCTCGACCGAGTCGTACTCGTCGACGATCTCGACCCCCAGCAGTGTTTCGATGGCATCTTCGAGCGTGACGATCCCCTCCGGACTTCCAAACTCGTTCACGACGATGAACAGATGATCGCTCCGCTTGATGAACTCGTCCAGCAGACTGGCGATCGTCTTTGTCTCGGGGACAAAGTGGACCGAGTTCTTGAGATCCCCCAGCGTCTTCGAGCCCTGACCCTGCACGCACATCTCAAAGATTCTGTGTCGAAGGACCAGCCCGGTGATCGTGTCCGGGCTCTCGGAATAGACAGGGATCCTGCTGAATCGGAGCCGTTTGTGCTTTCGGGCGACCTGCTCCGCCGTCATCGATTCGGGGAGCGTGAACACCTCGACACGAGGCGTCATGACATCCCGTGCCTGCACATCATGCAGTGCGAACAGATTGGTGATGACGCGTCCCTCGTTCTGCTGGAGCGATCCGGATGCGGAGGCCAACTGCGCCATCACCCTCATCTCCTCGCGCGTGACGCCTTCCTGAAAATTCTTCGGGTAGAACAGGCGAGAGATCAGTTCGAGCATCCGCACCACCGGGTACATGGTCCAGATCAGGAACCGGACGGAATACGCGGTAAACGGCGTCAGTCCGCGCCAATACACCGCGCCGATGGTCTTCGGGATGATCTCCGAGAAGACCAGCACCAGAATTGTCACGATCACCGCCGCGATCCCCGTCCACAACGCCTCATCCAAACCACGGCGTGCCGCGATCTTCGTTGTCTCCGCCCCGACGCCAGCCGCTCCGCCAGTATGCGCGAGCGTATTGAGGGTGAGGATCGCCGCCAGGGGCCGATCAAGCTTGCTCTTTAATCCCGCGAGGATCTTCCCCGTGCGACTCCCGGACTCTCGCGTTCTCTCCACATGAGACTGCGGCATCGAGAGCAGCGACGCTTCGAGCAGAGAACAGAGGAACGACGCGAGCAGGGCGAGCGTGAAGTAGATCAGCAATGGCAGAAATTCCAACATGCGCCCTCGCTTGCTCGGCATCCACCAGCCGGACCGGCAAATGCCGGGCGGAGCCGTCCCATGCGATCGCGCGTGGTGACGGACCCTCCGGGGTTCTATCCTAATGGAATCGAGATCGAGTCGGCGTCAGCTCGGCCGACTCTACAAGGAGAGCGATATGTCGATCCTCAGCACCATCCCGGCCGTCGGCCTGATCATCGCACTGCATCTGGCCGGGCACGGCCTTGTTCCAGTCAACGAGACAGCAGCCGGCGCATCGGATTCGGCGGCACCACCCGCACAACGCCAGCAAGTTCCCGTGCGGAGGGCGACGCCGCCCGCTGCGCAGCCGGAGGTGCAGACGGAAGAGATGGCCGAGGTTCCTCCGCCATTTCAGCGCGACTGGTTCTACCACTCCGACAGGGCCGTCATGTGGAACCGGATCGTCACCCAGATCGGTGATCCCGCTCCCGAGCTGGAGGTCGATGCTTGGCGGGGAGAGGCCATGTCGCTCAAGACGCTCAAGGGCGACATCGTCGTCATCAACTTCTGGGCCACATGGTGCGGCCCCTGCAAGTCGGCGATGCCGACCATGAACAAGATCGCGGCGGAGTATGCCGACAAGGGCGTCCGCCTCATCGGCATCTGCGATGATCGCAGGGCGGCGGAGAACTTCGAGCAGGTCTGCGAGCAGTACAAGGTCTCCTTCCCGATGGCCCTCGATGTCAAGGATCGGGCCAACGGCCAGAAGTACGAGCGCCTCTGGTTCCCCTTCATCGTGATCGTGGATCGAGAAGGGGCCATCCGGGCCAAGGGGCTCCGCCCCGCATCGCTTGCCGAGGCACTCGACGCACTGCTCGAAGAGCAGCCCCCGAAATCCTGATTCTGAGTCTGATTATCCAGTTCTGGCACGCTGTGTGCGTAGTGCTTCTCGATAGACCCCAATCTGGGAAACATCGAGGAGAACGCCATGACGCCCATCACAGCCGACACCGCAGCATTTGCGCACATCGCCAAGACAAACCTTACGCTCCATCGCACCAGCTCCGCGGAATCCCCGGCCGGGTTGACATTCTCCGACATCCATCGCCAACGAGGCGTCCGCACGGAGTTCGGAAGCGGTGTGCAGCGGGGTACAGGCGGTCCGGCGCTCTCTCCTACGGCACAGCGCAAGATGCGCCTTCTGGATTCGGCCGATCATGCGCTCAACCAGTCCGCACGCCTCGGTGACCTCGCCGCGAGACTCGCCCGCGAGCGGGGTGCGGCACGACTCTCAACGGATGGCATCGTGAATCTCGCGCAGGCGGGCAACAAGCTCGCCGAAATAATCATTGCGGAAGTCGAATCGGCGCAAACCGTGAGTCTTCCCGCTGAGGACGACAAGGATCTCCCCGATGCGGTGAAGATGGTTTATGAAGCGATCAAGCAGCTCGGCCGACCGGTACGACTCCCGGGCCTCACCGAGATGCAGGCCAACTTCGGCATGAAGGAGGGAGCGACCTTCGAGCACGGCGACCTGAACGGTGACGGCAAGGTCGATCTGGATGACTTTGTGCTCTACGCGTCGGGCATCTTTGATATCTGGGCAAAGACACCCATCGAGAACGCTCTCCCTTCCTTTGACATCCTGAGCGCGAACTTCGGGAAAACGAATCTTTCAGCAAGTCAGGGTGATCTGAACGGCGACGGCACCGTGGGCTTGGACGACTTCATACTTTTCGCCGCCAACTACAGCTCTGGTCCGGGCGATCAGAAGCCGATTCCGATCAGCGGTCTTTCCGAGCCATCTCCAGTGAAAAATTCAGGGACCAATCCGATAAACGAGACCGAGCTTGAAGAGATCGCGAAAGAAATGATCGATCAAGTCTCCGAAACCAGAGCTCGTACGATCGAGCAACAGGACAAAGTACGGAGTGCACGCGACGCTGTATACGCGCATCATGTGGCCACTCAAAGCAATTTGCTGCTGGAAAATCTCAGCCCGCGGTCAATCGATCGATAGTTCCTCCGCAACCTTCTGCTTCAACAACCACTCGATCGCGTAGCCGAGCGTCTCGTTCACCACAATGGTATGACCGAGTTCTGAGTACTCTTCGTACCGAACCGGCAGTCCGTTATCAGCCGCTCGCGCAACCGTCTGCGCAAGTCTCCGGGCTGGCACGATCAAGTCGCGCCCCGCTCCGATGATCAACACGGGTGCGCACTCCATCGTCGATACGAAGGGGCGCGTCCCCGCGATCCCGACCACGCCTGCGATGCGATCGAACCGCAACTGCGCCAGCCCGCTCGCCGTGATGCCGCCGAGTGAATGCCCCACAACAAGCACTCGATCCGCATGAATGTCATGCCACGATCCGATCGCATCCACAACCTGATCGAAGGCCGCCGGGTCGCCGAGAATGCTGTAGGTGGACGGCGACACCACGATGAATCCGTGCCGGTCCGCCAGATCCTTGATAAGCCCGTTCCCGCAGCCCTCGAAGAACATGTGCTCATCCCCGCCGGCGCCGTGCAGAGCCATGACCAGAGGCGCCGGGGCATCGCGGTTCAGGTTCCGCGGCACATAGAGCCGGAAAGGAACTTCACCGGTCGGTGCGTCGAGCACGCCCCACACATCTCCGGATTTCCCTTTCACGGGATCAGTGCCTGCGTCATAAGCGGTCAGCCAGGCATCAATCCAGCCGACCACCTCGGCCGGGCCGTACACGAACCTCGTCGCGGCGTATCTGTTCGATCCCGGATCGATCAGATCAATCCAAGATCGCACCAGCCGAAAACTCTCATCCTGAACCTTCCCCTGCGGCAGGCCATCGATTCTCGTACGGCACTGCCCGACGATTCCTTCAAGACGGTCTTCGATGAAGCTGATGCGTCCGACTCTGCGCGAGATGCTGTCATCGATGCTCAAGGAGATGCCGTAATCGCCCATCTCCAGATCATCGGGAAGCCGCCACTCCAAATCCTTCCGGACGGCTTCTTCAAGAATCTCAAGCGGTGCATCCAATTCCGCGATCGTCGCCCCGGCGGCATCGAGAAGTGAAATTCTTGCGTTCAAAATCCCCTTCTCGGCAACACTCTCCGGCATTGTGTGCATGCTGGAGATCACGATTCGAACGGTGTTGTCCTCGCCTGCATGCAGAACCTCCGGTGAAACATCCGCCCGGAGTGATCCCAAGGCGATACGAAGCTCGATGGCATCTCCCCGGAGCCGAGCATTCAGCTCGTTGAGCATCCGCAATGCTTCCGCCGCATCACTGCGAAAGAACTGCATCGTCGCCAGATCGAATTTCTGTCCGGCGAGTCGTGTTCGCTCGCTTTCTTCCAGAGGGCTCGCTTGCAGCGCTGCCTCGTATTCAAGATACGCACGCGCCAGATCCGTGCGGTCGGGCCGTGTGAGCGACTGACCGCTCGCAACACCCGCGGTCAGCAGGCAACACGCGATCACCATTCTCCGGAACATCTTCATCACGATGCGATCTCCCTCGTAGGGCCAGCCAGTGCGCAGTAGTCGGGCCGATCCGCTGCAGTCAGGTGACGGTACGCACGGACGATCCCGCCGTCCTTCACCAGAAACGCCCCGGGCATCCGAAACCCGTCTCCCTGCAGCCGTCCGACCCAGTGGCCACGAAGAACGCCGGCAACAAACCCACGCACCCACACGCGCAGCCCGAAGAGTTGGCCAAGCGTTCCCCGCTTCAATTCAAACGCCTCGTACAACTCCGCGCTCGGATCGGAGACACGAAGCACATCCGCAAGCCCATACCGCGTGCAGAACTTGCTCAACGCCGCATCCGGCGTCATCCCGACCAGAACGATCCGAGCGCCCGCTGTTTCGATCCGATCACGCTGCTCGGCAAGATCAGAACAGGCCTCACGGCAGAATGTGCACCCCAGATGCCTCAGGAACACGACCAGCAGCGGCGACTCCCGGGAATGCTCCAGCAGTGTTCTGCCGTCCTGAGACCTGAACTTCTGCAGCGTTGAAGCCATGTCAGCCATCGGAGCCCTCCCCGATGCCGTTTCTTCGGTCGGTCTGATGATGACGCCAGGCACACACAAGCATCATGGCGAATGGGATCCACCAGATCAGATCGTTGGTCACGATCGTCCATCCGAACCGAAGCGGGAAGATCTCATCAACAAACACCGCCTTGGCGAATCCGATCGGACCAAAGACTTTCCCGAGGAAGCCGACGAGGACGATCGGCCAGTGCCGAATCGGGTTGCGCGCAGCGACCAGATAGCCGATGCCGTACATCCCGACAATCATCCCGACGCACTGCCAGATCGCGAGCGTCATCGCATCAAGTGCGTCGGGATCCACGCCGAGCACGCCGAAACTCCAGCCGGGCGCCAGGACAACAATCCCGCCCCACACAAGGTTGTAGACGCCCGCGAGCAGGAGCACGACCTTCATCCAGCCGTTCCGACATGTCGGTTGAGTTGCTGCCATGAGACAAGGTTTTCGCCGAGCCGTCCCTGTCAGATGCCCGGTCCCTCGTCGACCGGGGGCGGGGCTGAGGCGGGGGGTGAGGCCGCCGGGGGCGGGGGCGGGGGTTCCGTGCCGTCGTCCCGATGGATCCGCCAGATCCACAGTTTGTGTCGCTGGGTCGGGGCATCGAAAAAGACGACTTCCTCCCAGCCGAGTCCCCGATCAGTCAAGTGCCGCTGCAGTTCCTCGGCCCCCGTGCTCACACTCACCAGCGATGCATCCCCCCGCGCGAGCGACTCGGCCGCTTCTTCAAATTCGTTCGACGCCCGAAAGACACCCAGACTGACACGGAACATCGCGTGATCCGTCGTATGGATCAGCGGCTCGCGACTCTCGGGCATGCGATTCCACGCATCAGCCGCAGCTTTGAGCGCCGCTTCCGCCTGCAGCAGGGGATCCTGCTGAGCGAGGACATGCCGGTGCAAGATGCTTCCCGAAAGCACGATCGCCGCAACACCGATCGCGATGGCAACCCTTCGCTTCACCGCGAGCCCATTCAAGATCCGGTCCAACTCCCGCCCGCCGAGCAGGGCCATCGGCAGCCACAGTGGAGCAAGATGATCGGGTCGCTGGTGCGGCGCGGCGGTGAAGATCAAAAGCCCGCCGACAAACCAGCACCACAGAAAACGCTCAAGACTCCTCAACTCCGGATCCCGCTCGGGGGTCCGTACCGTCCGGATCAGCCCAAGGATCGTCAGAACACTGAGCGGCGCGTAGTACGCAATGAAGTACAGCGGC
>ERZ869909.974-NODE-974-length-26405-cov-4.281184_pt1 | contig 26405 bp, 19 predicted proteins | sample MGYA00520892_ERZ869909 | MGnify/ENA primary metagenome ERZ869909 (study PRJEB32215, sample SAMEA104723947) | bioreactor metagenome | biome: bioreactor; feature: anaerobic bioreactor; material: water | place: China | collected 2015-03-12 ... | reverse complement strand
GCTGGCATGAGGTGGCGCCCGGTCGTGGATACTTCATGAGTTCGGCCGCCGCGCGGCTGCGGGTCAGTGCAGACTAGTGCCCATGACTCCCTTGTTCCGGCAGTGATTCCCGGAACTCAAGCAGCCTCCGGGCGCTCCCAATCTCGTGTTTGGCCTGCGCGGCCAGCTCTGTGAAGATCATCGCGCGGGTTGCCTGGAGGCGCTGAAGCGCCGCGGGTTCCAGCTGGTGAGCGCGGGCACGGATCATGGGGTGTTCGCCAGACCTTATCGACTCAGCCGTCCGAACGCAATAATCACGCCTCTCTTCCTGCAGCGAGATGTGCCGCAGAATGCCCTGGCGTGCGACGTTCAGCGGGATAACATCCAGATAAGAGGCCCAGAACCTGAACGGATCGCGGTAGGGCGGATAGCGGACCGGGTCCAGGAGCCAGGAACGGAACTCCGTGCGGCCCGCCTCCGTGATGCTGTAGACGATGCGCTCCCTGTCCCCGACACCCTGTTCCCGGGTGTCGATCAGGCCTTCGGCGGCGAGCTTGTGCAGTGTGGGATAGATCTGGCCGTAGCTCGCAGCCCAGATCGAACCCAGCGAGCTGTCCAGGTTACGGCGCACGTCATAACCGGACATCGGCATGATGTCCAGCAGGCCTAGCAGTACATGGCGGGTGGGCACGCCCTAATCTAACGCAAGAGGGTGGTTATTCCCGGACGCACTGTCTGTGAACCACCCTGCCCTGTCAACTGACCGTCCAGTGACCAGGCGCCACTGCCCCGCACCACGATCACTGCGGCCAGCAAGGCGATCATCAGCGGGAACTCGTAACCCTGAGCCGTCCAGAAGAACCCGTTTGCCAGGTTGACGGTCACAAGCGCGCCGATCATGTTGGCGACCAGCGCGAGGCCTGCGAGACGCCCGCCCAGGCCAAGGATAAGAAGCAGCGCACCGAAAGATTCAGTAAGGATCACCAGCACCGTGACTGCCGGGGGGAGGCCGAGCTGGCTCTCAAAGAAACCGATCGTACCGCTGAATCCACTGCCTCCGAACCAGCCAAGGAGCTTCTGGGCGCCGTGGGGCAGCATTATGGCCCCCAGGACAAGGCGAAGCCACGTGAGAGTCGGATCGGGCGGGGTCTCAAACAGGCGTCTCACGGAGTCAACTAGACCATGGCGGTTTCGGACCGTCAATGTATCGGCCCGATACAACGGGGTTCAGGCGGCCTTAACTTCCGACTGCCTTCAGGGCGGGCCTGCTGAGTGAGAAAGGAGTGATGTCGTGAACGGGTACACCTCCTGTGGCCAGGGCCGCTGCCGCCTCTCCAAGAACCGGACCGAACTTGAAGGCGTGACCCGACCCTCCGCCCGCGAGCACAAGACCCGGATACTCCGGATGGCGGTCGAGGATGAACAGCTCATCCGGCGTCTTCGTGTAGAGGCACGTGATCGCGGAATCGATCTCGCCCGTCAGGCCCGGCAGCAGGATCCGGGCGGAATTGGCTGTCCTTTGCAGCCATTCTTCGTCGATGCGGAAAGTCCGTTCGTCAAGGTCGATCGTACTGGCTCCGGCGTGGTCACCGACCTTGATCGCGTGCGGCATGTCGTACAGGGGAAAGCCATAGAACTCACCGGTTGGCGTGGCCCGCCGGTCGATGAAGACCGGCATGCTGTCAGGCATGTACCTTGAGGCATCCGCACCGACCTTGAGGTAAACCACCTGCTGCTGCTGTACGCGCAGGGGCAGCTCCAGATCCGTGCAGATCCGACCGAGCCACGGTCCGGCGGCGACAACGACTTGCCCGGCGGTGTAAACCCCCTTGGTCGTGACAACTTCGAAGGAGTCGCCGCCGGGCACGATCCGCGTGACCTCTTCGGAGTCCCTGAGTACTGCTCCGCGACCTGCCGCAGCGCGAAGCATGGTCGCGATCGCACGCGTGGCGGGGATGATGCCTGCAGCGGGCTGGAAGAGGGCCTCTGCATCACAATCCAGCGCGAAAGCCGGGAACCGGGCTGCCGCCTCACTTCCCGGCAACAGCTCGAACCGGCTGCCGGCAGCCGCCAGTGCCTCTCGAATCGGAACCAGCTCAGTGCCACCACGCGTGCCTATGTCGATGCTGCCGGTCCGCTGCAACAGCCGCTCCCCGGTCGATTTCTCAAGCTCGACCCAGTAGGCGTCAGCCGCCACCGCCAGCCGAACGTGAGCGGTGTCCTCGTACGCGTGCCTGAAGATGCGTGAGCCACCATGCGAAGAGCCGTTCTCGTGCAGGAACCGGAACTGCTCGAGCACCAGCGTGCGTCCGTTCGAAGCAAGCTGCAAAGCGGTGCTGCTGCCGATAACCCCCGAGCCCACGACGATCGAGTCAAAAGTGCGCATGCAGGAGCATACGTCAAGCCTGCATCTCCGAAGCTTGCAGGCGAGCCTTACATGCTAAGGTATGTTCAGGTGCGCCGCATCCTGCATATCGACGCCGATGCGTTCTTCGCCGCCATCGAACAGCGGGACAACCCCTCGCTGCTTGGCCGGCCGATCGCCGTCGGCAGTGACTCCCCGCGTGGCGTGGTTGCGACAGCAAGCTATGAAGCCAGGCGCTTCGGGGTGGGCAGCGCGATGCCATCACGCATGGCACTTGAACGCTGTCCGGCCCTCATCTTCGTGAAGCCACGCTTCAGTGTCTACAGCGACGTCGGCCGCCAACTCCGGGAGATCTATGCGCGCCATGCGCCACTGGTCGAGCCCGTCAGCATCGACGAGGCCTACCTCGACGTCACCGAACCCTTGCAGGGCCCGCCAAGCGGAACTCTCACCGCGCGTCGCATCAGGCAGGATGTACTCCGTGAAACGGGCCTTACGGTTACCGCCGGCGTAAGTTACTGCAAGTTTCTCGCCAAACTTGCGAGCGGAATGCACAAGCCGGACGGGCTGACCGTCATCCTGGCGGAGGAGGCGGACGCGATCCTGGAGCAGCTGCCGGTTGAGCGCATTCATGGGGTCGGTCCCCGGACCGCCGAGCGCCTGCTTGAGCTGGGTATCCGCACCGGCGGTGACCTCAAGCGGGCGCCGGTGGAGCAGCTGACGGAGCGTTTCGGCAAGCTGGGAGCACACTTTCACCGACTCGCCCACGGCATCGACGACCGGCCGGTCGATCCCGACACGATTCGCCGCTCGGTTTCCAGCGAGGACACGTTCAGCTCCGACCTGGAGACGCTCGATGAGCTTCTGAGCGAGCTTCCTCCGATCGCCGCGAGCGTTGCCCGCAGGCTGGAAGCAGGCGGGGTGTTCGGCCGGGGCGTCTCCGTCAAGATCAAGTACGCAGACCATTCAACGGTGACCAGACAGCAGGCGTTGCCGCTGCCGATCCGGGGCGAGACACAGATCCTCCGCGCGGCAGAGAACGTGCTGCGTGGGCGCTTCGAACTCAGTCAGGCTGTAAGGCTGCTTGGAATCGGCGTCTACGACCTCGTCGAGGGCGACCTGATGCAGCCGCCACTCTTTCCTGACTGGGAGCCTTAAGCAGGCATGGCGCAGGAGATTAAGCCTTTCTGAACACTTCTTTCTTACGGTTCATCACACACTCGGCTATCATGCGGCCATGATCAGGCTCGCTGCTGCATTGCTGCTGGGAACGATCTCTTTGGTAGTCGTCGCCAACGGGGTGCTTGACAGCACCGGCAGGGGGTTGCCGGATGCCACGCGCATAACGGATGCTGGCGATCGCGAGGCGTTCCGGCTCTGGTTCGCGGCGATCGCCGAGGCGCAGTACACCGCACCGGCGCCGGACTGGGAGCATCGCGACTGTTCCAGCCTCATGCGGTTCGCGTACGTCGAGGCACTCAAGCCGAAGACCGCAGACTGGTTCGCTCGTTTCCCTTACATGAACCCGCCGAACACCCACTCGCCAGCCAGCCCCGGTTACCCGATGCCTTACGTCAGCCGCAGCGTGTTCCGCATCGCCCCGGGCAGCTTCGAGCCAGGTGACGTTGAGGCCGGCAGGCTGGTCGGCGCTGCCACTGCGGAGGAACTGATGCGCTACAACAGCGTGCTGCTTGGCCGCACAGCCGCTTCCGCCGAACGGGGAGATCTCATGTTTTTCGCACATCCACTGGCTGAAGGCTCGGGTTATCACAGCATGGTTTACCTCGGAGACGGCATGGTCGTCTACCACACCGGGGCCTCTCCCGAGGAGGGCGGCGAAGTGCGCCTCCTGAGCCTGGAGACGCTCGCACGGCACCCTGACAGCAGCTGGCATCCCGTGCCCGGGAACCCGCACTTTCTTGGCTTCTTCCGCTGGAGGATAATCACATGAGACGAGCCGCCCTATTCCTGATCCTGCTGGTCCTGCCGACGCTGTTCATGAACAGCAGTGCGCAGGTACGCCTGTATCTTTACGGAGGCGGCTCATTTGCTCCAGGCGACAACGTGGTGCTTAACACCTGGCTCGACCGGCCTCTGGACGCGAAGCTTACCGTCTACAGGATCAACGACCCCGACCAGGTCCTTAAGCTTGGTGGCCCGATGCAGTTCGAGGCCACCGGTCAGCTGGACATGACGGAGTTCAGCACCATCGACGTGGTGAGCAGCGCCGGCGGATCATTCGACATCAACGTCGGTTCACTGCCACCAGGCATGTACTTCGCCCAGTTGACTGAAGGTGAAGTATCCGGGGCCACCATCATCCTTGTCACAGACCTCGCCCTGGTGGTCAAGAGCGACGCTGATCAGCTGCTCATCTACAGTGCGGACCTGATCACGGGTGAACCGCGTCCCGCGACCGTGCACGCGTTCGGCTCCGCCTTCGAGACAGGCGCGGACGGAATCGCGACGGTACCGGTTCCCGCTGGAACGGGCAATGAACGCGAGGTCGCTGCCTCGGCAGGTGACTCCTGGGCGTTCAACGACATCTGGTGGAGCGACTGGGGCGTCGAGCAGCCGCTCACGTACATCGTGACTGACAGAAGCGTGTACCAACCCGGCCACACCGTGATGATCAAGGGAACGGTCCGCGGTTCACGCAGCGTCGCGCCGGTAAGCGGGACCACGGCAACCCTGATCGTTTCGGATGCAGACTACGTCGAGATTTACCGGCGCGACTTCCTGACTGACGAATACGGGTCTTTCGAAACGGAACTCGTACTGCCGGATTTCGCACCCATCGGCTACTACGGCGTTCGCGTTACCGTGAACGAACGCAGCAGCTGGGGCTCGTTCTGGGTCGAAGAGTACGAGCTGCCCGAGTATGAGGTCGCCGTCACCGCGAGCGAAGACTACACCATTCAGGGTGACACCGCCATGTTCGAGGTGGATGCCCAGTACCTGTTCGGCGGCCCCGTGGCCGGCGCAACTGTCGAGTACGTCGTGATGGAACAGGAGTTCAGCCCGTTCACCTGGCGCTCGCGCCACGGCTTCTACGACGAGACCAGTCACACCTGGGGCGGGAACATCACCGACCGGGGCGAGGCCACTCTTGGCCCGGATGGGACAGTGACCCTCCCGGTGACGCTGCCTCGACTCGACCACGACTATCGCCTCACGCTCCAGGCAGGTGTGTGGGACGAATCAAACCGACAGATCAGCAGCAGTGCATCGCTGGTCGGATACCGGGCCGACCTCGTCTTCGGAGTGGACACCCCCAGATACGCCCATGCGCTGGGCGAGCAGATCGAAGTCACCGTTCGCGCGGCCGACCTCGAAGGCAACCCGTTGAGCACGGACTTCGATCTGGTGACACACAGGCATTACTGGGAGGACGGCAGCTCCCACATCGCCCCGGGCCCCCGATTCAGCGGTACGACCGATGGCGACGGCGAGGCGGTCATCGCCTTCTCCCCCGAAGTCGCGGGCTCGTGGGAGCTCGTAGTAAGCGGCACTGACGAGGCTGACAGGTTCACGGACCGGAGCCGCTTCGTATGGGTGTACGGAGAGTCGGCCTGGTACTGGGATTACCAGTCCCTCGAGATAGAGGCCGACAAGCCTGAGTACCAGGTCGGTGAGACTGCAAGGTTCGTGATCCGGTCACCGGTCGCAGATTCGGTGGCACTGATCAGCCTTGAGGGAGAAGAGCTGGGGCACTGGGAGCTCATCCAGTTTCAGGGCAACAGCCTCACCTATGAGCTGACCGTCACCGACGAGTCGTTCCCGAACTCGCACCTTGGCGTGGTTGTTGTCGGGGATGGGAGCATGTACAGCAACTTCGTCTCGTACCATGTCGATCCGGCCGAACGCTTCCTTGATATCGTGCTTGAGTCGGATGCCGAGACGTACGAACCAGGGACCAGCGGTGAGTTCTCGGTCCGGGTAAGGGACGCGACGGGTGCGGGCGTACGGGCACAGCTGACCCTCGCGCTGGTCGACGATGCGCTCTTCCTGATCCGTCCGGACGCCACACAGGACATCCGCGAGTACTTCTACTCCTGGCGCGGAAACGTCGTGTCGACATCGCTTTCCAGCTTCGCCTGGTTCGGCCAGGCCACCCCGCTCACTGCGCGCGAGGCCATGACCGAAGCCGTGTTCGGCCAGGGCAAGGATGCCGCCCGGGAGGCAGAGGCTGAACTGGAAGATGCCCGCTTGCGCGAGGACTTCCGTGAGACGATCATCTGGCTGCCCACGCTGGAGACCGACGCGGACGGCCATGCAGACTTCCGTGTCGATTTCCCCGACAACCTGACCCGCTGGCGACTCAACGCCAGGGCAGCTACGCTTGCGAATGAAGTCGGCCAGGCGACGCACACCGTCACGACTACTTTGCCTGTCCTGGCGCGCCTGGCCATGCCCAACTACCTGATCCGGGGGGATGAAAGCCAGCTACGCGTGATCGGACAGAGCAACCTCGAAGAGACGGTTATCGCGCATCTGGGACTCGAGACGGAGGGCCTGGAACCCACTGGGGAGACGCCCGAAACGGAGCTGCCGCTCGCGCCCGCTGCGCGCGTGACGGCGGACTTCCGCGTCCGGGCGACAGAGACCGGTACAGCCCTCGTCAGGGCCGAGGTGCTCACCAGTGAGGCCAGCGACGCCCTCAGGCGCGAGCTGCCAGTGTTGCCGCACTCGATCCGCAGTGAGATCGTGCAGAGCAGTGAGGGCGACATGCGATGGGACTTCCAGCTCCCCGACAACGTCACCCGGCTGGAAGGTTACCTGACCATCACGCCGTCCCTTGCGGCAGCTGTGACCGGCGCGCTGGACTACCTGGTCGGCACCCCCTACGGGGCGGCAGAACAGACGCTGAACAGGTTCCTGCCCAGCCTGCTAGCCATCGGGGCTGGCAAGCAGGCGCTGCTTCCGGACGCGATCGCAGAAGGGCTGGACGACTACGTTGCTGAGGGAGTCAGGCGACTGCAGGACCTGCAACACGGTGACGGAGGGTGGGGCTTCTGGTATTGGGACGTCTCACACCCCGCGATCAGCGCGAACGTGGTCATCGCGCTCATCGAGGCACGCTCGGCCGGGTACCCGGTGAGCGACTGGGTGGTCGACCGGGGACTCGAGTACCTGGAGAACGCCGTGGCAGTCGAGGCATACCAGGTCTACGACGACCTGACCGGTGAGCAGAACCTCACTGCGACGGCAGACGCGAAAGCCTGGATCTGGTACGCACTCGCCGTAGCCGGCCGGCCCGCAGACAGCATGAGCGGGGTAGCGGGCTCGTCGCACATCTCGAACCATGGTCTGGCGGTGAGCATCCTTGCGTTCAACGCAGCCGGGCAGTCGGTTGAGGCGCAGTTGCATATGGACGAGCTGCTGAGCAGGGTGTCCGAAAGCGAGGCTTCCGCCTACTGGGACTCCGGTGCCCCCCGCTACACGTGGGGCGATGACAGGGTAGGCACGACCGCCCGTGCGCTCCAGGGTCTTGCCGAGTTGCGGCCGGAAGAGCCGCTGATCGCCAAGGTCGTCAACTGGCTCCTGCTCGAGCGCAGGGGCAGCCACTGGTACTCGACCAGGGACACGGCCGCGGTGATCGCCGCTGCGCTCGCGCTGGACGGAGAAGCCGACCCCGGGAACAGAACGGTCACGCTTCGTACCGCCACAGGTGAGGAACGCACGATCGAGCTCGAGCATGAGGCCTTCACGGCCGACATCTCGGACCTCCTGGTACCGGGCAGCAACACCGTGTCCGTGGAAGCTCCGGCGGGCGTTTACACGAGTGCTGCTGTCGGGTACTACGCCGAGGGGGACTATCCCGCTGCTGAGCACTCCGGCATCGGTGTCACACGCGTGTACGAATCCCTTGAGCCTGTCTGGGACCCGGCCGGCGAGCGCCTGATCTATCAGCGCTCAACGGCAGGCGAAGTGGCAGTCGGTGATTTCGTGCTGGTCAGCGTAACCCTCACACCCGGGGGCAGCTACCGCTATGTGATGGTGAACGAACCGATACCGGCGGGCTTCAGTGTGGTCGAGGACGACCGCCCCTTCCGGATAGCGGGCATTGCTCCGCGTTATGGCGAGGACTACTGGGGCTGGAACTACTGGTACGACGGCCGAACCATTCATCAGGCGCACGTCGATTACTACTTCTGGCGCGTGAACAACCCGGTGACGTTCACCTATGTCCTGCGGGCTGACCACCCTGGCGAGTTCACGGCGCTGCCGACGACGGCATGGCTGATGTACGAGCCGGACCTGAGCGGACGCTCCGCACAGGAGAGGCTCGGGATTCAGCCTCAGGAATGAGTCCCGGGCGCCTTCTTCCGGCCGTGGCGCTCGCCCTGCTGCTGTCCGTAGCGAACGCCCGTACACCGTGGCACACATCGGCCTCCGGCGGTTTCGAGGTCCGAACGGCAGCGTCGGCGGACGCGGCGTGGCTTCCGGAGGCCTTCCGTATCCTCACGGCGGGCGCAGCCAGGGTCAGCGACGATCCTGAACTGGGGCTGTGCAACGCGCCACTCGTCGTGATCCATCCTGAGCTTGGCTCATTCGAAGCCACCACCGGCATGCCCTGGTTCATCCTGGCTGTAGCCAACCGGTCGGAGTGCCGCATCGATACGCAACGCGTTGCGATTCTTGAGCAGCACGGGGGCCTGAGGCGGACGCTGCTGCACGAGCTTCATCACCTGGCTCAACCGGAAGACTGGGAACGCTGGCGGGCCGAAGGGCGCGCTCAGGCGTTCGCAGGTGAGCGGCCGGCCGCTGCGCCGTTGCATGCCATCACGCCGGCGCAGCTGAACGCACTGTTGGCCGCGCCCACTGGATCCGAGGACCATCTCCGGGCGCTGGCAACGGCGCTTAACTGGGTGCTCGACGGTCGCTGAGCGGCGCGCCGGCTCCCGCTCCTCCCTCTCAGCCTGATCGTCCTCGGCTCCGTCATCGGGCAGGTCCTCGGCCTTCTCCCTTGTCGGCTCGGGATAGTGGAGCGGTTCGAAGCAGCTTCGCAGCCTGCCGGGGCTTTGCCGGTTCATTTCCAACCAGCGTGCAGCGGGTGGCGTTCACTTTGCATTAAGCTGTCAGCCAAGCCCGAACCGGGCCCTGGAGGCTTGCATGGAGATCCTTGTGTTGGGTGGCAGCCGCTTCGTCGGCCGGCATATCGTTCAGGAAGCCGTTGAAAGAGGCCATGGCATCACACTCTTCAACCGCGGCAACCACCCGTCCCCGGCGGGCGTGAAGGAAGTGATAAGCGGAGATCGCGACGCCGACCTGCACCGCCTGGGTGACCGGAACTGGGACGCCGTGATCGACACGAGTGCCTACTTCCCCCGGCAGGTGAGAAGTGCCACCTCGATGCTGAAGGACCGCGCCAGTCATTACTGCCTGATCTCCACTATCAGCGTCTATGCCGATCCGACCATGGAAGGGCTCGACGAATCCTCGCGGGTCGCCCAGCCGGAGAGCCACACGACCCGACCGACCGCTTCACATACTGGCCGGCTCGCGCAGCCCTCGGCAGAACCGTGCTGGCCCCCGGCGACGGGACAACTCCCGTGCAACTGATCGACGCCCGGGACCTGGCGGCCTGGGTCATCGACTCTCTCGAACGAAACCTGCACGGCACCTACAACGCCGTCCCGGCTCCCAACACCCATGACTTCGCTTCCATGCTGGCAGCGTGCGGCGCGACCGACGTCATATGGGTCCCCGAGGAGTTCCTGCTCGAGCAGGGCGTGACGCCATTCGCGGACCTGCCCCTCTGGCTGCCCGGCACACTGGGAAACATGTTCCGCGTCAGCAACGCGGCGGCGGCACGCGAGGGCCTGACCACGCGACCACTGGAGCAGAGCGCGCATGACACGCTCGCCTGGTTCCGGGAACAGGACCGGACGCTCACAACGGGACTCACGACCGAGCGCGAGGCAGAGGTTCTCGCGGACTGGAAGGTCAGGTCTTCCGCGGCAGGACCAGAGTGAACTCGGCACCCGCACCGGGCATGTTCCTTGCAGTGAGGGTTCCACCGTGCAGCTCTGCGATAGCCCGCGAGATGGCCAGGCCGAGCCCGGTACCGCCGCTCGCGCGGCTCCTGCTCTCATCGGTCCTGTAGAAGCGCTGGAAGACCCGCTCCAGCTGCCCCTCGGGCAGCCCGTCGCCTGAATCACGCACCCTTGTGTTGACGCTCCCGGCCGCCAGCTCGATACTTACAGTCACGTGCCCACCGGAAGGGGTGTGGCGGAGCGCGTTGCCAAGCAGGTTGATGAGCACCTGAGCGACCCTGTCACCGTCCACCGAGACTTCAACTGGGCCCGTGGCAGCCGGCTCGAACACAAGTGAGATCTCCTCGGCAAGTGCGTGATCCTGAAAGCCATCCACGATGTCGTGCACCAGCGCCTGCAGATCCAGCCCGGTAACGTCCAGGCTCAAACGCCTGGCATCAGCAAGCGAAAGGATGCGCAGGTCCTTGATTATGCGCGAGAGCAGCCCGATGTGCCGGTTGAGCTTGGCGAGCTGCTCGGCATCCACCGGAACAACTCCATACTGCATCGCGTCCAGTTGGCCCTGGACCACCGTGAGCGGAGTCCTCAGTTCATGCGCGACGTCCGCTATCATGTTCTGCCGCTCCTCCTCGAGCAACTCCAGGCTTGATGCCATCTGATTGAAGTCGCTGATCAGTACCCCGCCTTCACTGGCGGGATCGATCATCGCGGGATGTTCGGCCCGGGCGGCAAGATCGCCGGTGGCGACAAGTCGGGCAGCCCTGGAAACACTCTCGATAGGGCGCGAGACGTGCCTTGCTATAAGAATCGCAGCTGTCAGGCCGAACGGCAGCGCAAGCATGGCGGCAAGGACGAGAAGCCTGGACTGCAGGTCGAAGTTCCTTACCAGCACCGTGACGGCTTCGTTGAAGCCCTGCATGTCCTGAAGATAGTCGAGAGTCACGGCGTGAAGCTCGGCCATGCGCTGCTCGTCCTGCAATGCGCGCGCGGCCAGCGCGTCCTGAAAGATCTCCGTGAACTCCGGGTCGAGGCGTGCGATGTGCCTCGCGTTATCCCAGAAGATCACGCCGATCAGCAGCAGGATCGCCACCAGGATGCCCGCGGAGATCGCCACGGTCAACCGCATCCAGAGGCGCTTCACTGCGCGTCCAGCCTGAACCCCATGCCGCGTACCGTGGTTACTGCTTCCGTCACACCGGCACCGGCCAGCTTTCTGCGAAGGTTGCCGATGTGCACGTCGATCACGCGCTCGAGGGCATCGCTCTCCGGCATCGCAGCCTCAAGCAGTTCCAGACGGCTGAAGACCCTGCCAGGATGGAGCACAAGGTGGTGCAGCAGCCGGAACTCGGTGTTGGTCAGCTCGAGTAAGTGCCCCGCTGCACGGGCGGTTACACGGATGGGGTCGACCTCCAGGTGACCTGCCCGCACAGGTTTGCCCGGGTCGGTCTCGCCGGGTCCGCTGCGCCGTAGCACGGCGTTGATGCGGGCGACTACCTCCATCGGCCTGAAGGGCTTCGTCACGTAATCATCGGCACCAAGTTCGAGCCCCAGTACCTTGTCGACTTCCTCGCTGCGGGCACTCAGCACTATGACCGGCGTGCGCCCCTCCAGCCTGATCGCCCTGAGGACTTCCATGCCGTTGAGAACGGGCAGGTTCAGGTCCAGCAGCACCAGGTCCGGTGCCGTGGTGCGGAACAGGCGCAAGGCCTCCTCCCCGTCCCTGGCGCGTTCGGTCTCAAACCCGCGCTGCCTGAGGAAGCCTTCGAGTATGTCCGCGATCTCGCGCTCGTCCTCGACGATCAGTATGAGCGGCATCTCCTGAAACACCTTAACCCCACAGTAGGCAGCTCCTTGGAAGAATTGACGAAGAACCCGCGTGTCTCCTTTGCGCAATCCTTGCAATCCGTACATGAGACGTTGCAGAGTCGCTGCGAACATGGATCCAATGAGGCGCACCCTTCCCTTCCTGATCCTGCTGTTCATGCAAATGGCCTCCGCTGGCGGCCTGGCTGATTACCTGCGCCCGCTCGCTGATCATCCCGGCCTCCTCTCTGCCTCCGCTCAGGTCGTTTCGGCAAGGGCGGCCGTGAGCGTTGCCCGCGAGCCGTTCAGCCTCACGCTAGCTGCTGGCACCAGCCGCGCGAACATCAACGATGAGACCGTCGCTCAGCTGCCTCCCATGCCTGAGGCGCAGCTTCCACCGACGCAGGTGTCCCAGTTCAGTGCTGAACTGACGCTCAGGCCGATCCCGTTCGGAGACATCGCGGATCTCGTGGACCAGCGTCAGGTCCAGCTTGAACAGGCCGAGCTTGACTGGCGCGACGCTCTCACTGCACTTCAGGTGCAGGCACTGGAAGCCGCCTATTCGTTTCATCTTGCCGGTGATGGGGTCACCCTGGCCGAGGAAGCTGCCCTGATCGCCCGTGAGGCACTGGCGGCAACCGAACTGCGGGCCAGCCGCGGCGTGGCCACCGGGAGCGAGCTTCGTGACGCTTCCGTTGCGGCGGCCGAGGCTGACAGTCTCGTCATCACAGCCCGCTCAGGACTCCGGCTGGCCGGGCTGGCCGTGAGCAGCCTGGTGGGGGACAACCCGGTGCCCGCGCGTGAGCAGCTCTGGCTCCCGGCGCCCGGCTTCGCGCCAGCCTCGGTCGAAAGGGCGGAGCTGACGGCGCGGCTCGCTGCCATCGGCAGCCGCAACGCGCGGCGCGCACTGCTCCCGGTAGCCCAGGCGGGCTATACGCACTTCGTGGATGATCACAACACGATTGACCTGTCGATCGAAACCCGCACCCTGCAGCCGAACGTGAGATACTCGCACCAGAGCACGGCCCGGCCCTTTCCCGAGAACCTTGCGGAAGGCATCTTCCAGGTCGGAGTAAGCGCAACCATTCCCGTGTCCATCGCCAGCCAGATCACTGCAGCCGACGCCCAGGAGGCCGCCGGACTTGCCGCTGTCGAGTCCGCCAGGCTCACCGCGAAGCTCCGGCACGAGAGCCTTCTTCACGAGCTCGCCGAGGCGGAGGCCCGGCTCGAGATCGCAGACCTCACCTTCCGCAACTCCCGCACAAGCCTGGAGGAGGCACAGACCCGCGAGGAACTCGGGCTGGGGGTTCCGCTCGAAACGATGCATGCTTCCCTTTCAGTCGCCCGGGCCGGTCTTGAGCTTCAGCAGGCCCGACTCGCGCAGTTCTCAGCGACACTCGCCCTTCATTCTTTCAACGCCCAACCGGTCCTGGAGGTACCTTCGCCGTGAAACGAACTCTAGTGGGAATCCTGCTGGTCCTGGCCCCGGCCGCAGTTGCGCTGGACCTGCCTGAAGCCCTCAGCAGGGCCTCCGCGCGGCCTGCAGCAATCACGGCGCGACTCGAACTGATCAATACCGAAAGCACCCTTGCGCGTACCGCGGGTGACCCGCTGGCGCTGCGGCCCGATCTGCTTCAGGCTGAGCACGCCGCGAACCTCGCCACGGTTCAGTTGCGGCAGGCCGAACTGGACGCACTGGTCGATATCGCGAGCGCCTATACGGCGCTGCTTGAGGCACGTGAGCAGGTTAGCCTGGCGAACGCTGGCGTGGAGCTTGCGACTACCGGCGTGAATATTGCTCAGATCCGTGTGGCCAACGGAAGCGCTACCAGCCTCGACCTGCGTGAGGCAGAGGTCAGTCTCGAGAACGCGCTCGCGATGCTGTCTGCAGCACAGAACGGACTCAGCATTGCGACCGGGAACTTGGAAGGAATGATCGGCAGCAGTGTGGCGCCCGTTGACCTTGATCACGTAGCGCCTTCACTGCTCGGCGGCGTGCCGCCACTTGACGAAGTCCTCCTGGCGGCAGCCCGTACGCCGGAGTTGATGCAGGTCGAACAGGGCCTCGAGCTGGCAACTCTCGCGCTGGAAGTGCTCGACCCGAGTTACGCCGCACCGGCGAGTATAGAGCACGCGCGGACACAGCTTGATACGACCGAGCAGCTGGTGGGTGAGGCCCGCCGCGGCTTCGACCTCCAGGCGAGGAACCTTCACCTTCAGGCGGTGAACGCCTTGAGGATGCTTGAGGTAGAGCGCGAAGTACACGCCAACGCGAGTGAGCGCGTCAGCATCGCCAGTGAGCGCCTGGAGGCCGGGATCATCGCCCGGATCGAGTTCGATTCCATCAGCATCGAGGGCATGACGGCCTCACTCGAGCTGATGAAGGCAGAGAATGCGTACCTGCTGGCGCTGCTGCGCCTGAGTGCGGGAACCCTGGTCGACCTTCCCGGGGGCCTTGGCGCGGTGTTCGGTGCGCAGTAGGCTGATCCTGTCCGGCCTGACAACCGTGCTGCTCCTCACGGCCTGTGGTGCCGAACCGGTCGAAAGCTCGGCACGACAGGCAGCTCAGCCGGCCATCACCGCTCCAGAGTTCGCGCGTCAGGTGCGAGTGATAACGGCTGAACACGGAGATCTCACCCTGAAGCGGTCCGTCACCGTAACCGTCGAGGCCGAACGCGAGTCGGTGGTCGCTTCAGGCGCATCCGGCCGCGTGTCGGAGCTTCTGGTCACAGAGGGCGGCGACGTCGTGGCAGGCCAGGACGTGCTCCGGCTGGAAGACGAACAGCTTTCCTTCCAGGTCGATAACGCACGGCTCGCACTCAGTTCTGCCCAGGTGAACCTGTCGCGCGCCCAGAGCGCAAGCACGGAGGGCAGCAGCCAGGCCGCGGCCGCAGAAGTAAGCGCCAAGCTGGCGGTCGAGATGATGGAGCGGTCCTTCAGTGAAGCGCGCGCTCTCCACGAGATTGGTGCCATTTCCCGCAGCGACCTCGATGCACTCGAGTCCCAACTTGCCCAGGCGCAGGCGCAGTACGGTCAGGCAGCCGACGCAGTCGCGCGTGCATCGCGGGCCCAGAGTGAGGACCTGCGCTTGCTTCAGCTCCAGGTGGACCAGGCGAGAACGCAGCTCGCTCAGGCCGAGAGTCAACTGGCCGAGGCAGTGGTTACGGCCCCATTCGATGGCACTGTCGCAACGCTGATGGTCAATCCCGGTGAGTTCGTCGGAGCGGGCAGCCCCGTTTTCCGGCTGGTCGGGAGCGGCCCTCAGCTGGCACGGTTCAGCGTGCCCATCGAGGACGCCCCGGCGCTGGTCGAGGAAGGCGTGATCAACATCAGATACCAGGGGCTCGATTACGCCGCTCAGGTGCGGCCGGGCACATTCACCGCGAACCAGGCCCGGATGGCAAGCATGACGGCCGCCATCCACGAATCGGCAACACGCATTCCTAACGGCGCCGTGGCCCAGTTCGACTACGTCTCGATTACCGGCTCGGGCGATCTGATCCCGGGCGGAGCAATCAGGCTCTCCGGCTCGACTGCCACCGTTCTCGTTGTCGCTGATGGCGTGGTGGAATCAGCTGTCGTCAGCCTCGTCTCTGAGTCCGCCGGAACTGCTGCTGTCAGCGGACTTCCTGTGGAGGCTCAGATAATCTACCCGCTCCCGGCCGACCTCCTGCCCGGCACCAAGGTGGGAATCGTCGACTGATGCGGCGCCTGATCGAGTTCTTTGTAAACAACCATGTCCTGACCATCAGCCTCTTCGGAGCCGTGATGCTGTTCGGCCTGATCAGCACGTTCTCACGTGGAGTGGACCTGATGCCGGAAATGGACATCCCGGTCGTGGCTGTAATCACCGCTTACCCCGGAGCCGGTCCGGAGGAAGTGGCGCGCTCGGTGACCGAGCCGATCGAATCGGTACTTGCAACCGTAGAAGGCCTGTCCTCACTCACATCCACCAGCAGTGAGAACCTGAGTACCATCATCGCGCAGTTCGGGGCCAGCACCAGCCTTCAGGACGCCTCGAACGACGTCAATCAGCGCGTCAGTGCGCTCGCTGGCCGGTTGCCCACTGACGCGACCGCGCCGAGTGTCCAGAGGTTTGACCCGTCCGACATGCCGATCCTCTCGGTCGCCGTGACGGGCGCCGGCATCGACCTCGCCCAGGTGCAGGCATGGGCCGAAGACACTCTCGTGCCTGCTTTGCTGAACGCCGATGGGGTGGCTGCCATCGATGTTGCCGGGCCGGCCGAACGAGAGATCCAGGTGCTGCTCAGGCCGGATCGGCTCGAATCTCTCGGCCTCAGTGCGATGCAGGTGATGGGCGCGATAAGCGCATCGGCGCTGGACGTCCCGGCTGGGAGCATGAACCTTGGCGACACGCGAATACTGCTGAGCAGCCGGGGAACACCGCAGTCGGTCTCCCAGATCGAGACGATCAGGGTCGATCCGGTCGGAGGTACGACGGTTGGCGACGTCGCGACGGTACGGGACGCCCGAACGGACGTCATTTCCCACACCCGCCTGAACGGCGAGCCCGTCGTCATCCTGGACATCCGAAAGTCACCTGGAACCAACACCGTCGCAACCGCCACTGCGCTGCGCGACACCCTCGACGCGCAGTCGCTTCCGGACGGCATAACCGTCCGGATAGTCAACGACTCCAGCGAGTTCATCGCCAACAGCGTCACGGACACTTTCCACGAGATGCTCATCGCCGTTGTGGCCGTAGCTCTCTCTGTACTCATCTTCGTGGGCCGGCTCGGAACCGTGTTCGCGGTCATCCTCGCCATCCCCGTGTCCCTGGCCGGCTCGCTAATCGCCTTCAGCCTGCTCGGGTACTCGTTCAACATCGTCACATTGCTCGCGATCACCGTCGCCATCGGCCTGGTGATCGACGATGCGATCGTAGTGGCCGAAAGCATCGACCGGTACAGGAAGCAAGGCTTGCCCCTTCGAGAGGCAGTCCTGCGCGGCTCGAGCGAGGTCGCCAGTGCGGTGATGGCAGCAACCATGTCGCTGCTGGCGGTCTTCATCCCGATCTCCCTGCTGCCTGGGGTTATCGGTGGGTTCTTCGCCCAGTTCGGCATCACCCTTGCGGCAGCTATCGGGTTCTCGTACCTGGAAGCGATGTTCTTCCTGACGATGCGCCTCGCGCTGTCACCCGATCCTTATCCACCCGGCTGGCGCGACCTGGCTCAGTCGTTCGGCAAGATCGGGGCGGACCTGCGCTGGAGCTTCGCTTCGCTCAGCCGCATCTGGCCGTGGCTGCTCACAGCCCTGGCAGCAGCCGCACTCTGGTACCTGGTATCCCCCACCGCCGCCGTCGCAGCGCCTGCGCTGCTGCTTGCACTGCCCGTACTGCGCTACCTTCTGCGGATCACCAGCTCCCTGCTCGGGGCGATCGCCCTCACGCTCTACCGAGGTGGCGACTGGTTGGTCCGGGTAGGACGCGAGGCATACGTCAACTCCCTGAGGGCGGCCCTCAAACGAAGCTGGCTCGTACTGGTCGTAGCGGTATCGCTGCTCGCCAGCCTGCTCTGGGTCTTTCCCCAGCTCGAAATCCGCTTCCAGCCCCCGGTTGACTCCGGGCTGTTCATGATCGAAGCGAAACTGCCGCAGGGCAGCTCACTGCAAGCCAGCAACCGGCTTGCGCACGAACTCGAGGGCACCGTGCGCAGCTATCCTGCAGTGCATACCGTGCAGACGCAGGTCGGCACCGGAGCGAGCACTCCGGAGGAGATCCAGCTGTACGTGACCCTTGTACCCGCCCGGGAGCGGAGCATCGGCACCGATGACCTGATCATCGAACTGGAGAACCAGCTTTCTGCGTTGCTGGCAGACCGGCCACAGGTCGAACTGAGCGCCTCCGCCGAAGACGCCGGACTGAATGTCGCGGCGGCCAGTGTAAGCCTGACGCTGGCCAGTACGGACCTGGACCTTCTCCGCGCACGCGCACTGCAGGCAAGCGCGGTGCTTGGCAGCGATCCGAACCTCGGTACTCCCAGCAGCACGCTCGGGACCTCCCTTCCCGAACGCGTATTCACGACGGAGCCGTCAAGGCTGGACGGAACGGGCCTGACGGGTGCGGACGTGTATCAGTTGCTCCGGCTTTACAACGTAGGCGCAGAGGCCGGGGTGTTGCGGGAACAGGGAACGGGTGAAACACCGATTGTGGTTCGCGCCGATCCACGTTACCTGAGCGACGAGCTGTCTCTCGCCAGCCTGTCGATAGCGGCCCCGGCACTTCAGACGAGCGTTCCCCTGTCCTCCCTCGGAAGCTTCACTACCGTGGCCTCGCCGGCCCGCATCTCGCGTACGAACCAGCAGTACAGCGTGACCCTGAGCGCACCACTGGCAGGAGGAATCAGCGAAGGCAGGGCCCAGAAGCAGGCCGAGCAGTCGCTCCTTGCGGCCGGGATACTGGACAGCCAGGTCGTGCTGGTCGAGGAAACCGGGATCGATCTGCTGGCTGAACTGATCACCTACGGCCCCATCGCGTTCGCCCTGGCGCTTCTGCTCAACTACCTCGCCATCGGGAGTCAGTTCAACAGCTTCCGGTACCCGATCTACCTGCTGCTGACAGTGCCCCTTGCGCTGGTGGGAGCCATCTGGATGCTTTATGCAGCCGGCATGGACCTGGACGTGATCAGCATCCTCGGCATAGTCATGCTTATCGGACTGGTCACCAAGAACGCGATCCTCCTGCTGGATGCAGCTCTGGTGCTCGCCCGCAAAGGAATGCCGCTGGAGCGGGCGCTGCTGGAAGCCGGGCACGTGCGCTTCCGCCCGATCGTCATGACGACCGTAACCGTGCTGGTGATCAGCCTGCCATTGCTCCTGGGACTCGGTGAAGGAAGCGAACTGAGGCAACCCCTTGGCATGATCATCCTGGGTGGGGTGCTGGCAAGCGCCGTACTGACGCTGTACGTCATCCCGGCCGCCTTCCTGACCTTCGAGAAGCGCCGGTTCACCGCGGCGAACGAGGCTTCCCGAGCGTCGACCAGTGAGGTCACCGCCGGCTGAATCGCGGCAGGCACGTGATACGCTTTAGATGCACAAGTTCTCAGCTTGACTCAAGGAGGCATCATGGTTTTTGTCAGACGTGCCCTGCTGTTCCTGGTTCTTGCGATCCTTGCCGCACTGCCTGCTTTCGCACAGGTACAGATCGAGAGCCTCTCAGGTCCTCCATCATTCGTATCTGGTGGCAAGCTGCGCCTCCGGGTGACAGTTCCGGCAGGGGCGCCGCTCGAATCCGTCAAAGCCCTCGGTTCCTTCGGTGTCCGCACTGGGCTCGAGGCCGGTTTCGAAGAGGTGGCCCCGGGTGTCTTCGAGGGCGTGATCCGCGACTTGCGCGACGGCAACACCACCCTGAGGGCGACAACCGGCCCTGAAGGTGCAAGCCTCTCGATAACAAGCTTTCCGGTTACGGGTCCCATGTTCGCAGGCCCCAAGCAGGAGGTGTTCGTGTGCGCCACCGAACCACACAGGGACACGGCTTCGCTGGGAGAGATACTGGACGATGACTGCAGCATGGCAACCCGGATCGACTACCTTTACCGCTCGGTCGCCAGCGGGAGCCTTGAACCGTACGACGCCGCACTGACAGACGCCGCAGACGTGGCGATGACAACCCTGATGGACGGTCGCGATGTACCTTACATCGTCCGCTGGGAACGCGGCACGATGAACAGGTTCATCTACTCCATCGCCGTTCTTTCCCCGTGGGGGCAGGAGGACGCGCCTGACCTGCGCGCCTGGAACGGCCGGGCACTCTTTCAGTTCCAGGGCGGCGTCGCCATCGGGCACTACCAGGGGGCGCCGAGCTTCAGCAACATGATGTCCGGACATGCGCTCGGCCTCGGGTACGCCGTGCTGTACAGCACCGGCATGCGCACCAACGTGCATTACGACCTCATCCTTGGTGGCGAGACGGCGCTGATGCTCAAGTCCCACTTCGTGACCGAGTACGGGAACCCGCTGTACACGGTTGCCATCGGCGGCTCGGGCGGCGCGATCCAGCAGTACGTGTACGCGCAGAACCATCCCGGCCTGATCGACGCCGCCATCCCGCAGTACTCTTACCCCGACATGGCGACGCAGACGATTCACGTCGGTGACTGTGAACTGCTCGAGCGCTGGCTCGACTTCCAGGTGATGGCCGACCCGGATTCCCGCTGGGCCACATGGAGCAACCGCAGGATCGCGCAAGGGCTGAACACGAGCGACGCAATGATTAACCCGTTCACGGGCGAGGCCGGCAACAGTGAGTGCATCAACGGCTGGCGTGGTCTCTCACCTCTGGCACTCAACCCTCACTTCGGCACCGCACCGGGCATAACGCCCGGGCAGCAGGCGTCAGTCGAGTGGACGCATTTCGCTGATGCGGTCAACTCCTACGGCCTGCGTGAGGACGGCTACGCCCGAAGGACGTGGGACAACGTGGGCGTACAGTACGGCCTCACTGCCCTCATCGACGGCGACCTTTCCCCTGAACAGTTCCTTGACCTGAACGCGAACGTCGGCAGCTGGAAGGACCAGGCGGAGATGGTACAGGAGGGCTGCCCGTTCATCGAGCAGCTGTGCAGTGATCCGGACCAGATCGACCCATGGTCGATGCGCAACATGAACCTGAGCCCGGATGGTGTGACGCCCGCCCCCCGCGCTGCCGCCGATCCGGGAGCGATAGCGGCGGTGTATGCGAGCGGACTCGTCTTCACCGGCGGGATCGACATCCCGGTGATCGATTGGCGCCCATACCTCGAGGAGGTACTCGACATGCACAACAGCGCCCAGTCGTTCGCGACGCGTCAGCGCATGCTCGACCACGCCGGCCACGCTGACAACCAGGTAATCTGGTTCACCGACGTGCCCTTCGGCGCTGATCCGTTTGACCAGACACCGATGGCGCTGCAGGTGATCGATTCCTGGATGGCGAACCTGAGAGCGAATCCCGGACTCGGCGTAGTGGATGCGATGCCTGCACAGGCTGTCGACAGCTGCTTCGCCGCCGACGGATCGCTGCTCTACTCGGGGCCAGACGCCTGGGCGGGTGTACTCGATGAAGAGGCCGCAGGGCCATGCACCCGTGAATTCGAACTCCACAGCCACCCACGCAGGGTCGCGGGCGGCCCGATAACCGGGATGATCTACAAGTGCCACCTGCAGTCCCTGGACCAGGCGATCGCTTCAGGCCTGTACGGCCCATGGCAGCCGGACCCGAGCCAGGTCGCACGCCTGGAGGCGATCTTTCCGACCGGTGTATGCGACTGGGACCAGGGCGAAGGTGGCCTCCTGCACTGACGTTTTCGCAGGCTGAGGCAGTGGTCCCCCGGTGCAGACAGGTGCGATCCGGGGGACCACTGTTACAATCGGCCGCATGCCCATGAAGTACCCGCAAACCCATACGGTCGAACAGAGTGATGAGTACTTCGGTACGCTGGTCGAAGACCCGTACCGCTGGCTGGAGCAAGGTGCGGACTCACCGGAGGTCGCCAACTGGATCACACTGCAGAACGACCTCACACGCGAGCAGCTTCAGAATTATCCGAAGCACCGCAAGTTGAGCAGTCGGCTGGCGGAATTGTGGGATTACGCCAAGGCGGGACCACCATGGTCACGGGGTGGCCGCTGGTTCCAGTTCCGTAACACGGGCCTACAGGATCAGCACGTGCTCTACACAATGGAAAGCCCGGACGCCGAGGGTCGTGTACTGCTCGATCCCAACCAGCTGTCCGAAGACGGCACCGTTTCCCTTAGCAGCGTCGCTGCAAGCCCTGACGGAAAGTACCTGGCCTACGGCCTCAACAAGGGGGGTTCGGACTGGATAACCTGGCACGTACTCGAGATCGGTTCGGGAGAAGTCCTGCCCGATGAGCTCCTCTGGAGCCGATTCTCCGGCGTCGCGTGGCTGCACGACAGCAGTGGCTTCGTGTACTGCCGTTACCCGGAGCCACCACAAGGCCAGGAGCTGCTGGTCGAGATGGCGAACCAGACCGTCTGGCTGCACCGCACGGGTACCGAACAGGCGGACGACACCCTGATTCACGAACGACCTGACGATCCCCAACTGGCCTTTCATCCCGTAGTCACTGACGACGGGAACTGGCTGGTGCTGCTGGTAAGCCGCGGAACCGAACCCCGCAACTACGTCTACGCGCGCAGACTTGATCCGGACAGGCCGCAAGAGGGCGGGTTCCATGCGCTGATCGGAGACTTCCGCGCCGAGTTCGAGTACATCGGGAGCGACGAGGGCGAGATCTACTTCCAGACCGACGACTCAGCCCCCAACGGCAAGGTGGTCGCAATCAACGTGGAGCAGCCGGACCTGGTCAGGACTGCCCTGCCCGAACAGCCTGACTTGCTGGACGAGGTCCGGCTCCTGGGCGATACGTTGATCGCTACCCACCTCCACCATGCCAGTCACCGGGTCAGCTACTGGTCGCTCGAGGGCGCGAGCCTCGGCGCAGCGGAGCTGCCGACGCTGGGAACAGTCCGGTTCAAACGCGTTGAACGCTCTGCCAAAGAAGCCTTCATGTACTTCACCTCGTTCCTGTATCCGTCGAGCATCCTGGGCTCCGGCACGAGCCCGGAGACCTTGGTCACTCATTGGAGCCCCGAGGTGCCTTTCGACACCTCCCCGTACGAGACCGTGCAGGAGTTCGCAACAAGTCCGGACGGTACCAAGGTTCCCATGTTCATCGTCAGGCCCGTCAGATCCGAGAACAATGGCAACAACCTGACACTGCTGTACGGCTACGGTGGGTTCAGCATCAACCTGACTCCCGAGTTCTCAGCCAGCAGGCTTGCCTGGCTCGAGGCTGGCGGCACATTCGTGCTCGCCAACCTGCGCGGCGGCCTCGAATACGGCAAGGCCTGGCACGAAGGTGGCATCCTCAGCCGCAAACAGAACGTGTTCGATGACTTCATCGCCTGTGCCGAGCATCTGATCGACCAGAACTACACGCGGCCCGAACGGCTGGCGATCCAGGGCGGCTCCAACGGTGGCCTTTTGGTCGGTGCCTGCATAACGCAGAGGCCGGACCTGTTCGGCGCCGCTCATGCCGCCGTCGGCGTACTCGACATGCTCCGCTACCACCGCTTCACGATCGGGTGGGCCTGGGCAAGCGATTACGGTACGAGCGAACACGAGGACGGGTTCAGGAACCTTATCGATTATTCCCCCTTGCACAACATCCAGCCGGACACCTGCTACCCGGCTACCCTGCTGACGACAGGGGACCGCGACGACCGCGTTGTACCCGCGCATTCGTTCAAGTTCGCTGCCACCCTGCAGGCGGCACAGGCATGTGACCGACCCGTGCTCCTGCGTGTACAGACCAAGACGGGTCACGGTCACGGCAAGCCGACCAGGCTGCTGATCGAAGAGCAGGCCGACATCTGGGCCTTCCTGCTCCAGGAGCTGCGCGGGTAGAGTCATGACAGGCACCTTCCTCGCAGGCATCACCATCATGGCTCAGGAGTGGATCCTCGCCTGGCCGGTGCCCGCATCAGTCCTGATTGCCGTGTTGCTCCTGCTTGCGGCCTGGTTGGCGCAGTGGTTCGTCCATCGGTACCTGGTCGGGCTGGTCGCACGCCTGCTCAAGCGCAACCGGTTCGTGTGGGAAGACGCGTTGACGCGCCGCGGAGTACTGTCAAGGCTGACGTGGGCCGTGCCGCTCATCGTATTGCGCACGGGGCTGCCGCACATTCCGATCATGCCCGCAGGACTCGGCGAGTTCATCCGCAGGATGCTGGCCGCCGCCATGGTCCTGGTCGTGACGCAGGCACTCGCGGCGCTCCTCAACGCGTTCTCGGACGTCTATGCGCGCTCCAAACACGCTACGCAGAGGCCGATCAAGAGCTACATCCAGGGCGCGATTCTGGTCGCCTACATCGTGGCAGGCATCATCGCGGTGGCAATACTCGCCAACCTTGATCCCGTCATAATCTTCAGCGGTCTGGGCGCTGCCTCGGCAATCATCATCCTCGTCTTTCGCGACACCATCCTTTCGCTTGTCGCGGGTATCCAGCTGACTGCAAACGACCTCATCCGGATGGGCGACTGGATCGAGATGCCGCAATTCAGTGCAGACGGCGACGTAGCCGAGATCGCATTGAACTACGTTCGCGTCCAGAACTGGGACAAGACCTACACGGTGATTCCCGCACACAAGTTCCTGGAGAACAGTTTCAAGAACTGGCGCGGCATGCAGGAATCCGGTGGCAGACGGATAAAGCGCAGCATCTTCATCGATATGAGCACGGTGCGGTTCCTGACGCGTGAGGAAGCCGACCGGTTTCGCCGTTTCGAACTGCTGGGCGACTACATCGACAGCAAGGAGCGCGAGCTTGCCGCGTGGAACAGTGAACACGCCGAGTCCGAAGATCCCGTCAACTCCAGGCGCCTCACCAACATCGGCACCTTCAGGGCCTACGTTACGGCTTACCTGCGGGCGAACCCGAACATCCATGATCATCTGACCTTCCTCGTGAGGCAGCTTGCGCCAACCGCTGAGGGCCTGCCCTTAGAGATCTACGTGTTCACGACGGACGTTCGCTGGGCATTCTACGAAGGCATCCAGGCTGATGTGTTCGATCACCTCTTCGCGATTCTGCCAGAGTTCGGTCTCGAGGTTTACCAGAGCCCATCCGGTCGCGATCTGAGCGGCCTTGCGGGTGATGCGCGGCGAAGAATCACGGAGTCTTCCGCGGAAGCCTAGTCCAGCAGCTTCCGCTGGAGCTCAGGCAGTACGGCGCCCAACGGCGCGTCGATGCGTATGGCAGCCAGTCCGTCCCCTTGGGTAACCCCCCTGTTGACGATCGCGATCTCCTTGCCTTGGGCAGCCGCGGCTTCAACGAATCTGTAGCCCGAGCGTACAGTCAGGGACGAGCCCACCACCAGCAGCGACCCGGCGTCGGTCAGCATCTGCCACGCACGCTCGACCACCGCGGCCGGTACGTTCTCACCGAAGAAGACGACGTCCGTCTTGAGGCGTCCCCCACACGAGAGGCAGGTCGGCACCCTGAACCCTGCGGCCTCGCCATCCGGGAGCTCGGCGTCCCCGTCCGGGTTGAGGCGCGCCGCCAACGCCAGGAAGTCCGGGTTCATGGCAGCCATGCGTCCCTGAACAGCGGCCATCGGTTCCAGGGCGTCGCAATCCAGGCAACGGACGCGTGCGATCGAGCCGTGCAGCTCGAGGACGTTGCTGCTGCCCGCACGCTGATGGAGGCCGTCCACGTTCTGGGTGAGCACCCCCGTGAGACAGCCGGCCCGTTCCAGGCGGGCGACCGCCCAGTGGGCGGCGTTCGGCCCTACCATCCGCATCTGCAACCAGCCTGCATGCGAACGTGCCCAGTAGCGTTTCCTGGCCTCTTCGCTCCGACTGAACTCCTGATACCGCATCGGCTCACGGCGCCTGGCGAGTGCAGCCGGACTCCGGTAATCGGGAATTCCCGAGTCGGTGCTGATGCCAGCCCCGCTCAGCACGAGCGCAGGGTGACGCCGGAGCAACGCCGCAAGTTCTTCGATCTGCGTCTTCACAGCTTAAGCATCAGAACTCTGCGCGTCCCGCGCGCAGCCCGACTTCGCGCCAGCCTCGCACGGAGTTGCAGAGGAAGATTTTCTCGGCTTGCAGGAGGTCGGCCAGGGTGAGCAGCTCCTCGCGGGCACGATCGTCGTCTTCGAGTACTGTAGCCCGAAAGGTGCCGGCCAGGAGGCCGGCTTCCTTTCGCGGTGTCAGCAGTTCGCCTCCGAGCCGCACGAAGACGTTGCTGTTGGCCGCCTCAGTCAGCTCGCCGAAGCGGTTCAGGAAGAGGATGTCCGCGAGGCCTTGCGCCGCTGCGAAGCGCGCTGCGGCATCAAATACTGTTCGGCGGGTCGTCTTGTGCCTGGTCAGGTGATCAGCTGGTGGCAGTCTTGTACGCGCCACCATCACCTCGGCGTTCGCCGTACCGGTTTCGAGGGGTTCAGCGCTTCCCCAGAGCTCCCCGGTCCGCTCCAGCAGGACCCTGACCTTGTAGTCTCCGGCGCCGAGTCCGGCTGCGACCCTGGCGAGCAGGGCGTTGATCCGCTCCGGGGCGACCGGGAAACCCAGTTCATCGGCAGATGCGACCATCCGTCCGACGTGCAGCCCGATCCGGTGGTACTCGCCGTCCCAGAGCAGCGACTCGATCAATCCTGGTTCCTGCTGCACCGTGGTCCTCCCACATACAGGATACGTGGCCAGACCCAGCAGCGCAGGGGCGGCGGCAAGCCTGGCTTG